>JACCDH010891948.1_pt1 | contig 11862 bp, 5 predicted proteins | sample 7442481 | NCBI WGS metagenome assembly JACCDH01 (sample SAMN15323433, study PRJNA562643) | freshwater metagenome | isolation source: river surface water | place: USA:Blue River Watershed | collected 2017-08-15 | reverse complement strand
GAGGATCACGCTGCCGAAGACATCGGGAATGAACATGGGCTCGAACACCACGCCATAGGAGAAGCTCTCGGATTCCTCCGGCACCAGCGCGGCATTGCCCTGGCGCAGGCCCGGCACGCCGTAGCTCTGGGTGCAGGTCGCATAGCTGGTGATGCGGCCGGCACGCAGGTCGGCCTCGCACTTGATGTAGTCGGTGCGCCCGTTCAGACGCTCCAGCAGTGGAATGTTCAGCACCTCCAGATTGGGCGCCTTGAAGCCCTCGGACCAGGAGCTGCGCAGGCGCACGCCCTCGATCACATCCCAGGAACCGGCCACCTTGGGCTTGGCCACGTCGCCGATGTCGTTGTAGTCCTCGTAGCGCCCGGCGATCTGCAGGTCCATGGCCTCGATCAGCGGGATGTCCATCTCGGGCGACACCAGCGGAATGCCGAACTCCACATAGGCGGACGTGACCTTGCGGTCGCCCTTCACATCGGGCGAGGGGCTGTGACCCATCAGATCACTGCCGTACACGGTGCCATAGACGATGTCCGTGTAGGTGAGCGAAGTGTCCTGACGCGAGTCGCGGTTGTCCTCGTACTTCTCGCTGCGCAGCTCGACGCCGGCCGCCATGCCGATGTCGCCGCCCGGCAGGCTGAAGATGTCCGGCTTGGACACCTTGAAGTCCCAGAGTGCCAACGAAGCCGTGTTCTCGCGCACGGCCACGATGCGCATGCTGTCGATGGTGGACGCCAGATTGGCCGAGGCCGGCGCAGGATTCGGGTAGAAGCTCAGGTCACCGCCCTGGAAGGGGTTGTAGGCATCGGGCGTGGTCCGCGCCATGGCGAGCTGGGTGGCGGAGCTGCTGGCGTGATCCTGCGAGTCCGTCACCGTGGCATCGTTGTAGAGCAGCGCCGATTCCCAGGACCAACCGTCCACCTCGCCGCGCAGACCGGCCAGGAAGCGTGACTGATGATTCTCGACATGAATCAGACGGCCACCGAAATCCCAGAAGCTCAAGTTGCGGATCTGGATGGGCAGACCGGATGCCGGAATGTTCAGTCCAGGCAGACGATTGGGCGAGCCCACCGGGCCCAGCGGGTTCCAGTAGGCATTGGCCGGCATGTAGATGGGCGTGGACGCCAGGGAGGATGGCGGCGCGCCCAGCGCCTCGGTCTCGGCGTTGTAGAGCCCGAGCTCGCCGAAGAAGGCGACGTCCTCGCTGAGCTCGTAATTGACGAAGGCGAAAGTGTTGTAGCGCTCGGCCGAGGGCAGCACGGTGGCGCCATCGTAGAAGCGGCTCTCGGAGCGCAGGTCGCGCTTGCTGTTCGCCGTCACGGCGCCGGTGGCGAAGCACTTGCCGCCGCCCAGCTGATAGCCACAGCCGGAAAGCGTGCTCGGCTGCACGAGGAAATTGCCTGCGGCGTCAGTGAAGGCCACGCCATTGGAGCGAATGGCACCGGTATTGCCCAGGCCCTGGAAACCGCCCCAGGGCGAGGTGGTGGAACGCTGGTCGAACGCGACGAGACCTTCGAAGCTGGTGCCACGCACCAGGTCGCGACGATCGGAATACAGCAGATAGTCCTGGGACTCCGCCAGGATGGCATCCTTCTGGCTGGTGCCGACATACAGCGAAAGATTGCCCCGACCCTCGTCGAAGTCAGTGCCGAAGACAGCATTGGCCGTCCACTCGTCGCCCTCGGCGGAGCCGTACTGCATGTCGATCTCGACCCCTTCGAAATCCGACTTCAGCACATTGTTGACCACGCCGGCCACCGCATCGGAGCCGTACAGCGCGGCGGCGCCGTCCTTCAGAATCTCGACACGCTCCAGCCCGGACACGGGCAACGCGTTGACGTTGTAGCCGAACACGGGCGTCTCGTTGTCAGTCTGTGACGTGGGATGCACGACGGAACGGCGGCCGTTGAGCAGCAGCAGCGTATTGCCCTGGGCCAGGCCGCGCAGACTCACCGTGGAGACATCGCCGCGTGCCGCATTGGAATTGCCGCCGCCGAGATAGGTACCGTTGAACGTGATGTCGCCGGCTTCTGGAATGGAACGGAACAAATCGTCACCCGACACGGCGGCTGAGCTGTCTATCGCGTCCGTGCCCACCACGGTCACGGGCAGCGCACCGGTGATGCGTGCGCCGCGAATCTGCGAGCCGACCACCACGACTTCCTCGATGGTGGCTTCGCTGTCCTGCGCGTGCGCTCCCTGCGCACCAAGGCTCATCAGCAGCGCGCTGCTGAGAGCGGTGAAGAGGGCATTGCGTTTGAACTGCGGTACTCGGTTGATCGTCATGACAAGTCCCCTGAGAGTGGCACGTGTAGAAACATGTAAGGTCAAGGCGCCAGCTGTCCTGCATTGTGGGAGAACAGACCTTCTGCGCCGAGATCACACCAGGGGAATTGCACAAAGCAGGCCAGCATTGCGCGGGCACCAGAACGAGGCAGACTGCGCGCGAGCAGTGTCCGCCATGGCGCACGGCCCCTCGCGCAGCCATGCACCACGCACGAAAGCCGCACGGAACCTGACTGCAACAACTGCGAAGGAGTGCACCAACATCGCAATTCGTAGTGAATCGATCTTCACTATTTCTTGTTCAGGAATGCTCGGTGCACCATTTTGAAGTGGCATGAAGCGGCAATGTGAAAGCCCTGTCACCGCAATGAGGCAGAAGTTTCAAGCAAGCACGCACAGTATCCGCGCAGTTGCACCATGACCCTGCACGGCCATGAACAAGAGGCATGGCTGCCTCTCAGAATGCAGAAAGCAGGCGCGAAGGCCTGCTTTCCGGTGAACATCAAGAATTGTACGACGCGCTTCAGAACGCCATGGCGGCGGCCTCGCGACGCATGTCGGCTCCCGGGCGCAGGATGCCGTTGGGCAGCTTCTGGATCATCTGCAGGCTGCCGTAATCAGCCGTCCAGCCTTCGGTCACGCTGACCTCATGCCCGCGCGCGGCCAGCGCCTCGCGGGTAGAAGGCGGCAGGCGGGATTCCAGCCCCAGCTCCGCACCATTGCCGGCGCGAAAGCGCGGTGCCTCCACCGCCTGTTGCGGCGATAGCCCGAAGATGAGGGACTGGATGACGCCCTGCACCACGAACTGCGGCTGCCCGCCTCCACCCGGTGTGCCCACGGCCATCTCGAAACCGTCGGGGTTGGTGATGAGCAGATTCATCAGCGTGTGCATGGGCCGCTTGCCCGGCGCGATCTGGTTGGGGTGGCCCTCCACCAGCGAGAAGCCGGCGCCGCGATTGTGCAGCACGATGCCGGTGGCCGGGTCCATCAGGTTCGAGCCGAAGGTGCCATACAGACTCTGGATCCAGCTCACGGCATTGCCTTCGGCATCCACCACCATCAGGTAGACGGTGTCGCCTCCCTCATCCACCTTCGCATTGGCCGCCACGAAGATCTCGTCGCCGAAGCCCGCCTCCACCTCCAGGGCCGCCATCTCGGTCACTGTCGCCGCGCGGCGCTGCAGATAGTCAGCATCCAGCAGCTGCGGCACGGGCACCTCGGCCATGCGCATGTCGGCCACCCAGCGGTCACGGTCGGCGAAGGCCAGCTTGGAATACTCCACCAGGTAATGCAGCAACTCGGGTGAGTTCGAGCCGAGGGTTTCGAGCGGCAGCGTATCGGCCATGGTCAGCATCTGCAGGGCGACGATGCCCTGGGAGTTGGGCGGCATGGTGTAGACCTCGCGGCCACGGAAGCTGATGGACACCGGGTCCAGCCACTGGGCTTCGTGGGCGGCGAAGTCCTCGGGGCGCAGGTGTCCCCCTTCCGCCTCGATGAAGGCGGCTATCGACTGCCCCAGCTCGCCACCATACATCGCTTGTGGCCCCTGCTCGGCCAGCAGGCGCAGGCTCTGCGCCAGCTGGGGGCTGCGCAGCAGATCGCCCGCCTTGAGCGGCTCGCCGCCCGGCCGGTACACGGCCTGCCCTGCCGGGTTCAGTCGCGCGGAGGCTTCGTGCAGATCCTCCGCGAGCGTGGCACTCACCATGAAGCCTTCCTCGGCCACCTGGATGGCCGGCTGCAGGGCTTCTGCAAGGGAGATCGTGCCATAGCGCTCCAGCGCGGCGGCCCAGCCCGACACGGCGCCGGGCACGGTGACACTGCCGGACCCGGAGCCCGGCACGCGCGTCAGTCCCTTGTCGATGAAGAAGGCCGGAGTGCCCACGGCACCTGCCGCGCCCGAGGCGTTCAAGGCGGTGACCTGACCTGTGTCCGCTTCATAGAACAGCCCGAACATGTCGCCTCCCACGCTGTTCATGTGCGGCCGCACCACCGCAAGCACACCGGCCATGCTCACCGCGGCGTCCACCGCATTGCCGCCCGCGCGCAGCACCTCGTAGCCCACCTGGGAGGCCAGCGGATGCTCCGACACCACGGCCCCGCGCAGGCCGCCCACTTCGGGCCGGATATCGGAACCGGCCAGTTCCGGCGCGATCTGTTCAGAGGTTGCCACCTCCACCACGGCACTGGCGGGTGGCGCAGCGGCAGGTGGCGACGCGCTGGTGACGGGCTGTTCGGGCGAGCAGGCAAGCAGAAGACAGGTGGCACTGAGCATGGGCAGCAAGCGATTCATGATGGTCAACCTCGTGGCAGTGGCGCGTGGAGTGGAATGTTCGTTACCAGACGATCTCTTCACCGGCCAGCGGCGGCGTGGTCGCCGGGACGATGCGGTGCTGCGTGGCCTGTTCGTAGGAATAGCCCAGGCGGAACAGGGTGGGCTCGCTGAACGGACGCCCGAGAAACTCGATGGAAATGGGCAGGCCCTCGGAATTCACGCCTGCCGGCACCACCAGCGCAGGCAGGCCCGTGATGGCGCTGACGGGGTTGTCCCGCGGCCCGCGATCGCCGGTGCCCAGCGGAGGTGCCGCGAGTCCCTTGAAGGGATGCACCAGCGCGTCGAGTTCGTACTTGTCCATCAGGGCCACGAGGATGCCGCGAATGTTCTCGCGGTTCTTCAGCTTGGCCAGATAGAGCGGATCGAACTCCGTGGAGCCCTCGTCGATGTATTCCTGATAGTCCTCGCGCAGGCGTTCCAGCATCTGCCCCGAGTCCACCAGGGACTGCAGCGTGGGATACGGCAGCGTGTCGCCGCGTCGCGCGGCGTAGGCGCGGAAGGTCTCGGTGAATTCCTCGGTGCTGGCGCGGGCCAGCGGGAAGAAGGCCACGAGATCGATGCCGGTGCTGAGTCCATCCATCACCACAGCCCCCTGGTCTTTCAACACCTCGATCTGCGCCTCGATCAGGCCGTTGATCTCGGCATACTCGGCACCCTCGCGGAACAGGTCACGCAGCACGCCGATGCGGGCACCGCGCAGGCCGTCCTCACGCAGGAAGCTGGTGTAGGGTTCTTCGGGAATGCGGCCCAGCGAGGCGTGGGTGAACAGGTCTTCGGCGTCCAGCCCCTTCATGTACGAGGCCATGAGTGCCGCGTCCCACACACTGCGCGCCATGGGGCCCGCGCGGTCCTGAGTGTAGGAGATCGGCAGCAGGCCGGCGCGGCTGATCAGCCCCTGGGTGGGCGCGAGGCCCACCAGAGAGCTGTTGGAGGACGGACTGCGGATGGAGGCGCCCGTCTCGGTGCCCAGGCCCAGGGCCGCGAAGCCCACGGTGACACTGACGCCCGGCCCGGCACTGGAACCGCCGGGATTGCGCGTGAGGTCATAGGGGTTGAGCGTCTGGCCGGCCACCGAGCTCAGGCCCATGGAGCCCAGATTGAATTCATCCAGATTGCCTTTGCCGATGATGATGGCGCCTGCCTCCTTGAGCTTGCGGATCACGGTGGCGTCGCGCAGCGGATAGGTGTCGGCGTAACCGATGGCACCGCCGGAGGTGGGGGCGTCGATGGTGTCGACGGTGTCCTTCACCATGATCGGAATGCCGTGCAAGGGCGAGCGCGGGCCGGAGACCAGTCGTTCCGCATCGAGTTCGCGCGCTCGCTCCAGTGCATTGGGCGCTACCGACACCACGGCGCGCAGGGTCGGCCCCTGCAGATTGTAGGCCTCGATGCGGGCAAGATACCGCCGCACCAGTTCCTCGGACGTGAGCGTTCCAGCCTCGAACGCCCGGTTGATATCCTGCACGGTGGCGCTGCGCAGATCGATCTGTGCCTGCGCTTGCGTCACGCCGAGCACCACGAGGGCGAGCAGCCAGCGCCGCACGCCACGAATGAGGCAATCTGTTTCGGCCATTCCACTACTCCTTGAACTGCGGCAAAGGTGTCGAATCTCACACTTGAGCTTGGTGAGGGGAGGTCCTGCTGCAGACACAGGGAGCAAGAACCGCGCCAGAGCAGCGGGACCAGGGAATCCGCGGGCCGCAGCGCGATGCTCCGGGATGGAGCACGCCAGAATGAATTGATTCGGTGCGAGGGAGGCGGGCAAGGGCACAAGGACTGTGCAGGCGAGTGCGCTCCGACAGACGCGGGCAAGGCTCTGCCCATCGCGGCTGTCTGGACGAAAATTGCTCAGATTGGTGTAAGATGCCGCCCGCTGTCTTTCCACAAGAACAATACGTCCATGAGCTCCATCGCGCGTATCACCGACCGTTTCAACACCTCGCTGCTGAGCACCCTGTGCATCAGCAGTCTGGTATTCAGCGTGCCCTCACTGGTCTATCACCTGCTGGTGGGCAACGGGCCGATCGCGGCCGCGCTGGCGGGCATGAGCCTGAGCTTCGGTATCGGTCTGTGGAACATTCAGAAGAGTGGTGTGACACCGGGCAACTCCCTGGCGCTGGGGGGCATGCTGACGCTGGTCATCAGCGGGCTTGTCTATCTCGTGGAGGGGCCTGCCCTGCTGTGGCTCTACCCCCTGGCCGTCGCCAATTACGTGATTCTGCCCGCCAGACGGGCGCTGCTGCTGAATCTGCTGGCCATCGCGTTCGCCCTGCCCGCCGTGCAGGATGACGCCGGCATGGCGCTGCGCTTCTTTCCCAGCATGCTGCTGGTCAACCTGTTCCTGCACATCTTCTCTTTGCAGCTCAATGCCCGGTCGCAAATGGTTCACCAGCTGATCACCCAGGACAAGCTGACCCAGGCCGGGAACCGCCGCGCGCTGGACGAACTGATGGAGCGCATCCAGAGCCGCCCCCAGGGGCAATCCACCCGGATCGCCATGCTGATGCTGGATCTTGACCACTTCAAGGCGATCAATGACACCTATGGCCACCAGGAAGGTGACAAGGTGCTGCAAGCCTTCTCCAGCCTGATCGCCGGACGGCTGCGCCGGGGCGACCACCTGTTCCGTTTCGGCGGTGAGGAATTCGTGGTGGTGCTGGAGGGGGCCGACATGGATGGCGCCATGCGGGCGGCCGAGGACTTCCGCCAGCGCGTGGCCGAGGCCGGGCTGGGCCCCAAGGGTGACCTCACCGTGTCCATCGGGGTGGCGACTCTGGCCCCCGGCGAATTCATCGATGTCTGGATCACTCGCGCCGATGCCGCCCTGTATGAGGCCAAGCGCCAGGGTCGCAATCGGGTCTGCAAGGCCTGAGAGCAAAATTCGCACATTTTTCTGACCCAGCGCAGTGACAGCACCGGCAGGACTGGCCACAATCCCTCCATGACTGATCCCGACAACCAACAGTTTCCTTCCGGCCTGCGCGCCCGCACCATTGCCCTGCTCTACGCCTGCTTCGCCGGGCTGTGGATCGTGCTGTCGGATTCCGGCCTGCGCAGCATCGGACTGCCCGAGTGGCTGCTGATGGAGCTGGAGGTCTACAAGGGTCTGGCCTTCGTGGCGATCACCAGCGGGCTGCTCTATCTGTTGCTGCGCCGGGATCAGGCACCGCCGCCACCCTCAGCGGCATCATCGCCCCTGGCGCCGCCCAAGGCCGGCCCCGTCGATGCCCCTTCGGGGCAGCGCCTGTTCGCCCTGATCCTGACCCTCGTGCTGCTGGTGCCCGCCGTGGGTTTCGGCATTCTCAGCCTGAGCACCCCCTTGCGCGAGCAGGAGACCTATTCCGACCTTCACGCCATCGCCAGCCTGAAGGCCGAGCAGGTGGAACTGTGGCGGCAGGGCATGTTGGCAGTGACCGCCAGTTTCCCGGAAATGAGCCGCGTGGCGCGGGATGTGGACTTGATCGGCACGGGCGATCAGGTCGCTCTCAGTGCTGAGAGTCTGCAGGCCCTGCAGCAATCCCAGACCGCGTATGCGCTGGCCGGCCTGATCGTGCTGGACACGCTGGGCAATGAGGTGACGCGCCTGGGAGCATCGGACCCGCTGCCTGCGCAGACCCTGTCCTTGCTGAGCATCGCGGCGGGCACGGCGACAACGCTCAACAGCGACCTCTACTTTCCCGTCGACCAGCCCGCCCGCATGGATGTGGTGCGCCCGCTGCAGCTGGAGGGCCTCGGCTCGCCAGTCAGCGGTTTTCTCATCGCCCGCTTCAATCTGACGGACTTCCTGTTCCCCCTGATCCATCGCTGGCCGGGCGAGAGCGAGACGGGCGAGACCAATCTGGTGCGCATCGACGGCAACGAGGTGCTGTTCCTGCACCGCAGCGCGCATCCGGAGAACGAGGAGTCCCCCGAGCTGCGCCTGGCGCTGGACTCGCCTGAGCTGCCGGCGGCCATCGCCCTGCGCAGCGGCACGAGCGGCCAGCGTGAAGGCCTGGACTACCGGGGCACGCCGGTCTTCGCCGCCTGGGCGCCCATCGGCAACACCGGCTGGATGCTGGTGGCGAAGATGGGCGTGGACGAAGCCATGGCCCCGGTGAACCGCATGGCCAGCTGGATCAGCCTGCTGATGCTGCTGGCCGTGGTCGCCATCACCTTGGTCATGCTGCAGCTGTGGCGTCAGCAGCAGCACGCCTGGCAGCTTTCGCTGCAGGTCAGCACTGCGCAGCGTGACAGTCTGCTGCGCCAGTTCTACGACCTGCCCTTCCTGGGCATGGCCTTCAATTCGCCGAAGGATCATGGCTAGATGCAGTTCAATGACACGCTTTGCCAGATCCTGGGCTATTCCCGGGAGGAACTGGAGCGCATGGACTGGTCCCTCGTCACCCACCCGGACGACCGGCCTGCCGAATTCGAGGCGCTGGGGCGCATCATGCGTGGCGAATCCGACAGTTACCGCATGGACAAACGCCTGCTGCACAAGAGCGGCGCAATCACCTATGCCACTCTCGACGTCAAGGCCGTGCGCGATGACGATGGCGAGGTGCAGATGCTGGTGGCCACCTTGCAGGACATCACCGAACGCAAGCGCGCCGAGCTGGCACTGCGCAAGCTCACGCGCTACTACGCGGCGCTGAGTCAGATGAACGAGATGATCCTGCGGGAGCGGGACCCAGCCCAGATCATGGAGCAGGCCTGTCACATCGCCGAGACCAACGGCGAGCTGGCGCTGGTGTGGATCGGGCGGCCGGATGCCACATCGGGAGCCCTGCAGCCTCTGGCCCGCAGCGGCTCGGCGGCCGCCTACCTGGACGAGGTGCAGGTCAGCGTCGACCCGGCCCTGGCGATCGGTCAGGGGCCCGCTGCACTGGCTTACCGGGAAGTCAGCACCGCCGTGTTCAGTGATTTCCAGAATGATCCCCGCAGCGCCGCCTGGCATGCCGCGGCCAGACACTGGAAACTGGGCAGCAGTGCCGTGTGCCCGATCCTGCGCAACGGCCAGCCCTGGGGCGTCATGGCCTTCTATGCCAGCGAGCCCGATTATTTCACCCCCGATCTGGTCAGCCTGCTGGAAAAACTCGCCGCAGACCTCGGCTTCGGCCTGGAGTCGCTGCAGACCCAGCAGCAGGCCATGCAGGCACAGGCGCAACTGCTGCTCAATGCCCAGGCGCTGGAAGCCAGCCACGAGGGCATCTTCATCACCGACGCGGCCAACCGCTTCACCATGGTCAACAAGGCCTTCTGCGCCATCACAGGCTACAGCCAGCAGGAGCTGCTGGGCCGGGAACCCGCCATGCTGAAATCCGGCCGGCAGGACCCGGCCTTCTATGCCGCGCTCTGGGACTCCCTGCAGCACCAGGGGGCATGGCAGGGGGAAATCTGGGATCGGCGCAAGGACGGGGCGGTGTTCCCCGCCTGGCTGTCCATCACCCGCGTGGGCGAGCAGCACGTGGCCATCTTCACCGACATCACGGCGCGCAAGGAATACGAGAATCACATCCAGCACATCGCCCATCACGATGTGCTGACCGACCTGCCGAACCGCGTGCTGCTGGCCGACCGGGTGGCCATGGCCATCGCGCGGGCCCAGCGCGAGCACAAGCGCGTGGCGCTGATCTTCATTGACCTGGATCGCTTCAAGCTGATCAACGACACCCTGGGCCACGACATCGGGGACTTGCTGCTCAAGAAAGTGGCCCGGCGCATTGTCGGCGCACTGCGCGCCTCGGACACCGTGAGCCGGATGGGCGGCGACGAGTTCGTGGCTCTGCTGCCGGATGTGGGCGAGACCGAGGATGCCGCGCGCGCCGCCGCCAAGATCATCGAGGCCGTGGCCCGGCCCTATGACCTGGCCGGCCACGAGATCGTCATCACCACCAGCGCCGGCATCGCGCTTTACCCGGAGAATGGCAGCGACGGCGCAGAGTTGAGCCGCCTGGCCGACGTGGCGATGATGGAAGCCAAGCAGTCGGGCCGCAATCGCTTCCGCTTCTTTGCCCAGGAACTGGGCGTGGCCGCCGCGCGCCGCCTGGAGCTGGAGAATGCCCTGCGCGGGGCTCTCGAGCGCGAGGAGCTCAGTCTCGCCTATCAGCCGCAGTTCTGTCTGCGCACGGGACATCTGTCCGGGGTGGAGGCGCTGGCCCGCTGGACCCACCCGGAGCTGGGCAACGTGCCGCCGGCCGAGTTCATTCCCGTGGCAGAGGCCAGCGGGATGATCCTGAGCATCGGACGCTGGATTCTGCGCGAAGCCTGTCGTCAGATGAGCCAGTGGCGGGAAGCCTGTCCGCTGGACTTCCCGGTGTCGGTGAATGTCTCGGCGCTGCAGTTCCGCCAGCCTGACTTCGTCAGCCTGGTGCAGGAGTCGCTGCAGGACACTGGTCTGCCGGCAACTCACCTGGAGCTGGAGCTGACGGAATCGCTGCTCATGAGCCACGCGGGCACGGTGCTGGACAAGCTGCGGACCCTGGACGCCCTGGGTGTGTCACTGGCCATCGACGACTTCGGCACCGGCTATTCCAGCCTGGCCTATCTGCGCCAGTTCCCGGCGGACCGTCTGAAGATCGATCAGTCCTTCGTCAATGACCTGCCCGACAATGCCGATGCGGCAGCCATCGCCCGTGCCATCGTGAGTCTGGGGGTGACGCTGGGCATGCGCACGGTGGCCGAGGGCGTGGAGACGGCGGAACAACAGGAGTTTCTGCGCGCGATTGGCTGCAATATCGCGCAGGGCTACACGCTGAGCCGACCGCTGTCAGCCACGCAGATGGGCGAGCTGTTGCAGGAAAAGCGCCGCGCGGGCGAACTGCAGGGCTGCGCGCAGCGTTGACAGCTGTCTGTTCACCTGCGCGATCAACAGGCCCTGCCGCCCGGGAGCGGGTTTGCAGACACGCCGCAAGTACATCCCTGTAGGCTCGGCGCCCGCCATCCCTGGCGGGCGACGGTCTGCAAACCCGCCCCCGGGCAGCTGGGCTCAGGCTCAGTGCGACGTCAATCAAAAGTCTTGCTCGACATACGGCAACGAGCGTTCGGGCTGGCATCAATACCTTGGCTCCCACCCGCCAGCGTCTTCGGCACTGTCTCCTGCAAGCACACCCGCTGGTGGCACTACACCAGGTCTCGCGTCGCCGTCAGCGGATTCAGCGGCATAAGAGACCCGCACCGAGTGAGCCGGGAGACCGTGGCTCCCGGCGATGCGAGGGCACCCGGGAGGGGTGCGGGTCAGCCGCAGAAGCCGCTGACGGCGACGCGAG
>JACCDH010937522.1_pt1 | contig 11873 bp, 5 predicted proteins | sample 7442481 | NCBI WGS metagenome assembly JACCDH01 (sample SAMN15323433, study PRJNA562643) | freshwater metagenome | isolation source: river surface water | place: USA:Blue River Watershed | collected 2017-08-15 | reverse complement strand
GTGCAAATATATCTTAAATCATTAAACAAGAAAATTTTTTCGCAACTATAATCTAATTGAATTTAATTATAATTCATACTATTTAAAGATGATAAAAACACTCGTTCATAAAAAAAGCTACCTTTCGGCAGCTTTTTGTTTTTATCTGTATAGGGTTACTTGTCCTACGTGGGTTTCGGTTTTGTTGGTTGTGGGGTTAAATACCTCTATTCGCCAAACATATACGTCTTGTTGTACGTCTTTGGTTAAGTATTTTCCATCCCAACCTGCGTAAGGGGTTTGTGTGTAGAAAATTTCTTGTCCCCAACGGTTAAATACCCAAAATTGGTATTTATCGCTCCCCATCGGATTGTCGTGGAATTTACCCATTGGATAAAATACATCATTTAATCCATCGCCATTTGGTGTAAATGCATTAGGCATAAATACCGTTAGGTTGTTGATGATGATTAATTGTTTACAGGTATCTGCCGAACAGCTTCCGTTAATTACACGCAAACAAACTTCTGTTGTATCACCATCTGGTGCGTTATAGCTTACATATGGCCTAAACTCTGTGCTAAAGTTTGGTATTGCTGTTCGTACATCAAAGGTCCATTCGAAAGCCGATCCATTATTGGATAAATTTTCAAATTGTACATTTGGATCTTTTGCATTAGGCATTATTGGCGACCATGTGAAATCTGCAAACGGAACAGCGTCAACATTAATCGTTTCATTTTGGATACTCAATCGTAAGGTATCTTTACAACCATTTTGGTAATCTTGTATCATACCAGCGTAGTAAGTACCTGCCATAAAGGTTACTTCCAACTCGTTGTTTGCCAAAATGGTTTCGCCTGTGCTTAATACCCAACGCGTACTGTTTACTGGCGAGCCAGAAATATCTCTAAATGTTACCGTTAAAGGCTCACAATTGGTAGCGTTATCGTTGATGATTTCATAATCTGTATTAGGAACACCTGACACTTGAATTTCTCTGCGATACGTAGTGTCACAAGCATTTTGTAAACGATAAGTTACTTCGTGAGTACCTGGCCCAAAATTACCTGGAGAAAATACTCCCGTGTTTGTAGCTGCGCCACCCCAAGTTCCGCCTGTTGCTCCTGTAACGCTTAATTGTTGATCGCTTAAATTCTCACAAAACGGTCCGGCTGCATTGATGTTTGCCAATAAATAATCCTGAACCACTAAATTAGCTACATCTTGGGTTGGACATGTTACTCCATTACCTGTTGTGGTAATGGTATGTGTGATTTGATAAGTACCTTCACCACTGGTTTCGATATTCATTGAACCTGTGCTAGCATCTATTGTACCGCCGTTATTTACGGTCCACACACCCGCTGTAGTGGTGTTTACTGGATTAAAATCTATGATTTCTTGTCCGATACACACCGCTGCTGTTGGTTTATTTGCAATTGCCGGATTTACAGTTTCTACAATCGTAAAGTTCACAGAAGTTGTATCACCACATAAATCGGCTATACCATAATGTACAGTATACGTTCCTGCAACTGTTGGGTTGATGGTTCCTAAGGATGCGTTAGTGACTGCTAATGCAGGATTGCCTGGCATAACAAACCATAAACCTGTTGCTGGATTAGGGTTATAACTTTGCGTTAAGTTAAATTCTGGGCTACCCTGACAAACATCGTTCATAGCAGAGGCTAGGTTGATATTGATTTGAGGGCGAATTACCACACGTACTTCTTTTTCGTCCGGACATAAATTTCCTTCGCCTTGAATAGTATGTTTAACGGTGTAAGTTCCCGGATTTAATCCCGCAGGATCAAATACGCCAGTTGTTGCATTTACACCCGTTCCGCTCCAAGCTCCGCCTGTGTTTAACGCACGTAAAGTAAATGAGCCACTTCCTTGGCAAACGGTTGTATCTTTATTTACCGTATTAGCAAAGGATACAATGTTAGCATTCATACGTGGAATAATGCGAACAAAAACACTATCACTATCCGCACAAGTAGCTGTTCCGCCATATACGGCATATTTAATTTTATAAGTAGTTCCCGGAGTTCCTAAAGCAGGATTAATTACTCCTGTGTTGCTTACAATATTGGTTGGAGTAGCTCTCCATGTTCCATTTGGTGTAGTGGTATTGCTTAAAGTTAAAGGAACTGTTGCACCATCTACACACAAACGTAAAGTATCGTTTTGGGTGATATCAGCAATAATTACACTCACCACACTTACATCTACGGTATCTTTTTTAGGACAAACCCCTGTGGTATGGTAAATTACTCGGTTGGGAGTGTTGATGCTTACACTTGAATGCTGAGGGTTAAATTCTCCTGTTGCACTTATGTAAGTATTTACATTTACACCCGCACCGTTGGTCCAAAAACCACCCGTAGTACTGTTGTTTGTGATTAACATTTGTGCTGCGGCATCCGTTTGACAAAATGGACCGGCAGAAGTAACATCAATCTCCGCAATATCATCCGCAGCTACACCAATAATTAAAGTATCCTGCGCACCACACTGTCCGCCAATAGTGTAAAAAATACTATCCACACCAGGACCCGAAGTAACTGGGTTAAAACGGATAGTTGTTGGATTTACTAAGCTGTAAGCATTACCGCCCACATTACCCCATAAATCGGATGTAAACGTACCGCCAGCCTCGGCAACGGTATAGTTTTTAGCAACGCCCGATCCACAAAACGCATCTGCACCAACATTAAAATCGGCTATGGCTCTAGGTTTAATTTCTATCGTAATCGAATCTTTTACAAAACAAGCACCATTAGTGGTGTAATACAATTTATGGAAACCTACGCTAGGAACTGTAGGATTAAAAGATCCAGTTGTTGCATTTACACCTGTTCCGCTCCAAGTTCCACCTACAGTAGAATTGTTAGAAAGTTGCAAGATATACGCACTATTATCGGCACAAAACGAAGTATCTGCCGTAATAATATTAGCGGTATCAGGAGCCGAAATTTCTACTACAATAGTATCCGCAGCACCACATAAATCATTAATTGTATAAATTAAACTATCTCTACCAGCGGTTGTAATACTTTTAGCATCAAAAAACCAAGTACTATCATTTACTAAATTTAAAGCATTTACAGCAGCCGTCCAGCCCGTCCACGTTCCACCACTCATGGCAGTTTTTATCGTGTCCCCTGTTTCGTTAAAACAAAATATAGTTTGAGCAGCAGTAATGTCGGCAATTTTACGTCCTCTAACATTTACAATCATCGTATCCGCCACATCACATCTATTTCCTCCACCGTTGGTGTTGTAAATAATTTCGTGCGCACCAACTCCCGCAGTTGTTGGGTTAAAAGTACCGTTTGCAGCATTGGTAATACCTGTTCCGCTCCAAGCTCCACCGGTTGTGCTGTTAGTTGAAATTCGTAAATTAAAAGCAGCATTATCTACACAAACCGTAGTATCTTTCGCCAAACCACCTGTTGTAATTACTGCAATATCCATTGGTAAAATTACAATAGGTAAAAAGGTAGTATCTCCACAATCGCCCGCTTTACCATAAAATATAGTATCGGTTCCTGCTGTTAAGCCAGCAGGGTTAAAGTTATTGTTGGTTGTATTTTGAGTTGTAAAACCATTTCCAGATTTAGTCCAATATACCCCACCGTTAATATTTACAGTGATTGGCGTAATAGGATCGGTGATACAAAACGATTTGTATGTTTGTCCGGCATCTGGAGCGGTTGTAATTTGGTAAGAAACAAAGTTAGCAATTTCCACCTCGGCAGAGTCTGTGAAAGAACATGCTCCCGGAGTAGTGTAATACACTTTATATAAACCTTGAGCTAAACCATCGGGATTAAAATCGCCATTAGCAGCAATATAATTACTCCCTGATACACCACTCCAAGTTCCACCTAAAGTACTTACGGTTGTGTTTAATTGTAAACGTGTAATAGGATCCGAGTTACAGAAACTAGGAGGAGGTAAAATAGCAGCAGTATCCAAAGGATTAATAGTAACATTTAAACTGGTAGTATCCCCACAAGCCCCAGCAATACCGTAGTACAATAAACCAGTTCCCGGAGTAGCTTTGCTAGCATCAAACACACCTAATTTACCAGTTGGATCCGAAGCAGCATCAATACCAAAGCCCCAAAAATCTCCACCTGTAGCATTGGCAAAAGCAGGAATTGCAGAAATCACAATTACAGGCGCATCCGCACAAAGTGCTATAGGAGGAATGCCAAAGGTTAAATTAATTTTATCGGTAACCACCACAATCAAAGAATCTGAAGTGTTACAGCTTCCGCTAGTAGTATATTTTACTTTGTAATTTCCAGCACCAATGTTAGGGTTAAAATTAGTTCCCGTAACACCCGTCCCACTCCAAGTACCTGCACTAAAACCAGGAGCTCTGTAAGTATTTAAATTAATCACCGCACCATCGCTACAAGTTCTAATCGTATCTACTGTTAAGCTAATTACATCTAAAGCGTTAACCGTTACATTTAAACTTACAGTATCTCCGCAAGCACCTTGTACACCATAGTTTAAAGTACCTACTCCCGGAGTAACTTTACTCGCATCAAAAGTACCCAATTTACCTGTAGGATCTGCAGCAGCATCAATACCAAAGCCCCAAAAATCTCCACCAGTTAAGTTCGCAAAATTTGGTAATGCAGAAATGTTAAATACTGGCGTATCTGCACAAACCACAATAGGCTGAATACCAAAAGCTAAATTCAATTTATCGGTTACAGAAACTATCAAAGAATCTGCTCTCGGACAAGTTCCACTGGTTGTATATTTCACTTTGTAATTACCTGCACCAATGTTAGGATTAAAATTAGTACCCGTAACACCCGTACCACTCCAAGTACCCGCGCTAAAACCAGCAGCTCTCGAATTATTTAAATTAATCGCCGCACCATCGCTACAAGTTTTTAAAGTATCAGCAGTTAAGCTAATTACATCAAAAGGGTTTACAACAATTTGTTGTTCGGATGAATCTCTACAACCTAAGGCAGAAACTACAACACGATAATTTTTTGTTCCAGATGTTGTAATACCATTTTGAACAGCTGTATTACTTGTTCCATCTAATTTCCATTGATAAGAAACTGTTCCTGTTGCAACAGTAGAAGCAGCTGTTAAAGTATGATTAACACCTTCACAAAACTGAGTTTGATTAGGATTAATTGTAATAGTTGGTTTTGTAGGATTTGGATTAACTTGAACTCTGATTTTATTACTAATTGGAGACTCTCCAGCACATGTAGCAGAGCTAGTAATTGTTGCCCAGTATTCTTTAGATGTAAAATGAGTATTCGTTGGTACAACATAAGTAGCTCCAGTTGCTCCACTTATAGCTCCATTATCATCATACCATTGATAAGTTACTGGATTAGATGTAGCATTATCTTTAGTTGCAGTTAAAGTAACTGTAGTTCCCACACAAACTGTATCTGCTCCAGAAACAACGGGAGGTAATTGTGTACAACAAGGTGGAATTGGGATTAATTTACCTGAAAAACATTTAAGTTCTTTATCAACAATGTAAGTAATGATTTTTAAAGAAGAAGCTCTACCTCCATTTATTGTTACACCATTAGATGAAAAGTTTGATGTACTTAATTGACCGAAATTTGCGCCAGCTGTTGAAGTAACATTAATATTGTATGGACCATCATTGCTATTAATATTCCAATCAGTTGGATTAAAAACGTTAGACCTTTCACCACTTCCCGACATCGCTTTTGAAACTGGAGAACCCACAACTTGATTTGCAGCATTTCTCAATTCAACAGTTAAATTACCACTATAACTACCCCAAGTATATGTTCCAATATTAAATTCAGTTACTGAACCTGAACCTTCGTTTAAAGAAATAGTAGTTGAACCTGTTGCATTATTAAAATTGTCTGCTGTTCGTGTATCGTTAATTGTGGTTTGTGTAATTGGACCAACTGGTTGAACCCAAATATTATTTAAACCATCCGCATCATAAGTTGCTCCATAGCCTAAAAATGCACCTCCAGATTTCGGATCTGCAGTATACCATGCATAACTTCCTGATGTACTTCCTGTTCCCGTTACAATTCGTGAAGGACAAGAAGCTAAAGTACCATTTGCATTTTGATATTCTTCCACTTCAATTTCAAATTCTTGATCCCTCTTTCTTCCACATTCATCTGTAATTGTTGCTGTTACATTAGTAGTTCCACTATTTGCCATCAACATATTAAAAGTTGCACTACCTGTTTGATTACCTGTATTTGATCCAGTTGCAACCCAATCAACACTAGAAACCTGAGCACCTGATACCTGAACACTTAAAGTTACATTATCTCCTTTACAAACACTCGTTTTACTTAATTCAACACCATCTACCATTAATTTAGGAGATGCAACAACTAAAGATTTTAAAAAGTTGGGCATATCCATGTTTACTGCTTGTCCCTCAATTTCTGATGTGTTATTATTTTCAGCAGCTGCTTTATACCAAGTTTTATCCACTACACCACCTGTATTAGGACTTGTAATTCTACCGATATAACCAGTTCCTAAATTACCATAAGATTGAGGTGCTGCAAAATATATATTTCCATCTGGTCCTAATTGTAAATGTCCACCTCTCATTCCACCAGTTGTACCTAAACTAACTGGTGCTCCAAAACCTGTTGGAGAAACTGACATTCTATAAATATGTCCGGGATTATTATTATCTTGCCCAGTAATAACATAAGCAAATTTACCATCTGGGGAAAACTCCATACTGTATGCAGAAGATAATCCGGTTGTTTGAGTAGCTTTATGAGTAAACTGACCTGTTTTAGCATCAAAATCAAACAACATTACTTTATCCCCCATAACATAGGTAGCTTGGGTATAACAACCGTTAAATTTTAATGTACCGATATCATCGTACTTTGGTGGCCAAGAAGAAATACAATCAAAATTTGGTCCCGTACTTGAATTGTGAGAAAAGTTAATACCTGCAGCATTAACTGTAAATACTTTAAAAGTATTATTACATAACTCATGAGAAATATACCAAAAATCGGAAGATAACGATCCATCAGGATTAAGTTTAGGCACACCAGTTTGACTTTGTGTTAAGTTTGCTGCTAAATTTGAAGGGCCAGTAATTGTTAAATTTCCTGCACCACTTCCATTAGCTGTAATTCTATAATATTCTGCCATTGGTTTGGTTGAAGCACCACTTCCATTTTTCATAACAGTTAAATAGTATTGATTAGTAGTTCCTGGAATAGGAATAATCATAGACCCTTGAGCAACATCCCAAGTTCCTGCACCTAAAGACTTTACACTATTTTTTCCTCCATCATAAATATTATCCCCAACAACAGCAAATAGTAAATCTCCATTGGCATTTGTTATAGAAGTAGAACCTTCAGTTAAATCCGCACCAATTACAATTCCTGTTCCAGCAACTGCAGTACCAGATGAAAAATCAATAGAGATATTATTACCTAAAAACCAAACATCTGCTTGGGCAAAGGAACTTGAATTAAAAACTAAAAAAACTAGGTTAAATAAAAGGAATTTTACTAAATTCTTCATATTGTAAAACTTATAAATTTTAAATATTAATGCAACTTAATGCCAAACCCTAACAATTTAAAGGTCTGAAAGTTACAAAGAGTGCAAATTTAAGTATTTGTAATGGGTTTATCAACAATTAACAAAAAAATGTTGATATCGTATCTAAGCGCTTGAAATAAAGTGTTTTAAATAATTGTTTAAAATGCCAAAGAAATTTAGAAGTATTATTTAAAACATCCTACCTAAATTTTAAAAAAAACAGATATAATCTTTTACAAGAACAATTTAAAAACAGAATGGATCAACTACTAATAATATTTTAAAACTAATTCGCTATAAATTTCCCTTCTACACATACCCCTTTGATAGTTAAAGGCAAGGTTTCGTTTAAAAATACCGAGGATTTTGAAGGACCTTTTAATGAAGTCGTTTGAATATTTTGATTTTCGACACTGAAAAAACTCAGGTTTGCAGCAGCACCAACTTCTAATTTTTGAATAGGTTGATTTAAAAATTGTGTAGGTTTGGTGTATAATAAATCGTAAAATTTAGCTGTATTTCCGTTGCAAATTTTCCATAAAGCTGCAGCGGTAAACTCTAAATTGGAGCTGCCAAAATCGGCTACATCAAACTCGCAATCCTTACTTTCAATATCTTGTGGAGTGTGGTGCGATGCTACTAAATCTATCGTTCCATCCAAAACACCTTGCCATAAAGCTGCATTATCTTTTGCTGTTCTTAAAACTGGCAAAACTTTATAATTTGTATCAAAATCTTTTAAAACCTCATCTGTACAATATAAATTAGCTATGGACACATCCGCAGTAACTTTAATTCCTTTTTGTTTTGCTTCGCGAATAATTTCTACCGATTTTGCGCTAGATATTCCACTTAAATGCACCGCCCTGTTGGTATATTCGGCAATATAAATGTTGCGAATTACAGCAATTTCTTCCGCTAAAGCTGGTCGGGTTTTCATCCCTAAAACCGCAGATACCTCCCCTTCGTTTACCATTCCGTTTTCGCTCATATAGCTATCTTCACTATACACCATCAATTTACTATCAAATGTTTGGGTATATAATAAAGCACGTTTTAGTAATTCGGGATTTTTTAAATGCTGAATTCCATCGGTAAAAAATTTAGCGCCCGATAAAAACATATCGTACATTTCGGTAATTTCTTTGCCTTCTTGTTTATATGAAATTGTACCCGACGGATGAATTTTAAGAGATTGATTTTTAAAATTTTGTACGATAAACTCTACCTTAACCGCACTATCTAAAGCCGTTGCACCACCCGATACCAATAATAACTCGGTATAACCTCCTAAATGAGCACTTTTAACTAAGGAAGTTAAAGTATCCTTATGTTCGCTACCCGGAATTCTGCAAACTGTAAAACAATCCTTCCAACCTAAACTTACTATCCAATTTTTCGCATTAACTACTTCATGTCCATCGGAACTTAAATTTTGTCCGATTGCCACAATAGTTCCGTTCTCGATTAATATATCAGTAGCTTGATTTTGTAAGCCATTTTCGTTTAAAATGTTTAGCGATTGGAAAAGTTGCCCCATGATAAAAGTATAAATTGTGAATTTTTGCAAAGTAGCCTTCCAAAATTACTAAGTTTTTACCATTACAAAAAGTTTATTTTAATGTTAACTTATAAAACAGTTAATTTAATCCTTATTTTTATCTTCGTAAACTTTTAAAATTATTCGATTAAAATGAAAAACCTGTATTTAATTGTAATTTTCCTTTTGGTTATATCACACATTGTAAGCGCCCAAAACGAATCGGACGAGGCCTCTTTATTTACACCAGAAAAAAGGGCAATAATTTTAAACGACGACAGTACTGCATGGTTAAATTTTAGGTTTAGAATGCAAAACAGAGCAGGTTATTTTAGTAAATTAGATGACGATAATAATGCAGGTTACGATTTAAGAGTGCGCCGTTTGCGTTTACGTATCGACGGACATTTTACGCAATATAAACTCTCTTATTATATTCAACTATCATTTTCACGTAGCGATCAAGATTTTAACAACGATAATACACCAAACATTGTTAGAGATGCTATTATTTACTACCATTTTAACGAAAATTGGTACCTTGGGTTTGGACAAAGTAAATTACCAGGGAATAGGCAAAGGGTAATTTCATCGGGAAACATTCAAATGCCAGATAGAAGTGTTGCTAACAATACCTATACTTTAGATAGAGACATGGGCTTATTTGTATATGGAAAACAAAAACTATTTTTAAATTTAATTGGCAAATACAAAGCTGCTATTAGCAGTGGCGAAGGACGAAATGCTAGTTTTACCAACGATGGTTTGGCATATACCAATCGATTAGAAATTTTACCTTTTGGTTATTTCAAAAACACAGGTGATTACTCAGAGGGCGATTTAGAATTTGAAGAAAAACCAAAACTATCCCTAGGTGCTACCTATTCATACAATCATAAAACTACACGTTCAGGCGGACAAATTGGTGCTAATTTACCTTATTATATGAATATGCGAACGTTTATAGCCGATGGTATTTTTAAATATCGTGGTTTTAGTTTATTAGGCGAATTTTTTTATCGAACAATTACGGGATATCAAGTTCCAGATGTTGCTGTATTTGCTAACGTTCCACAAGGTAAAGCCTATATGCTACAAGGTAGTTATATGTTGAATCCCAAAAACGAAATCATTGCCCGATATTCCAATGTAGAAAACGATAAAGATATATTCAACAATCAATTATTGCATCAAACCTATGCAGTAGGCTATACCAGATATTTAAATAAACATCGCATAAAATTCCAAACCTATGTAGGTATCGATAACCGCACAGCAACACCCATAAATCATGCTTTAAACAATCGTTGGGTAGTATTAACACAAATAGAATTTGGTATTTAGGTGCTAAAAAATCTAAATATTTGTTTTAACAAACTATTTATGCCTAATTTCAACCAAAATTTTACACTATGTGGGGAAAATACACTTATTTACTTTTGGATTTAATTACTTTAAGTCCGATACTTTTTTTAAGTTTTGATAAATGGGTGCAATTTTACAAAAACTGGATTCCTTCGTTAATTTCGATTATTATCATAGGAGCTATTTTTGTGGTATGGGATGTTTGGTTTACTAACATTGGCGTTTGGAAATTTAATTACGATTATTTAATTGATGTTACCTTTATAAATTTACCACTAGAGGAATGGCTATTTTTTTTAGTAGTACCATGGGTTTGCGTTTTTATTGCCGAAAGCTTACATACACATTTTCATAAATTTATTTACAAAATCAATTTTATCCCCAGTTTATACATTTTATTAGCAGGCGCTTTAGTGGGTTTGTATTTTGGTAAAGGAATTTACACATTGGTAAATTTTAGTTTGTTTTTATTGGTTTTTGCGCTACAATTTATTTTTTGGGATAAACAAAAGCTAAATTTATATGCCTTAACATACTTGGTACACTTACTTCCATTTTATATTGTAAACGGCGTTTTAACAGGCGAGCCTATTGTAATTTATAACAATGCACAAAATTTAGGCATTCGTGTGGGTACCATTCCTATCGAGGATTTTTTATATTCGTACAACTTAATTGGTTTAGTATTTTTGTTGTATTTCCCGCTTAAAAAGCGTTTTAATCCAGCTGCATGATAGCTTACTTTTTTTATGGTTCCAATATGTGTTTACCCTTTTTACAACAAATGGGTGTACGTTTTGGCAAATATCAAAAAGCTGTTTTACAAAATTATAGTTTTACAATAAATGTCCCCGATGAAAATCCGTTGTTTGGTTATGCCAATGTAGTGCCAACAATTAACGAAAAAGTGGAGGGATTGTGGATAGAAATTAACGAAGAAGATGTTACCATTTTAGATACTTACGAAAATTTTCCGCACGATTATTTAAAAAAGCAAGTACGTGTTTGGGTAGAAAATAAGGAATTAAGCGCAACAATGTACTATGGAAATCCTGCTATTTGTGTAGATAAAAATTTGAAGCTAAACGAGGAACAATTGTATCGAATAAATTGGATTAAAAAGGAAGATTTTTGGAATTTAAGTTGAAAGAAAAATGACTAAAAAACAAAAAGTAGAAAATATTATTAATATACTAGAACAGGAATTTCCCGAAACGCCTGTACCCTTAGATCATACAGATCCTTACACTTTACTCATTGCTGTTTTACTTTCGGCTCAATGTACGGATGAACGCGTAAATAAAATTACTCCTCATTTATTTGCCAAAGCCAACAATCCTTGGGATATGGTAAAATTAACGGTAGAAGAAATAAAAGAAATCATCCGTCCGTGCGGATTATC
>JACCDH011009530.1_pt1 | contig 11875 bp, 6 predicted proteins | sample 7442481 | NCBI WGS metagenome assembly JACCDH01 (sample SAMN15323433, study PRJNA562643) | freshwater metagenome | isolation source: river surface water | place: USA:Blue River Watershed | collected 2017-08-15 | reverse complement strand
CATTAGGCAACTGAAAACCACCATAACATGAATTAATTACAACACCAACAGTTGGGTTAGGTGTAACGGGCCTAACGGTATAATCATTATTTTGTTCTGATAATGTTGACATTATAAATTGTATTGAAGACACATACTTTATAAATTTCAATTTTTTGTTTAATAATAATTATAAAATTATTATTACGCATATGTAATACTATTTTGTGAAAATTCATTTATAATATTTAATATCGTATCATGAGGTAATATTTGTCCGGCTTTATGAACTTGTTCTATAATATATTTTCCACATTTTAATTTACCAATAGTTGAATCGAAATAAAAATCATTGGATTGAGATTCTGGTGATTCACTTAAAATTATTAGAGAACATCCACAAATATTAATTCCCACAAATTCTATTTCAGAATTTTCACATAATCTGTAGTATCCAGATCCAGAATCACCCATAAGACTTACTATAGAAATTGAATTTGAATTGACATACTTAATATAATGATGTTCTAACATAGGATCAAAATATGATTTTTTGAACAAATCATAATCAAAAAAATCTTTTAATAAATTATAAAAATAGTATTTCATATGTTTAGAACTTTCTTCTTGATTAATATCAATTCCATTATATTTTTGTAATCGTGAAGTAGTACCTATTGTAATAATACCATTATTAAAAATAGTATTAATAACAATAATTTTAGTACCAATTCTAAATGTAAAAAATTTTTTATTATTAGAAGTTGTTTCCAAATATCTTTCATTTCTAAAATCAATAATAGGTTTTGTAATAATTTCCCCAGTATTAAATCCTTTTTTAAATAAAATACACTTTTCTAGGAAATGTATTGATAAATTTTGGCATATACCAGCAATTTTATATTGTGTTCCATTAAAAATAAAAAAGTTACTGATATCATCATGAATACAATTGTAAAGTATTAAAGCAATATCATTAAAATTATTATCAGTAGAAAAAAATAGATTTCTATTATGAGTTTGTGAAACTAAATCTTGAAATAAGTCATTAATATTTAAAGTTCTTTCTAATAACATATCAGTATCTGTAATATAACTATTAGAAGCAAAACTATGACCAGTAGATATAAATAGTATAATTTGTCTAGCACCCCCAACTAAAAATCTTACTCTATTAATATTTACAGCATGTTGATATGGTACATTATCAAAAAGAATATTATATTGATACGGTCCAGAAATAATATTACATGTTTTTCTAAATACATTGTCATCACTAATAACTACACTAGTTTGTTCATCTAATATAGGTTTAATAGATAATACACTAGCATTTTGTTTTGCTAATTGTTGTTTTATAAAAACAGCTGTTTTCATTAAATATTTAGATAAAATATTTAATGGAAAAACTAAATAAAAATAGTCTATAATTTAATCAACTTCAGAAATGTCAGGTTCAGGTACTGATTGTTTTTCTGTTTGTTCTTGTTGGGGAACATTAGATTGATAAGCTTTTTGAACAAGTGGCATTAATATATTTTCAACTTGTTTTTGTTTTTCTTCGTATTCTTCAGTAGAAAGGTTTGGATTAGAATCAATCCATTTAAGTGTTGAGTCAACAGTTTCTTCAACAGTTGAACAATCAGATCCGAGTGCTTCTTTCATTTTATTTCCGCCAAGAACAGTTGATTTAATATTGTAACAATAATTTTCAAGTTTATTTTTAGCTTCAATACGTTTACGAACTTTTTCATCATCATCTTTGAATTTTTCTGCTTCTTGAACCATTTTTTCTATTTGATCTGGGCTTAGACGACTAGATTGATTAGTAATTGTAATTTTTTCAGCTTTACCAGTAGACTTTTCAACAGCAGAAACTTGAAGGATACCATTAGCATCAACTTCATATGTAATTTCAATTTGTGGAGTACCACGTTGCATTGGTGGAATACCTCTAAGTTGGAATTCACCAAGTTTATTGTTATGAGCTGTTAATTGACGTTCACCCTCATATACTTGAACAGTAACACCAGGTTGATTATCAACAGCAGTTGAGAAAGTTTGTGTTTTCTTAACTGGTACAGTTGAACCACGTGTAATTAATTTAGTCATAATACCACCAGCTGTTTCAACACCAAGAGATAATGGTGTGACATCAAGTAATACTAATGAATCAAGTACTTTATCATGTGTACCAGAGAGAATAGCAGCTTGTACAGCGGCACCATAAGCAATAGCTTCATCTGGATTAATATTACGACATAATTCTTTACCATTAAAATAATTTGAAAGTAATTCTTGTATTTTTGGTATACGAGTAGATCCACCAACTAATACAATATCATCAACTTGTGCCTTTGAAACTTTAGCATCAGCAAGTACACGATCAACTGGTTCTAGTGTTTTAGTAAAAATATCAGAACATAAACTTTCAAATTTAGCTCTTGTAAGTGTTAAACTTAAATCAATACCATCATGTACTGAATCAACTTCAATAGCAGTCTGTGTATTACCAGAAAGTGATCTCTTTGCTTTCTCAGCAGAAGTTCTAATACGTCTAAGTGCTTTTTGATTAGAACTAATATCAACTTTATGTTTACGTTTAAATTCTTCAATAACCCAATTTACAATACGATTATCAATATCTTCACCACCTAAATGAGTATCCCCGGCGGTAGCTTTTACTTCAAAAACACCATCATCTAGTGTAAGAAGTGAAACATCATGTGTACCACCACCGAAATCAAATATAAGAACATTTCTAGCATGGTCAGTCATTTTATCAAGACCGTAAGCAATAGCAGCAGCAGTAGGTTCATTAATAATACGTAAAACATTAAGTCCAGCAATAACACCAGCATCTTTTGTTGCTTGTCTTTGAGCATCATTGAAATAAGCAGGAACAGTAATAACAGCACTTTTAACAGGTTGGCCTAAATATTCTTCAGCTATATTTTTCATTTTAGTTAAAACCATTGCTGAGATTTCTTCTGGTGTGAATTCTTTTGGTTCATTTTTATAAGTAACACAAATTTTTGGTTTTCCTTTATTATCTTCAACTTTAAATGAAAAATGTTTCATATCATCTTGAAGTTTAGGATCTGAAAAATCACGTCCAATCATACGTTTAGCGTCATAAACCGTATTAGCAGGATTAGTAGTAGCAGCAGTTTTAGCAGCTTGACCAATTAAACGTTCTTCAGAGGTGAATCCAACATATGAAGGAGTAGTTCTATCACCTTGATCATTTGCGATAATTTCTACTTTGCCATTCTGATAAACACCAACGCAACTGTAAGTAGTTCCAAGATCAATACCAATAGCTATATCTTTATTTTGAGTCATTAAATAACAATGAAGAATAATCTTTAAATAATTTAATATAAAATTATTATTATTTAAAAATTTTAATTTTTTAGTACTTAAAAGTAATATTTTGTCTTTCCATCGCATCTTTATCATAACTTGATAATATTTGTTTTAATTCGATTGAAAATGAAAAGTCAAAACCATTCATGTCAACAGTATTACCTAAATAGTCAACTAATTCAATTTCAATTCTATCAATATTAACAGGTTGTCTAAATCTATAGCCTTGGTTAACTGATGTATCAAGTTTTGGATTACCAAGACCAGATGTTAATAATATTTTTGCCATAAATTTTTGATTAAAGAAATCAATATATCCCCAATTATTAAGTTTAATAAATGCGTAGTTATCACCAGAAGTGTTAAAAATTTTAGAAGCTCTAATAGTTTGAACGGTATAATCAATTTGTGAACTATATAAAAATTTATTTGTATCAATTTTATAATTTGGTCTGAAACCTAAATAATTACCAAGAGCTGGATACTCTATTAATTTAACGTCTGTTAAATCATTAACTACTGGTATATTTATTTTATTAGAAGTATCAAAATCAATATCAAATGTAGGAATATCTTTGTATAAAGTAGCTTTATAACTAGTACTATTATATTGTTCTTCTGATATAAATTTTTCATTGTATAAAAATGTTTTACTTAATAAATTAGATATAACATTAGTGTTAACACTATTTTCAGTTCTATTCCAAGTGGGATCTTCATTGTCATTTTTGTCAATCCAATAATAATAAAAATTCATAGAATTACCAGATGTTATTTCTGTAAAATCATTATTAAATGCTACAGTTAAAGAAGTATAATCAACTTCCATACTTAATTTATATAATTGAATACTATCAGAATTAGGCACTGAAGGTAAATTATTAATATGATATTTTGAGTTTGATGCTAAAAGTCCAGGTTTAAGATATTGTTGTGTAATAACATAGTTGTTACTATTAAGTAAATCAAGAATACCATATTCATTTGTGATATCACTACCAGGATCTTGAACAATGAAAGTAGTTGTATCTTTAATGTATAATTTATATAAATCATTTTTAAATTGAGCACAATTTAGATCAATATTAGCAAAATTATATGTTTTAGCAGTTAGAATATCCATTCTATTACAATCTAATTCAGGGAATAGTGTACTTCTGAATCTTCTGTCAAAAACAAAGAAAGTAACATTTTCTTTAATTCTGAAATTACCAGAATCAAGATCAATTACATCAGTATTAGGATTTTGGTTTAAAAATTCTTTTCTTTCTGCATATTTTTCTCTAATATAATTGTTAATAATAATATTAATTCCATAAATACTATACCATCCTTCTTTAATAGTTAATCTATTAGCTAATGATTCAGGATAAAAAGCATCATTGAAGTCAAAATTAATATTTAGATCTCTATTTAAATAGAAAATATAGAAATATTTTTCAGCAAAAGGTTTATTATCATAGGTCAAAGTATTTAACCCACCATTAGTATTTGTTAAGTTATCAAAAATTCCATTAAATATTTTTCTAATTGACCCAACAATTTGAAGTAATCCATCATCTAATTGGATAATAGTACCTTCTGGATCACTAAGCTTATTTGGTAAATGTAGTTTTATAAAATTATTTTTTTTAGTAGAACTAATATAATTGATACTGTTATTCATTTCTAAGCTCATAAGTCTAATTGAGGCAATGTTTTTATAAGTTTTTTCCAAATTAAATCTAAATTTACATTCATTAGGGTATTTATTAATGTCTCTATATTTAGAATCAATATTGATAATAATTTCTTCCATATATTAATAGTTAAGATATTATGTCTGGTAATCAAACGGATTTTTCTAATGAAGATATTATAAAGAAAAAAATAACAGAATTTTTAACAGCATATAAAGCAGCAACAACAATATCAAGTTCACAAGCTGATTATGAAAAAGTATTAACAGGTGGTGTTCTAAATGGACAAACATTAGTAGGTTTTATACCTTTAAAACAACAAGTATTACAACTAATGAAACAAGCTCCAGATACCAGTTGTGTAACACAAGATTATATAAATAATCAAAAAAATAATATCTCTTAATTTAATAATTAAAAATGGTTAAATTAAATGATTTTAGTGTTTTTAAAAGAAGATCAATTTATAATTCACTTAATAAAGATTTGGAAAAAATACCAATTGGTCAAAAGTTAACATTACAAGAAGCACAAAAAGTATTAGATACATCAACAACAACTACTAGTGTATCTCAAACAACATTAGTAGATAGTGGATATATCGTAGTAGATGGTGTTAATGTATTAGATAATTTTACAAAACCCGATAATATTAAATTTTATAAAGATTTATTAAATGCTATAGACAACATGATATTATTAGATTATATTAAATCAAATGTACTTGAACCAACAGCAAGAGCAGCAGATTATGATTTAGTGAAATCAACAGATATTAATGTAAATCTAGCTCTATTTTATTATTCTGTAAAATATCCAGAAGACAAGATTATAAATGAAACTAAATTAAATATTATAAAAGCTGAATTAAAAGCAACATTTAACATTGAATTATAATGTCTTTTGTACAAGAGTAATAATAAATACAATTTCATACTGAATTTCTTTCAATATTAGATAAGATCCAGATTCATTCAATTCATTATTAATCATATCTAATGTATTACCTTCTTCATCAACACCTTTAGTTGTGTTACCAATACGTGTAACTTCTCTAACCAATGTATCTGGTTCATTAATAATACCATCAGTGTTGTTATTAAACTTACCAAAAATTAATTCTGCTAATTCTCTAGTGATACCAGTTTTATTATATCTATCTGTACCACTATACATACCTCCTCTTAGCTTAATTTTAAAATTAACTTCGATATTTTCTAAATTCATTTGAATTCTATAATATTCTGGTAAATTATCATGTGATTGTGAATTGTATATATACATATCATCATTAAATCTACCGGATCTATTATATATATTAAAAAAGCTTGAATCAGTAACAGGTATATTAACTTCTCTAATTAAATCACTCATTAATGCACTAACTGGTGAAATATTACCAGTAGAACTAACAGTAGTATTTATTGTAGGAGCAATAATATTTGTTGTATTTGTATCAGAAATAATTCTACCTAATTTACTATCAGGTGTATTATCAATAAAAATAGTGGTTTTATTATCATTAATTGTTGTAATTAATTTATAAATAGTACCAGAAGCAGGTGTTCTATAAATTCTACGTTTAATAACATTTTGATGTGGACTAATTGGAAGATTTAATAATATTCTATTTGGTTTGAGTCCAGGTTCAATTATTACATTTGACACATCAGATGGTTCTGTTTCACCAAGTTCAGTACCAGTATTTGTACTGACAACATAAGTAATCTTGTATTTATATTCAGCATTAGCAATAAGATTAAGGCTTTGATAATCATCATATAATCTAATAAAATAAATACCACCAACGTATACTAAATTTGGTTTAGGTAAATTTAATGTAGCAACATCTAATGGACGATTATTTGATACTATTTCACTATCACTTTTTGAATCAATATATAATGTAGAATAATTATTTGGAATGGTATCTAATAATGTAAAGTCATTACCATCACCTTGAGTTCTATATATTTTTCTTCCAGTTACATTATCTGGACATATTGGTAAGTTAACAAACATTTTTGATGGGATTTGTCCAACACGTAAAATAGCAGATTCATCGGAACATAAAGTTTCTATAATATCACCATTATTATTAATATAATATGAAATTCTATATTTATATGCTGCATTTGATGTGAGGCTACTTTCTTTAAACTCTAATAAATATGCTAATTGAGGTGTTATATAATTTGTTTCATTTGTTTTAATATCAGTAAAAACAGGTCTTGGAATATTTAAGTTTGTAGGATTAGGCATATCATCTAAATAATTAAGATCAGTATTATTTCCAACTGAAGCAATATAAAAATATTGATTATTATCACGACCTAAAAATCTTCTGTAAATTTTTCTTCCAACAACTCTTGTATCTAATGATACTGGTATTTTAATGTTAATTTTTGTTGGATTTGTTATACTAACTTGAATATTTTCACTTGGGATACTACTATCTGTTTCACCAACTGAGGTATAATATGTAATTCTATAACTATATAAAGCATCAGGTGTTAAATTATTGCTTGGAATTGTAGAATATTCAACAAGAGGTAATGTAGGTTTATTTACTTCCGCTACAGATTGATTTAATGAATCATACAATAATGAATTTAGTAATGTTGAAGATTTATTAAATTGTTTAAATAAACCAGCATACATACCTTGTAATATTACAGCACTAAGGCCACTATTTTGAGTTAAAATATCAAAATTATTACTAGTAACAATAAAATCAGATTTCGTTGAATTTTGTAAAATACTACAAATAATATATTTTTTATTATTAAATAATACTTTGTTGTTTGTAGCAACACCATTATTATTGACAATAGCAGATCCATCTGCTTGAAATTTTAAACCATCAATATCTATTGTATAGTTATTAATATCTCCTTCATCTAGTATATATAATGCATTATTAACAGCCATTTCATTTAGCGACACATTAACTTTAATATCACTATATTCATTTGTTAAAGTATTATGTTCATAACTTCCTTGAAAGAAATCTCCATATGCTTTTACCCTAAATTTAGCATTTGTAACAACTTCTTGACTTTCGACTAAACTGACAACATCTTTTTGTAATGTTAAAAATCCATCAATATTATGTACAACTTCATTATTTTCTAATGAAGACCATCTAGTCATTAAGTGTGTTGGTTCATAATTTAAAAGTTTAAAACCATATGATATAATTTCATAATTAGAATCAATAGAACCACTTATATATAGATTATTAAAAATATCATTAGAACCAATATTTGATGATAAAAATAAATTAATATTGTCACAATAATCAGTTAAATTTGTATTAAGATAAGTAAAATATGGAAAAGGATAACTTGTATTTGTTGTATCAGTATTATTTAATAATTTACCTAAATACTCATCTTTTATTGTATCATAAAATCGTGTTGTAGTATTATCATTTAGTCGAGTTAAAAATTTAAGCTCACCAGTTATATTATTAGCACTACTACGATATATATTTCGTGCTATTATATTTGGATTTGTAGAAATTGGTATATTATCTAAAATAACATTACCATGTCCATTTATAACATTAATTGATGAAATGGGACCACATTGTGTTTCTCCATTTTTTGTAACAAAAGTAACAGTATAGTTATGTACACCAGCATTAACATTTGATATATATTTTGTGTTTGCAGTTACTAAACTAAGACTAATTTGATTTTGTGGTTTATTTAATAATGCATAATTTTCTTCTGTAAGTGGATTAGAATTAATATATATTAATTTATGACCAGTACCAAGACTTAATGTTGTAGTTTTATTAAAACAACTAATACTTACATTAGTAGGATTTGTAATAATTAATTCAATAAACAAAGTATGAAATTCATTATATTGTATTATTTTATTTGGATCACGTCCTAATGTTTTATTAATATCACGATAACTTAATAAATTTAAATTTTGGTTAGATTCACTATTAAAATACCAACCTACAGACCCATTATTCATTTCATCAATTAAAATATCTGTCATATTTGTTTTAGTTTTATCCATTGGATATGAAGAATTATTGTTCATAAATTTTTTTAACATTAAATTATAACCAGCTTCTGATGATAAATTAACTTGATTTAATATACCAACTCTATGATCATAAGATTGTCTAAGATATTTATTTTCTGTTCGAGCATTTGTTGTAAAACCATACGATTCAATATAAAATTGGTTAGTAGATTTAGTAAGTATTTTAGCAGAAGATATATTAGTTAAACCACTTCCTTCAAATCTTACATTAAACAAATATTGTCCACTAACATTTGTGGGAACATTAGATGAACTTGATGAAAACCATAATAATTGTCTACCAAAATTTGATACTGTTGTACAACTTAATTCAGTTACTGTTGAATCTTTAATCAATTGTAAATATATAGTTTGTGATTGATTTGTAGGTTGATATATTGTAATCCAAAAATAATTAAGTGTTTCAGTGGTTATATCAGTATCAAATTTATAATTATATAATGTCCATTCTATTGTATTTTGTGTATTTTTATTATATTTCCATCCATTATATTCACCCTTAGTTGGTGCTGCGCAATTATTATATAGTTCACGGGCAGATCTTTTACTAAGGCTGTAAAAATTTTGATCATTTTGGTCTTGCGAATGGTTTAATAAATTTATAGCATACTCTGTGTATCTACCAGGATCCATAACCATAATTGTTCCGTCAGTAGGTAATTCCATTATATAATTTTTTTCGAATCTTTTAACAACATTATAATTTGTCGTACTATTTTTAATGAATGAAACTTTTTTAAGATAATTATTATTAAGCTTAAATACTTTATCCATGAATTCATTTTTTGTCATATCTTTACTTTTATTTGATAAACTAACTTCAAAATTTAAATTAGATGTAGGAACAAGTGGAACTATACTAATATTTTGTTGTGTATTTAGATTATCAGCTGGTACAAATTGTGATGGATTAATTTGTTTAACATGAAAACCAATATCATTAGATTTATTAATATATTTAACTTCATCAGAAATACCAACAAGTAATTCTGTTGGTAAAGTAGCATTATCAGGAACTTTTAATTTTGATCCAACAAAATTATTTTCACCAGTAATTTCTTTTTTTGAATTAGTTAGTAAATCTAATTTAAATTTATTATTATTTTGGTTAAAATAAATTTTTTTCCCATTTTTAATTTTATTAATTTTGTCGTTATTTGATTTTAATACTGTATATAAAAATTTAGTCATTTCATCAGCTCTCGTATCTTCACTAATTGGTTTTTTATGCTTTGTATAAATAAATTCAAATAATAAAATATCATTATGATAAACTTTAATTGTATCACCATCAGAAGCATTAAGAAGTGCTTCTGAATAATTAGAATAATTAGGTGTAAAATTAGTATTATTAACATGTAATATTGCCATTAACTATTATTATAATGTAGTTAATATTTTTAATTTTTAACTAATATAAAATAAACTTAAACTTCAATATCATTTGGTACAACTTTTTTCTTAACTACTCTTTTTTTCTTAACTACTGTTTCTGATTTTTCAGTTTTATAATTTGGATCTGATTTTTCAGTTGTTTCTGATGTATCAGTCATTGGTTCTCCATCAGCATCAGGATTTGCTATTTTAGGTTTTGGTTGAGGAACAGAGTATTCTTGTTCATCAAATGAAACAACAACATCATTGTTGTAATTTTTCCTATAGATATCTTCTTCGATAGATTTTTCAATAAGAATTCTCATAAGCATAATTTGTTGTTTTTGTCCGACTCTACAAGCACGAGCGATCGCTTGTCCTTCAATAGCCTTACATTCTTCTTTAGTGGCATTAATTGGTTCCACAAAGAAAATATGTGTTGCTTCAGTAAGATTTGTACCTGATGCTGCATTTTTAAGACTAAGCATAATAACTTTATTATCAACACCTTCTGTATTTTTGCCATCTTTAAACTTTCGAATAGCAGCATTACGAGACCAAACATTACCTTTAACAAAGCAATTTTCGATATCATTTTCTGCCAGAGTTTTACCAACTAAACTCAACATATCATCCCATTGTGAAAATACAATAATACGAGTATGTTCTTGAGCAACCAAATGTCTAATAATAGACACAAGTTTACCAAGTTTTGACCCATATTTTTTAATAAGAGGATTTAGTTCTTCTTTTGGTCCATCTTTTTTCAGATTCATTACAAGTAAATCCTTACCTTGAATATTGGTTTTACACATGGGGCAATTTTTTTTATCTCCAAGACACATTTTAAGACATTCATAACAAAAAATATGTCCACATGCTGTTAAAGTTGGATTATCTAGGGCATCCATACAAATTGAACAAGTTTCATTTTCTAAAATTTCTGGTGATTTCATTCTTTCTAAAATAGTTACCAAATATTTAGATTCAGACATTTGTGTTTCAAATGATTTTTTAAGCATATGATAAGCTTGGTTTGTTGGATCTAATTTTGATAATTTAACTTTATAAACTTCATAATTGTGTTTATGATGTTCAATAAGTTTATCTTGCATTAGAGACAAATCAACTTCAACATCACCAAAAATTTTCTTTGCTGATTCAACAACAAGTGGGTGACAACATAATTGTTGTAGATATTGATCCGAAACTTTACCTTTCTTAGCATCATATAATTGACGTTCTAAATCGGTAAATCTGAGCCAAATTAATCTTTCAGTATATCCGGGAATTTGAATTTGATTTTCCACATCACACTTACGATGTCTTACACAAATTTTATCCAAAATATTATTCCACACATATTCTTTGTTCATAAATCTCATTACAGATGATAATGGTTTGTT
>JACCDH011734771.1_pt1 | contig 11876 bp, 8 predicted proteins | sample 7442481 | NCBI WGS metagenome assembly JACCDH01 (sample SAMN15323433, study PRJNA562643) | freshwater metagenome | isolation source: river surface water | place: USA:Blue River Watershed | collected 2017-08-15 | reverse complement strand
TGAATTGTTTTCTGAAGCCACCCTCAAAAAGGCGATCACGAGCGATAGCGAGTAATCGATGGAGAAAGAGAATGAGAAGCGGAATGAGAATGAATACTTACAATCCCACTGCCTCTTTGTGAGTCTTCAAAAATAATATTCATTCTCATTTTCATTCACATTCTCATTCTGTTTCTCGATCTCATTCTAAAAAAGAACTCATCGAATTCGAGCGCATAGTTCATTGCACGATTTTACACCATGCCAATACGAGAATATCTTATCCTAATCTTCGGATTAGTCTACTTTTAAATTATCAGGAATTGAGAGTAAGTCAATTCCTCTGAATTTATAACTTTAAATAGAAGATATTTTTGGGGAAGGCTTCCCCTTAATATCCGGATTGTTCTTTTTCAATAGCTATATGATTCCAGGGAGTGAATTAATTCTTTTTGTTTTTTTCCAAGATTAATTTTAGATCATCAGGTATTTCCATTGATTTGAGCGGCGGTACATTTGCTCCTCCAGTATTTCCCCTTGGAATTTCACCAACAAACGATTTTATTCCCCCAACAAGTAATCGTGGTATTTGACCTAAAATTTCTTTTCGATCTTTGATCTTAAAGGCAAAGATTAACATTTTCCAGTGAACATAAGTATGTTCCACTGGCCAGGCTTGACCAAGTATATGCGCTCTCTCTAAGTGAGTGAATGCATCTTTATAGAGTCCCAAGTTGAAGGCTTTACTCGAAAAGTGCAATTCCTTTTGCACTTCTGTTTTCAAAGCGCGAGGTGTAAAAACATATACTTTCATTTTACAAATCCAAAATTAAAGGTAAGTAGTTGATAGTAAACGTAAAACTTTTAAGCTAAAAGACAAATTTTGTAATCAAAAAACCAAAGTAAGAGAGAAAGTCAATTATTGATTGCTGAAAATCTCAAACAATCAAATTGCTGTCTTTCATTCCAGATTTTTGCTATCTTCGCACTGTTGAAATATGTAGCGAGCATATTAGCAGTCTATGTCATGGTCATTAGTTTGATTCCATGCGAACATACTCATGAAGACAGTTATGCACAAAATGCTTCCACTCACCAACATTCAGACTCAGACCATTCAGAGAGTGAACATTGCTCACCATTTTGTGTGTGCGCATGTGTCAAGGGGGTTGAACTTACTGAGAGTATAGAAACTTCCATTCTACCTACCGCAGAGTTTAGCTCAATTCAGTTTTTTGCGTTTTCAGAAAATTTACACAGTGATTTTGTGCCCAGCTTTTGGCAACCTCCTAAATTGTAATAATCAAAACGACGGAATATTTCCGTTTTTCCAAGATCTATCCTGACAAACAGGAATTCATCAAGTTTAATTTTCATACCGAAGCTTTTGGGCTTTCGTGTATGTATTGATTATTACATATGTTCAACAAAATCATTTCCTTTTCAATTAGGAATAAATTCATCATTTCATTGATGACCGTGGGTATTGTAGTCTATGGGTTATACTCATTTACTCAGTTACCAATTGATGCTGTACCCGACATCACCAATAATCAGGTACAAATTTTTACACTTACCCCGACACTTGCAACCCAAGAAGTCGAGCAATTAGTTAGCGCTCCAATTGAACGCTCAGTGGCATCTTTGCCAGATGTCGAAGAAATTAGAAGCATTTCTCGATTCGGATTGAGTGTAGTAACAATTGTTTTTAAAGAAAAAGTAGACATCTATTTTGCGCGACAACTCGTTCGCGAAAGGCTAGCTGAAGCAGAGCAATCCATCCCATCTGGTGTTGGAACACCAGAATTATCACCTGTCAGCACTGGCCTTGGAGAGGTTTATCAGTACCTTGTAGAAGCCGATAGTGCTCACAGAGATAAGTATGATGCAATGAAACTGCGTGAGATTCAAGATTGGATTGTATCTCGTCAGATTCTCGGTACTCCAGGGGTCGCCGAGGTTAATAGTTTCGGTGGATTGTCGAAACAGTATGAAGTGGCAATAGACCCAGCTATTCTTCAAAGTAAAGGTATCACTATCATTGATGTATTCAATGCCTTAGAGGGTAATAATGAAAATACTGGAGGTGGATACATAGACAAGAAGCCAAATGCCTATTTTATTCGTGGCCTTGGCTTAATAAAGTCGTTGAGTGATATCGAGGGTATTTTAGTTAGTAATCGTGATGGAATACCTATTTACATTAGAGACGTAGCATCAGTTCAATATGGCAGTGGGACACGATACGGCGCAATGACAGCCGATGGAAATGGTGAAGTGGTTGGAGGGATAGTAATGATGCTTAAAGGATACAATAGCGCACAAGTTGTATCAGATATAAAGGAAAAGCTTCCTGTTATCCAAAAGTCATTACCTGAGGGAGTTACTGTCAAAGCTTTCTTGGATAGAACCAACCTTGTGGATCGAGCAATGGGAACCGTAAAGAAAAATTTAATTGAAGGAGCCCTAATCGTAATTTTCGTGCTAATCCTATTCCTTGGTAATTTAAGAGCGGGGCTCATTGTGGCTAGCGTTATTCCTCTTTCATTGTTGTTCGCAATTATCATGATGAATATTTTCAAGGTTAGCGGAAATCTAATGTCACTTGGCGCAATAGACTTCGGGCTTATTGTAGACGGAGCGGTCATTATTGTAGAGGCTACGATGCACTTTTTAGTAGTTAATTATGTGGGTAAAAAACTTTCAAAAAGTGAAATGGATAAGGCTGTTTTTGAAAGCTCGTCAAAAATCCGAAGCGCTGCGGCATTTGGAGAGATCATTATCCTGATAGTCTATCTCCCTATTTTGACTTTGGTCGGTATCGAAGGAAAAATGTTTGGACCTATGGCGCAAACCGTTGGTTTTGCCATTCTCGGTGCTTTAATTTTATCCTTAACCTACGTCCCAATGGTGAGTTCTTTATTCTTATCGAGAGATATCAAGAATAAAAGAACATTTAGTGATCGAATGATGGAATTTTTCCAAAGGAAATATCTTCCAATAATTCATTGGACACTAAAGAAGAAAAAAAGTATCGTAGCAATTTCGCTGGTATTATTCCTTGGCAGCGTCTTTGTTTTTTCGAGACTCGGAGGTGAATTTATACCAACCCTAGAAGAAGGAGATTTTGCATTTCACAGTATTCTTCCTCAAGGATCATCCATTAGTGAAAGCATAGAAAACAACGCTCGAGTTGAGAAAATTCTTTTGAGGTTTCCCGAGGTAAAACGAGTAGTTGCTAAAAGTGGAGCCCCCGATATCCCAACGGATCCGATGCCCCCAGAAGCAACAGATATGATGATCATTCTTAAAGATAAAGAAGATTGGGTTACAGCCGATACCAAAGAAGAATTGATGGATACCATGATTCAAGCTCTCAAAGTGATTCCCGGTGTTTTCTATGAGGCAACACAGCCAATACAAATGCGATTCAATGAACTTATGACTGGAGTTAGACAAGATGTGGCAGTTAAGATATTTGGTGAAAACTTAGATAGTTTATTGAAATATGGTGAGCAAGTAGAGACACTTATACAAGGCGTTGAAGGAGCAAGTGAACCTCAACTAGAGCGTGTAAATGGATTGCCTCAAATAGTTATAAATTATAAAAGAGAAAACCTTGCTCTGTATAACATAAGTATTTCAGAAGTAAATCGCATTGTCAGAGCGGCGTTTGCGGGTGAGGTTGCCGGACAAGTTTTTGAAAATGAGAGACGCTTCGACCTTGTAGTAAGAATGGAAAAGAACCTTAGAACAGATATTGAAAGCCTAAAAAAGTTGTTAGTCCCCTTGCCAAGTGGCAGTCAAATTCCTTTAGAACAATTAGCTCTGATACAAATCGAATTAGGTCCTGCTCAGATTTCGAGAGAAGAAGCAAAAAGAAGAATAGTAATTGGATTCAATGTCATGGGAAGAGATGTTCAAAGCGTTGTTCAGGATTTACAAAAGAAAATGGATGAGCAGTTGAAACTTCCGCCAGGATATTACATCACCTATGGCGGACAATTCCAGAACTTAGTTCAAGCAAGTAATAGATTGATGATTACCGTACCGATTGCGTTACTTCTTATCTTTTTGTTGCTTTATCTTACTTTCAATTCTACGAAAGAAGCGTTTCTTATTTATTCTGCTATCCCACTGAGCGCAATAGGTGGCGTTCTTGCTTTGTGGCTTCGGGGTATGCCATTCAGTATTAGCGCAGGTGTAGGCTTCATTGCGCTATTCGGTGTGGCCGTCTTAAATGGAATCGTATTGATTAGTACGTTCAATGAATTAGAAACAAAAGGGTTGAGTTTATATGACAGAGTGATTGAAGGAACCAAAAGTAGATTGAGACCAGTTCTAATGACAGCACTTGTCGCTTCACTTGGTTTTTTACCAATGGCACTAAGCAGTAGTGCAGGTGCGGAAGTTCAAAAGCCGTTAGCTACTGTCGTGATTGGAGGCCTATTTTCAGCTACGATTCTAACTTTAGTGGTATTGCCATCGCTATATATATTGTTTAATAACTTCAAGAAGACAGGAAAGCCATCGCATATTATTAAGGGTATAAGTATCGCTCTAGTACTTTCTTTTTTTCAAACTGAAGTTGTTGCTCAAGACAGAAAAGAAATTCCATTAGATAGCGCAATAAGCATGGCTTTGTCGAATAACAATCTTATTAAATCTGCGGATAAACGGATTGATTTGAGCAAACAAATACGTGCAACTTCTAGTGACATTGGAAACACCAATGTTTCTTTCATGTATGGACAGTATAATAGCTATTATAACGATAATAGCTTCACAATAGGCCAAACTATACCATTCCCAACGTTTTTTAAAGCCCAAGCTAATTTATACGATGCTGCAACAGTTGAAGCTCAAAAAAATAAGGTTTGGGTTGAAAATGACCTAAGATTCGAATTGAGGAAGGTATATAACGCCCTTCATTATTCAAAAGAGTTTAGTAGGCTACTACTTTCTCAAGACAGCATTTACCAGAGATTCTTGAATTATGCAGAACTTAGATTCTCAACGGGTGAAATTTCCAATCTGGAGCTTATATCTGCTCAGACAAAAGTATCAGAACTTAGAAATGGGATGGCTATTAATCAAATGGAGATACAAAATCTAGAAGCACGGTTAAAAATGCTCATGAATTCAAAAGAGTCTTACACCTCTGTTAATTCAAATTTAGATTCCTTTTCGGAGATACTTGTCTTCGATACGACATCAGCAAATGATAATCCTCAGTTGCAAATTCTGCAACAGAAAATTCTGCTTTCTCAAGCGCAATTGAAGGTAGAGAAAGCCAAATTGTATCCAGAATTCTCAATTGGCTACTTCAATCAATCTCTATTTGGTACTGTGGACTTTGATAACAATCAGACAATTGCAAATGCCTCAACTCGTTTTCAGGGCATATCAGTTGGAGTGGCCATTCCCATCTGGGCAAAGCCACAATCATCTAGGATCAAAGCGGCGAAGATTCAAGCGGAAATAGCTTCTATAGAAGCGGAGGGTTATAGTAATGTTTTAAGCTATGAATATCAAGTCCTCTTCAATAACTATCAGCGAAGTCTTTCAACTCTCGCATACTTCAATGAAAGTGCTCTTAAGAACGCCGAAGTTCTTACTAAGAATTCTATTCTAGCGTACGAGGCTGGTGAGATCAGTTATTTTGAACTCATGTCGGGATTGGAAAGGGCATTAGCCATTAATACTGAATTTACAAAGGCAAAAAATGAAAACAATCAAGCAATAATTGACATCTTGTTTCTTATTGGTAAATAAAATATAAAAATGAAAATCATTCTAATTACAACAATCATATTCTTCCTTTACAGTTGTGGAGGAAGCTCATCATCTCATAAAGATGAACATGACCACGGGCACGGAGGTGGGCCTGAGGGCTCTAGTGTAGTTCTCACTCCTGCTCAAATGAACTCATTGGACTTAACTTTAGATAGTATTAAGTCTCGAAGTATTGCTGACGTTCTACGTTTGACGGGAATCATCTCGGTTCCACCACAGTTCAAAGCAGATGTCTCTTCTCCAGCGGAAGGCTTGGTTCAATCCATTAATGTAAGTGAAGGGCAAAGAGTTTCTAAAGGGCAAATTCTGCTTACAGTTTCCAATAGCTCTTTTGTTCGTCTTCAACAAGAATATTTGGAATCTAAGGCTCAACTTGTTTTCTCAGAAGCGGAATATACTCGCCAGAGTAAACTGGCTCAAGAGAATGTGAATGCCAAAAAAACTTTTCAAGAGGCAGAGGCGAATTATCGTTCAGGACAAGCTAGATTAGCTTCATTGGAAAAACAATTACAATTACTTGGGATAAGTATATCTGGACTTTCTCAGAATAATATTGAATCTATCATTGCCATCAAAGCTCCTATTTCAGGGGTAGTTTCACATATTGCGGTGAATATTGGTGGAAGTGTGTCTTTTGCTTCTACGTTATTAAAAATTGTAGATAATTCGCAATCCGTCTTGGATATCATGGTTTACGAACAAGACTTAGGAAAAATAAAAATTGATCAAATCTCAACTTTTACCCTGACAAACGCTACTGGTGTAACATATAGAGCACTGGTAAAAAATATTGGCAGCACCTTTGAAAACGAATCAAAGGCCATTAAGGTTCGAGCAAAAATTCTAGATCCAATTGATGGGCTGATAGACGGCATGAGTGCAAATGTATTTCTCGCTCTAACTGATAAAGTGACTCCTTGCGTTCCTACAGAGGCTGTTGTAAACTATCAAGGAGGAGATTATATTTTCATATACTCTGAATCTATGCAACATGATTTGCTTCATTCAGGGCATGAGCATGAGGAGGAACATAATCATTCTGACGACCATCAACATGAGGATTCTCATGACGAGAATCAGAAAGAACCAGAGGCTGGAAGCTTAGCTTTTTTGAAAATTGCAGTCAAGAAAGGTTCCGTTGCTGGCGGCTATTCCGAAATTACTCCATTGCAAAATTTACCTGACGATGCACGAGTTGTTACAAAAGGAGCCTTTTATGTTCTGGCTGCCATAACAAATCAAGGCGAAGCACACTCTCATTAATATATAAAACAAATCAAAACAAAATGAAAACAATCATTCATTCTATCATTCTCGCGGTGGCTCTTGTCGTTGCGTCATGTTCAAGCAATCCACAAAATAATGAATCTGTAAAAGGCGGTGAAGACAGTCATGAAGGACACGTACATGGAACGGAAGAACATGCCGGTCATGAGCACGAATCTTATTTCACATGCGAACATCACCCTGAAGTACATGAACACAGCGCTGGCAAATGTCCAAAATGTAATATGGATCTAACTGTCAAGCAAGGAGAAGCGCATGAGCATAAAGGCCATAATCATGAAGTCTATTATACTTGTGCTAGTCATCCTGGAGTGCATCAACACGAAATGGGTAAATGTCCTAATTGTCAAAAGGACTTGATAAAGAAGGATGGGGAAAGTCATTAATTTGATTTTATTTTTCAAAAAAAACTCATAATGAGATTGATACTTGCAACCTACTTGATCTTTAACTACGTAGTGTCTTGTGCATTTAGTTTTGTGGATACATGCGGATATTTTCCCGCTCCACATGCAGAGCCTGGCAATGACTTTTGTACAAACGGTCAATTCTATGATATCGCCGCACTTCCAACATCTGGAGGAGAGCTTTTTTGGTATTTAGATCAAGGTTATACCAATCTTGTTGGAGTTGGTAGCTTCTGTACACCTTTGAATATTATTGGAACAACTACATATTATGTTGTAGCGGTTGATAATGGCTGTATAAGTGAACCTTCCTCAGTGAACGTCACAGTTTATCCAGCACCAATAGTTTCTATTACACCAGAATCACCTGTTTCTTTAAATGCACGGGGTACAGTTGCTTTCACTATAACGTCAGATGAAGTTGTAACATGGAATGATACAGTCATTTCAAATAGTTTCATTTTATCAGAACCGGGTATTTATCAAGTAAGTGCATTAAACCAATGGGGTTGCGTGACAAATAACACAATAGAAGTATACTATTCAGTTGCTGAAGAAACTGAAATAGACACATTACCCCTTGCACAAGAATCATACAGCTCTTTGATTTATGTACCTAATAGTTTTACTCCGAATAATGATGGAATAAACGATTTCTTTTTACCGTTCACCGCGGAATTTGATTCATATTCAATCTCAATTTTTAATTGCTGGGGTGAGGTTGTTTTCCAATCAAACAATCAGCATGAAGCATGGCAAGGTGGTCACAATTACTATGGAACCTCTGACCTATTCACATATCGAATAACAGCCAATAAGAATCATCAACTTTACGATAAGATCGGAACTATCCTCCTAATCCGCTAAATTTTGATAAGCACCTAATTGAATATATATGAAAAATGCTTTGCGAGATAAAAAATTTCGATGGTTATTGGTTTCCGTAATCATTTCTATTTCTTTAGAAATCATATCGCTATTGAGTATTCTAGAATCTTCGATTTGGTTATTTTCTATTTGTTTACTCACTATTGTACTTGTTGGCAGACAAGTGATAATCCAAGGTCTGAAAGCTCTATTTAAACTTAACTTTTCGAGTATCAATCTATTGATGCTTTTGGCGGTAATCGGAGCTTTCTACCTCAGGGAATTCACCGAAGCAACAGTGGTAATTGTTTTGTACACCTTAGGTGAAAGATTAGAAGAATTAGGTCTATCAGAAAGTAAATCAGCCTTACAGAATTTAGTGAACTCAGTACCCAAATCTGTAATTCTAAAAGGAGAATCTAGTTCAGTTACAATTGAATCCGTGAAAATTGGTTCCACCATTGTTGTTAAACCGTTTGATATGATCCCGATCGATGGTGAAATTTCATTTGGTCAAACCACTGTAGATGAAGCTTCAATCACAGGAGAACCTATGGCCAAGTTTAAACAGCTCGGAAGCACGGTGTATGCAGGTACCATGAACTTAGAAAGATATATTGAAATCAGGACCACAAAGCGGTTTGTGGACTCAACATTTTCAAAGATTGCGCAATTGACATTTCAAGCTTCTGCGAATAAATCGGAAACTCAGAAATTCATTCAAAAATTTTCAAGAATTTATACTCCTTCAGTTGTTCTATTATCGATTCTTTTATTCTTGATACCCACTTTTCTTTTCGGTTGCGATCCTAATCATTGGTTGAAACAGGCTATCACACTTTTGGTTATTTCTTGCCCTTGCGCTTTGGTAATATCCACTCCTGTGGCAATTTATGCCGCTATTGGAAATGCGTCAAAAAAAGGTGCAATGATTAAAGGGGGAAAATTTATTGAGGCAATGGGACAAATTGAGGCGGTTGCCTTGGATAAGACCAGAACAATTACCACTGGTAAACCAAAAGTTTCTGATCTTAAAACATTTAATAATTATTCGGAAGAGAAATTTTTGGGATGTACTGCCGGAATTGAAGTTTTTTCGGAGCATCCCATTGCACTTGCAATTCTACAAGAAGCTAGTAATCGAAGCATTGAGCCACACAAAATAAATGATTTCAAAAGTGTAGTAGGTAAAGGTGCAATAGGAGCATGTAGCACTTGTGGTCAATCGAACGTCATGGTTGGTAATTTAAACTTCGTACAAGAACATATTCTTGTTCCTTCTCATGTAATTGAGTATTCGCAAAGCCTATCTGAAAGTGGTAAGACCATAGTGGTAGTTAGTCATGGAACTGAAATTATTGGTTTAATAGGACTTACCGATACTATGAAGGAAGAAAGTAAACAGACAATCATAGAATTAAAAGAGCTTAAGATAATTCCTGTTATGTTATCAGGAGATAATGAAAAAGCAGTGCATTGGATTTCAAAACAGGTTGGAATTGATGAGGCTTATGGAGGATTGTTACCAGAGGAAAAAACCAGTAAAATAATTGACCTTCTTAAAAAACATAATAAGGTTGCAATGGTAGGTGATGGCGTGAATGACACGCCAGCTTTAGCTCAAAGTTCTGTTGGTATTGCAATGGGCGCGTTAGGCAGTGATATCGCAATAGAAACCTCTGATATAGCCCTTATGAATGACAACCTTCTATTGCTCCCAATGATGATAAGGCTGGGTCGGAAGACAATAAGTGTCATCAAAAGAAATACATTTCTTGCAATACTTGTAAAGGCCATATTCATCATTTTGGCTTTTATGGGCTATGGAAACTTGGTATTGGCCATAGCGGCAGATGTAGGTGTAACTTTATTTGTCATATTGCTAAGTATGCGTTTGTCGAATTTCGAAACTTAATCAATGTACCGCACCTATATAGCAGAGATTTTTTCGTTTCTAGATTATTATGTTTAACATAATCAGAAAGCAGGAATCGAAAATTGATGAGTGCTCTCAAAATCCTTACTAAAAGTTCCGTGATTGTTACAATTAAAACCGAAAAACAGTCATCAACATATTTCTATTACGCAATTACATTGGTTTTATTTATATTCGCCTCAACGTAAATCTGCACGACTTAATGAACAAGCGTTCCCCTTCAAAATAGTCGTGCATTTGCGTGACCCTTTTACGACATTGGCAGTATAAGAAATTGACATACTCGGCTTTGAGAGCTTAGGTTCATAATCCTCACTCTCCGCCAAGAAAAAACAATGCCCCGAAAGGGGCATTTTTGTTTTGAAATAGACGCGAATCAAACGAAGTTTGAAAGAGCGGCAAGAGCGAAACAAAAAAGTGCAAGCCGCAGGCGCGCATTCTTTTTTTTCTGAAGCCCTCTCCAAAAAGGCGATCACGAGCGATAGCGAGTAATCGATGTAGAAAGAGAAAGAGAAAGAGAAAGAGAAAGAGAAAGAGAAAGAGAAAGAGAAAGAGAATAAATACTTGAAATGTAAAGAGAACTCTTATTAACGAATCTCCTCACCCCAACAACCCCTTCATTTTTTTTGCAATGAAATTGGTAGCAAAAGTTGGCGCCAATCGATACAGGAAATTCATGAACTTGGAATCGCTTCCCACAAATATGTGCAATTGATTGCGCTCTATTCCTTCAATAATTATCTGCGCGGCTTTGTCTGCTGCCAAGGTCTTATAATCATTTGGGTCCATATCCTTGGGCATATCCATGTGAACACCTGAATTGGCTGTAATATTCGTATTGATGGCTCCTGGAAATACAACGGAGACACGAACATTCGTATCACGCAATTCTGCATACAAACCCTCGGTCAGTAATTTCACCGCTGCCTTGGATGCACCGTATACGCTTTGACCAGGAACGGGTAAAAATCCTCCCATACTCGAAACGTTGATGATATGCGCCTCTGGTCGTTTCAATAACAAGGGTAAAAATGTCTTGGTCATTGACAACAAACCAAAGAAATTTACATTCATCACTTTGTGGATGGCTTCAAAACTCAGATCATTTACCCTTACAAAAGGTTGAATAATTCCCGCATTGTTAATGACGGCATCTACATCGCCATGTGCAGATATAACTTGATTAGGAAGCGCTGCAACGGCTTCTGCATCGGACACATTCAAAACATGTGAACTGACTTTGGCTGTGGAGGAATCAATCAAAGCTATCGTCTCATTGAGCGACTTCTCGTTCAAATCCACTGCTGCAACATGGGCGCCTTTTGCTATTAATTGCAACACCAACTCGCGTCCCATTCCGCTTCCCGCGCCTGTGACAACAAAAACTTTATCTTGAACTTTCATCTCGACTGTGAAGGTAGGTCGAGTATTCAGCGAATATCCGAAAATGTGATTGAAAGTTCTCACCATACAATTTTACCAACACCACTTCACCCCTACCGTACTCTGTATCGTAGGGAAGATGTATGTTCTTGTTTCGGGAACAACCACTACATTCAACGCTGGGCGAATCTCCGAAAACAAATGAAGGTTTTTCAAATACT
>JACCDH010941187.1_pt1 | contig 11878 bp, 9 predicted proteins | sample 7442481 | NCBI WGS metagenome assembly JACCDH01 (sample SAMN15323433, study PRJNA562643) | freshwater metagenome | isolation source: river surface water | place: USA:Blue River Watershed | collected 2017-08-15 | reverse complement strand
GGAAAGCTGCGCGAACAGCGCCTCGCGCATGAACTTCTCGTCGCCCTTGTGGTCTTTCGAGTTGAAGGCGACGTGGCCGATGCCCTGGTCGCCCGTCACGAAACCATGCGGGACCTTGTCCGAAACGAACGGAGAGCCCGCGTCTTCCAGACCCAGCGCGATCTCGTGCCGGGCTCCGACAGGCCCCACGAAATGGAAAAACCGGTCCACGCTCCGCAGCCGGGCGGAGGCTTCGTCGCCATCCCGCGTGGCAATACCAAGGCTCTCGAGGTGCGAGCGCAGCTGATCGAAGCGCTCCTGGTTACCGGCGTCCCAACCGACCCAGGCAATATCGTCCGCTGGTCCTTCCACAAAGTGGAAGCGCCGAGCCTTCTCGTCAATCCGGCAGAACAGCCCGCCCCTCGACCGCTCGACGCCAAGACCGACTAACCCCGCATAACGCTCCCACGAATCCAAGCTAGTTACCTCAAGCCCGAAATACCCCGTTCTGATCGCCATCTTTTTTCTCCTTCGAGCCTAGTATGCAGCTCAGGGCCATCTGATACCGGAGAGTCCTCCTCCGAGATCCGCGAGCGAGCCCTCAGCTACTTGCGCTTCGCCGTAGCGACCCAAATGCTGCCACGAGTGGCCCCTGTTGGTCGGGAGTGGTGCCATGGAGCAAGATTTGATCGGCGCCCGCAGCGAGGTACTCCCCGAGACGGGTTGCGCATTGGTCAACATTTCCGATGGCGGCTCCGCTGGCGAACCAGTGCCGGGGGATCAAACTGGCGGCCTCGCCAAGGAGCCGGCGCGATTCCGCAACGTCGCTCTGGCCAAATTCCAATCGACTTAGACCTGTCGCGGCAATTTGATCTATAGGCGCTTGGTCCCAGCCGTTCATCTTGACAATGGGCAAACCGATTTCGTGATGCATGAAGTAAGACACGGCACGCGCCTCGAGAACGTTGGAGCGCTCTTCAGGGGATAGCGTGTCGGGCGCCGCTACCACAATCGCATAGACGGTGATCTTATGTGGATCACGTCCAGCCTGCTCCGCCGCCTCACGGACAATCCGTATCGAACGAGCGACACCTTCCGTAGTTAAAAACGGATGCAGGACCACTCCGTCGAAATGCGCGCCTGCCAGCGCGAGCGTCTGGGGACCGACGGCTCCCAGAATGACTGGAGGCGGATTATCACATGCCTGAGGAAGTTGCATCTCGGGAAAATTTCCCGCTGGGCCCTCATAGGACACCGTCTTGCCAGCCCAGAGCTGTCGAAGGATACCGACGTGATCTGCCATTCCCGCATTATTGAGAACAGGTATGCCCATTTTACGGAAAAGAGGTGGAAATGACCGCCCAAATCCTAAAACAAAGCGACCGCCGCTGAGTGTTTGTAACGTGGCGCTCATTCCAGCTTGCACAAGAGGATGCCGGGTTCCAAAATGCGTGATTCCTGCGATCAGTTGCACCCGGTCGGTGACCTGCGTCAGGGCCCCCATTACAGATCCAAGTTCTTTGGTGTCCCAGCGCTCTGACAAGCAAATCCCGCCAAGCCCAATTCTCTCCCCTTCTTGCGCCTGCGTGAGGCCCACACGCGCATCCGAGGCGCGCCCAGGCAGGATATAGGCGTTTAATACGTCTGTGCTCATGTCAGCCATTGTCTTATCTCTTCACCGAATTTGCCATAATATTAGACAATATTCTCGTTTTAGGGAGCAGAAACCCAGTCTTTAACTAATTTATCTTCAAATTGACCGCTCACTGACGAAACACAGTGAACATTTTCAAGAAGTTGTCGTAATGACTCCAAGAACGGATAACTAATGCTCCCGAACCATGCCAGAACGACATCTTGATGTGTTTTTGATCCATCGGCAGCACGAAGTCCGGCGCCTAGCGTCATGGTGATTGCACGCCAATGTGCGAATATTCGGTAGTATTCAAACCGCTCCTCATCGATAGGAATGCCACTGGCACGCTCATAATTCCGTAAAAAATCATCGCGAGCGTATAAGGACGAACACAGCGGAGCACCGCTCTCATCGGGAGTGCAAAACAAAGGCATTGTAGCCCACGCTAAATCAAAATGCCGATCTCCAAAGAAACCCAATTCCCAATCGAGAATCGTTGTAATGCGCTTACTCACCGGATCGAAAAGGAAATTTCCTGTTCTATAGTCACCGTGTACCAGAGAAACAAAGTCCAGCGGCTTGCGATTACGCCTCAGCCATTGTTCCGCGAGGTTCATGAGCGGAACAGCCTCGAGCCGGTCTTCCTCCCAAACCCGAGCCCACCAATTTATCTGCCGATCGATGTCCTCGGTCGTGCCTGCACTCGGAATGTCAAAGGATGATAAATCGGCCCCTTGGACATCCAGTGTATGGATACGGGCCAGATAATCTATAAACTGCGGACCGAGTGCAGCTCGATGTTCCGCGTCAAACTGTACTCCAATGCCCGTCACATTGCTGGTGCCCGTCGGCGGCTTCTGCACGCCTTCAACGAAGCCACAGACGATCGAGGGTCGCCCCAGATGTGCTCCTGCACTATCTTCCCAATATGGAGGAGGAACCGGAACGTCGCTCTTAACTGCGTTGAGCAACTGAAACTCACGCGTCCTTTCGGTGATGACGATGGATTCGACAGGGTCGCGGCCGAGCACCATCCGTTCGCCAGTGCGGCGTTCACCATGGTAAGTCCAATCTAACTCGAAAACATACTGTTCCTTGGAGGCGCCGCCAGAGAGGGGGCGAAGCCCCCGGATGGTAAATGGATCTTGGGTGTGCCTGGAAATTAGATCCCGCAGTCCCGTCGCAATATCCCTTTCGCGTGTCCAATCCTCACTCTGGCAGGTCCGCTGCTCAAGCTTTCGGGTCAGTGCGCTGTCCACTGTTCGCTCGGTCGGGAAGCGAGCCCGGATGCTGGCAATCCAGTCAGCAGGTGGCGAATTTCGAATGTCGATCATCAGTATCTCCAAGACCTCGCCAATCAGTTATATTGTTCAGCCTGAACGCTAAATTGTCTGGGTTTATCGAGAGCGTCCTCCAACGGTAGCAAGCTGTCGGGAAACACATCGAAGCCGGTGGCCGCGACAAACGCCCGTTCACGACGGAGCTGATCCTCTTCATGTCTGATTATGATCTCGGCGACGCGGAGACGTACGTCAGCGTCTTCGCGGGCAGCAAAATCAGCCGTCAGCTCCGCAATCGCCTCTCGTAACCCGTTGTTTACGTCGCGGAGTGCCGCAAGCGAACATTGCCAACGAACTGGCAGCGTCTTCGCGGCAGCCGCGTCGGCCAGGATCTCCGCAGACACACTATTTGCATCCACCTCCGTGAAGGCCTCGATCAAAGCGGCGTGCGCGAGAACGTCGATTGCCTCGAACCAATGGACGTAGTCAATCTGCTGACGAATGAGATCCAGCGAGCCAGCCACAACTTTGGCTTGCTCCAAAGCTGTCTGATTTGACGGATCGATCGCTGGAGTGATCGTTTCCTTCATGGATTTGATCATTGCTCTTAAGCGAAGATCGATGCTTGGCTGCACGGAAGTACTCCTGCCTTTTATGATAGATGACGAGTAATACGGATCGGCTTACGTCAATAGCGGTACGATAGGCTGACCCCAAAGGTTCGCGGCCGGCCGGCGTAACGCACCGTTGTATCGAGTATCTTAGTTGCGTTGCTCCAGTAGTACTCGTCGAAAGCGTTTCGCAGGAAGGCGCTTGCCGACCATTTTCCTTGCTCGCTCGAAATTCCAGCCCTGAAGTCAACTAACGTGTAAGCATCGATAGCCAACACAGGCAATTGCCCGAAAGCCGCATTGGTCTTGCCCTGGTATGCGACATTGGCGCCCAGCCACGCTTCGAGCCTTTGACCGACCGACCACCGATATTCGAAATCCGAGCTTAGCTGGTACTTTGGAGTGTAGGGGAACGGCTCGCCACCGAAGTTCCCCGCGTCGCCGTACGAGGTTATGTTGAGAAAATCGCCCTTGATTTTGCTGTCTATATAAGTACCGCCTAAGTTGATCCGAACACCTCGCACAGGGGCGAGCAATATTTGCACCTCGGCACCTTTTATGGACGATTTCGGAACATTGATAAGCGCTTCGAGCGGTCCAAACACGTTTGGCGTGGCTACCACCCGTCCCTTGAGCTGCTTGTTCCTATAGTCATAGTAGAATACCGCTGCGTTAACCTGCGCTTTGTGATCGAACAGAGTTAACTTGCCGCCAAGCTCGTACGCCGTAACCGACTCCTGGGAAACAGGGTTGAACTGGTTGACGTCCGTCGCCGATAGCAGGGGGAAGCTTCCGGATTTATAGCCACGACTCACATTGAAGTACATCAGTGTGTTGTTATTCGGCTTGTAGTCGACACCCCCCCGCCAAGACACGTTGTTCTGGTTCAACTGGTTACGGACCGGGTCCACCGGGGTCAGCGTATTTCCATCTAGAACGATACAACCGCCGACGGGGACAACGATCGACGGCAATCCAACGCTTCCGCGGATCAGATTGGCAAGTGCCTGAATGCCCAGGCGGAGCCCAGCTCCGTCGACCGTTCCGTCGTCATACGTGCATCCATTGAAGCCTATTCGAGCGTCCGTATACCGCGCGCCAGCGTGCAACGTGATTGTGCTCGTTACGTCGAAGTCCAGATTCGCGAATGCCGCAGCCGTCCGGAATTTCTGCTTTGACTGCTGGTAGTAGGTGAAGAACGGCGGAACTCCAGGAAAAGCGGTGAGCTGAAACGCCGGCCCACTTTGATCATATGGCCCCTCGTTGTCGCGCTGGAATACATTCTCGCGATTATAGTTGGCGCCAACGATAACATTTAGATTGTCTGTAATTTTACCTTCAACCCGCAATTCCTGTGAGAAGGACGTGATATCACCCGTTGTTCTATAGCTATAATTTCTTAGAGACACCCCGTCTGGATCGATGCTCTGGCGATGCCGATAGTCAGAATATGCGGTGATTGAGGTGACCTTTAGATCGTCGGTCAGGTCAACTTCGCTGCGTAGAGCGGCCTGCAAGAAGCGATGGTTGCGCCTTGGGTCCACGGCGGGCGTCCAATCTGCAGCCCTATTGTCGTGGGGCGCCACTGGATATGCATAGAGTTCTGGCGGCACCAACGGCGCGACAGCGGGGGTGAAGGGAATCACCTGCAGGAGTTGAGCCGCCACCTCATCGCTTTTGTCCAAAAAGCCGTTGAGATTCAGCTCGAATCGCAGGGTATCGCTCGGGCGGAAGTCAAAAAGAAGTCTGGCGGTAGTAAAGTTTCGATCACCGAGTTTGTCATCCCTCGTGTAGCTGCGCTGCCAGGCGCCACCCTGCTCTGTCTTCACGGAAAGCCGGGCCGAAAGGGTGTCGCTGAGGGGCCCGCTTATGAAGCCGCCGAGATCGACCGCGTTGAAGCGCCCATAGCTGCCATCGACGCCCGCTTCGAAACTCGAGGTTGGCTTGGCGGCAACGTAATTTATTGCCCCTCCCGTTGCGTTTTGCCCGAAGAGTGTTCCTTGAGGCCCTTTCAGCACCTCCACCCGCTGCAGGTCCAGCGTGGCACCCCGAGTTAGAATAGAAAATGGAAGCGGCACCTCGTCAACGTAGACGCTAACAGTCGGCTTGGCGCCCAGCGAGGTCTCGTAGAAACCCACCCCACGCAGCGTATAGACTGGGGTGCCAAAAGCACTCTCCGTGTAATTAAATCCTGGAACCAGCTTCACCAAGTCTCGTATGTCCGAGGCTCCGGACTTCGTAAGTTCATCTCCAGATAGCGCGGATATTGACATCGGTACGTCTTTTAGAGACTGTTCTCTTTTCTGAGCCGTAACAACTATTTCGCCAAGTGCGCCGGAATCATCTGGGGCAGATGCTTGAGGCTGTCCGGGATCCTGAGGTGCTGGCACCGCCACCTGTGCGTCAACACGGGCTGCGGAGACGAGCGCAAACGCCAACGGTGAAATCCGCAGAACTTTGAAAGCAAGTGCACCTGTCATCTTCATCATAGCTTCCCCTCTGTTTTTATAACTTTGCGGCGCGAGCCGCACTGCAAAATAGTCACGATCAAATTGCTATTGACCGGAGAAGTTGTCTGACCCGTTCACATAAAGCGACCAAGCTAACCTTACGGCCATGGCGGCCATTCTTCATGAAGCTATCCCGTTTCGTCGCCGTCACTGAAGCGCCTCAGGCTCCTCTACCGAATCAAAAGCCCGAGCAGGATTGTCCATCCCACTATTCTGAGGAATGTAGATTGTCAATGGAAATTTTGATATTATTGGCAAAACTTTGACCTTGCAGGAATCGTCCGAAATTATTACAAGGATGGCATGAAGACATTCCCGTTCGAACCGGACGCACGCCTTCGGGCAATGCAAGCGGTGAATGCCGACGCTTCGGCGATAGGTAGCGATGAGCCGCTTCCGCGTAGCTCAATAGAGTCGACCTACCAGAGGCTTCGAGTTGATATCGTTCATGCGCGGCATGAGTCGGGCGCCAAGCTTCGACTGCATACCTTAAGCGAGATGTATCGCGTGAGTGTCGGGACGATCCGCGAGGCACTATCCTTACTCGTTTCGGACGGGCTCGTTGTACTGGAGTCTCAGCGCGGTTTCCGCGTTGCTCCTCTTTCGTTAAGCGACTTGGGTGATCTAACCAGACTGAGAATGCTCCTCGAGGGCACCGCACTTCGATATTCGATAGAACATGGCGACGATCTATGGGAAGGACGCGTTGTCGACACGTTTCATCGTCTGACCCTGGCGGAGCAGCGTCTTCAGGCGGACCCGTCTGGCGCATTTCGTGATTGGGAGGGGCGCAATCGGGAGTTTCACGAAGCGCTCGTTGCCGCGTACCCTTCGCCGTGGTTTCGTCGTTTCGACAGCGTCCTTTATCTCCACTCTGAGCGCTATCGCCGTATTCTAGCGAACGAGCGGCCGAACCCTGGGCGCGTTGTTCACGACGAGCACAGCGAGATTTTCAATGCGGCATTAGCACGTGATGCCGACCGCGCTGTGCTGGCCTTGGAGCAGCATATATCCTCATCCTATTCTTTTATGCGCGACGGCGCCTTGTTGCCGACCGAAAAACGGGAGCGGAAGGACGGACATGCGCGTCCACATCATAGCACCATCCGGGCAAAGACCGGATCTATCATTGACCGCAACGAGTAAAAGAGACCGACACGAAGGAGAGAGTACGTGAGTGGTAAATCTAACGAAAATGTGGTCGGAGACTGGACAGTCGAACAAATAAAATCGCTTTTTGATGAAGAGCAGGGCCTCATCGACCCACGTATTTATACCGACACGCACCTATATGAACGCGAGCTTGATCGGATATTTAGTCGATCTTGGCTTCTACTCGGCCACGAGTCGCATGTTCCAAAGCCGGGCGATTATCTTGCCACTTATATGGGTGAGGACCCTGTCATCCTTGTGCGTCAGAAGGACGCAAGCTTACGGGTGTTCTTAAATCAATGCCGTCACCGCAGCATGCGTATTTGTCGAGCGGACGCTGGCAATGCTCGGGCATTTACATGCAGCTATCACGGCTGGGCATACGATATTAGCGGAAAGCTCGTGAATGTCCCCTTCGAAAGCCAAGGCTATGGCGTGCTCGATAAGGAAAAATGGAGTCCTCTCCAAGCGCGGGTTGCGACGTACAAGGGATTGGTCTTCGCAAACTGGGATGAAGAGGCAAGCGAATTGGATGCCTATCTAGGCGACGCGGCCTTTTATATGGATCATATGCTCGACCGGTGTGCATCGGGTACCGAAGCCATAGGGGGGATCCAGAAATGGGTAATTCCGTGTAACTGGAAGTTTGCGGCGGAGCAGTTCTGTAGCGACATGTATCATGCGGGCACGGTGTCACATTTATCTGGAATTATGGCCGGCTTGCCAGAGGATGTCGAACTTGGGGACGTCCAGATCCCCACCTCCGGTTTCCAGTTTCGCTCGGACGGGGGAGGGCATGGAACAGGCTTCTATGTTGCGGAACCGGCCATGCTTCAGGCGATCATGGGTCCGCGCGTCACGGAATATTGGACCGATAGTCCAGCCGCCCAGACCGCCGAAAGCAGATTGGGATCAGCAGAACGCGCACGCGAGCTGATGGCTCAACATATGACGATTTTTCCGACCTGCTCCTTTTTGCCCGGCATCAACACCGTGCGAACATGGCATCCCCGCGGTCCCGGAGAGATGGAGGTTTGGGCATTTACCGTCGTCGATGCCGACGCGCCTGATGAGATCAAGGAAGAGTATCGGAGACAGACGATCCGGACGTTCTCGGCGGGCGGAGTGTTTGAACAAGACGACGGTGAAAACTGGGTCGAAATTCAGCGTGTGCTCCGCGGGCATATGGCTCGGAACCAGAGCTTGAATGCTCAACTTGGGTTGGGTCAATGGCGCACCGACCATCCCGACTACCCCGGCCGCATCAGTTACGTCTACAGTGAGGAGGCCGCACGTGGCTTCTATCGGCACTGGTCTGATATGATGACACGCTCCGACATGTCGATCGCTTCGCATAGGCAGGGCGGACTGACCGCCCAGGGCCAATGCGACAAATCGATCGAGGTGGCGAAATGAATGCGAACACCGAGGCAGCCGATCTCAGTAAAATTGACCGGAATAGTGGGCAAAGTATGCAATTTTCCCCTCAAATCTCGAAGGTAGATGTTCAGACTCAGCACGAGATTGAACAATTCTATTACCGAGAGTCTTGGCTTCTCGATAATAGAAAATTCAAGGATTGGTTTGCGTTATTAGACGATGATATTCGCTACTTTATGCCGCTTCGCACGAATCGTCTACAGCGCGAGGGAGCGCTCGAATTCTCGGGAGACAATGAATTCGCGCACTTCGACGACGATATTAAAACGATGAAAGGGCGTGTTCGCAAGTTGCTTTCGGACGTGGGCTGGTCAGAAAATCCGGCCTCCCGTACGCGACATATCGTCTCTAATGTTATTGTGAACACCTTGGATTCTGGTGACGTGTACGAAGTGAGTTCTGCCTTCCTTCTCTATCGCAATAGACTGGAGAGCCAGGTGGATGTGTTCGCTGGCGAGCGCCGGGACGTACTGCGACGACGCGCAGATGGGATCGGCTTCGGAATTGGAAAGCGTATCATTCTGATCGATCAGAGCACGATCAACTCAAATAATCTCTCTATACTGTTCTAAAGGTCGGAAAGATGCCGTTTATTAGAGTCTGTGCTTACGTGGACGTGCCCGAGGGAGAGGCGCGCAAAATTGACGCTGAACCTGAGGCGGTCGCATTGTATAAAGTCGGAGGCGAGATTTTCGCCACGCAGGATCGCTGCACGCACGGGGACTGGTCCCTTGCTGATGGCTATCTCGATGGAGAGGTCGTCGAATGCACACTTCATTGGGCAAAATTTTGCGTGCGTACCGGAAGGGCCTTGGCCGCTCCTGCTTGGGAGCCGCTTAAGACGTTTCCGGTACGTATCGAAGGCGATGACGTTCTCATCGACTTCGATGGCGGTGCCACCCTGGCAGAGTAATACGTCGCTGCTCATCACGCGCCTGCATGTTTGCGAGCGCTGCATCTAGAGACCAAGGACAAGATTATGCAGCTAAAGGGCGAAGTGGCCTTCATAACCGGCGGGGCATCGGGCCTCGGTCGTGCGATCGTTGATCGTTTCGTGGCCGAAGGCGCTTGCGCCCTCGTTTTGGATCGGTCGCTCGACAGATTGCGTGAACTGGAGGCGAGCTACCCGGAACGCGTGATAGGAGTTGTTGGGGATGTGCGTACGCTCAGCGATCACAAGCGCGCAGTTGAAATCTGCCTATCTCGCTTCGGAAAGCTTGATTGCCTGATCAATAACGCAGGCATATGGGATTACGGCACGGCGCTCGTAGATTTACCTGAAGATCGCATTGATTCTGCGTTTGATGAGATGTTTCAGATTAATGTGAAGGGCTATCTTCTCGCAGCAAAGGCCTGTCTTCCGGCGCTGGTTCAGAGCCGAGGCAGCATGATTTTCACCATTTCGAATGCTGGCTTCTATCCTGACGGCGGTGGCCCACTCTACACGGCCACGAAGCACGCGGTCGTTGGACTGGTCCGTCAGCTGGCCTTCGAACTCGCTCCGACAATACGCGTAAACGGCGTGGCGCCTGGGGGCATAGGAGGGAGCGACCTGCGCGGTCCCGCATCGCTCGACCTCGACGCTACCAGCATCTCTAGCATTCCGCTAGCAGAACTTCTCTCAAAAGTGCTGCCGCTTGAGGCAGTAGCGAGCGCGGAAGACTACGCTGGGGCCTTTGTGTTCTTTGCTTCCAGGCGTGATAACATTCCGGCAACGGGTGCACTTCTTAACTTCGACGGCGGTATCGGCGTCCGAGGTTTCAGCCGTGCCGCCGGCGGAACGGGCTTGATTGGGCGTTTCTCAAGCAATATTGCCCCTACTGTCTAAGAGTTTCCGTCACAGATCGAACAACAACTCAGAAGGTCGAACCACAGTGATCCGGCATCAGGATGCAGGCTTTAAACGGCCGCCACTCCATCTGAGCCCACTGCCATCCGGAAATTCAGATGCGCATAAGCTGAAAGCGGTAAAATATCTATTATGACAATAAATTTCCTCGATCTAAGTCTCTCTGATCTAATGCAACGATCGAGCGAAATGACCTTGGCTGGGCCAGGTGCTATCGTCACCTATTCGCGCAAGGTGTTCATCCCGCTGACGCATTTGTGCCGGGACGTTTGCCATTATTGCACCTTCGCTGCGACGCCGCGGAAGATCGGCCAGGCCTATCTGTCCCGCGACCAGGTGCTTGCGATCGCGCGTGCGGCCGTGGCGGCTGGATGCCGGGAGGCGCTGTTCACTCTGGGCGATCGGCCGGAGGCGCGCTACGGCGCGGCGCGGGCGGCGCTGACCGGGCTGGGCCATCCGACCACCTTGTCCTATTTGCGCGAGATGGCTGGAGCTGTGCTGGCGGAGACCGGCCTGCTGCCGCACCTCAACCCGGGGCTGATGGATGATGCAGACTATGCCGCGCTGCGCCCGGTCTCCGCCTCGATGGGGCTGATGCTGGAGACGGCATCGGATCGGCTGTCGGCAAAGGGCGGACCCCACCATGGCTCGCCGGACAAGCTGCCGGCACGCCGGCTGGCGGCGATTGCTGCGGCGGGGGGAGCGGGAGTACCGTTCACCACCGGGCTGCTGATCGGCATCGGCGAGACGCGCGCCGAGCGTGTCGAGGCGCTGGTCGCGATCCACGACCTGCAGCGCGCGCATGGCCATATCCAGGAAGTGATCATCCAGAACTTCCGTGCCAAGCCCGGCACGCGGATGGCCGATCATCCCGAGCCGTCGCTCGAGGAGCATCTCTGGACGATCGCGGTTGCCCGATTGATCCTGGGGCCGCAGATGACCATCCAGGCACCGCCCAACCTCCACCGGCCCGAGGAGCTGGCGGCGCTGTTGCGCGCGGGCGTAAACGACTGGGGCGGGGTCTCCCCGGTGACCCCCGACCATGTGAACCCCGAGGCGCCGTGGCCGCATCTGGATGCGCTGGAGGCGGCGACCGTCGCCACCGGGCGGGTGCTACGTGAGCGGCTGGCGATCGGTCCTGCGTTTGCGCGCGATCCCGATCGCTGGCTCGATCCGGCGCTGGCCAGGGTGGTGCGCCGTTCGGTCGATGCGCGCGGGCTGCCGGTTATCGACGGCTGGCGTCCCGGTACCGGCGATTCGATGCCAGTGGAGCGCGTCTCGGGTACAACCGTGCGCTCAGACAGTCTGCGCGCTATCCTGGAACGCGCGACGGCAGGCGATCGCCTCGCCCCGAGCGACATCGTGCGGCTGTTCGAGGCGGATGGTCCGGACGTCGCGCTGGTCGCCGACACCGCCGACGC
>JACCDH010346283.1_pt1 | contig 11879 bp, 13 predicted proteins | sample 7442481 | NCBI WGS metagenome assembly JACCDH01 (sample SAMN15323433, study PRJNA562643) | freshwater metagenome | isolation source: river surface water | place: USA:Blue River Watershed | collected 2017-08-15 | reverse complement strand
TTTGGTCTTTCAGCTGAGCGTTCTTTAAAAGTAGCTAAAGCAGCTAACCACTTCAGAAAATTCTCTTCTAAGAGAGCTTTAACTGCAGCTGATACAAATGCTTACGCAACAGAGATCATCGGTTCAGACTTCTCTGCTATCGCTAAAGCTTACGAGAACGGAATTAAGGGTGACCTTAGCTCTTTCAACACAGTAATGGAAAAAGCTGCTAAGAAGAACGAAACTTCTCCAGAAAAAATGGCAGAAATCGTAACGAAGCTTTTCATATAATACATGAACAAATGAAGGCCGCCTTATGGGCGGCCTTCATTTAGTTTTGTGTCTTTAAATGAGAGAAGCACAGCCAGCTGAAACTTTGGCCTTATTAAGTCTTAGACATTTTAAGATGGCCCCATCTTTAAAGGGAGCATCTTTACAAAGTTTAAGTCTGTCTTGTTCACATTGAACTTCCATTTTTTTCACTTTGTTTGCCTCAACAAAACGAAACTGCTTACATGAATTACTTAGATGATTATCATTCAGTGTTAGGCAGTCGCCTTGATCTTTAGGACTTAGTCCTGGACGACAATGAGTGATGAGATCGCGGTAACATGGATTGGCCTTCATCTTAGAGATTTCGTTATCAACAAGTTTTTTACATCCTGGAGTTAGTGAAGCCACTTTTTTAGCAAGACAGTCCTGAATCTCAACGAATTTGATCTGCGTTGGACAAAACTTTTGAGTATCATCAAAGCACGCATTCCTCTGTCTCATGTCAGCTATCTTCTTATCAACACTCTTCTGACAAAAAGCACTTAGCTTCGTTTTGTTTTTGATAAGGCAGCGATTAACAGATCCTTCAGGTCCTGAGATGTCAGCGTAGCAAGTGTTTGCAATGTCCTGGGCGCAAACGTTACGAGTGATGATACGACCTTTCTTTGCTCTAAAATCTGCTGCACATCTGGCCCCAAGTCTTGCCTCATATTTTATTAAGCAATACTCATAGTTAAGTGGGTCTGATGGAAGATCAGAACAGTACTCAGCAAGTTCTTCAAAGCATGAATTCTTCTTACCGGTATTGATTTTGTACTCTTTGAGCTCTTTAGAGCAAGCCGGAGAGAGGCTGTCCTGATAATCTGATAAACACCGTGCGAGTTGGCCTTTGCCTTTTTCAACACCTTGACAGTATTTTTGAGCATCTTTACCACATTCAGTAGCAAAAGCTTGAAAAGAGAGGACGAGTGTGAAGAGTGCGGCGTATTTCATAAGTAACCTTAGTTAGTTTTTTTCTTGCAAGAATCTCCAGCGCAGTCTTCCTTTTTGTCTTCAGATTTTTTGCATTCGTCTTTAGAACAACTTGTTGCTTCTTTATCTTTGCAACAACTCTTTTTGAAGTGGGAGCAAGAAGTAACAGTGAGTAGAGCAGAGAGAGTGATGAGAGACAAAAATTTCATAATAGTCCTTAGGTGTGAGTATTTCTCTTAGGCTTCATTATAAAGTATTTGATTGAAGTCTCAATCCCGGTAAGAGATTATTTTGAGGAATTTAACAGATGAAAGTCGACGGAAATTGTCAGACGCGGAGTCGATTATGTTTAATGAAATTGGTGGCCTTGAGGTGATAAAAAATCTGGTTCGGGATTTTTACCATATTATGCAGACTGATCCAAAGGCTGCTGAATGTTTGGCGACGCACGCTGGGCGAGATTTAAAAGTCGCTGAAGAAAAGCTGACATTTTTTCTCTCAGGCTGGACCGGTGGTCCTCAGCTTTACTTGGAAAAATATGGTCACCCTCGTTTAAGAATGAGGCATTCTCCATTCAGAATAGGAGTAAGGGAGGCTGAGCAATGGCTTTACTGCATGAAGGAAGCGCTTCAAAGATCAACGATTCATCCGGATGTTCAGGAAAAGTTGCTGGGAGCTTTTCAGCAGGTGACTGCGATGCTCACAGAAGGCCATAGTTAAAAAGACTAAAGGAGAGTTCTTTAAGTGCCCCTAAGCGTTTCAAAGCTTCCGCAGACTCAAGCTCTTTGGGGAAATATTTAATCTGCGGACTCATCAGATCCCAGTTATCCATGAGCATGATATGTTCTTCGAAAGAGATTTTCCCTACCCAAAGTGATTTCAAGTCGGCCTTAAAGAAATGTAGGTGGTAGAGGAGTTCGATCATCCCGTGGAGATAAAGGAGCTCTTTAGTGAAGGCCATTCCTCCTTCAAGAGGAACACCTCTAAAAACTCTCAGTGCCAGTTTGAAAGCATCAAGTGCTTCGATCTCATTATGCCTGAGGTAGGCATAAACTTCATTGATGGAGGACCCTCGTTCGGCCATGGAAGTCGCAAGGTGCCTTAAAACAATTTTATTCCAGCGTTCTAGAGTCATGGTTCCGGTGATAAGCTCAACAATAATAGCGAGACCTTCTTGGAGAAAAGTTGTTCTCGGGGCCCAGGTAGAAAGCCATAAGTTATCTTCTTGGACGGCACCATTTAACGATGTTCCCAGATGAACCCACCCTTCATGAACTAAAAAAATATCGAGCTGGCCTGTTGTGTATTCTTTGTGAGGATTTAATTTGAGAGTCTTTCTTCCTGCGGATGAATCCGAGAGAAGTGAGCTAGAAGGTTTCACATCAAAATCTTTTGGATCAAAAGTCTCCTGCATCTTATTTTTGAGGTATTTAATCGCGTCATCACCTTTTAGTTTCTGAGTACTCATATCTGGTCTACAAAATTTTGGTATCTCCTCTAGAAAGTATAAAAATGAATTATTCTTTGTCATTTTATGTGAGGAACCATAGAGCATAACCGAGTGCTCATAGAAGAAAACGGTATCAAAGTTTTCCATCATGCTCAAAAGAATATGATAATCTTGAATTCTCTGAGTAAAAGTGCGCTTCATGTGAAATGGAATGTCGGATGCTGCGAGCTCTTTTAGAAAGAGGTCCATCGCGGTTCGTTTCTCATACGGATTAACAGGAAAGGGAACACTCACATCCTCGAGGCAATCAATAAAATCTTTATGCTGTGGAAAGAGTCGGTACAAATCTTTTAGTGGATAACGAGGATGGCCCAAAAAGCTCAGGTCTTTAGCGATATCTTTAAGCTGACTAGAAAGGTCTTTAATGGATTTTTTTTTCACAAAGTCTCATCGGTAAGTAAAGGTCAGAGATGAGAGAGGAAAGAGCGGTTATGATAAAAAGATGAAAATATTCTTTGCTCTTATGATTTTGTCTAATCTGACTTATGGTGGTTATTCTAAACCTGAGCTTATTGCTCGCTTGGATGATAGGCGTGCTTGGAATGCTCCAGATAACTTATCCTGTTATTCATCGAACCCAAGCTTTCAGGGTGGGATCATTTATTTGGGTTGTCGGGATGCTGAGAGTTTTCTGATGGCTTCATGGGGACCGCAAGGCTTTAAGATTCTTGAGCGTTCAGGTCCCGAGACCATTTTTTCAAGTCCTCTTTTTTCGGCGGGGAAAGTAAGTTGGTATGAGTTCAATGAGTCAACGCTACTTCGTTCATTCGAGCATTACCAGACACAGGATAGAACTAGTTTTTCAACTCTTGATTCTTTAACTGGGCCGATTGATAGCTTTTTTCCTCTTTCAAAAGATTCTTTTTTTTATCGCTCCAAGGGTGAGAGACCAGAGCTTAAGATCTGGACTGCTGAAAAGATCAGCACTTTCTTTAGTCCCGGTGCTGCTTACCTTTTTCCACCACTCATCGATGAAAATGGTTCTATTGCGATCAAAAGTCGTGATGCTCATCTCGGAGAAGAAGCTCCTGACCGTCTCTGGCTCTATGATGGAAAGTGGAGAATTGTACTAGAAGACATGAACGCAAATCCTTTATCACCGTGGAAAACTTTTCGTCATCAGCTCAGTGTTGAAGAGGATAAGTTACTGGTGCTTGCCACAGATAAAGATGGTGAAGCTCTCATCCTTATCCAAAAAGATCGTGTGAGTGTTCTTGCCAGAGCAGGATTGGATTTAAAAAAATTTGATTTTTTTGCTCCTAAGATTCGTGCAGGGACAATTATTGTGCGTGGTGAAGATTTTAGTGGGCGTAAGGCGATCTATGTTTATGACCAAAATGGTTTTAGAAAACTGATTTCGCAAGGGGATATTGTTCATACGGATATCACTTATGCTCGGATCAATTATCAAAATCAAGATTCCATTTTTTACGGTTCTCCCGCTATAGACGAGAAGGGAAATGTGGTGTTTCAGGCCACACTTACACACGTAGATCACCCAAGAACATTACTCGGGATTGGCCTTATAAAAATTAATAAGGAGTAGATTTTGCTCAGGTCTTTTAAGATTTCTCATCTCTTCTAAAATAGGGGAATGAATAAAAAATATGTGCTACTTGGATTCTCTTTAAGTCTTTCTCTTTCGTCTATGGCATGTGAGCTGCCAAGAGGGGAGGTACTCAAGATTGGTTGTACCTCAAACTGCGATTTCTTTTATCGCTTCCGCCTGAAGATGACTGCGTGGGGTCTAGGGCACAAAATTGTGATCAACGACCTACAGGGAAAACCTGACATGCTTACGGCGATGAAAGAGGTCGATGGAATTCTTGTTCCTGGCGGAGCAGACATTGATCCAAAGTATTATCTTGATGGAGTCACTCCTGAGCTTCGAGAGTACACAGAAAAAAATCTTCATCTCGTTGAGTTTTCCCAGGAAGGAAGGCGACGCGATCCTTTTGAATACGACCTCGTCAAAACCTATTCAAAGGATGAACAATTCAAAGACCTCCCACTCCTTGGAATTTGTCGTGGTTTTCAAATGATGTCAGTTGCACAAGGCATTCCTCTTTATCTCGATATTAAAACCGAGCTGGGTATAAAGAATCGTCGAAATAAATTTGACCGGATTTATCTCGAAGACGATGCTGAGTCCAGAATGAGTTCAGTCTACAAGAGAAATACCTTCAAGGGTTATAAACTTCACCACCAGGGTATTCGAGTTGCGTACTACGAAAAGCACAAGTCGGAGTATCCTTTTGTGAAAGTTTCGGCCTATTCAAATAATAAGAAAATAGCAGAATCCATTGAATACAACCACAGACCCGCCCTTGGAGTTCAGTACCATCCGGAGCGTTCATTCTCAGGAACAAGTGTTCCTATCTTTAGATGGTTTTTAACCAAGGCCTGTGAATTTAAGAACCAGTCTCAGAAGGAAAAGACTTTATGAAAAATGTATCACTCCTGGCCCTCTTCGTTTCCACAAGTGCGTTGGCAAATCTTCATCTTGCCCCGCCGGATTTTGATTCTCCCACAGGACTCCGTGCTATTTTTGTGGATTTTAAAACCGCTCAATACGATATTAAGTATGATCTTCGCCAAAGAAAAACGAGTGTAAAATCTCTTATTAAATTTACGGCAACCAAAACTGGAGCGCCGATTTTTGATCTTTTGCCACTTCCACAAAACGCACTCCTTGATGGAGTGCCCGTTTCAATCGCTGAAACAACTGCACCAGATGGAGTTACTCTTCGTCAGGTGGAGGCGATTGTTGGGCCTGGTGAGCACACACTAGAGCTCGATAACACTTTTAAAGAGAACGTTCGCTACAAACTCTTCTCAAGAAAAGTTTCCAGTGCTTTCTGGATACGTGATTTGAAAGGCCGCAAATTTTTAGAGCAGTATGTGCCTTCAAATTTTGAGTTTGATCAGTATAAGATCACTATGAACGTGACTTTCGATGGTGTGACGAAGGCCATGCAAGATATCTATACCAATGGGGAAGTCACTGAACTCACTCCAAATTCTTATCAAATTGTCTTCCCTGAGTACTTCACCGTCTCTTGTCCCTATTTTCATGTCACACCAAAAGGTCAGAAAAAAAGGATAGATTTTAGTTACAAATCAATCGATGGCCGTGACATTCCTATTACCGTTTATACTTCATGGTGGTCAAGGCCTAGTAAGTTTAAGAATGAGACGATAAAGATCATGGATGAGCTTGAAAAAGATTACGGTCCTTGGGGGCATAATAGTTTTGTTGCTTATGAAACATTTCCTGGAACCGGTGGGATGGAGCACGCAGGGGCGACTCAAACTTCATTTAGTGCTTTAGACCATGAAATGCTCCACTCATACTTTGCTAAAGGTGTGATGCCCGCTAATGGAAACGCAGGCTGGATTGATGAGGCCATCGCGAGCTGGAGAGACTATGGCTATTTAACAAAGCCTCTCCCTGGAATTTCAGGGAGTAACCTTGGTAAGGGTTCAGTCTATCAAAGAAACACTGACGACCGTGCTTATGCGATTGGACGAGAGTTCATGGCCTACCTTGATTATAGACTTCAAAATAGTGGGGGGCTTAAGGCCTTCTTGAGAGGGTACTTTGCAAGCTATAAGCACACTGTGATCACGCAAGAGCATTTCAAAAATAATCTTGAATTCTTCTCTGGTCTTGATCTAACAGATGCTTTTGAAACTTATATCTGGGGTGTAAATGATCCTAAAGAAGAGAAGTTTCACAGTTCGATTTCTCCGGCCCATTTACCAATGAGACCAGTTGATTTAGACGAAATTCTCTAAGGGGATACGTTGTTTAATTTTTTTTACGTCGATCGTTTTTAAATCAATAAAAAGTTGAATCGAATCTTTGGTGTGGGGACCTTGAATAGGTTTCCCACTCCGTTCAATGAGTTTAATGATCCCTTCATTCTGCGGCATAAAACTAAAAGAGAGAGTTTCTATATTTCTCTCAATCGCTGCCAGAATAATACAGTCCATTAAAAGTCCACCTAAACCTATTTTTTGATACTCATCAATAATAGTGATCGCAATTTCCGCCTCAGTGCTCAGAGTAGAAGAACGCACAAGCCTTACAACTGCAATGCCTCTTTCTGGCCCCTCTCTCTCTTCTATGCCAATGGCATAATGGTTCCACCCATCAAGTTCAGTGAGGTACTTAAGTTCTTGGGCAGAAAATTCCTTTTTACTCCCAGAAAAACGATTTCGAATCGATTCAGAAGACATGAACTTTAGTCCATCAGAAATCTGTTTCTGGTTTCTAGTCCCAAGACTTCCAGCACGCAGTTTGAAGTCATTCCATTCAAAATCAAAGTACATACGAGAATGAAAAAAAAGTTTTTTTGTCATGGTTGTTTCTTGATCAGGGAGATGAAAGTTCATGAAGCTATAGTCCCATAGTTTGAGGGAGTTTTGAAAGTATTACACATTTCAATAAATTACGTAGAGCTCTATTTTTTCGTTTGGTAAGAAACTCATAAAATTGCTCAAAACACAGGGGAATCGAATGAAGTCATTCATTATTGGTCTACTAGCTTTTACTACTTTTCAATGGGCCGATGCTGCAAATGGTACGCTATTTAAGTGCTCTGTGAATAAACGACCTCAAACAGTTTCTGGCTTCAATCTTTTTTTGGACGGCGGAAAAATATCTTCTGGGAAAGTCTTCTTTAGGACATCTCCTGGCGTAGAACTTGGAAGAAGCACGTATACTGAAGAGACTAAAGTTGAACAGTGGTACTATGGGAGCGATATTAATCGCCCTGCTAATAAAGAGACCGTATCCATCGTGTCTTCTTCTTTCTTTGGTGAGCGCTATAGTGCGAAGGTTGAAATCCGGGTATCCTTAAATTCAACCACAGCAATTGGGACATTAACTGTGCTGGACGATGTTACATATATCGCGAAGAACGTAAGTATGACTTGTGATCTTACCAGAGGTTATTGATACATTTTCTTCTATTTAAGAGAGAGTGTATTTAATGGTTAAAGATCACAAATAGTTTCATACCTGTAGCAAAATAACTTACGGGATTATTTTCCGTGTCTTTCTTTGTCAGGAATATAGATAAAAGATTTAAGGACAAAAAAAGCACCCACGAGAATCAATAACAATAACCAAGTAGGAAATACTAGCTGATCCTTCTTAGGGTAAGAATAAGGATGATTAATTATCGATGACTCTGATTTAAACTCAGTAATCGCTTTCTTAGATTTATGTTCCATTTTTTAAATCCTTTTAAATTAACGGTAAAGTGATTCTAAAATTACAACTGCAGCATAAATGAAAGCTGAAATTGGAATCAAGGCCACAAAACGCATCCACTTAGTTTCCTCTTTTAAGTGCATATAAGACCAACCAACAATACTCGCTTTCCCTAGAGCAAGAAAGATCAGTGATGAAGCCTTGGCCAACTGAGTGATCTTCATGTGAGGAATGATCAACTCAACAACTGTAAGAACAGTCAAAACGACGAAAATTTTTAAGTATTCTTTTTTATGACTAGTATGACTTACTTCACCCACAAGGAACCCCTTTATATAGACTTTTTTGTAGTGTTAATTAAAATTCCTGTATCAATCATAAGCTGATTGATACCATTTTTATCTGTAGGGTAGTAGCCTCTGATAACTCCATCCTGGTCAACCAGAACAAATTTCTCCGAGTGGGCCACATCCATAACATTATTTGCAAATTCTTTTTCTCCAACCGGAACTTTAAAGCCATCAACTAAAAGCTTTTTGATGTCTTCCTTGGGGCCTGTAAGAAATCTCCAAACATCCGAGTGAGCTTTTACACTACGAGCAGTTTGGAAAAGAACTTCTGGAGAGTCATGTTCAGGATCCACAGTAAACGAGATGATCGCAGCACGATCAATTACACCGCGCATTCTGTGCTGAACTGATTGCAATGTTTTAAGCAGAGTTGGGCAAGACGTTTGGCAGCTCGTAAAGAGAAAGTTTGCGATGTAAACTTTCCCTTTAAGGTTATTACTTCCGAAGGAGTGACCACTCTCGTTTGTAAAGTTATAGTAGGGGAGTGTCCCGTATTTTGGAAGTTCGGCCGGCATATTGCGACCGATGCTTTTAACAACCGGGTAAGCGAACAGAAAACCAATCATCAAAAACCAAAAAAGTTTCGATGAGACCAGTCTGTTAATAAGAACTGGTTTATTTATTGGTGTATTCATTGTTGCTTCCACAAACTACCTCTACTGTCTAAGTTTTTGGATTAGTTTCTCACGAGCTGGTGTATTACGAATATCTTGGAGAGACTGAACATAGTAGGCAAGTGCCCAAAGTTCGTCATCTGTTACGACATCTTTCCAGCCTGGCATACCTGAACCATGCACACCATACATTAAACGCTGAACTGTTGATTCAACATCAACCGATACGCGTGTATAATGGTAAGTGAAATCAGGTGGGATCGTTTTATAGTTATAATCGCTATCCTGCGGTTTTAAACTATAGAGATCAGCAGCGAATTCTTCTGGCTTAAGTGGAGCGTTGTTAATCTCTTGGTTATAAGCAGAGATTTCTTCTTTAGTCGCATAGCCACGGTGACACTGAGTACAGGCCGCAGTGATATGGTAGACTTTTTTCCCTTTTTCAATGGCCTGATGGACATAAGTGTCGCCATAAGGATCTTTAGGAAGCTCATATTTTGTTCCAAGAACCTTATCTTTGCCTTCCCAGACTTCTGGGGCAAAAGTCTTAATGTATTGAGTAACAGCATCTAGACGCTCATCTGAGATATCCCAAGGAAGCATCGGAGTTCCACGAAGACCACCTCTGATGATTCTGTAGAAATCTTCATCGTGAGGAAGTTCGCCGCCAACAACGTTGGCAAACTTGTAAATTCCTTGAGTGAAGTTTCTTGGTGGTGGGTACATTCCGGCGGAAGAAACACCTTTACCGTCGCCTTTCACGCCGTGACATTGAATACAGTATTCTTTGTACGTTGTTTCACCGAGGTTAAGTGTACTCGCAGAGACTGTTTTCCCAGCGAGAATTTTGTCTTCTTTAAATGATCCGCCTTTCATACAGCTTGTCATTAAAGGAAGAAGAACGAGAGCAATTTTCAAGTTGGTCATAATAATCCTTAAAAATCTTATATAACAAATAAAGTTAAAAACATAATCAGCCAAACAGCGCCTAGAAAGTGCCAGAACTTTTCAACATTATGGGCCTTCTGCCAAATGCTGTTCGTCGTGGGTTTCAAGACAAATCTTAGCCACACAAGTGAAGAGAGCCCCATTACAACGTGAAACGCATGAATCCATGTAAAGCCATAAATGATGGAAGAGAAAATTCCTGAGCTCGTTAGAACACCAGAAGCTTTTAACTGCATCCAAAATAAACTTTGGATCGCCATGAACAACACACCCAAAAAAGTTGTTGTATCAAGGTTAAGCCGTGCTTTTTTAAAATCAAGGTCTTTAACGTTTTGTTTCACTTTGTATGAAAACCAAGACGACAGAAGGATCGTGATCGTGCTGAGAATCGGATAACCCAAAGGCGCCCGTACTGCACCTGCTGGTGGCCATACGGGTGATGAGCTCCGATAAATTGAATAACCCATTAGTAATGTAGCAAATAGCATGGTTCCTGAAATGAGGACCACTGTCGTTGCAAGGTTATTCTGCAGATCACGTCTGTTCACAATTATCCTTTAACCAATTCTTCAGTCTGGTACTGGAAGTCGCGACCATTTTTAAGATTTGGGTTACCTAATTCATGTGGCCCACATTTAACCACTGGTATCTCATCATAGTTGTGATGAGGAGGTGGAGATGGGATCGTCCATTCAAGTGTTCCAACTTCCCAAGGGTTTTGTGATGCTTTTGGTCCTTTCTTAAGCGAGTAAAGGAAGTTGATCACGAAAACGATTTGGAAAGCACCCATAACAAGAGCTGAAACCGTTACGAAAGTATTGATCGGTATAAGCTTTTGAAGGTACTCATATACGAATGGGTTATAAATACGACGGTGCATACCACCGTAACCAATCATAAGCATTCCGAAGAACACGCCGTTAAGGCCGATCATTGTCCCCCAGAAGTGAACTTTCGCCCACGTTTCGTTCATCATTTTTCCGAACATTTTAGGGAACCAGAAGTAAATTCCAGCGAATCCACCAAGAAGTACTGAAGCGGCCATTGTGTAATGGAAGTGACCAACTACGAAGTATGTATCGTGGAGGTAAAGATCAGTTGTGACTGTTCCTAAGTGAAGACCAGTTAGACCACCAAGACCGAAAACGAAAACTACGCCAAGAGAGAAAAGCATTGGAGAGTCAAAACGGATTGATCCTTTCCAGATGGTTCCTAGCCAGTTCGCGAAGAAAATCGCTGATGGGATAGAGATCGTCATTGTCATTGTCATGAACGCTTGAGTAAGAAGCGGACTCATTTGAGTCGTGAACATGTGGTGACCGTAAACGATTGTTGAAAGTACAGTCACTGAAGTCATCGCAAGAGCAGTTGCTTTTGCGCCGAAAGCTGGTTTACGAGAGAAGAATGAAAGTAAGTCAGAAACGATACCCCAAGCTGGAAGAATCAAAATATAAACTTCAGGGTGACCGAAAATCCAGAATACGTGTTGGAAAAGAACCGGATCTCCTGAGCCACTTGTGGCCGAAGCCCCGGCCAGGAAGAATGTTGTTCCAAAAACACGGTCAAGGATAAGAAGAATAACACCAGCACCAAGAACCGGAACGAAGATCGCGTTCAAGATTGCAGTTAACCAAAGGCCCCAGATTGTAAGTGGCATATCAAAATAGCCCATACCTGGAGCACGGAGAGTAATCACAGTTGTGACATAGTTTACGGCACCCATTGTTGATGAAATACCGAATAAGAAAATTGCGATACACCAAAGAGTTTGGCCAGCTCCCGGGCTTCCAATGTGAGTTGAAAGAGTCGGGTAAGAAGTCCATCCACCTGCAGCTGCACCCAATGGTACAAAGAACGAAGCAAGAAGAACAACGCTTGAGAGAAATGTAAACCAGAATGAAAGCATGTTAAGCATCGGGAACGCCATATCGCGGGCGCCGATCATGAGTGGGATACAGTAGTTACCAAAAGCACCAATTAAGATTGGAGTGATTGCGTAAAAAATCATAATA
>JACCDH011835474.1_pt1 | contig 11880 bp, 13 predicted proteins | sample 7442481 | NCBI WGS metagenome assembly JACCDH01 (sample SAMN15323433, study PRJNA562643) | freshwater metagenome | isolation source: river surface water | place: USA:Blue River Watershed | collected 2017-08-15 | reverse complement strand
GAATGGTAGAGAATCAGAATCAAAACGTTTAGGCGTTAAGATTTTTGGTGGTCAAGCTGCTATTGCTGGAAACATCATCGTAAGACAAAGAGGTTCTAAACACAATCCAGGTGAAAACGTTTACATTAGTAAAGATCACACTTTACATGCAAAAGTTGATGGAATTGTTAAGTTCCAAAAGAAAAGAGATAACAAATCATACGTTTCTATTCTTCCATTCGAAGCATAATCAGTACGATTTTATATATCATTAAAAAACCTGTTTTTCACGAAACAGGTTTTTTTGTTTTATAAACTATATAATTTACTTAAACCCAAGCACAAACTATTGCCCCAATAATCATAAGGGATACTGTCCAAAACCCAGCATGTATTAAAATATATTTCCAAGATTTTCTTTCAAACAATCCATTAATACCAATCATTGGGAAGGCAAAAAACAATCCTGTCAAAACACCATGCAATGCACCGTGTTTCGCAGTTCTAAAAGCCGTTCCATAATCAGCCATAAAAGCCGCAAAAGAAGGTTTTGCCTCTGCTAATTTAGTTGGTCCACCAATCATTCCCAAAGCACCCATCTGATGGATGGTTAAGGATTGCATTACCATTCCAATAAAAATAGAAAAGACAAATGTTAGCCCGAAGATTTTAAACATATTTCCTTTTTGTAATTCTTCTTGAGTCAACCCGGTTTCTTTCATCCAAGCTGTTCCAAAAACCTTAGGATGGTACCAAACAAAACCTACTAACAAAGTAGTAAAAGCCGCCACTAAAGGCGAAATAAAATTCATTTCCATAGCATTATTTTTAGTTGTTAATACTAACAAATATAACGATTATACAAATAAAAAACCCTTACTACCGAAACTTCGGGATGTAAGGGTTTTAAAATAAAAATCGTAAATCGTATTGCTACAATCGTAAATTTTTAGTATCTGTAGTATTCTGGTTTGAATGGTCCTTGAACTTCCACTCCAATATACGCTGCTTGATCTGGACGTAATGTTTCTAATTCCACACCTAATTTAGCCAAGTGCAAAGCGGCTACTTTTTCATCCAAATGTTTCGGCAACATATATACCTCATTTTGGTATTTATCACTATGGTTCCACAATTCAATTTGTGCCAAAGTTTGGTTAGTAAATGAGTTACTCATTACAAAACTTGGATGACCTGTAGCACAACCTAAGTTTACTAAACGTCCTTCGGCTAAAATGATAACATCTTTTCCATTTACATTGTAAATGTCTACCTGAGGTTTTACTTCATTTTTAGTATGACCATAGTTTTTATTCAACCAAGCCATATCGATTTCATTATCAAAGTGTCCAATGTTACATACAATTGTTTTGTCTTTCATTTTCTCAAAATGAGAACCCAAAACAATATCTTTATTTCCAGTAGTCGTAATGACAATATCAGCAGTAGCAATAACTGTATCTAATTTTTTCACTTCAAAACCGTCCATAGCTGCTTGTAAAGCACAAATTGGATCAATTTCAGTTACCGTTACAATCGAACCTGCACCTCTAAAAGAGGCTGCTGTTCCTTTACCAACATCTCCGTAACCGCAAACAACAACTCTTTTTCCAGCCAACATAACATCAGTTGCACGACGAATCGCATCTACAGCTGATTCTTTACAACCGTATTTGTTATCAAATTTCGATTTAGTAACCGAGTCATTTACATTAATTGCTGGCATTGGCAAAGTTCCTGCTTTTACTCTTTCGTATAAACGGTGTACTCCCGTAGTTGTTTCTTCAGACAACCCTTTAATTCCTTCCACTAAATGAGGGTAACGATCAATCACCATATTAGTCAAATCTCCACCATCATCTAAAATCATATTCAATGGTTTTCTGTCTTCTCCAAAGAACAACGTCTGCTCAATACACCAATCAAATTCTTCTTCATTCAAACCTTTCCAAGCATAAACTTGAATTCCAGTAGCAGCTATAGCAGCAGCAGCCTGATCTTGAGTAGAAAAAATATTACAAGAAGACCAAGTTACCTCAGCCCCAAGAGCAATCAAAGTTTCAATCAAAACAGCAGTTTGAATTGTCATGTGCAAACATCCTGCAATACGAGCTCCTTTCAAAGGTTGCTCGGCTGCATATTCTGCACGAAGTGCCATCAAACCTGGCATTTCAGCTTCTGCTAATTCAATTTCTTTTCTTCCCCAAGCCGCTAGAGAAATGTCTTTTACTTTGTAAGCCACATAAGGCATCGTTGCTGTACTCATTTATAGTATATTTGTTGTTGTAAAATTTTTTGCAAAATTACATAATAACTTACGATTTTAAAAACATTCCCCTATTTTTATGAATTGTTTAGGGAGCTAATCTTTTAAAAATCAATAAAATAATTGAATATAATTTCTTTTTGGAGCTATTCCCGCCATTCGCTTTATCTTTGCTACTGCCTTCGAGAGCCTCAGTCAGCAACAAAGGATGCCGCTACTGTCGGGGCTAAAACACGTTTTCAGTATGCCATTGTACAAAACCATTCATCACAATTCCAGCACACAAATCCTGATTTGGAACATCACCGAACCCTTCGAACAATTGAACCAAGAAGTCCAATTGAACGAAAAAAATCAAGTACGCCTTAACGGAATGAAATCCGAAATGCACCAACGTGCTTTTCTAAGCATCCGAAAATTATTGGCTTTAGCCGGCTACTCTGATTTTGATTTGTATTATGATGAATTTGGGAAACCGCATTTACATTCCAAAAATCAAAACACTGAGTATACCGAAGTATCAATTACCCATTCCCATCATTTTTCGGCTATCATTTTGAGTAACCAACGCGTTGGTATTGACATCGAAATGCAACGCGAAAAAATTCTGAAAATCGCTCATAAATTTGTTAATGATGACGAATTGAACCGACTTCAAAAAACAAATACTCCCGAGTACATTAAAAAGCTAACGGTAAAATGGGGAACTAAAGAAGCTATTTTTAAAATTAAAAACGAAAAAGGAGTTAGTTTCAAAGACCATATCAACGTACAACCTTTTGAATTGAACGAACAAGAAGCAATAGCTAATTTGAATTACAACGGAATTAACCAACAATTTACCATTCATTTCTCAGAACTTGACACTAATTTTACGCTAGTGTATGCTTTTGAAAACAACACACCAACTCAAGCAAACTAATTATGTTCGACTTCTTTTTTTTGCAATACAACGATTACCAAACTCACGATATCATCCTAGAAATCATTGCCGTTCTATTAGGAATAGCTAGCGTTTGGTACGCTAAGAAAGATGATATCCTAGTTTTTTCAACAGGAATGATTAGCACCTTAATTTATGTCTATCTTTTGTATAAATGGACACTTTGGGGAGATATGATAATTAACGGTTACTACTTTATTATGAGTATCTACGGTTGGTACCACTGGACTAGAAAAAAAGGAGGTACAGTTGAGTTTCCTATTTCAGTAATTTCAGCCAATGAAAAACGTATTTCCTTATTTATCTTTATCTTTACCGTCACATTTGTAGTCGCCGTATATCATTACTTTAACAAATTCAATACTTGGTATGCCTATGTCGATACTTTTGTTACTGGAATTTTCTTTGTAGGGATGTGGCTCATGGCCAAACGTAAAATAGAAAATTGGGTGTTTTGGATTGTTGGAGATGTGGTTTCAATTCCCTTGTATTTTGCAAAAGGATTAACCTTTACTAGTTTTCAATATATAGTATTTACAATTGTTGCCGTTTACGGCTATTTAGAATGGAAGAAAACCTTAAACAGCTCCCAACCGGCGCTAGAAAAATAATAAAAATTGCCTTGTTTGGTCCCGAAAGTACCGGAAAAACCACTCTGGCAAAACAATTGGCTGAATACTACAAGACCGACTGGGTTCCTGAATTTGCTCGAGAATATCTTCAAGAAAAATGGGACACACAACACGCCATTTGTGATGTAAATGACATGCTACCCATTGCTTACGGACAAACCCAACTCGAAAACGAAAAAACGGCAACAGCCAATCAATATTTGTTTTGTGACACCAATTTAATGGTGACCAAAGTTTTCTCTGAAGTGTATTACAACTATTGCGATCCCGCTTTAGACCAAGCAGCCCGAAAACACGAATACGATTTATTTTTCCTAACCAATATTGATGTTCCTTGGGAAAAAGACGATTTGCGCGACAAACCCGAAGGACGTGAAACGATTTTTAGCGTTTTCAAACAATCATTAATTGACAACAACAAACCTTTTATTACCCTTTCAGGAGATGCGACTTTACGACTCAAAAAAGCTGTGAAAATCATTGACGATTTAACCTCAGCATTACAAAATGGTTCTTCTTCATTGGAATTTGTCCAAACTTATCTTAAAAGCGTAAGTAAATAATTCTTATTTTTAAACTATTAGAATTAAGTAAATAGTCCTTAGAGTCTTTGCGCCCTAGTGGCAGAAAAAAACAAAAAATGAACAAAGAACAACTTTTGACCGAACTCACATTCAAAGCTGTCCGCAGTAGTGGTGCAGGTGGCCAAAACGTGAATAAAGTTTCCTCAAAAATCGTTTTAACCTTTGACATTCTAAAATCGCAAGGACTTTCAGAAGAAGAAAAAACAACATTAACTACCAATTTATGTTCGCGTTTAACTTCTGAATCTGCATTAATTCTGCATTGTGACGAAGACAGAAGTCAACTCAAAAACAAAGAAATTGCAATCAAACGATTTTTGGGACTCATTAAAAAAGGGCTTTTCGTACCTAAAGAAAGAAAAGCAACCAAAATTCCAAAAGCAGCCATCCGAAAAAGAATAAAAGACAAAAAGAACTTGGGCGAAATCAAAAAATCGCGTAGAAAACCTGATTTGGATTAGTTTTTTTGCCACCAAGGCGCAAGGACACAAAGTTTTATACCACAGATTTCACAGATTAAACGAATTATTTTAAATTTCTTAAATCTACATTGCATGTTATTGCTATTGAATTTGAATTTTCTATCTTTGCACCGTCTCACGGGGTGCTCTAAATAACGAGCTGAGATTATACCCAATGAACCTGAGCAGGTAATGCTGCTAAGGGAAAACAGACCAAAGAATTAATGTGCACGTTAATTTAACAGTCTAGAGTAACCATTTGATTTTTTAACCAAGAATAATTTACCCCTGTTATTCGTAATATTTTTACGAATGAAATTTTTATTATTCAAAACGAGCCAAAAACAACTATTTTTAAGCTCGCTCCTACTGTTCTCTTTAGTGTCATTTTCTCAAGAAAAACCAAAAGACAGTACCAAAGTAAATCAACTCGACGAAGTATTAGTTTCGGCGATACGAGTAACTTCCAAAACTCCAGTTAGTTTTAGCAACTTGTCCAAAAAGGAAATCCAAACCCGAAATCTAGGACAAGACATTCCTATTTTAATGAATTATTTACCCTCAGTGGTTACTACTTCAGACGCTGGAAATGGTGTAGGTTACACAGGGATTCGCGTTCGTGGAAGCGATGCTACCCGTGTGAATGTAACCATCAACGGAATTCCATACAATGACTCCGAAAGTCATGGAACGTATTGGGTGAACATGCCTGACTTTGCTTCCTCTCTTCAAAGTATTCAATTGCAACGCGGAGTAGGAACTTCAACCAATGGTGCGGGAGCTTTTGGAGCTAGTCTAAACCTTTTAACCGATTCGTATTCGGAAAAAGCATCTGGCGAAATCTCTAATTCTTTTGGAAGTTTCAACACCCATAAACACACTGTAAAATTCAGCACAGGCTTAATGAATAATCATTTCGAGATTGCGGGACGTGTTTCTACATTGAAATCAGATGGTTATATTGACCGAGCTAGTTCTGACCTAAAATCCTACTTTTTGCAAGGAACCTATGTTGGAAAAACTACTTTAATCAAAGCGTTGGCTTTTGGAGGAAAAGAAAAAACATATCAGTCTTGGAACGGAATTGACAACGAAACCTTACTAAGCAATAGGACTTTTAACTCGGCTGGAATGTTTACAGACGAATTAGGTCAGACACGTTATTATTCCAATGAAACTGACAATTACCAACAAGACCATTATCAATTGCATTGGAACGAAAAAGTATCAAAAAATTGGAATACCAACCTCGCTTTTCATTACACCAAAGGAAAAGGATATTATGAAAATTACAAAGAAGATGCCAGTTTTTCGGATTATGGTCTAACCCCAATTTCAATCAATGGAACCACTATTAATACCACAGATTTAATTCGTCAAAAATGGTTAGACAATAATTTCTATGGAACTACATTTTCTGCCAATTACCAATCGGACAAAACAACACTTATCTTTGGCGGAAGCTACAACAAATACGAAGGCGACCACTTTGGGAAAGTAATTTGGGCACGATATGCTTCGCAATCTGAATTAGGCGATCATTATTATGATGATTATGCTTCTAAAACAGATGGAACCGCTTTTGCAAAAGCCAATTACCAAGTAAACGAAAAATGGAGTCTTTTTGGAGACTTACAAGTTCGAAATGTACACTACAAAGCCAATTCGTATGAAACTGATTTAGTAAACGACAACTTCTCTTTTTTCAATCCAAAAGCAGGGTTAAATTACAGTATTAATTCCAAAAACAACCTTTATTTCTCATTTGCTAGAGCCAATAGAGAACCCAACCGTACCGATTATGAAGGAGGAAGTGTAAAACCAGAAAAATTAAATGATTTCGAATTGGGCTGGAGGTACTTAAATGAAAAAATTCAATTGAACTCCAACTTGTATTATATGGCTTATAAAGACCAATTGATTCTTACGGGTACTTTAGATGGCGTAGGAAATCCTATTCGTTCTAATAGCGAAAAAAGCTACCGACTAGGATTAGAAGTAGATGCTAACCTTGTAGTGTCTAACCAAATCAGCCTTCGTCCTACCGTTACTTTAAGTCGAAATAAAAATTTAGATTTAGCAGTAAGTGGCCAAAATTATGGTACCAAAGACATTTCGTATTCACCATCTGTAATCGCTGGAAACAGTTTCATTTACAAACCTACCGAAAGCATTCAAATAGTTTGGTTACAAAAATATGTTGGTCAACAATACATGAACAATATAGAGTCGGCAGAATCTAAATTAGCCGATTATTTCATCAATGATTTGAATATTTCGTACGAAATAAAACCAAAATCTGTTTTCAAATCGATTGTAATCAAAGGATTAGTAAACAATGTATTAGACAAAAAATATAGCTCAAACGGCTATATGTGGGATATCTATCCATATTACTACCCACAAGCAGGTACTAATTTCCTTACTGGATTAACATTACAATTCTAAATTACTTTTAATTATAAATCGAAAATCCTGGCAGCAATGTCAGGATTTTTTAATTGTAAATATGCAGTACATTCCCATTTAGTTCCACACGGTATTGTTTCATAGGGTATTGCAAACTTCCCTGACCCGTAAACAAACTATAGGTTTTACCGTCACAAGGGCAAACCGCATCAATACCGTTAATAGTCATGGTAGAACAAGCACTGACATTTTGATTTGGGCAAGCCGCATCAAAAACATTGTAACCACTCCCTGTATTAAAAATGATAAGTCCTTTTACTCCTTTACCGGCATAATACACTGCATTGCTTGGATACTGAAGATTAGAAAACAAAGGCAAATTCATATTAATATCAACTGTAAAAGTATAATTAGGGATATAAGGATTATAATTTGCAAGTCCGCTATCCGAACAAGAAAAAAGAATCGTAAAAAAGAATGACAACAATACCAAGTTTCTCATCATTTTAATATTTAGCAGTCAATAATTAGAGAAACAAATTTAATTTATTTACATTTGAAATAGATTGCATTGAAGAATATATTTACAATCTAAATAAAATTATAGTATCTTTGTGAAAAGAAATCCCGTCCTGATGGGATTTTTTCTATTTTATATAAACAATGAAGTTATGAGCACAGTATCTTATTACACCGCAGAAGGATTAAAAAAATTAAAAGAAGAATTAGATCATTTAAAAAATGTGATGCGCCCAAAAGCATCTCAAGATATTGCTGATGCAAGAGATAAAGGCGATTTATCTGAAAATGCAGAATACGATGCTGCTAAGGAAGCACAAGGTATGCTAGAAATGCGTATTGCTAAGCTAGAAGAAATTTACGCTAATGCCCGTTTAATTGACGAAAGTCATTTAGACACTTCTAAAGTATTAGTACTATCTAAGGTAAAAATCAAAAACCAAACTAACGGTATGGAAATGGTATATACTTTAGTTGCCGAAAGTGAAGCCGATTTAAAAACAGGGAAAATTTCTGTAACCTCTCCTATAGGGAAAGGATTGCTAGGAAAATCTGTTGGAGAAGTAGCTGAAATTACCGTCCCGAATGGCGTTTTAAAATTTGATATTTTAGAAATTACAAGAGAGTAAATCGAAAACCAAATCGCATGAGTTCTATTTTTACCAAAATCGTAAACGGAGAAATTCCTTGTTATACAATTGCAGAAGATGCTAATTTTTTAGCTTTTTTAGACGTCAACCCCAATGCAAAAGGACACACGCTGTGTATTCCAAAACAAGAAATTGACCAACTTTTTGAAATAGATGATGAGCTTTACTTAGGCTTGATGCAGTTTTCTAAAAAAATAGCGGCGGCATTACAAAAAACCGTGCCTTGCAAACGCATTGGTATGGCTGCTATTGGTTTGGAAGTACCTCATGCGCACATCCATTTGATTCCGCTAAACGAAATGGACGAAATGCGTTTCCAGAACAAAGTCTCCATGACCAAAGACGAATTTGAGGCTTTAGCCAAAGCAATTCAGAACAATTTATAATAAACCAATGTCTCGAAATTTCGAGACATTGGTTTAAATTAAGAACTTAGATGAAAACTACCCTCTTATTTTTATCTCTTTTTTTGACCATTGTAAGTAAAGCACAAATTAGCGACAACTATGTGTTGATTGACAAAAAAATAGCTTCCATTTCATTCGAAAAAACACAAAATATAGGAGATGTTGCTAATTTTATTAGTTCTAATTTCAAAACCGAAACCGAAAAAATACGAGCCGCTTTTTATTGGACGGCAACTACCATCCGCTACGATATTGCTTCTATTAATTCCATTCCTACACTAGAGACATCTCAAGAAAAAATAATTAAAACATTACAAACCCACAAAGGTGTGTGTATAGATTATTCTCTAGTTTTTAACGAAACAGCCCATTTAATCGGTATAAAATCCTTTGTGATACATGGCTACACGAAACAAAATGGAAAAGTAGATAATCTATCTCATGCATGGTGTGCATCTAAAATTGACAATAAATGGTATTTGTTTGACCCTACATGGGGTGCAGGTTATGTTATTAATAATAAATTCATTGCAAAAATCAACAATAAGTATTTTAAAGTAAGCCCCATAAAAATGATTACGTCCCATATGCCTTTTGATTATCTATGGCAGTTTCTCTATTCTCCCATTTCACACCAAGAATTCATAGAAGGAAAAACACTACCTAGTCAAAACAAATATGATTTTAACAATGAAATTACCAAACATGAATCTTTATCCCTTATGGATCAATTATTCGAATCGGCAAAAAGAATAGAAAAAAACGGAATAAAAAATCAATTAATTTTAGATGCCTACAATCATACAAAAAAGTCATGGACTATAGAACGTGATAACGCAACTAACGATAAATACAATAAAGTAGTTGCCGATTTTAATGAGGCAATTCATGAGTTAAACGATTTTACTTATTACAGAAATAATAAATTCAAACCTCTCTTGCCAGACAACGAAATTAAAGCTAAGATTCAAGTTCCCAACGAAAAACTTAAAAAATGCCAAGAAACAATCAATAAAATCAGCCCTACAAATAATGAAAATTCAAACAACCTCAACAATCTAAGACAACAAATTGCAGAAGCTTTAGCACAATCGGAGACTCACTTACAATTTGTCAACACTTATTTGACAAAAAGTTCCTTAATTCGTAAAACTATGTTCTCAAAAATAAGTTGGATGGGGATTCCTTTAAATTAACTCATTTTTTTTATAACTCACTTCTATCGTAGTTCCTTTTCCTATTTCGGACTGAACTACTTTTATACGACCTTTGTGGTATTCTTCTACGATTCTTTTGGTCAACGATAATCCTAAGCCCCAGCCTCTTTTTTTGGTGGTAAATCCAGGTTCAAATATAGTTTTGAATTGTTTTTTAGGAATCCCACTTCCCGTATCTGAAACTTTAATTTTTACTAATTCTCCTTCTGGTTCAATAACCAAATCTAAATTACCCTTCCCTTTCATGGCATCAATAGCGTTTTTGACTAAATTCTCAATGGTCCAACTGTGCAAAGTAGCATTGAACAAAACAAAAACAGGCAATTCAGACGCTTGGAAAGAAAACACTACTTGCTTTGAAAAACGAGATTGTAAATAATCAAACGTTTCTTGGGTCACAGCAACAATATCTTGATTTTCTAATTTGGGTTCTGACCCAATTTTAGAAAAACGGTCGGTAATAGTTTGCAATCGCTCAATATCCTTTTCAATTTCAAGAGTGGTGGATTCTGCCACATTTTCAGCTTTCAATAGCTCAATCCAACCTATTAGAGATGACAATGGCGTTCCTATTTGATGCGCGGTTTCCTTTGCCATTCCAGCCCAAAGCTTATTTTGAGTCGCCATTTTAGTACTTCGGTAAAAATTATACACCAAAGCAGCAAACAAAACAATAATCAACACTAAAGCAATAGGATAATATTTTAATTTGTTCAACAAGGCCGAATTACCATAGTACAATTCTTGAAACTTGCCAGGCGCATATGCTATAACAATCGGTTCATTTTCATTTTTTAGTGTAGCTAAAAAACGAGCCGATTCTGTTGTATTCTTAAGGATTTTTTCATCCACATTTACGGCATTAATTATTGTGCCTTTTTCAGTTAAAATAATTGGAATAGACGAGTTCGTGCTGAAAATTTGAAGAGGCAATTCCACATCCGTATTCGCATCCGCGTTAATTAATGTTTTTTGAGCCTTTGCCCAAAGATTCATTTTTAGACGCTCTTCGTTTTTAAAAATTTGGAAAAAGGTATAGGTATTCCAAAGTATTAATGAAATAATACAAAACGAAGCCAATATGATAACCCAACGGGTTGCATTGCGTCTATCCGAAAAATACATACAATCAATTTAGATTATAAATGTAACGAAATAATTTGGAAAAGATTTTAGGCCTTCGCCAAAGAAAAAGTTGAGCGTGTCAAAAAAGACCTATTGTCTAGAAAAGAAGAAGTTAGTATATTTGTAAATCTAAAGTAGAAATAAACTTAAAAAATAATACAAATGGAAGTTACAGGAAGAGTAAAAATGATTGACCAAACTAAAGAAGTGGGTTCAAATGGGTTCAGAAAAAGAGATATTGTTGTTACTACAGACGAACAATACCCACAACATATTTTGGTACAATTTGTTCAAGACAAATGTGACTTACTAAACAGTTACCAAGTAGGTGACCAAGTAAAAATTGACATTAACCTAAGAGGGCGTGAGTGGACAAATCAACAAGGAGAGACTTCTTATTTCAATACCATTCAAGGATGGAGAATTGGAAAAGTACAAGCAGAAGTTCCTGCTGCTCCACAAACTCCTCCAATGCCAACAGCAGAAACTTTCGCTCCAGCAACTAATTTAAATGAAGAAGAGCCAGACGATTTACCGTTTTAATCTTTCTAAATATTCAAACAAACCCGACTCAAAAAGCGTCGGGTTTTTTTATTTACATTTGTAATTCACAATTAACACCAAGCGATGAACTGGGAACAACTTTTATCATTAAAAAGACAAGGCGACAAAGGCAAAGCTTGCGGTG
>JACCDH010152710.1_pt1 | contig 11881 bp, 11 predicted proteins | sample 7442481 | NCBI WGS metagenome assembly JACCDH01 (sample SAMN15323433, study PRJNA562643) | freshwater metagenome | isolation source: river surface water | place: USA:Blue River Watershed | collected 2017-08-15 | reverse complement strand
GTTTGAACCAAACATGGTCGCCGCAACCAGACACGCGGTTATTTGCTTTAACTTCATTGCCATCTCCTATAGAAATCCACTAAACACCAAGATACTCATTTAATAAAGCCGCTTTTTCAGCAAGCTCGTTCTGATTCACAACCTCAACCACATTTCCATGCTCAACAACGTAATGGCGGTCAGCCAAGGGCGCTGCAAAACGGAAATTCTGCTCAACCAAGACAATGGTGAAACCCTTGTTGCGTAAGCCGGTCACCACCTCTCCCAGCTTTTGCACAATAACAGGCGCTAAACCCTCGGTAATCTCATCCAATAACAATAATTTTGCGCCGGTTCTTAAGATCCGCGCCATTGCCAGCATTTGCTGCTCACCGCCAGATAAGCGCGTGCCCGGACTGTTTCTTCTCTCATAGAGATTGGGAAACATTTCATAAATCTCATCTAAGCCCATTCCGCCAGGAGCGATCTCCGGCAAGAGCAGCAAATTCTCTTCCGCACTTAAGCTCCCAAAAATTCCACGCTCTTCCGGACAATAGCCAACCCCCAATCGGGCGATTTTGTACGTGGGCATAGAGATGGTTTGTGTGCCGTATATCTCTACCGATCCAGTTCGCTTACTAGTAAGGCCCAAAATCGTTTTGAGGATAGTGCTTCGCCCAGCTCCATTCCTTCCAAGCAAGGTCACCACCTCGCCATCACGAACGGCAAAATTAACGCCATGCAGAATGTGAGACTCGCCATACCAAGACTCTAGGTTTTTTACCTCCAGCGCCATAGTGCTCATAGCTTATCTCCGCTTTGAGTTCCCATGTAGGCCTCAACAACCTGAGGATTATTTGAAACCTCTTGATAAGAGCCTTCAGCAAGAACGGAGCCGCGTTGTAAAACGGTAATTCGGTCAGCAATGGAGGACACCACCTTCATATTGTGCTCAACCATTAAGATCGTGCGGCCCTTGGCAACGCGATCAATGAGCTCTGTAACGCGCTCAACATCTTCATGCCCCATACCCTGTGTCGGCTCGTCTAACAACATCAACTCTGGTTCCATGGCCAAAGTGGTTGCAATTTCGAGAGCCCTTTTACGCCCATAAGCTAGGTTCAAGGTTTCTTCCTGGGCAAAATCTTGCAGTCCAACCTCGTGTAAAAGCTCTAGAGCACGTTCATTGAGAATGTTTAAAGAGTTTCCCGATTTCCAAAAGTGAAATTCGGTGCCCAAACCTCGCTGCAGCGCAACACGAACATTTTCTAATACTGACAAGTGTGGGAAAACGGCAGAAATCTGAAAAGAGCGAATAATGCCACGACGCGCAATTTGTGCCGGGGCCTCTTTGGTGATATCAAAACCATTAAAAAGAATTTGGCCGCTACTGGGCTCCAAAAACTTAGTTAACAAGTTAAAGCAGGTTGTTTTGCCAGCACCGTTCGGTCCAATAAGGGCATGAATGGTTCCCCGAGTAACATCCAGGTTTACATCAGTAACAGCAGAAAACCCTTTGAAGGATTTGCCCAATCCGATTGTTTTTAATATTGTTTCTTGCAATCTAGTACCCTCTACCCCCTACTTGGGAGCAAGATTATGAGAATACCCCAAGATGGCTTGGCTATATATAGCAATAACCCTAAAACCACGGATCGAAAAAAGAAGTTTGCTTAACTTATTTTTTGAAATTGATGAATTGCTGAGCGAGCCAGATCATCCAAAACATCAATCGGCATTCTTTGGGCGCCCTGCACGATCATTAATGCGTAGGGTTTAGCAAGAGCGGAGGCTTCTGAGCATAAGCGCAATTCATCTCCCTCTGAGGGGGACTGGCTACGCCAGTAATTAATTGCCGCCTCAAGCTCTTGAATTGTTACAAACAACATATGAAATTATTTTGCTGACTAGTCTTTAGTGGCAAGCATCGTGCCGCGGCATTTTTTTGCGCCACAACGACACTCATAATCTTTTTTCATCTGTTTTGTGATTTTTCCCTCGACATCAAGCGAGTAGTCATAAAAAAGCTCTTCTCCAACCTTAAGGGCGCGCTTGGCATAAATAAACACTCTTGGTTTTCCACCAAAACTGTCTTCGCGTGTTTCACAACTCGGCTTACAGGAATGATTGATCCAACGAGCAGCGTTACCACCATACTTTGCATCAATCACACGACCGTCTTCCAATGAAAAATAGAAGGTGTGATTTGGGTCTTTGGGATCATGTGGGTGGCGCTTTTCCGCCAACTTCCAGCTGATGCGCTCACCTTTGTACTCAATAATGGCCTGACCTTTTTTAATCGGCTTTGCAACAAAAACGCCCTTCCCGTGTATTGGGGAGGATTTAACAACAATAGAGGAGCGGTCCACCTTTGGTGGTTTAGATTTTTTGGGTGCCATATCAAACGTCTAGGTTACGTGCTATGAGCGCATTTTTTTCAATAAATGCGCGGCGGGGCTCAACCTCATCCCCCATTAATGTCGTGAAGACTTGGTCTGCAGCAATCGCATCCTCAATCTTGACTTGTAATAATGTTCTTGAGTTTGCATCCATTGTGGTCTCCCACAGTTGCGATGGATTCATCTCACCAAGACCCTTATAGCGTTGGCGGCTCAGTACGCGCTCAGATTCAGATAACAACCAAGCAAAGGCGGCCCTAAAGTCACCAATGGTTTGTTCTTTTTGGTTTTTGTCGGGATCGCCCCTACGAACCTTAGATCCCGAAACAACCTTGCCCGACAAAACAGCTGCTGCATTAGCGAGGCTTTGATAGTCATCACCATGTACAAAGTCGGAGTTAATTGTTGAGAGTTTCAGATTTCCATGAATCCTGCGTGAGAGGAGGAGGCGGAATCGTTCTGTCCGCTCTTCTTTTTGCACAATGATTTCTGGTGGTACAGCCAACGGATTTAAAGAATCGGCAAGCGCTTTCCGCAAAAGCTCTGCAGACTCATTGGCTGATTTTTCAGTATCAAGATTCAATGGTGTACCGGAGGCAATGGCGCGTAATGCGTCCTCATCAATAGTGCGCGATAAACGATCTACGATAGATTGGATAACTTGATAGTGTTTTGCTAGCTCATTCAGTGCGGCACCCTCTATCACCTCTCCATTGGGTGTTTGTAGAGAGGCGGTTTCTAAGGCGATTTTCAATAGCAGCTGATTTAACTCGGTGTCATCTTTAATGTACTGCTCATTTTTGCCAAACTTCACCTTATAGAGCGGTGGTTGAGCAATATAAATGTGGCCACGCTCAATAAGCTCTGGCATTTGTCTATAAAAGAATGTGAGCAATAGTGTTCGGATATGGCTTCCATCAACATCCGCGTCGGTCATGATGATGATGCGGTGATAACGTAGCTTATCTGCTTTATATTCTTCAATGCCAATACCCGTACCCAAGACAGTAATCAAGGTAACCACTTCTTGGCTAGCCAGCATCTTGTCAAAGCGGGCTTTTTCAACATTAAGAATTTTTCCCTTTAAAGGAAGAATGGCTTGAAAACGACGATCACGCCCTTGTTTAGCAGAGCCTCCAGCAGAATCACCCTCAACGATAAATAATTCAGATTTTGCGGGGTCTTTTTCTTGGCAATCCGCCAATTTACCAGGCAACCCTAAGCCATCTAAAGCGCCCTTACGACGAGTCATATCACGGGCTTTGCGTGCAGCCTCTCTTGCACGAGCTGCGTCAACAATTTTTCCACAAAGAATTTTTGCATCTGCAGGACGCTCTTGCAAATAAGCACTTAGGGCTTCCGCAACAATTTCTTCAACTGGGCCACGAACCTCGCTTGAAACCAACTTATCTTTAGTTTGGCTGGAAAACTTTGGTTCAGGAACTTTGACAGATAAAACGCAAGCCAGCCCTTCGCGCATATCATCACCAGAAATTTCTACTTTCGCTTTTTTGGCAACCTCGTTTTCATCAATATATTTATTAATGACTCGAGTCATCGCAGCGCGTAAACCAGTTAAGTGAGTGCCGCCATCACGCTGTGGAATATTGTTAGTGAAACAAAGCACTTGTTCACTAAAGCTGTCATTCCATTGCATAGATACTTCAGCGGTAATTTGACCACCTAAATCAGACGGGCGAACACCTTCTGCATAAAAAATATTCGGATGTAAAACATTTTTAGTTTGGTTAATGTATTCAACAAACCCTCTTACGCCGCCGGAGAAAGCAAAATCCTCTTCTTGGCCGGTGCGTTGATCAATCAACTTAATGTGTACGCCATTATTTAGGAAAGAGAGTTCGCGGATCCGCTTTACGAGAATTTCATAATGAAACTCTACATTTCCAAAAATTTCTTCGTCTGCTAAAAAGTGAACTTCTGTACCAGAAAGCTCGGTATCACCTGTAACAGTAATTGGAGAAATAAGAACGCCGTTTTCATCAACTACATTACGGTTTTTGATAACGCCGCGCTCAAACTCCATGTAATGAGCTTTTCCATCACGACGAATTGTTAGCTTAAGCCATTTAGATAGGGCGTTTACGCAACTAACACCCACACCATGTAAGCCCCCTGAAACCTTGTAGCTATTTTGATCAAACTTTCCACCAGCATGAAGTTCGGTCATTACAATTTCTGCAGCACTTCTCTTTGGCTCGTGCTTGTCATCGTACTTAATACCTGTAGGAACACCTCGACCATTATCAACAATAGAAATCGAGTTATCAGTCTGAATCACTACAGTAATTTCTGAGCAATACCCAGCTAGAGCTTCGTCAATTGAGTTATCCAACACCTCAAAAACAAGATGGTGTAGACCGGTTCCATCGGAGGTATCTCCAATGTACATGCCAGGGCGTTTACGAACAGCCTCTAGACCCTCTAGGATTTGAATCGATGCAGCGCCGTATTGCTCTACTACTTTTTTTTCTTCAGTCATTTTTTTCTAAATTAAATACGCATTGGCATCACGACATACTTAAAACTCTCTGAGCCAGGCAAAGTAATTACAGCACTGCTATTTGCATCACCTAAACTAATTTGAATTTTTTCGTTCTTAAGGTTTGATAAGACATCTAAGAGGTAGCTGACATTAAAACCAATTTCAACTGCATCACCAGCATATTCAGTTTCAATTTCTTCTTGAGCTTCTTCTTGTTCAGCATTAGTGGATTGAATCGTGATTCGATTGGGAGATAGAGAAAACCGAACACCTTTGAATTTATCTGTTGTCAAAATGGCAGCACGTTGCAGCGCGGATTGCAAGGCATCCCTGCCTACTACTAACGAGTTTTTTTGACCTTTAGGAATTACTCTTTGAAAATCAGGGAATTTACCCTCAACCAATTTTGAAATTAGCTCAATATCACCAAATGAAAACTTTACTTGGTTCGCAGTAAGACTGATTTCAAGTGACTCATCAGAATCCTCCAACAAATGTTGACACTCTAAAATTGTTTTACGAGGAATAATGATTTCTTGTTTTTGTCCAGATCCTGATGGCGCCTCAGTCAACTCAACTTGCGAATAAGCAAGACGATGACCATCGGTAGCAACCGCTACTACATCCTTGCCCTCAATTACTAACAACATTCCATTTAAGTAGTAACGAATATCTTGTTGCGCCATTGAAAAGTGAACTTGGCTAATCAATTGACGAAAATTCTTTTGGGACATCTTCCAGGCTGCGGTTACTTCACCAACACTCTGCATAACCGGAAACTCGGTAGCAGAAAGTGTTTGTAGAGAAAAACGACTTTTACCGCTTTGCACAACCATGCGGTTATCTTTTAAATTAAGAGACACAGGCCCTTCTGGTAATGCGCGCAAAATGTCTAGCAACTTTCTTGCTGCAACAGTGGTTGTGACGTCTTCTGTACCAACACCAAAACTGGCGTTTGTTGTAATTTGTATTTCGATATCAGTTGAAATAAATGATACCTTTTCACCAACTTTTTTAAACAAGAGATTTGCCAATATTGGCAAAGTGTGTCTTCGTTCAACAATTCCACTAACAACCTGAAGGGGCTTTAGTAAGTTATCGCGAGAAGTGTTAACGAGTTGCATTGCTTTTAAATCCTTGTATATATCTTAGTAGTAATAGTAATAAGGGTTGTTAATTCCGTGGATAAGTCCAAAACACTTTTTAAAACAACACGTTACAAACTAAAAAACCTGTGGAAAACTTTTGTATAAGCGCTGCATAAAACGGGGATAACTTTTCATCTAACCCCTATTTTTGCATGACTCAGGATCTTTCCACAATTTATCCACACCTAATTCCCAAACTTATCCCTAGGCTTATCCACAACTAGAAATCTATGATTTCAGCGTCTGCTCAATCACGTGGATTTCATGGTTCAGTTGGCTATCGTGAGCTCTTTCGTCGGCGATCTTGCGAACGGCATGTAAAACGGTTGTGTGATCCCTGCCACCAAACAATTCACCGATTTCTGGAAGGCTCTTTTGAGTTAACTCTTTGGCCATAAACATAGCAATTTGACGTGGCCTAGCAATATTTGCGGGGCGTTTTTTGGAATACATATCAGCCACCTTGATGCTATAAAAATCAGCAACCGCCTTTTGTATATTTTCGACAGAAATTTGCCTATTTTGGATAGATAACAGATCTTTAAGGGCTGTCCTTGCTACCTCAATAGTGACCTCGCGCCCATGGAATCGGACAAAAGCAAGAATTTTTCGCAACGCCCCCTCTAGTTCACGAACGTTTGAACGAAGATGTTTGGCAACAAAAAACGCAACATCCTCACTCATGGGGATGCCCTCATTAATCGCTTTTTTCATCAAAATAGCGACCCGCATTTCTAACTCTGGGGGCTCAATTGCTACTGTTAGGCCGGAATCAAAGCGTGAAATAAGGCGATCATCTATTCCTGCCATTTCTTTAGGATAGGTATCACTCGTAATGATGACTTGTGACTTATTGCTTAGCAGGGCCTCGAATGCGTAAAAGAACTCTTCTTGGGTCCTGGACTTACCACTAAAGAACTGGATATCGTCAATCAGAAGCAGGTCCAGAGAGTGGTAGTAACGCTTAAAACGATCAAAAGCTTTTTGTTGATAGGCCCGCACCACGTCTGAAACATACTGTTCCGCATGAATATAACGAATCCTCGCATTGGGTTTTTCTTTTAAAAGGTGATTGCCAATAGCGTGGATTAAGTGTGTTTTGCCCAAACCCACCCCACCATATAAAAACATCGGGTTGTAGGATGTGCCAGGATTGTGGGCCACCTGAATCGATGCAGCCCTTGCAAGCTGGTTTGCTTTTCCGGTAACAAATGTCTCAAAAGTAAGGTTTGGGTTTAGCTTAGAGTGATCCTCAATTTCAAAAGCACTTTCTTCTACCGAAATAACGGGGTCTGAACTAGCCACCTCATCTGAGGTTTTTTCCTCAAGACGCTCTTCAAGGGGGGTTGATGTGATGATTGCTGGTGTAGCTTCAATCGCCAATGTAAAACCAACATTAATGGGGCGACCAAAATACTGCGAAGCTAGCTCCTGAAAGCGGTCTGAAAAAGTTTTTTTGATCCAGTCGAGCTTAAATCGATTGGGGGCGCCAATTGTTAGTGAGTCTTCACTCTCTATAAAAGACAATAAAGTCAGAGGCTGTATCCAGGTCTTAAACTGTTGGGGCGACAGTTCGCGAGATAAAATGCCGATAGCATCATCCCAAAATCCCAGCGGGCTAATTGAGTTCAAGGCGGGAGGATTGTGTAGGTTGCTCATATTTTTGGAGGATCCATTGTAGCCACCCCATAAAGTTATCCACAAGCTAAAAAAACGTGGAAAAGCTGTGGATAACTTGTGAATAATAAAAAATTCTCTAATTAAATTAATGATTTAACTTAAATTTCAGCGAAAATAGAGAAAAACACCTACAAATTCACGAAGATAGATTGACCTTTTGCCCCGCAACAAGGAAAATACTTGGTTTTCCAGGGATCGAACATGAAAAGAACTTACCAACCCTCAGTAACTCGTCGCAAACGCACGCATGGCTTCCGCATCCGCATGAAAACCAAGAGCGGACGCGCAGTTTTAAATGCACGTCGTGCCAAAGGTCGCAAGCGTTTGGCTGTTTAATCTAGCCATTGAATAGCGCAAGGATTTCTGAATTACTAAAAATACGCCCTCAATCCAGTTTGTATTGGGGCGTATATGCTGCAACCACTCAAAATGGTTCAAAGCCAGATTTGGGGATAGCGGTAGCAAAAAAGTTAGCCAAAAGAGCGGTTGACAGAAACCGCCTCAAGCGAATGATTCGCGAATTGGTTTGGAGTGCGCAGGCCAACACATTAAATAAAGATGTTGTGGTTAAGCTAAAAAAACCAATCGGTCGCGAAACGCGGGGCAGGCTCAGAAAAAAAGAAAAAGAATTTTTGCGCTCTCAAATTGCGGAACTTATTTAAAGTGCGCCTCTTAAATAGCGTGGCAATTAAGTTGATCAAAATATATCAACTTACCCTAAGCCCGTACCTAGGAATGCACTGTAAATATGTGCCTAGTTGCTCTCAGTACGCGTGCGACTGTTTTAATCATTATGGATTAATCAAAAGCTGTCGTCTAAGTGTATGGCGAATTTTGCGCTGTAACCCATGGTCACACGGCGGTTATGATCCTGCTGTAAAACAAACACTTCAATAACTTAAGCGAATGTAAATGGACTTTAGAAAAACAATTCTATGGGCAGTATTCTCGATGTCGGGTTTAATGCTCTACAACAATTGGCAGGTTCATGAAGGCAAGCCGTCCATGTTTGGCGGAGTGCCAGCTACAGCCCCAGCGGTTGCAGATAAAGCAAGCACAAACAACAAGGCAGATGTTCCAGCACAAATTTCTGGTGCACCCATTGTTGCTGCAGCCCCGATCGTGAATAGCGGGCCTATCGAGAGCGCAGAAAAAACCACCCTTCAAAACGACGTTCTAGTTTTAGAAATTAGTGCAAGCGGAGCGAATGTTATTGATGCGAAGCTGTTGAAGTCATTTACTGCAGAAAACAAACCAGTCGAGCTGTTTCAGTACACACCAGCGCATAAGTACTTTGCGCGCTCCGGATTGATTTCACTTAATAACAATGATTTGCCAAACCACACCAGCACCTTCAAGATGGTCGAATCTGGCAAAGACGGGTCTGGAAGGCCGTTTGCTGTTTTTGTTAGTGAGCGCAATGGTGTAAAGCTAGAAAAAACATTTGTTCTCAACCCAGGAAGCTATGTGGTTGATGTGGGGCATCGAGTCACACAAACCACCAATAACCCCAACCCATTGGTTCTCTATACGGAGATCGTGCGGGATGCTTCCCAAGAGCAAAAAATAGGCCCATTTGATGGCGCCTTCTCAGCAAGCACCTTTACTGGGCCGGCCGTATATACCGAAAAAGAAAAATTCAATAAGCTGGAATTCACGGCAATTGATAAAAACAAAATCACCATTCCCACCCTAGTGCCTGCTGGTGATCCCGCCTGGATCGCCATGGTCCAACACTACTTTGCCAGTGCCTGGATTCCAGGTGATAAGGCGGCGCGTGATATCTACGCCGGAAAAATTGATAACAATCTCTACCGCATTGGTATGCAAACGCCGTTGGGGCTTGTAGCACCCGGTACAACGGTTGTTGAAAAAGCGAAGCTGTTTGTAGGCCCACAAGAAGAAAGCCTTCTAGAAACAATTGCCCCTGGGTTTGCTTTATTAAAAGATTACGGCTACCTCACTATCCTTGCAAAACCTATTTTCTGGTTGCTTGAAAATATTCACACTTACGTTGGTAACTGGGGTTGGTCAATCATTCTTTTGACTATCCTGATTAAGTTGGTGTTCTTCCCACTGTCTGCGGCTAGCTATAAGTCAATGGCACGCATGAAAGAAGTTCAACCGCGCTTGCTTGCAATGAAAGAGCAATACAAGGGTGAGCCACAAAAACTGAATCAAGCCATGATGGAGATGTACCGCAAGGAAAAGATTAATCCTTTGGGTGGTTGCTTGCCTGTAGTAATTCAGATACCAGTCTTCATCTCTTTGTACTGGGTTCTACTCTCATCAGTAGAGATGCGCAACGCCCCATGGATTGGTTGGATTCATGATTTATCGGTCCCAGACCCATATTACATTTTGCCAATCATCATGGCTGCTTCCATGTTTGTGCAAACCAAACTCAACCCAACTCCACCTGACCCAGTTCAGGCGAAGATCATGATGTATATGCCTTTAGTGTTTTCTGTCATGTTCTTCTTCTTCCCTGCAGGCTTGGTTTTGTATTGGGTGGTAAACAACTTACTCTCGATTGCCCAACAATGGCAGATCAATCAAATGTTTGGGAAGAAGCCGGCTAAATAAATTTTTAGCAGCCGAAGGATACAAAAGAGCAACCGCAATGATGACGAGAAAGCTACCCATCATTGCGATTGCTACTGCACCTGGCAAGGCAGGGGTTGGCGTTATCCGCATTAGCGGAACACAGCTTTTGCCAATAGCCGAAGCTTTATTTCATAAGACGCTTGCACCGCGCCAAGCTAACTTACTCACACTTCGAGATGCGCAGGGCGCATCTATTGATCAACTCATTGCCATTTACTTTGCAGCACCCGCCTCCTTTACTGGCGAAGATGTTTTAGAGCTGCAATGCCATGGTGGGCCGCAACTTTTAGAATTGGTCATGAAGCGCTGTCTTGAGCTAGGAAAAGATCAAGGTTTGGTTATTGCCGAGCCAGGCGAATTTTCTTTGCGAGCTTACCTCAACAACAAAATCGATTTAGCTCAAGCAGAAGCAATTGCAGATTTAATTGATGCGCAAAGTGAGGCGGCGGTCCGCGGGGCAGCGCGCTCATTGCAGGGCGCTTTCTCAAATGACATTAACAGCCTCATTGAGGAAATTACTCAGCTACGCATTTTGGTGGAGTCCACACTAGACTTTCCAGAAGAAGAGATTGAATTTTTAGAGAATGCACATGCACGCGAACGTCTTAGCACGGTGATGCAAAAGTTAAAAGCATTGAGAGAGGGCGCGAAACAGGGAAAAATTTTGCGCGATGGCATTCAGTTGGTTTTAGCTGGCGCTCCAAATGTCGGGAAAAGCTCCCTCCTCAATCGCTTGGCTGGGGAGGAGGTTGCTATCGTCACCCCTATCGCGGGAACCACAAGAGATCGCGTTAAGGAGAGCATCACCATCAATGGTGTTCCGATGCACATTATTGATACCGCCGGTTTGCGTGAAACTAGTGATCTAGTCGAGGCAAAGGGTATTGAAAGATCATGGGACGCCATCCGTGTGGCAGACCTGGTTATTTTTCTGCAAGACCCAAGCGCCAAAGAAACCATTGATGTCGCAGAAGCTTTGGAACTAAAAACCCAAATATTGAAGGCGCTTTCGCCAAAATGCCCCGTTTTAGAGGTGGGCAATAAATCGGACTTGTTGGGCAGCCCCACCTCTAATAAAGACGAAAAACAACCTTTATTGATTTCAGCCAAGACTGGCGACGGTATCGAAGCCCTGAAGCAGAAAATTCTAGAGTTGGTTGGCTGGGGCGGCTCCCAAGAGGGCGCCATTATTGCCCGTAGACGGCATTTGGATTGCTTAGATAGGGCTGCTACCCATTTAGATAAATCTCAACAATTCGCAGCAGATGGCAATATATCGCTGGAGTTATTCGCAGAAGAGCTCCGTTTGGCGCAAGATCAGCTTGGACAAATTACTGGAAGGCTACTTCCAGACGATCTTTTGGGCAAGATCTTTAGCCAATTTTGTATTGGCAAGTAAAGGGTTTGCGCTTGGTGGGCATGCCGCTAAAAATATGCCCAAAATGTTAAAATAGTGCGATCAAAAATATTACATTTCATAGGACTCTCATGACTATCAATACCAATGCACCTGAGTACGTAAAAAATCAAAAACTGATTCAATGGGTTGCTGAAGTGGCCGCCTT
>JACCDH011060965.1_pt1 | contig 11882 bp, 10 predicted proteins | sample 7442481 | NCBI WGS metagenome assembly JACCDH01 (sample SAMN15323433, study PRJNA562643) | freshwater metagenome | isolation source: river surface water | place: USA:Blue River Watershed | collected 2017-08-15 | reverse complement strand
GGTGGTGAACGCGGTGTTGGCCGGCAAAGGGAACTACGGCTTCAACGCCGCCAACGACACCTACGGCGACATGATCGAAATGGGCATCTTGGACCCCACCAAAGTGACCCGCACGGCTTTGCAAAACGCGGCGTCTGTGGCCTCTTTGATGTTGACCACCGAGTGCATGGTTTCGGAAGCTCCGAAAGACGACGCCCCCGCGGGCGGCGGCATGCCTGACATGGGTGGCATGGGCGGTATGGGCGGCATGGGCATGTAATGCCCCGCTGTCTGGACTGAGGGTTTGCGCCCTCACCCAGTCACAAAAAAAGCCCCCAAAAAGCCTCGCAAGGTTCAAGCCTTGCGGGGCTTTTTTTACGACGGTTCGCCAGGCGCCAACCGGCTCGCTATCATTGTCGCCATGAAACGCTTGACATGGCTGTTGCTGGTGGGAGTCTTGCTCAAATTGAGCATGGGCTCGGCCATGGCGCTGCCCTTGATGGGCATGATGGACGTGATGGGCCACGCCAAGATAGCCGCTCTGGCGCCATGCCATGAGGGCAACACAGCTGGTCACTTCACTGGACACACGGCTGAAAACAAAGCTAGCCCACCCGCACACCCTAAGGCACATCAGGCGTCACACGACTCCGCACATCCAGCATCAGGTCACGCTGAAGACCACGCTTCGGATGGCAAAGACCCCACACACGCGGCGTGTGCCGATTGCCAAATGTGTTGTGCTGTGGGCCTGTTGGCGGTGCACCCCAGTTTGCCGCCTTCCGCACCCGCCGCCGCGCCACAAGGTGTGAGCCCACTTTGGATCAGCCAAAACCTGCGGCCTGAATTGCGTCCACCCCTGCTCTGACCCGCACTGACAGACAGGTTCCACACCCACTTCAAGTCGGTGTGGTGTATTGGATGCAGCGCCCAAAATGGCGCAATAGGATGATTTATGGCACTTCAATTTCAACAGCAGCACGGCGCGATGCTGCTCAAGTACTCGGGCATCAGTTTTATTTCAGGCGCCGTGAACCACGGTTTTTTCAGTGGTGAGCGATCTTTGTGGACGGCCGCCATCGGCATGGTCTTGTTTGTCTTGGGCGCATGGCTCGAGCATGTTTTTGACGATTCACCCGAACAAGACACGTCCCAAGGCTTGTTCAACACCTTGGCCGTGGGCTCCTTGTTGTCCGTGGGACTTGGCTTTTTCACCGGCGGCTTGCAGCACTTTCCCGACTCGCCGGCACGCAGCGCGTGGGTGGTACCGCTGGGCTTTTTTATCTCTGTTTTGGCCTTGACGTGGAGCACCTCGCGGGCTTGGCACCGATCGATCGGGGTCTATACGCTGGTGATTGGCGGCTTGATCTCTGCCAGCAGCTATGGGGCTTGGCAGTGGTTCGAGCGTCACCCACTGGGGAGCCACGGCGGCCACCTTCACGGCGAGGCGAACAGCGGCATAGAAACCCATGGCGAAGGCAAAGGAGTCAACACCAGTGGCCTGACCGCCCATGTGGTCAGCCGCAGCATCGAAGTCACCATGGACGACCAGATGCGCTTTTCACCCAACCAAATCGAGGTGCAAGCGGGCGAGACCCTTCGTTTTGTGGTGCACAACACCGGCAAAACCACCCACGAAATGGTGCTGGGCAGCGATGACGATATCCGCCAACACGCCGAGGCCATGAAGCAAGGTGCCGGGCACGAGGCGGCGCATGCGCATGGCCAAGGCGCGATGATTTCCTTGGCCCCGGGCCAGCGAGGCGAGTTGGTGGTGCACTTTGCAGAAGCGACACGCTTGCAAATCGCGTGCTTGGTGCCTGGCCACTACGAAGCCGGCATGCGCGGCAGCCTGACGGTGTTGCCCGCTGCACAAGCCAAGCCCGGCAAAGCCCCTGCGGCCAAGCACGACCACAGCAGCCACAAGCACTGATCAGCGCAGGCGTTTCAGCAAGGCCGCGGTAGAGCCATCCAGCCCGGCCGTGTCACCCGACACGAGCCGTGCGTGGATGTCTTTGGCCAAGACCTTGCCCAGCTCGACGCCCCATTGGTCAAAGCTGTTGATGCCCCAGACCGAGCCACTCACAAACACGCGGTGTTCTTGCAGCGCAATCAAGGCCCCAAAGCTGGCGGGCGTGAGCGCGTCCAGCAACAAGAACGTGCTGGGCCGATTGCCAGTGAAATGCTTGTGCCCGCCCGCATCGTCTTGGCCCAGCATGAGGGCTTGCGCCTGCGCCATCGCGTTGGCCAACAACAACTCGTGGTGGTCTTTCAGGCGATGCGTGGGCTTTTTCACGGCGATGAATTCCAGCGGCACGATGTCGGTGCCCTGGTGCAGCATCTGAAAGTAAGCGTGTTGGCCATTGGTGCCCGGCTCGCCCCACAGCACAGGCGAGGTGCCATAAGGCAGGGTCTGGCCATTGCGATCCACCCGCTTGCCATTGCTCTCCATTTCGAGCTGTTGCAAATACGCCGGGACTCGGCGTAACGCGCTGTGATAAGGCGCAATGCTGCGGCTGGTGTAGTGCAAGAAATTACGGTACCAGACATCCAACAAACCCAAACGCACAGGCAAGTTTTGCGCCAATGGGGCGGTCTTGAAATGCTGGTCCATGGCATGCGCCCCGGCCAAAAAATCTTGGAAGCCTTGCGCGCCAATCGCGATGGCCAGGGGCAAGCCAATTGACGACCACATGGAATAGCGCCCGCCCACCCAATCCCAAAAACCAAAGGTGGTGCTGATGCCCATCTCGGCCGCTGCCGCCACATTCGTGGTCAGCGCCGCAAAGTGGCGGCCCACGTCGCTGCCGCCCTGCGCCTTGAACCATTGCAATGCCGAACGGGCATTGGTCATGGTCTCGGTGGTGGTGAAAGTTTTTGAGGCGATCAGGAACAAGGTGTTCGCCGCCTTCAGGTTTTTCAACACGCCGGCCAGTTCATGGCCATCCACGTTAGAGACAAAGTGAAAGCGCTTGCCAGGCAAAACAAAGTCTTGCAAGGCGATCACCGCCATTTGCGGACCCAAGTCGGAGCCGCCAATGCCGATGTTCACCACATCGGTGATCTGCGCATCGGCCCTGATTTGTTCGGCATACGCCAGCATGGGCTTGAGCGTGCCATGCACCAGTGCCAAGGGTTCGGCCAGTGCCCCGGTCAGCGAGCCCTCGGGTTGCCTCAGCAACCAATGCATCACCGCACGGCCTTCGGTGTGGTTGATGGGCGCGCCGCTGAACATGGCGTCGCGGTGCGCGACCAAGCCGGTTTGCTGCGCCAAGGTTTGCAACAAGGCTTCGGTGGCCGCGTCCAGATGGTTTTTGGACAAATCTGCAAACACATGTGGCGCTTCTTGGCTCAGCGTGCCTGCGCGCTGGGCATCGGCTGCAAAAGCCGTGCGCAAATCAAATCCTTTGGCGGCCTCAGCGTGTTGTTGCAGGCTCTTCCAAGCCGGGGTTTGGTCACAACGCATCTCAAGCTTTCTGCATCAAGGCTTCCAGCTTGAGGGCGTCGGCGCAAAACGCGCGAATGCCCTCGGCCAGTTTTTCGGTGGCCATCGCGTCTTCGTTCAGAGCCAGACGGAAACTGGCCTCGTTGTAGGCCACAGCAGGCAAATCGAGGCTCTTTGCTTTGTCTGCGTCAAGCGACTGGGCCAGCGGCGCCTCGGTGGCGGCCAACTGCGCCAGCAACTCGGGGCTGATGGTCAACAAATCGCAGCCAGCCAGCGCTGTGATTTGGCCGATGTTGCGAAACGATGCGCCCATGACTTCGGTCTGGATGCCGTGCTTTTTGTAATGGTTAAAAATCGCGCGCACCGACTGCACGCCGGGGTCATTCGCGCCCGACATGGCGGCTTCGTCCCAAGCGGCTCCGGCGGTTTTTTTGTACCAGTCGTAAATGCGTCCCACAAACGGCGAAATGAGTTGCACCTTGGCTTGCCCACAAGCAACGGCTTGGCAAAAAGCAAACAACAAAGTGAGGTTGCAACGGATGCCTTCGCGCTCCAACTCAGCGGCGGCCTGAATGCCCTCCCAAGTCGAGGCGATCTTGATCAGCACGCGCTCGCGGGAAATGCCTTGCGCCTCATACAGCGCCATGATGCGACGCGCCCGCGCCACGGTGGCGGCGGTGTCAAAACTCAATCGGGCATCGACTTCGGTGGACACGCGACCGGGGATGGTTTTCAAAATCTCCACACCAAAACGCACCAACAAATGGTCCATCACCAAGTCCAGGGGCTGGCCCCGGTGGGCCTGCACCGCTTCGGCCAACAAGGGCGCGTATTCGGGCTTTTGCACCGCCTTCAAAATCAGCGAGGGGTTGGTGGTGGCATCTTGCGGCTGAAATTGCGCCAGTTGCTTGAAGTCGCCGGTATCGGCCACCACTGTGGTGAATTGCTTGAGGGCGTCGAGTTGGTTCATCGGGTGTGTGCTCAGAGGGGCGTTGCCGCAGACAGCGCCTGGGTTGCAGGAAAATTTCACAGGCCAAAGCCTGTTTTTCTGAAATTTGGCTTGAATTATCGGTGAAACAAAGTTACATTACAAACCATTATTTCATGTAACTCAAGAACATCATGGCTTTTGATCTTGTTTTTTTCGGCGGTACAGGCGACCTGGTTTGGCGCAAATTGATGCCGGCTTTGTTCCAGGCTTACCGCCACGGCACCTTGCCGGAAGGCGGTCGCATCATCGGGGTGGGCCGCGACGACTTGAGCGACGAACAGTACCGCCAACAAATCCAATCGCGGTTTGAGCAAGTCGAAGGCGACAAGCGCCCCAACCCCGAAGAATTTGCCCGCTTTGCCAGTTTGCTGTGCTACGTGCGCATGGATTTGTCTAAGCCCGAGTCTTATGCTGTGCTGTCGGCGCGTTTGGCAGAGCGCACCACCGACCATGTGGTGATGTACCTCTCCACCGCACCCAGTTTGTTCACCACCGTGTGCGAACAACTGGCCGCCAATGGCCTGAACACGCCCAAAACCCGCATCGTTTTAGAAAAACCACTGGGCCACGACCTGACCTCCAACCGCGCCATCAACGTGGCGGTGGGCAAAGTCTTCAAAGAGCAACAGATCTTTCGCATTGACCACTACTTGGGCAAGCCCGCGGTGCAAAACTTGTTTGCGCTGCGCTTTGGCAATGCCTTGTTTGAGCCCTTGTGGCGGCGCGAGCACATCGCCAACATCCAGATCACCATGTCGGAAGAACTGGGCGTTGAAAAACGCGGTGGTTTTTATGAAACCACGGGCGCGCTGCGCGACATGGTGCAAAACCACGCGCTGCAACTGCTGTGCGCGATTGCCATGGAGCCCCCCATCAATGTCCATGCCGATGCAATCCGCGATGAAAAACTCAAAGTGTTGCGCGCGCTGAAACGCTGGACTCCTGAGACCTTGAGCCAACACGTCATTCGCGGCCAATACAGCGCGGGCAACGTGTTGGGCCACGCGGTGCCGGGTTACCGCGAAGAGTCGGGCGTGAGCCCGTCCAGCAGCACCGAAACCTTTGTGGCACTGCGTACCGAAATCGCCAACTGGCGTTGGGCGGGCGTGCCGTTTTACATCCGGACCGGCAAACGCATGGCCTCGCGCGAAGCGCACATCCAGATCAACTTCCGCCCCACCCCGCACGAAATCTTCAACAGCCCAGTGGGTCACGCCAACAAACTGGTGATTCACTTGCAACCGAAAGACGGCCTCGAGTTGCATCTGTTTGCACAAGGCCAAAGCAAGCGCGGCGAAGGCAGCGCCGGCGCCACCTTGAGCCCGGTGCACCTCGATCTGGACTTTGACAAACGCTTCGGCAGCCAACGCGTGGGCGCTTACGAGCGTCTGCTGCTGGATGTCTTGGACGGCCGTTTGAACTTGTTTGTGCGCAGTGACGAGCAAGAAGAAGCTTGGCGTTGGGTCGAGCCCATCTTGCGCCATTGGCAAAACGACACCATCGGACCACGCCCTTATGCCGCCGGCACTTGGGGACCCAGCGCATCCAGCGCCATGATCGCGCGCGACGGCTTTTGCTGGAGCGAAGAGACTTAAACCGGAGACACCCACCATGCTCGATCGAATCAAGGCTTCTTTGCCCTCTCTGGCTCCGGCCGAGCAACGTGTGGGCAAGCTCGTGCTGGCCGACCCTCGCGCCTTTGCCAATTTGCCCGTCACCGAGTTGGCCGACCGCGCGCACGTGAGCAAGCCCACGGTGGGGCGCTTTTGCCGTAGCATGGGCTATGACGGTTTGTCGGATTTCAAACTCAAACTGGCCGGCAGCGTGAGCGAGGGCGTGCCCTTCATCCACCGCAGCGTGGATGTGGACGACAAGACGAGCGACATCGCCGTCAAAGTGATCGACAACACCGTGGCCGCGTTTTTGAAGTACCGCAACGACGCCAGTTCTTTTGCCTTAGAGCATGCCGCGCAGGCCTTGGCCGCCACCCAAAAAACCGGTCGGCGCATCGAGTTTTATGGCGTGGGCAACTCGGGCATCGTGGCGCAAGATGCCCAACACAAATTTTTCCGTCTGGGTGTGAATGCCATCGCCTACAGCGACGGCCACATGCAAGTCATGAGTGCCTCGATGTTGAAGCCCGGCGATTGCGCGGTGATCATCTCCAACTCAGGCCGCACACGCGACCTGATGGATGCTTGCGACATCGCCAAAAAACAAGGGGCCACCACCATCGTCATCACCGCCAGTGGCTCGCCCTTAGCCAGTGCCGGGCACATCCACCTGACGGCCGATCACCCCGAGGGCTACGACAAGTACAGCCCCATGGTCTCGCGCCTGTTGCACTTGCTGATCATCGACATCTTGGCCACCACCGTGGCGCTGCGCATTGGCGAAGAACTGCAACCCAATTTGCGCGACATGAAAAACAACCTGCGCAGCAAACGCTACACCTGACGCAAGACAGTGGCATCTGCTGCTGAAATGTTGTCAACGCGGCCATAAGCAATTAGCCGCGTAGTTCAGAGAAAAAGGGGAACAAAGTCACAGCGGCACAGCGGCACAGAGGCAGAGAGGCGCAGAGCCAGAGAGGCAAAGGGGCCTCTTCTTTCAGCGCTGCGGCCAGTGCATGCGGATCACCGTGCCACGCCCCTCTGACACCGGGCTGGTCACCTGCACTTCGGCGCCGTGTTGGCTGGCGATTTCTTTCACAATGGCCAAGCCCAAACCACTGCCAGCCACACCCGATGGGGCGGCCCGATAAAACCGCTCAAACACATGCGCATGGTGCTCAGGTGCAATGCCCGGCCCATCGTCTTGCACTTCAAAACCCGCCTCATCCACGCGCACCGTGATGTGCGTGCCCGCAGGGCCGTGGTGCAAGGCGTTGTCAATCAAGTTGCTCAAGGCTTCGTGCAACAACAGGTCGACCCCTTGCACCTCGCAGTGCGCGACCAAGGCCTCTAAACCCAAGTCATCACCCGCTTGGTGCGCGCGCAACAAGTGCTCTTGCGTGACGCGCTTGGCCAAGGCCACCAAATCCACCTTCTCTGGGCTGTGCATTTCGGGGGCGTGCTCGGCGCGTGTCATGGCCAGCAGTTGGTCGGTTAGGCGCACCGCATCGTCGGTGGTTTGGCGGGCCGCCGTGACCAAGGCTTGCGTCTGTGCGGGCTCGGTGCTGCGCTGTGCCAAGGTCAATTGGGTTTTCAGCACCGTGAGTGGCGTGCGCAACTGGTGGGCGGCGTTGTCTAAAAAGCGTTTACGGATGTCAATCAAGCGCCCCAGGCGTTCCAAATAACTGTTCAACGCGTCGATCAAGGGACGCAATTCACGCGGCAAATCGGGCGGCTGGATGGGTGAAAAATCGTCATCGGCTTTGCGCGTGAGCTGTTGGCGAAAGGCCTCCAGCGGCCGAATGCCCCGCTGCACGCCCCAAAAAACCAACAGCGCGGCGACCAAAAGCAACAGGCCTTGGCTGCCCAAGGTGTCCCACAAGATGCGTTGAATCAGTTGCTGGCGCGCCTCCATGGTTTCGCCCACCGTGATTTTGATGAGCGACTGCGCCGGCACAGGGCCCTGCACCACATGCGTGAGCTCGGCGAGCCGCACGGCTTGGTTCAAGTAGACGCCATCGTCAAAATGCACCAACGCAAAATAGCGCACCGACGGGGTGCCGCGCAAGGGGGCGCTGGGCAAGGTGGCATCACCGCCCAACCACTGCCCATCGATCGAGGTCACTTTGTAAAAGAGGCGAGAACCGGTGTGGTTTTCAAACAGATAGCCGGCGCCCTTGAGCACCTCGAGTTGCAAGCGGCCATCGCGCCACTCCAACTCTTCGGCCAAGGTGCGCGCGGCCAAATAAAGCGAGCGGTCATAGGCCTCGTTGGCCGCTTGCACCGCATTGCCATAACCCACCCAAGCATTCACCCCAATCAAGCCCATCAAGGGCCACAAAATCCAAACCAGCAGCCGCCGGCGCAACGAAGCTGCGACCCGCGGGCTGCCGCCAGACGCCCCAAGGTCTGTCAAGGCTGCGCTCCAGTGGACAAGGTCAACATATAGCCCATGCCCCGAAACGTGGTGATGGCCACTTGAGACGCTGGGCCGGACACAGCGGGCGCCAACTCGAGCTTTTTGCGCAGGCGGTAAATCAGCACTTCCACCGCCTCCAGGCCGGTGGCCTCGTCGGCAAACACCTCGGCATGCAGTTGTTCTTTGCTCACGGTGCGTTGGGGTGACTCGAGCAACACGCGCAATGCCGCCGCCTCGCGTTTGGTCAGGGCCAAGGGTTGCCCGTGCAACACCGCCGCACCCGAGTCGGCTGCCATCTCCAATGGCCCGCAACGCAAAACAGCGGGCTTGACGCGGCCGTGCCGGCGCAGCAAGACCTGCAAGCGCGCTTCGAGCTCACTCAAATCAAAGGGCTTGGGCAAATAATCATCGGCGCCCATGTTCAGGCCCAACACGCGGTCGGGCACGCTGGCCCGGGCGGTCAAGATCAGCACGGGCACCGCATCGCCCCGGGCCCTGAGGGCTTGCAACACGCTCAAGCCATCGCGTCCGGGCAACTGCAAATCAAGCAACACCGCATCAAAACCATGCCCCGCCTGCAAGCACTGGTCGGCCTGCTCGCCGTCGGTGGCAAAACTGACCGACAGTCCACCTTGGCGCAAGGCCGTGCCCAACCACAGGGAAATGTCAGGGGTGTCTTCGACCAACAAGATGTGGGGGTTTAGGGTATTCACTGAACAAAATTGACAGGTGATTGACAGCTTAGCGCCATGCCCAAGCTCAGAATAGCCCTTGTCTGCCAGACCGTTTGGCAGTGGTGCTTTGATTTTTACACAGGAGACTGAAATGCAATTGTCGAAACGCGATTTTATGGCCTTCGGTGCGGCAGCAGGTGCTGTCATGGCCCTGCCCGCATGGGCTCAGGCCAAGCCCTTGATTGCCAGTTTGAACATGTTTGTGCCCGCCGCCCCTGGTGGTGGTTGGGATGGCACTGCTCGCGCCATGGAGCGTGCCGCCAAAGCCGCCAATTTGGTCGGCACCATGCAATTTGAAAACGTCGGCGGCGCCGGCGGCATGGTGGGCTTGCCCCGCTTTGTGAACCAGCGCAAAGGCCAAGGCAACACCTTGATGGTCGGCGGCTCCGTGATGATCGGTGCCGGCATTGCCAACAAGAGCCCCATCACCATCAAAGATGTGACCCCCATCGCGCGTCTGACCGAAGAAGCCGGCGTGATCGTGGTGCCCTCCAGCGGCAAGATCAAGACTTGGAAAGAGCTCGAAGCCGCCATCAAAGCCAACCCCAAGGCCGTGTCTGTGGCCGGCGGCAGCGCAGGCGGCACCGACCACCTGATTTTGGGTTTGCTGATCAAAGCTTTGGGCAAAAACCCGAGCGAAGCCGCTTATGTGGCGTTTGCTGGCGGCGGCCCCGCCAACGCGGCCATTTTGGGCGGCCAAGTTTCCGCGGGTATCTCGGGTTACTCTGAGTTCGAAGAACAAATCAAGGCTGGCCGCATGATTCCGCTGGCCGTGTCAGGCAAGCGCCGCATTCCGGGCGTGAACGTGCCTACCTTGCTCGAGTTGGGTGTGAACGTCAGCGAATCCAACTGGCGCGGCGTGTTTGCCCCTCCCGGCATCAGCAACGCACAGCGCGAAGCCATGATCGACTTTGTCACCAAGCTCTCCGCTTCGGCCCCATGGCGCCAAGAACTCGAAACCCGCAAGTGGACCGACGCCTTCATGACCGAGCGCCCCTTTGAGCGCGATTTGGCCAAAGACATTGAAGAAAAAGTTGTGCTCATGAAAGAGCTGGGCTTGGCATGACGCCTGTACGCGTTGCCCTGTTGTTGGCCGCCCTTTGCGGGGTGGCCGCATGGCAAGTCACGGTCATTCCTGTGTCTTTGATGCAGATGACCGTGGGCCCCGTGCTGGCGCCCGGCGTGATCGTCGGTGCGCTCAGCGTGTTCGCCTTGCTGTATGGCGTGAGCGCTTGGCGCGGCCGACAAGCCGACGAAAGTCTAGAGCCCGATCAGTCGCCTCTGCCAGGTGCCAATGGCCGCATGCTCAGCTTGCTCGGCGGCGGCGTGTTGTTCATTGCGCTGGTGATTCCTTTGGGCTTTGTCATTCCTGGCACCTTGTGCGGCATGGGCGTGGCGCGCGCTTTTGATGCGCCCCTCAGCCTCAAGTCGGCGGCCATCTGTGCGGCCATTGCCAGTACTTTTTGGTTTGTTTTTGCGCAAATTTTGGGCGTGGGCTTGGGCCCTGCTTTGCCGTTTTTGTTTTGAGGCGCGTCGGCCCTCCAAGACAGTGAGGGGGTGTCGGGCTTGCGCCCGGCCCCGAGGTTTTTTGTTCATCGATCGGATTCCCCATGGAAGCTTTTGACGCCCTGATGGGTGGCTTTGCCATTGCCTTGCAACCCACCACTTTGATGTGGGGATTTGTCGGTTGCTTTGTGGGCACCTTGGTGGGCGTGTTGCCCGGCATCGGCCCGGCGCTGACCATCGCCCTTTTGCTGCCCCTGACCTACCACGTACCGGCCACCAGCATGTTCGTCATGTTTGCAGGCATCTATTACGGCGCGGCCTACGGCGGGTCGACCACCTCCATCTTGCTCAACACGCCGGGCGAGTCGGCGGCCGTGGTCACGGCCCTGGAGGGCAACAAGATGGCGCGGCGCGGGCGTGCCGGTCAGGCTTTGGCCACAGCGGCCATTGGCAGTTTTGTGGCGCACCATCGGCACATTGGCCTTGACCTTTGTGGCGCCTTGGGTGGTGGAGGCGGCATTGGCCTTTGGCCCGGCCGAGTATTTCAGCCTCATGGTGTTGTCGGTGGTGGCCGTGTCGGCGGTGCTGGGCAATTCGATGTTGCGGGGCTTGGTGGCCCTGGGCTTGGGCTTATTGCTGGGCATGGTGGGCATTGACCTGCAAACCGGGCAACCCCGTTTCACCTTTGGGCGACCCGAATTGCTGGACGGCATTGAAGTCACCGTGGCCGCTGTGGGCTTGTTTGCGGTGGGCGAAGCGCTGTACTTGGCATGGCAAGGCCGCGAATCCAAGGGCGGCGAAGTCATGAAAATGTCGGGCAGTTTGTGGATGAGCAAAAGCGATTGGGCGCGCTCGTGGAAAGCTTGGTTCAGGGGCGCATTGTTTGGCTTTCCCATTGGGGCCATGCCAGCCGGCGGGGCCGCGGTGCCCACCCTCTTGTCTTATTACACCGAGAAAAAACTCTCCAAGCACCCTGAAGAATTTGGCCATGGCGCCATCGAAGGCGTTGCTGGCCCCGAAGCCGCCAACAACGCGGCGGCGGCGGGCGTGCTGATGCCGCTCTTGACGCTGGGCATCCCCACTTCGGCCACGGCAGCCATCATGCTGTCGGCCTTTGAAGGCTATGGCATTCAGACCGGGCCGCAACTGTTCAGCCAGCAAGGCAGCTTGGTGTGGACGCTGATTGCCAGCCTCT
>JACCDH010399107.1_pt1 | contig 11882 bp, 12 predicted proteins | sample 7442481 | NCBI WGS metagenome assembly JACCDH01 (sample SAMN15323433, study PRJNA562643) | freshwater metagenome | isolation source: river surface water | place: USA:Blue River Watershed | collected 2017-08-15 | reverse complement strand
CTCTTGCGCCAGAATCTCGCTCTTGATGTGGATCTCGCCGACGACCTTGGCAAAGGCTGCATCGAGCCCCAGTCCGGCCTCGACACAAATGGTCAGCAAATCAAGCGCATCGGGGAAATTCTCGAAGATCTCCCGCTTGCGCACACGGATCTTGTGGTTCAGTACGATGTTGGGCAGGTAGTAGCCGGCATACGCGCACACCAGCATCACCAGCAAAGGCATCTGCGGGCCGGACGCAAACATGCCCTCGCCACTCAACACCAGTGCTGCCAGCGGCACGGCCATCGCCAGCAAGGTCTTGGTGCCGAAGAAGAGGTAAGGTGCCGACTGACCGCGCCAGCCGGCATTGATAAACTTGATGCGGATCGGCGAGTTTTCCCAACCCTCCGACGGCACCGATAACCTGGACAGCGGCCGCGTCACCTTGAGCATGCGCTCCATCCAGACGCTTTGCTCCTGCCCGAGACGGGGCTCGGCGTCGACCTGCAGGTTGGCGACCCGCTGTCGCAAGCGATCCGGCATCAGGAACCATGCGGCAGCCGCTGCAATCGCAGCCCAGATGACAAACACCACGCCGAGGAACAGCATCCCTTGGGTATCCATGCTTGCATCCTTCCTTTCAGACACGGATGCGGATCAGCTGCCGCATCCAGAGTACGCCCAAGAGCATCATCCCGGCACCGCCGCCCAGCAACAGCGGTCCGGCCGGATCGTCAAAAAATTGCTTCAGGTAGTCAGGGCTGACCATGAAGAACACCGTAGCAATCGCGATCGGTAGCAGGCAGAGAATCCAGGCTGACAGCCGGCCTTCGGCAGACATAGTGCGAATATCACCGAGCAGCTTCAGCCGCTGCCGGATCAGCAGACTCACATTGGTCATAATTTCCGACAGGTTGCCGCCTGCTTCGCGCTGAATCAGGATCGCGACGATCATGTAGCGCAAATCGGTCAGCGGCACGCGCTCGGCGAGTCGTTGCAAGGCTTCCGACATCGGCATCCCGAAGTTGATTTCGTCAGACACGATGCGGAACTCGGCTGCAATGGGATCGGGCAATTCATCAGCCAGCATCGTCAGCGTCGATGACAGCGCATGCCCGGCCTTCAGGCTGCGACTGATCAGGTCCGCCGCTTCGGGCAGTTGCTTTTCAAAGGCAATCAGACGTTCTTCACGACGACTCCAGATGATGGCAAACGGTATTCCCGCACATACGAGCCCCACCACCAGTGCCACCAGAAAGTAAAAGAACAGCAGCAGCGACAGCACGAAGCCGATGCCGAATGCGAGGCCAGCCTGCATCAGCAAACGTCCCACGGATCCGTCGGTGCCGCTTTGCTGCAACCATTTGTCGAGCGCGTGTATACCGGGCACCTGACGCAATACTTCCGCGACCGCCGAGGAACGGGCCAGCTTGCGGTTCTTGTACAGTCCCTCGGCCGGGGCGTCGGCCGAGCCGCTGCGATGCTGCTTAACCTGGTCCAGTCGCTGGCTCAAGCGACGCGCGGCGCGGCTCTGCGTCGAGAACCACCAGCCATAGATCGCCTCGATGGCCAGCGCTGCAGCGATGAAGACCAGCAGCGCAAAACCGTAATACAGGATGTCCATCGCAGCCTCTCCTTCTCTTTTATTACTGCTTCGAATCGCCTTGGGCGATGTCTACGCAGGCGCTCAGCTGTTCATTCGAAAATACGCTGCGGGTCGTAGGTCAGGTCAGCCACGGCGACACCGAACTCCCTGAGACGCTGGTCGAACTGCGGAAAAACGCCGGTCGCGCAGAAATGACCGATGACTTTGCCATCGGCTTGTGTACCACTACGCTTGAACTGGAAAATTTCCTGCATGGTGATGGTGTCGCCTTCCATGCCACTGATTTCCTGCAGGCTGACCAGCTTGCGGGTGCCGTCGCTCATACGCGCGATCTGGATCACGACCGTGATAGCCGCGGCAATCTGCTGGCGCGTCGCACGCACGCCCAGATTGACGCCTGCCATCTCGACCATGTTCTCCAGCCTCGAGAGCGCGTCGCGCGGAGTGTTCGCATGAATCGTCGCCAGCGAACCTTCGTGGCCGGTATTCATCGCCTGCAGCATGTCGAGCGCCTCGCCGCCGCGCACTTCGCCAAGGATGATGCGGTCAGGCCGCATCCGCAGCGCATTCTTGACCAGCGCGCGCTGAGAGACTTCACCCCTGCCCTCGATATTGGCGGGCCGGGTCTCGAGCCGCACGACATGCGGCTGTTGCAGCTGCAGCTCGGCGGCATCTTCAATCGTGACGATGCGCTCGCCGACTGGAATGAAGCCCGACATCACGTTCAGCAGCGTGGTCTTGCCGCTGCCGGTGCCGCCCGAAATCAGGATATTGATCTTGGCCTTCGCCAGCGCCTCGAGCAGGTCAGCAATGGGCGGGGTCAGGCTTTTGTTGGCGATCAGGTCGATCATGGTCAAGGGCTTGGTCGCGAAGCGTCGTATCGACAGTACCGGGCCATCGAGTGCCAGTGGCGGGATGATGGCATTAACGCGCGAGCCGTCCGGCAGGCGTGCATCAACCATCGGACTCGATTCATCGACCCGGCGACCGACCCGCGTGACGATCTTCTCGATCAGCTTCAGCAAGTGCGCGTTGTCGTAGAAAGTGATCGGCGTCAGCTCCAGCTTGCCACGACGCTCGACATAGACCTTGTCCCAGGAATTGACCAGGATGTCCGATACCGATGGATCATGCAGCAGCGGTTCGATCGGGCCGAAGCCCAGCATCTCGTGATGCATGTCGACCACCAGCTGCCGGCGCTCCTGCTGGTTGACAGCCATGTGCTCACTATCAACGATCTTCTCGACCAGCAGCGACAGCTCGCGCTTGAACTGCTCGGGATTGAGCAGTTGCAGACGCTCGAGGTCGATGCGCTCGAGGATAATCTGATGCATGTTGCGCTTGAGTAGCTGGTAAGCCGGCGAATAGAAATCCATCTCGGTCGGTGCCGACCGCAGGGGCGAGACGACGGCCATACGGTCTCTGATGGTCATGTTCGGGTTTTCACGGTTGTCTGGCATCATGGTTTCACCTGGTCAGTTCGCTGCCCGCCGGATTGCGGACGAAGATGCGGCGGATAATGCTGCCGCTGCGGTTAACAGGACTGGCTTCGGTCAGGCGGTTGACCCATTCAGCGAGAGCCTTGGCGATCGTGCTGCTGCGGGCCAGTTGCAGCACCGGCGTTCCCTGGTTGATCGATTCATTTGCCACCTCGTAGTTGTTCGGGATCCGATGCGCGATGCGCTGGTCCAATACTCGCTCGATCTCGCTCACGCCCAAGGCAGCAGAGCTCTCATAACGGTTCAGCACCAGCTGTATTTTTTCCTTACGGTAGCCCAGAGAATGGAAGATATCGAGTAGTCGTCGGCAGTCGCGCAGGTGTGGCAAGGATTGCTGCAGTACCGGATAAATCAGGTCAGACTGATCGAGCGCCCGGATCGATACCGGATTGATCTGGCGCCCGAGGTCGAGCACCACATAGTCGTAATGGCGACGCGCAAGCTGGATGATGGTCTCGATCTGATCAGGTCGTATCTCTTCCTGCGGATCTGGATTGTCAGATGCCGCAAGCACGCTGAATGTCGTGGACAGGCGGATCACGCTCGACTCCAGCAGGTTCAGGTCGAGACGGTTGATTTCGCGGCAGACATCGGTCAGCGTGCGGCCCGGCTTGGCGTCCGACACATACAGCGCAGCATCGCCGAACACCGGGTTCAGGTCGATCAGCAGCACCCGCTTTTGCGCCAGCAGCGACAGCGCATGCGACAGGTTGGCCCCGATGAAGGTGGCACCACTGCCTCCCTTGGTTGCAATGAAGGCCATCGCCTTGCCATCTAGCGGCGCGATGATGCTGAACTTCTGCATCACGCGGTCCAGTGCCGTATCCATTTCCACCACCGATAATGGCAAGGGTAGTACCTCGCGCACGCCGGCGCGCATCGCCGAGATCAGGTACTCGGGAGAGCGGTCCGAGCTCAGCAGCATGATCGCGGCTTGCGGATAAGCCTCGGCGACGCGCTGCATCACATCCATGCTGTCGGCACCGAAACTCGATGCATCCAGAATCACCAGATCGGGCTGGCCTGACATTGGCGGTATCGGGTCAGCGTGCATGCTAGGCAGTGCTGCCAGCACATGGATAGGCGGATTGCGCATCGCACAGATCCGGCTGACCAGGGTGCGCAGTTCGCCATCATTGGAGAGGATGAAGGCATTCATGTGTGTTTTTCCTTCATGATTAATTTTTTCGTCGTGACTTTATGGATTCAGCGCGTATGGCCTCATGCACAGGTTGTTGAGTCCAGCGCTTCGCGCGGCAATGTGGTGGTGAAAGCGGGCAGATCGAAGCCGAGGTTCACGAATGGGATATAAGTGGCGACCTTGACACCGGGCTTGATGGATACCGACACCGAGTCACAGGTTTCCTGAGCCGACTTGACGGAGCCGTCGGCACAGCCTGCCGGGTTGTAGACGATGTTGACGTCGCTGGCTGTCAGCGAAGGCATCACGTCTTGCATGCGAGTCAGGATGCGTGAGGACCGCGGATCGCAGACGACGGCAACCCGGGCGCCAAGCTCTGTGGCTTCATTGGCGGAGCTCATCATGAAAAGCAGACGCGCCACTTCGACGGCTGCAAACAGCGCCACCATAAAGCCGCCAAACGCGGCCACCAATGCGAATTCCACAGCAGCCGAACCTACCTGGCGACGACACTTCCGAACCTGTTGTTGGTGCTTCATGACGCGCTCCTAATTCCCGCTTTGCATCATCACTGCTTCGATGGTGTTGAAGTTGACGCTGGATTGCGGGGTGACGAACGGCAGGCCGAGATATTGGTAGGTATAGCCGCTGACACGCACGGCGACCAGATCGATATTGATGCCGGTTGCGGCGACATTCAGGTAGCCGGATTGCGTGGTGCCCGTACAGTCATTCCAGGCCACACGGTCGCAGACCTTGATGTTCGAGATCGCCAGCCCCGGCGCCAGCGGCGAACCGACGCATTCGACATTGCCATAGACAGCCATGCATTTGGCGTTGGTGACGACGCTGGCATAACCGGGCGAGGTTGCCGCCGCACTGGCAACCATGCGCACCGCGCTTCGGACTGACTTGACCAGCGTATTGAACTGATAGATTGCCCGTCCGTATTCCGCTGCACCGAAGGCAATGATCAGCAAGGGAAGCAGAACTATCGCAAACTCGACGGCAGCGACACCGCGCTCTGACCGCAGCCGTGGCCGTGGCCGATGCCTGTAGCCTTGGGAGGAAACGGATGCGCCTGAGAGCATATTCATGGCTCACCTCACCAGCGCCGGCACAAAGGGCCCTGCGCTGCTGGCGCTGCCCGGTAAACCATTCGATGCACAGGGGCTGGCCGGATCGTTGGCGGGACCCAGATACTCCAGCCACATGTTCATGCTGGCACTTGGGTTGTTCGAGATCGGGTTGAGCATGAAGACACAAGCCCAAGATTTCAGCGGCATCGAAGCACCTGCCGTGCAATCGACGACGGGAGCCGTCATCAGGCGGCGCTGCTGGCCATTTGTCTTGAGATAGACGGCGTCCTTGATCGTGCCCTTCACGTCATAGGTGTCGGTCGGACCGCTGATACCACTCGGCGCGAGGCTGGATCCCTGGAAGGCTGCATTGCTGCTCAGGCGATTGTTAAGGTAATCATCATGTGCATTCTTGTGGGCGGTCCAGCTGTCCCAGGTATAGGCGTAGCCAGCGAAGTCGGGTGCCGACTCCTCGGGCTTGATCCCGCCCTGGTACACGCCGAAGCGGCTGTTGTAGGCACTTGCCACCGAGCTCTTTACGCCAGATTCTTTCAGACTGGTACCGGCCACCGGCAGCGTGCACTCCCCACCGCCGGTCAGCAGACCAGACACTTCACTCGCGCCGCCGGCCGACCCGTCGAAATCCACCCATTTGATGCTGGACTTGGGCAGGCCGGCGCTCTGGGTTGAATCGACCAGGTCACCGTTTTTGTCGATCACGCCGCGCATCCATTCACCCTTGGCCGGCACTTCGCCCTCGCAAATGGCCGTCGGCAGTGCGCAGGTGAGTTGCGAGGGAACCATCTTCGCAACTGCGGTCGCACTGACGAACTGATCGCCAATGGATACGCCGGGCAGGACGTTGAGCACCTGGATGAAATAGGTCTTGATGGCCGACTGCGAAGTCAGGCAACGCACATGCTTGATCGCCGGGACCTCGGCTGCCGAATAGCCGGACTTGCCAAGGTAAGGTCCACCCACACTGCCCTTTGCGAACTCGACGGTGATCACACCATTGGTTCCGCCTACTGCATTGTCTTGAAAAACAACCTTGTGTCGGGCACCGACCAGTGACCCGGCCGACGCGGCGCTGTCAAGCGCATCGGCAGCCCCCATCTTCTTTGCCAGCACGGAGACACCGGCCAGTGCGCAGGCGTCCGCACTGTTCTGCAATTCGGACTTGGCGATGTACAGCTGCCCGAGGTCGATCGCAAGACCCACCATCGCGACCATGACCACGATCGTCATCCCGACCAGGATGGCTACGACGCCTCTTTCACGCCGTTGCAAGCGTCGCCTAGCTCGCCTGTATGTTGTCGATGCTTGCATGAGAGCCTCTATCTTTCCTAACAGAGCACGGGTATGCCTGATGCATGATGTTTAACCTGCGACTTGCTCAACGGCTTCCGCCTGCGCCACCCACGCCGATGGTGAAAACGTTCTGCGGTGGCGGCGGCTCCTTGAAGGTGCTTCGGTAGCGCACCACGCTCTCGCGCGAAGCGCTGCCATCCATCGAATCCGGAAGGTTCTTCATGCCTGCATCCGGATTGAGCACCTGCTGGGCCATCATCATTCGCTGCGCCTCGCCGAAATGCTGATCCCAGTTGGGCGTCGTCGGTGCGCAGCCGGTGAGAACAGCGCCGCTCAACATGATCAGCGCGGCCATGGTCTGAATGGATTTCATGGATGTCTCCTTTGTCATTCGATGGTGTGAGCCGTGCCTGCTGCGCTTACTTCATCTCGAAGCTGTTCGGATCTGGCTTCGGCTTAGTGCCGCTCATGTCATCGTTCTGTTGTTCCGGCCGCTTCCCTTCCAGCTTCCCGTTGACGAAGATGTCGGTACGCGACGGATCCTTGTAGTTATCCGTCGGTAGTGCACCGACCGCGGGCAGGGGCTTGACCAGGCGCGGCGTGACAACGAACACCAGTTCGGTGCGGTCATTCTGGAAATCGCTGCTGCGGAACAGCGCGCCAATGATCGGGATCTCACCCAGGATGGGGAAAGCCTTGATGTTGGTCGTCGTGTTGTTTTTGATCAGGCCGCCGATCGCGAAGCTTTGCCCATCGCCGAGCTGCACCGTGGTCGAGGCGCGGCGTGTTGTGATCAAGGGCAGCACCTGCGTCGACGTGTTATTGAAGTTCGTGATACCGATACCGTCCTTGGACAGCTCGGACACTTCGGGCGAGACTTGCAGGTTGATGCGGCCGCCCGCCAGCACGGTGGGCGTGAAGCGCAGGCCGATGCCGAACTCCTTTTCCTGCAGCGTGATCGTGTTGCCGATGCCGCCGGAATTCGTCTGGGACACAGGTATCAGTATCTTGCCGCCGGCGAGGAAGCTGCCTTCCTGGCCGCTGATGGCCATCACGTTCGGCTCGGCGAGTATCTTGACGAGGCCATCTTTCTTCTCAGCCTCGACAGCGATCTTGGTGCCCGTAGAGCGTGTGATATTGGCTTGTCCGCCCAGCGTGCCGGTCAGGAAATTGGAGAGCAGGTTATAGGTCCACATGCCGCTGCTCGGCGCGCCGGTGACGCTGGCACCCAGCTTGTCGATCAGGGATTTCGACACCTCGGCCACCTTTACCTCGAGCATCACCTGCTGCGCACTGCTGACTGTCAGCAGGTTGACCACCCTGAGCTGTGCCAGCTGCAGGTTGGCTTGTTGCACGACAGGCTGGGTATTGGCGAGACCTTCTTGCTGCGCATTCTGGCTCATCGTTGCAGGCTGGCGCACATAGGCTTGGGCAAGCTCTACTGCGCGTGCGACCGCAATCGAATCCGATACCGTGCCGGACAACACGAGGCTGTCGGCTGCGGCGGTGACGCGAATGTCCTTTTCTTCAGGCATCAGCTCCCTGAAGGTATTCATCAATCCGCTCGGATCCATCGTGACAGCGACATCGATCACGCTGCAGCCGCCACGCTTGCCTTGCAAGATCATGTTGGTGGTGCCGACGGCGACACCGAGCAGGTAGAGAGTTTCGGGCGACACCAGCATCGCTTGGGCGACATTCGGGTTGCCGAGCGTACGGTTCGTGACCTGATCGGGCAGCTTCAGCAGCGTTGATTTGCCGATCGGCAGGATGATCTTTGACGGCGACGCCACTTCGCCGTTGCAGGTCAGCCCCGGCATCGTTGCCTTCGGCGTTGCGGCGATCTGGCCGCCTGCTGCCTGTTGCGCATGGACTGGCGTGACCGTGATGGCCGTGGTGACGACCATGGCTACGGCGCGGTGCATCGTTGATGCCTTTTTGGTAGTGTTATTCATCGCGATTGCCTCTCTGGTTGACCAGTCTCAGTAGCATTCCTGTGAATTGCGCAGACCGTTGATCACGCCGACGCAAGATCCCGATGGCGTTGCCGGTGGCGCGGCTGAGCTGCCGGCGGCCTGCCGGGTCGTATCGGCCTGTGTGATTTGGGTGATCGCACCCTTGACCTTGTGCGCCACTTTTTGCGGGCTTGTCTTGCCGCCAGCGGTGGATGGCTTTTTCGCGTCGGCCTGAGCCGACTCCTTTAGGTCGAGCAAGCTGGCCTTGGTAGCGCCTGCGGTGGTCGCATCGGCCGGGTCGACCTGATTGCGCAGTACCAGCGACAGGTTGCCGACGCTGCGCGCAAGGTCAATCTTCTCGGCCTCTTCCGGCGTTACTTCAAGCGTCACTGCATTCACGACGCGCGGCTTGGTTTCGTCTCGGCTGGCTTCCTGCGCGACGGCCAGCACCAGAATATGTTCGAGCACAATCTTCGAGATGGCCTGGTCCTTGTTGGAGTTGCGCTCCGCATCTTTCTGGGTATTGACGATGATGTCGACGTAATTGCCCGGCAGCGCGAAGCCGGCGACGCCGATCACATCGTTGACACGCACGGTGATCGCGCGGCGGCCTTCACCGATTACGGCCGACAGTCCGCCCTGGGTGCCGACCGGGGCGAGCTTGCCTTCGAGGATGGGTTCACCACGCTGCAATGCAATGCGCACGACGCGCCCCTGCAGCTTGTTCGGATCATCAATGGCACCGCTAGGCACGCTGCCCGATGGCCAGTCGACGATCTTCACCATCTCAGGCGAGATCCGCTGGCCGAGGCTGACCTCGGTAGCAGCAACCGCGACATGCGCGACACCGGTCGCTGATTGGCGGTTGAGCCATTGCGATGCCAGCATCACCGCCGCCAACCCGGACACGATGGCGACAGCAAGTACGGCTAATGTTCTTGTGTTCTTCATGTTGCCTCCAGCTCTCAGGTTGTCGAGTCGCGGTACACGTTCTTCTTATGGCTGCCTGATGTCTGCCGACTGCTTGTTCACCACAGCGCAGCGAATGTTCCCAGCGCGATTACCACGCCATACGGGATCATTTGCGGGCCATGGGCTGCGGATACTGTCTTTGCCGTTTGCTCCGTGTGCCTGCTTCGCCGGGCCCGCCAGTGCACTGTCAGCCAGTGCAGCAGACCCGCTTCTCTTTTAAGTGCCATCGCAACCAGCGCCCAGGCGCCACCGATCAGGCAAGTCAGCAGTGCGATGTCAACGACAACCCACGGCCCGCTGGCCATGCCGATGACGGTCATCAGCTTCACGTCGCCGGCTGCCATCCCCTTGAGCAGATAGAGCGGCAGGAACAACACGAAGCCGACCAGCCCGCCGACCACGCATGCACGCAGGCCGATACCTTCGGGCGCGAAGGCCGCCAGCATCAGCGAGGCCGCTGCACTTCCTGTGACCAGCCAGTTCGGGATGCGCCATGCGGTCCAATCCGTCCACGCGGCGATCAGCACCGTGATAGCGAGCACAGCCAGGCTGCTGACAGGTATCGCTTCATTGGCCAGTAAGTGCATCGCGCTTGCCCTCATCCCGTTTGTCGTTTGGCTGGTTCTAGTCGTTTGCCTGCCGCCTTCCTGCTTATGGGAAAACGCTGTTCACGCTGGTAAAGGCCGTGTTGATCTTGCCCCCCAACGCCAGAACGATGACGACGATGACGGCAGCAATGGCCGCGACAAACAGGCCATATTCGACGGCGGTCGCCCCTTGTTCGTCGTGCCAGAAAGCGCGCAGGCGCGAATTGGTGCCGAGTCGGGTGTTGTTCAGTTGGCTCATGTGTCTTCCTCCAAGTCAGCAAAGTAATCAGGTGGAGCGTGGCGCCGCCATCGGCGCCCGCTCGCACGGGCATGGCAATGACGCGATCAGGGCAGCTTGCTGTTAATGTTGGTGAAGGCCGTGTTGATCTTGCCGCCCAGGGTCACCACGATCGCGACGATCACGGCAGCAATCGCGGCAACGAACAGGCCGTATTCAACGGCCGTTGCACCCTGCTCATCTGCGGCAAAATCCTTGATGTGTTTGGCGAGGAATTTCATCTGTGTTCTCCAATCTGATTGAATGAATGACTTTGCTACCTGGGACACCGGGGGGCCGGGCGGCTATCGCACCGACGCCATGGATTCCCGCTCCTCTGACAAAATGTTGCTCGTTTGTCATTGACTGCAGTGTCGTTGCTAAATCAGCAAAACGGAATAGTGCAAATGTACTAAGGCCTGTTGTTTACTTTCCACACACTCGGTTTTTACTGAACTAATGGCGTCAGTAAACGCTTACAAATGACTCGAGGTTTTTGAAAAGTTTTGATTTATGACAAGTTTCACAAGCCGCAAGTCCTGATTTCGGGGCGAAAATCTCCTCGAATCCAGCAACCGGACCCCCACCGATGAAAAGCACTGACCTGCGCCGTACGAAGCCAAAAACCGAGGCTGCAGCCTGCTGCAGCAGCCATGCACAAAGCCACGGACAAGAGCAACCGCATGACGCTGCCCATGCGGTGGATGCGGCAGTAGCCGCTGTCATCGACAAGCCGTACACCGATCCGGTATGCGGCATGAAAGCCGCGGCGAACCCGGAAAAAATGGCGGTCCACGACGGCCAGACCTACTACTTTTGCAGCAAAGGCTGCGTCAGCAAGTTCAATGCAGACCCGCTGCGCTATCTCGACCCGGCGCGCAAGGCGGCGGCAGCAGCGGCCGCCGCCGCCGCAGTGCCAGCCGGTGCGATCTATACCTGCCCGATGGATCCCGAAGTGCGGCAGGTCGGCCCGGGCAGCTGCCCAATCTGCGGCATGGCGCTCGAGCCTGAACAGGCAACGCTGGAAGAAGACACGACCGAGCTCGATGACATGACGCGTCGCTTCTGGCTCAGCCTCGCGCTTTCCTTGCCCTTGCTGCTGATTGCGATGGGCGACCTGATCGGCTTCGATGCGTCGCTCCTCTTCGGCATGCAAGGAAGCGCATGGGTGCAAGGCTTGCTGGCGACGCCGGTGGTGCTGTGGTTCGGCAGACCATTCCTTGAGCGTGGCGTGCAGTCGTTCAAATCGGGCCACCTGAACATGTTCAGCCTGATCGCGGTTGGCGTGATGGCTGCGTGGCTGTTCAGCGTGGTCGGCCTACTCTTCCCCGGCGCGTTGCCAGAAGCGTTCAAGATGCATGGCATGCCGCCGCTGTATTTCGAAGCGGCCGCCGTCATCGTGTCGCTGGTGCTGCTCGGACAAGTGCTGGAATTGCGCGCACGCCTGCGCACCAACGCCGCCGTGAAAGCGTTGCT
>JACCDH010980108.1_pt1 | contig 11887 bp, 12 predicted proteins | sample 7442481 | NCBI WGS metagenome assembly JACCDH01 (sample SAMN15323433, study PRJNA562643) | freshwater metagenome | isolation source: river surface water | place: USA:Blue River Watershed | collected 2017-08-15 | reverse complement strand
CCGGCCGCTTTGACAATTGGCATCAACACAGGTGTCAATATCAAAATGGTGGGCGTCATGTCCATGGCCGTGCCCACAATCATGACCAGCAACATGATGGCCATCAAGAGCAAGGTCGGGTTGTCCAACAAGGGCTGCAACAAAGTAACCACTTGACCTGGCAGATTGGCCACGGTGATGAGCCAAGCCGACACCATGGCCGCAGCGACCAAGAACATCACCACGGCTGTGGTGCGAGCCGCTGTTTCAAAGACTTCATACAACTGGCGCCATTTGAGTTCTTTGTAGATCACAGTGGCCACAAACAGCGCATACACAGCAGCTACCACAGCAGCCTCTGTAGGCGTAAACACACCCATGCGCAAACCCACCAAAATAATCAGTGGCAGCATCAAAGCCCAGCCTGCATCGCGCAATGCCTTCAAGACCTCGGGTGTCGATTTTCTGGGTGGCGGTTCTAAATGCTCTTTGCGAGTCAGCCACCACCAAGTAATCCACAAGCCTGCACTCAAAACGATGCCAGGAAAAATGCCAGCCAAAAATAATTTGCTGATTGACACGTTAGCGGCCACGCCAAAAATAACGAAACCAATGGAGGGCGGAATGATGGGACCAATCACACCACAGGCCGCAATCAAACCGCTGCTTCTAGATTTGTCATGGCCAGCCTTGACCATCATGGGCAACAACAAGGCCGTCAAAGCTGCCGCATCGGCAACAGCAGAGCCAGACAGGGCCGACAACAAAATGGCCGCCACAATGGTGACATAGCCCAAGCCGCCGCGGATGTGACCGACCAGCGCCAAAGCAAAATCGACAATGCGGCGTGATAGACCACCAGTGTTCATGATTTCGCCCGCAAGCATGAAAAACGGGACTGCGAGCAAAGGAAAACTGTTGGCACCTTCAATGACGTTCTGCGCCAAAATTTGGGCATCAAACATGTTCATGTGCCACATCAAGGCAGCACCACAAATCAGCAAAGAGAACGCAATGGGAACGCCCAACGCCATGGCGGCAAGCAAGGATCCTAAGAAGACGGCAATGGTCATGGTGTTCTTTCTTATTTCACTGGCGCGGGCACATCGATCGGCTCTTCTTCTGATTCACGAATGCCAATCAACTCGCCGTCTGACAACTGGCCGCGTGCCAATCGCACCAATTGATTGATCAAGATAATGGCGCCAGACACCGCCAAGACCAGGCCACAACCGTAGAACATGGCCATGGAGACCTCCATCACGGCGCTGGTGGTTGTTAAGTTGATGATGACTTGCTCGTATGAGCCTTTGAAGAGCAAATAACAAATGCCCAGCATCAGCAAATGTCCGATCACAAAACAAACTTTTTGTTTGGCCACTGACAAGCGCGAGACCAAGGTGTCGGAGCCCAAATGTGCACCCTCTTTCATGGCCACGATGGCACCCAAGAAAGTCACCCATACAAACAACCAGCGAGAGAGTTCTTCAGAAATGGTGAGGCCTGAATTGAAGGCATAACGCAGCACCACATTGCCAAACACCAAAACGACCATGAGCGCCAAGCAAACCGCCATGATGACTTTGAGACATTTGCAGTAGATATCAAGGAACTTGTTCATGGGCAATGTAGGTAATGTTGAGTTCTATACAAAATGTACAAAACAGTTAGTTTAGTAAATATAAGTAAAAACCCTAGATTTTCATTGCATAACCAGCTACCTGTTATAGCAATTCGATCTAACTCTGGGGTTTGGCGACAAAATTCAAAATGAGATTCACCACATGCGCTCTGTGAAGGATTTGCGCCTTACCTGTAGAACGCTTCTGATTGAAAATCAGACCAAAAGTATGTTGGTTGGACACATTGAAAAAGGACAAAGCTGAAATGGCGGAGTGAATGTCCAGGGGTGTCAGGCCTGGTTTAAATACACCACTCTTCACTCCCCGCTCGTATAAATTTTGAATGGTCTGAAGCGCAGAACCATTGAGCTGTTGGATGTCTTTACTTTGGCCGATGTATTCGCCACGCTGGATGTTTTCGTTCATGACCAAACGAATGAAATTCTCATTCGCTTGATGGTGATCGTAGGTAAATTCAACCAATGCTTTGAGGGCTTGAGCAGGTTCTAAATCTTCAAGGTGCAAGTCGGATTCAATTTGACGCATGCGGCGATAAGCAGCCTCTAGCACCGCCAAATACAAGCCTTCTTTGCTTGCAAAATAATAATAGATCATGCGCTTACTGGTGCGCGTCGCCGCAGCAATCTCGTCAATCCTCGCGCCGGCCAAGCCTTTGTCTGCAAACTCTTTGTTGGCCACCAACAAGATTTCAGCCATCGTCCGTTCTGGATCGTTGGTTCTTGAAGTTTGTTTGCGGGGAGTTTTTTTGACAGCGGTCGCCATGGGCGAAATGTACCATCTAGTTAATCAGAAAATCAATCCGGCCTAAAAAATGGCTGTGAATATCACAGCCATTTTGAGATGCAGCATGAACTTCAAGCTGTCAATTGCAACTCGAGATCGTGCAAAACTTTGTAGCACGGCAATACTTGCGCCACACTTGAATTTGGTTCACGACCTTCTTGAATGGCCGCAAAGAACTCACGGTCTTGCAACTCAATGCCGTTCATGGACACGGCCACATTGGACACATCAATTTTCTCTTCCTTGCCGGTGAACAAATCGTCATAGCGCGCCAAATATGTCCCTGTATCGCCAATGTATCGGAAGTATGTGCCCAGAGGGCCATCGTTGTTAAAGGACAAGCTCAAAGTGCAAATGGCGCCATTGGCTGCTTGCAACTGAATGCTCATGTCCATGGCAATACCCAGCGTAGGGTGAATAGGCCCTTGAACCGCATTGGCTTTGACGATGGGGCTGCCCGCTTGGTAGGCAAACAAGTCAACGGTGTGGGCCGCATGGTGCCACAACAAATGATCGGTCCAGCTGCGAGCTTGGCCCAAGGCATTCATGTTGGTGCGACGGAAGAAGTAAGTTTGAACATCCATTTGTTGAATGTTGAACTCGCCTGCTTTGATTTTTTGATGGACCCATTGGTGGCTGGGATTGAAACGACGGGTGTGACCGCACATGGCCACCTTGCCAGTTTCCTTGGCAAGCCGCACCACTTCTTCGGCATCTTTCCAGCTGTCTGCCAATGGAATTTCTACTTGAACGTGCTTACCCGCTTTCAAGCATGCAATAGATTGCGCCGCATGCATTTGTGTGGGGGTGCACAAAATGACAGCGTCTACTTCTGGCAAGGCCAAGCTGTCCGTCAAGTTGGTGGTGATGTGCTTGATGCCATATTTGTCAGCCACTTCTTTTGTTTTTTCAAGGTCACGGCTGATCAATGAAACAACTTCAACGCCATCAATGTTCTTGATACCGTCTAAGTGCTTAATTCCAAACGCACCCGCACCTGCCAATGCCACTTTAATATTTTTCGACATCACTTCATTCCTCTGTTCAAAATTGATTTTCTAAAATCAGATGACCTACCGCCGTGTTGGACGCAGGCACATGATAAAAGCGGTGTTTGACCAACGGCGCTTTGCCGCCCGCTACATCGTTCATGGCACCGCGTGCAATGAGCCACATCACCAACTCAATACCTTCACTGCCCGCCTCACGCACATAGTCAATGTGAGGAATGTCCGCCGCAGCTTGTGGGTCATTGATCAGCTTGTCTAAGAAGGCATTGTCAAATTCTTTGTTGATCAAGCCTGCTCGTGCACCTTGAAGCTGGTGACTCATGCCGCCAGTGCCCCAGATGTGCACATTGATGTCTTGGTCGTAGCTTTCAATGGCTTTGCGAATGGCCTTGCCCAAGTTGTAGCAACGCTGGCCACTTGGCACGGGATATTGAACCACGTTGACTGCAAAAGGAATGACTGGACAGGGCCATTCAAATTTGTCGGCAGGCGGTTGGCCGCACATCAAAGACAAAGGCACACTCAAACCATGATCGACATCCATCTTGTTGACAATGGTGAGGTCAAAATCTTGCTGAATCACAGAGTGTGCAATGTGCGATGCTAAATCTGGATGGCCTTTGACCACTGGCACAGGACGAGGTCCCCAGCCTTCATCGGCAGGTTGAAATTCGGCAGCGGTACCTATGGCAAAAGTTGGAATGAAGTCCAAGCTGAATGCGGTAGCGTGGTCGTTGAAGACCAAGAAAATCACATCGGGCTTGTTGTCTTTCATCCATTGTTTGCCATATTCGTAGCCTTTAAATAGAGGCTGCCAATAGGGTTCTTGGGTTTTACCCAAATCCAGCGCTGCGCCAATTGCTGGGACGTGTGAGGTAAATACAGAGGCTGTAATTTTTGCCATGATCAGTTTGCTTTCTTAGCGGCCGAGCCTTGAGGTTGCTTGTGTGCTTGTGCGTCGCCGTCTTCGCCAATGAATCGATTGCCCTCGACAGAGCGACCACCACTGATCATCATGTTGCGATACTCTTCTTCGGTCATGCCCGTCATAGAGCCGGCCATTTGCTGGAAGCTCTTGCCGTCAGTGGCACCAATTTTGGCCAAGAAATAGATGTTGCCACCCGTGCGCATGCACCAATTTAAGTCGCGGGCCATCACGGCTTGCTTCTGCTCTTCGGTCATGTCCCACTCATCAAGGTAGGCACGTTCATTGGCTTTGAATCGTTCACGGTTTTCAGCTTTCATGAGCGACATGCAAAACTGATTGATCCAATAGCCTTTGCGGCTTTGTTCCGCATCGAAAATGATGGTGCCGGGCACATCCAAATAGGGTTTGTCTAAAGACATTAAATTTTCTCCTCAGGCCAGTACAAGCGCATCGGGTTATCGACCAACAATTTTTGTTGTTGTTCAGGAGTGGTGGCAATGTGGGGAATAAAGTCCACCAACAAACCATCGTCTGGCATGTGTTTTTTCAGATTGGGGTGTGGCCAATCTGTGCCCCACAAAACGCGATCTGGAAAGGCTTCAACAATGGCCTTGGCAAAAGGAACCACGTCTTGATATGCATTTTGCTCGCCGTTTAAAGCAGGTGCGCCTGTGACCGACAAACGCTCAGGGCAAGTTACCTTGCTCCAAACATTTGGATGCTCGCGCATGAACTTCATGAACAATTGAAATTGAGGGCCATCAACAGGCAATTTGACATCGGGCGTGCCCATATGGTCCACCACCACAATGGTTGGCAAGCCTGTGAAAAAGTCCCACAACTCTGGCAAATCTACCGCTTCAAAATAGATCACAACATGCCAACCCAACTTGTTAATGCGGGTGGCAATTTCCATCAATTCTTCTTTGGGTGTGAAGTCGACCAAGCGCTTGACGAAGTTAAAACGAACACCGCGAATACCTGCCTCATGCATGGCCTGCAATTCTTCGTCAGTGACTGAACGCTTCACAGACGCAACACCGCGTGCTTTGCCATTCGAATTTAGCAATGCATCAACCGTTGCACGGTTGTCAGTGCCGTGGCAAGTGGCACCCACCACCACATTGCGTGCAAAACCCAAGTGGTCGCGTAGCGCGTACAACTGATGTTTAGACGCATCGCATGGCGTGTACTTGCGCTCTGGTGCGTAGGGAAATTCTGCGCCAGGACCAAACACATGGCAATGCGCATCGACGGCACCCGCCGGCAATTTGAATTTTGGTTTGCTAGGGCCTGCGTACCAGTCTAGCCAACCAGGCGTTTTTTGAAATTCCATGATGTTTAAATTTCTACAAATGAATTAATCGATGTACTTCAAACCTGCTTTGGCCAAAGGCTCACGCATGTTGTACATGTCCAAACCTAAAACGCCTGCCGCCAGTTTGGCGCGCTTCTCACCCTCATTGGCTTCACGTGCCTCTGCTGCATCCGCCACTTTTTGGGCCCAAGCTGCAGGGACCACCACCACGCCGTCGTCATCGGCCACAACAGCATCACCAGGATTGACATTGACGCCTGCACACACCACTGGAATGTTGACAGAACCCAAGGTTGATTTGATGGTGCCCTTGGCGCTGATGCCTTTGCTCCAGACAGGAAAGCCCATGGCCGTCAATTCGCGGACATCGCGAACACCCGCATCGATGATCAAGGCCTTGGCACCACGGGCCATGAACGATGTGGCCAACAAGTCGCCAAAGAAACCATCGCAGTTGTCAGCGCTGATTGCGGCAACCACCACATCGCCGGGCTGAATTTGCTCTGCGACGACGTGCATCATCCAGTTATCACCAGGGTGCAACAACACCGTGACGGCAGTACCTGACACGGGCGCACCACTGTAGATGGGACGCATGTACCTTTGCATCAAGCCAACGCGGCCCATGGCTTCGTGGACAGTTGCCACACCAAAACGGCCTAATTTTTCGACGGCCGCTTTGTCTGCGCGGGTGATGTTACGTTTGACAATTCCGAGTTCTGTCATGGTCATTTCATTGAGTTAAGTTGCAGGATTCAGAGCACAGAAAATTAAAGGCCCTTAGCTTTTAAATGTGCATCTAAGCGAGGGAACACACGGCGTGTATTGCCTTCGTAAATTTTGTAACGTTGATCGTCGTTCAAAATGTCAGATGACTGGATGTAGCGCTTGGTGTCGTCAAAATAATGGCCTGTTTCTGGGTCAATGCCACGCACCGCACCAATCATTTCAGAAGCAAACAAAATGTTTTCTACTGGAATCACTTTGGTCAACAAATCAATGCCGGGCTGGTGATACACGCAGGTGTCAAAAAAGATGTTGTTGAGCAAGTGGTCTTTCAACAATGGCTTTTTGAGTTCTTGCGCCAAACCACGGAAGCGTCCCCAGTGGTAAGGCACCGCGCCACCGCCATGGGGAATCAAAAACTTCAAGGTTGGAAAATCTTTGAACAAATCAGAAGTGAGACACTGCATGAAGGCTGTGGTATCGGCATTCAAATAGTGAGCGCCTGTGGTGTGAAAACAGCTGTTGCAGCTGGTGCTCACGTGAATCATGGCGGGTACGTTGTACTCCACCATTTTTTCGTAAATGGGGTACCAGTGTTTGTCGCTCAAGGGCGGCGAGGTCCAGTGGTCGCCCGATGGGTCTGGGTTTAAGTTGATGCCCACATTGCCAAACTCTTTGATGCATTTTTCCATTTCAGGAATGCATGTGGCAGGGTCAACGCCTGGCGATTGAGGCAACATCGCCACAGGCACAAAGTGTTCTGGGAACAATTGACTGACGCGGTAGCACAACTCGTTGCAAATGGCCGCCCATGTAGATGACACATTGAAGTCGCCAATGTGATGGGCCATGAAACTGGCGCGCGGGCTGAACAATGTAATGTCAGAACCGCGCTCTTTCATCAAGCGCAATTGATTGGTTTCAATGGATTCACGCAACTCATCGTCGCTGATTTTGAGGTCAGCAACTTTGGGCCCTAGCTCTGGCGTGTTCAAGTTTGCAATTTGCGCATTGCGCCAGTTTTCAAGGGCCTTGGGCGCAGTGGTGTAGTGACCATGACAGTCAATGATCAAAGGTTTTTGTTGACTCATGTTGTTTCCAATGAATAAAAATAAATGTCTGAAATTTCTTTAAGCTTTGCCAGCCCAAATCGATGCCGGCACCATGGCCTCTCCTCGCATCAGCAAACGTGAGGTCCGCAGCAAAGCAGCTTGCTTGACCAGTTGACCGCCAGGCAAATGACTCGCAGCTTCTGTTTGCAAAGCCACACTGAATTCACCCGTGGGATGTTCAACAGACACGTTCTTGGTCAAGCCCGATGGCATCACTGCAACGCCTTCACACACAGAGCCTTGAAGCACACATGCAGTGCCCACAGTGACAGCGGCCAAAACGCCAATGGCATCGTGGCAAACATGGGGAATAAAACTTCGCGTAGCAATAGCGCCGCCGTTTTGGGGCGCTGCAATGAGCGTCATTTTGGGATAATTTTTTTGACTCACGTCACCAAGTCCCATCAAAAGAGACACCTGCAATCTCAGTGCCTCAATTTTGGCCTTGAGTTCTGCGTCGGCATTCATGTCGGCCACCGATTCATAGCCTGTGCGGCCCACATCGGTGGCTTTGAACATCACCAAAGGCATCCCGTTGTCGATGCATGTGACATCCAAAGTGAAGGGTTCAAATCCCGCACCTGTGACTGTCAATGTGTCTTTGACACGGCCAGTTGGCAACAAGCCTTCGCACACAGAGCCCGCTGTGTCCAAGAAATTGATGACAACTGGCGCAGATGTACCTGGCGCACCATCAATTCGCGCAACCCCTTCGTACTGCACAACGCCGCCCTTGGTATCAACAGTAATGTCGCATTGCATGTCTGTGTTCAAGGTCAGAACACGAAATGTGCTTTGATCGCCCTGCGCTTTGACCATGCCCGTCTCGAGGGCAAAAGGCACAACGGCAGCCAGCATGTTGCCGCAGTTGGGGGTGGTGTCGACGGTGTCCTTGTCGGGTTGCAACTGCGCAAACAAAAAGTCCAGATCGACACCGGGTTCTGAGCTTTTTCGAACAATGCCCACCTTGCTGGTCAATGGGTGCGCACCCCCCAAGCCGTCAATTTGTCGTTTGTCAGGTGATCCCATGGCCGCCAACAAAACCCGGTCTCGGGTGGCGATGTCTGAAGGCAAATCAGCCTCATTGAAAAATGGCCCCTTGGAGGTACCGCCCCTCATCAACAGACACGGAATGGCGGTTTGTGAACTTTGATTCATAGAAAGCAATAGCGTGAATGGGTGGAGGTTTTCATATTGGACTAAGCGATTCTCAATTGCTGGCCCTAGAACACCAAGAGACAGTAGACACTACCTGTTAGAACAAAATAGAATACCTGAAGATCCGTTATGGAAATTTAATTAAATGGACCTGAAGCAAATTGAATACTTTGTTCGTGTGGCCGAAATGGGTAGCTTCACGCGAGCTGCCATCGCCCTGAATGTCGCACAACCAGCTCTCAGTCGCCAAATTAGATTGCTAGAGGTTGAGTTGCGTCAAAATTTGCTGAAGCGAAATGGTCGGGGCGCCAGCCCCACCGAAGCCGGTCAGTTGTTGCTAGAGCACGGCCGCGGCATTCTCCACCAAGTTGAAAGAGCCCAAGAAGAGATGGCGCGCGCCAGAAGCGGCCTCAGTGGCAAAGTAGCCTTGGGCCTGCCGCCCAGCGTGGCCAGGGTGTTGACCGTTCCTTTGACACGCGCCTTCAGAGCAAAAATGCCTGATGCACAGTTGTCCATCTCAGAAGGCTTAACGGCCGCTATGCAAGAGAGTTTGTTGAATGGCCGACTCGACATTGCCTTGTTGTACAACCCCAAGGCAACCAATGGATTGGAAATCGCTCACCTCGTTCAGGAGGAGCTTTGGCTGGTACAAGCACGTCCATCGGCATTGCAAGAAGACCCTCCCCCTCCGCCCATTCGACTGAAAGATGTGGCCAAACTACCCTTGGTCATTCCAAGCCGGCCCAACGCCATCAGGATGCATGTGGAATCTGAAATGGCTGGCATAGGAAGCCAACCTCAAGTTGCACTCGAGATTGATGGGGTCACCTCCATTTTGGAGTTGGTCGCTGATGGCGCAGGCTCGGCCATCTTGTCAAAAAATGCCGTCACGCGCTCCATCAACCCTTCCGCATTTTCAACCCGTCCCATTTCGGAACCCCAACTCAGCATTCAACTCTGCACGGTTGTCAGCTCATTGCGCCCCACCACATTGACGCAGCAAGCCACACTCAGCCTCATTAGAGAAACAGCCCAAAAACTATTAGAGTCTGCTTGAACCTATGCAACGCCTGTTCTTTACTTCCGCCACCATGCTCTCCTCAATGTTTCAGCGACCCTTGCTTGGCGCTTTGCTGTTGGCTTTGAATTTTTCGACACCAGCCACTGCACAAACCAGTCCCAACCCCAGCATCAACTACCCTGCCAAAGCCATTCGATTGGTTGTCCCTTTCACGCCAGGTGGCAGTGCCGACATTTTGGGTCGCACCATTGCCCAAGAACTCTCACAGGCATGGGGTCAGCCCGTCATTGTTGAAAACATTGCGGGCGCAGGCGGCAGCATCGGCGCAGACAAAGTGGCCAAGGCGCCTGCCGATGGCTACACACTGCTGATGGGCCACATCGGAACGCTGGCAGTCAACCCATCGCTTTACCCCAAACTCCCCTACAACCCCGTCAAAGACTTTGCGCCGGTTGCATGGGTTGCGCGGGTGCCCAATGTGTTGGTGGTCAATTCACAGTTGCCTGTCAAAAATCTCCAAGAGTTGGTCACGCTTGCAAAATCAAAACCAGGCCAATTAAGCTATGGCTCGGGCGGTAATGGCAGCGCTGCCAATCTTGCAACCGAGTACTTCAAAATGCAAAGCGACATCACGCTGCTGCACATACCTTACCGCGGCACGGCACCCGCAGTGAACGATTTGATGGGCGGACAAATTCAAGTTTTATTCACAGGCGCGCCTGCCGTCATGGGACATGTCAAAAACGGCACACTCCGAGCCTTGGCAGTTTCAAGTCCCAAGCGTTTGGCAGCCCTGCCCGATTTACCCACCGTGGCTGAATCAGGTTACAAAAATTTTGAAGCAGACCAATGGTATGGGGTGGTCGCGCCTGCAGGTACACCGCGCGACATCGTGCTAAAACTCAACCAGCAAATTAATTTGGCACTTAACAGCAACGAGTTAAAGAAACGACTGAGCACCGAAGGCGCCGTTGCCATGCCCGAAACGCCAGAGGTATTTGGCGCCCTGATTGTTCAAGAACTGGCACGCTGGCGCCCCGTCATCAGTTCAGGCCGCGTCAAAGCCGATTGAGTCCAAACAAACAATGAGGCCAAGAAAATTGGACTCATCGAAAAAGTACAGTGCTTCTCAAAGGCTGTGATTTTGGAGCACCCAAAGTAACACGTTGAGCGTGACAAACGATGCCATGGTGGTCACCAACAAGGCGGCTGCACTTAAACCATCGTGACCATGCTTTTGCGTCAAGATGGGATAGATGCCCATGATGGGCATGGCACACGTTAACAACACTGCCGTTCTAAGAACTGGATCAGAAATAGGGATGAACCAAGTTAAAACGACCCACATGACCAAGGGGTGAAGCAGTAATTTTCCGATCGCAATTTGAGACACTTTGGGGCCCATGCCGCGCACTGGCAATCCAACCAAACTGCCGCCGATGACAAACAATGAGAGGGCACCGCTGGCCTGCGCAAACAGCGATACTGCACGGCTCAAACTGGCAGGCAACTGAACACTGAACCATGAAAAAGCAAAACCCAAAACAATGCCCCAAATCATGGGATTTTTCAGCATGCCTTTGAGGGTCTGAATCAAAATTTGGTGCCACGATTGCTTGCCAGATCCGGTTTCGGCCCAGGCCAACAAAAGCGGAATGATGAGCAAGTTTTCAACAATCATGTTGAGGGCCAGCGACACGCCCGCAATGGGACCAAGGCTGAGCAAGGCAATGGGATAACCCACAAAGCCGCTGTTGGGGCAGGTCATGCCCAAACCATAGCAAGCACTCAAACTGCGAGATGTTTTAAGAACCTTCAAAGCCCAAACAATACTCAGGCTCAATGTGATGATGGACGCTAGCGCGTAGGCGGCCACATATTCAGAATTGAGAACGTCAGTCAAAGACCTTTGGGACAAGGCATTGAACAACAATGCGGGCATGGCCACCTTGACTACGAAGGTGCCAAATGCCCGCATGTCGGTTTTGGCAAAAACACCCCAACGGGTTAGGCCATATCCAAGCGCAATTGCAATATAGATGGGTAGAGTGATGGCGAGGATGTCAAGCATTCAGCGCCAACATCTCACTGCTTTTGAATGCCCGCACGTTGAATCACTTCACCCCATCTTTTGGTTTCGCTGCTGAGCAAATCGGCTGCTTGTTGCAGAGAGCTAGGCTGTGGCTCTACGTTCATGTCTTGAAGTTTT
>JACCDH010489925.1_pt1 | contig 11887 bp, 13 predicted proteins | sample 7442481 | NCBI WGS metagenome assembly JACCDH01 (sample SAMN15323433, study PRJNA562643) | freshwater metagenome | isolation source: river surface water | place: USA:Blue River Watershed | collected 2017-08-15 | reverse complement strand
GCAGGGCAAGTGTTCATCAACAACTACGGCGCAGGTGGCGGCATCGAGTTGCCCTTCGGTGGCATCAAAGCCAGCGGTTGGGGACGTGAAAAAGGTTTCGAAGCGCTGTACGGGTTTACCGTGCTGAAAACCATCTCTATCAAGCACGACTGATGCGCTTATTGCCCTGCTTATGAACACGCCCTGCGTGCAGTCAGCGGGGTAAAGCTGCTAGCGCTATCAATGCAGCTCACCATACAACAACATCAACAAAGTGCCTGTCATCAAAGCAGGCAGCATGCGTCGCTGAGGGTGAGACACCATCACCCCCACACTCAAGATGCAAATGCCAATGCGAATCCACATCGGCACGGTGGCTAGCAAACCAATGGGCAGCAAAATCATGCGCACCGTCAATGCCGCCACCATGGCATAAGTGACAGCAGACAGCCAGCGAAAAATTTCACTTTCTTGGTGAATGTGCCCCGACAATTTCACGCCCATGGCACGGCACAAATAGGTACCCACACCTGCTGCCACCAAAGCCCATGCCACGTTTTGCGAAGTGTCTGCCATCATGGTTTGACCTCCTGCGGGGGGGCTCGTAACCAACGTCTCTCAATCGCATAGGCCAAGGTGCCCCCCACCAAACCTGTGGTCAACAAACTGCTGTCAGCATCCCATAGAAAAAAAACAGGCCCCAATACGCACCCCAGTGCAATGCCGATGCGATTGGCCCAAGGCTTGACCTCGGTGAACGTGAGCAAGAAAAACAGCGGATTGATGAACACCAAACCCAAGGTGATGGCAGAAGGCACCCAACCCGCAATGAAAAAACCCAACACGGTGCCCGGAAAAGAAATCAACCAACACGGCAACCCCAAACCCATGAAATAACTCAGTCTGTGCTTAGGTGCCATGTTCGGAAATTCGCGCATCGACAAAGCCCAAGCCGTCATGGCCACCAAATGCACCCAAACATACAGCATGGGGTTGCGATCACGTCGGTGCAATTGCGGAAACAAAGTGACCACCATGGTGATGAATCGTGTAGAAGTGAGCGTGACCGCAAAGCCGATGGCCAGCAACGACGAGCCGGAGATGAACATCTCCAACATCACCACTTGCCCCGGCAAAGCAAACATCAGCAAACTGGTCAATCCGATGGACCAGGCATCCAAGCCGTTGGTGCGTCCCATGGCGCCAAAACCAACCATGCCCGCCAACAACACCAAGACAGGTGCGCCCATGGCATCACGAATGCCCTGCCAAAAGGCATCGCGACGATTGGCAAATGTGCGATGGGTAACTGGGCCGTGTGACATACGAGCATTCTAAGAAGCTTGGACGTGCCCCGTATCGTCCAACTGTCACGTACATTGCGTCAGGTCTGCGCAGAGCGCGTTTCATTGTCTGAGTCAGTCGGCAGCGTCAAATCGAGTGCACTCAACAAATCAAAGCGCTTGATCGGTTTGATCAACACCGCATCAAACCCGGCTGACGCCAACCAAGCCGCCTGTGTCATCCGAGCATCTGCCGTGTAAGCCACCAACTTCATTTGTGAAAATCTGGGCTCTGCCTTGATTTTTTGCGCCACTTCAACACCGCCCGCACCCGGCATAGAAATATCTAACAACACATGGCTGACATCATGTTGCTCTAACAAAGGCCAAACAGACTCAGCCGACTCGCATTCCAAAACCTTGAAAGGAAACGATCGCAAAATAATGGCAGGCAACATGCGACTGGCCAAGTTATCGTCCATCACAATCACGACTGGCTGTGTCATAAGGTCTCCTCTCGTTCTGAAACTGACAAATACAAGGGCAACAACAAACGCAGTTGATCGCCCTGTCCTTTGACTGACCTGAACTCGGCCTGCCCCTTCAGACTGGTTAAAAGTGTTTTTGCCAAAGCCATATCCACCCCTGGGCCTTCTTGCATTTTGTAAACGTAGTTTGGATCGCTCCAAAACTGCTGCAACAAATGACTTTGCCCTGACTTGTCAGCACCGCCCACTTCATAAATCGCAATCTCTGCGGCCTGCTGCTCAGGACGCAAGCTCAATGCCACCACCAACACCGCACCCCGTGTGGCACTCACCAAGGCTCCCCCCAGCAAAGCTTCGAGCATTTTGGTAAATCGCTCCAAGTCTGAGCGCAGCGTGATCGACAGCACGTCATCTGGGCAGTTGAAAATCAAACTCACATCCAGTTGAAAGGCCTGCGCTTGGTGCTGTTGAATCAAAGCATGGATTTCTTTGGCAACCACAAACTCTGTGCAACGCAGATGCGAAGGCAGCAACATCACCTGATACAAATCAATGAAGGACTGAACTGATCGCGCCAACTCTTGGCTGCTTTCACGGATGATTTTGGCCGTGAAATTCACCATCGCCGGTTCTGCACCCTCTTCAATGAATTCTGCATACCCCACAATGCCCGTCAAAGACGTTCGCATTTCGTGCGATAGGCGGCTGACCAAGTCAGGTTGCAAAACAATGGTTCCTGCTACCGGGGCCGGCACCTTTGGCATTAATCGCTCACACAAAGAGCGCCAGCGTTGCTGTAAAGATTGAAGCATCATTCAACGCTCTCCCATCGATTGACTGAAGGTTTTACTGATCGGCTTGGTCAAATAACTCAGCACTGTGCGTTCCATGGCTTTGATTTCAACCGTGGCTGTCAGACCCGGGCGAAGGTGAATTTCTTTGGCTTTTTCGCCTTTGAACTCTGCGTTGGTGATTTCAATGCGTACGCGGTAATACGTGACCGGTCCCTGCTTGCTCTCCTCTGTCAGGACATCGGAGCTGATGTAGCTGACCTTTCCATGCATCGCGCCATAAATAGAAGAGTCATAAGCGTCGAGTTTGACGCTGGCACTCTGCCCAACCGCTACAAATGCGATGTCAGCAGGTGGCACTTTGGCCTCTGCGATCAAATTGTTGCCCGTGGGTAAAAGCTCAATCACCGTGTCGCCTGCGCGAATCACACCACCCAGGGTATTGACCTTGATGTTGTTGACCACACCATCCACAGGCGCTAACAACTCGGTGTGTTCCAGCACCTGACTTCTGTCACGCAATTGCTCCACTTGCGTGCTCAGTTCTTCTTGGGCTTTGGTCATTTCTGCTTGCGCATCTTGCAAATACTTATTGCGCTTACCCGCCAATTGCGCTTTCACATCTGCCGCACTGCGTTGCAGTCTTAACACTTCAGCACGACTCACGTCGCCAGTCGCTTCTAATTGTCGGTTGATGCGCAACTCATCCTCAGCCAGAGACAAAATGTTTTCTAGCGCATTGACATCATCTTTAAAAGCGCGTTGACGTTTGTTGTAAAGATCGGTTTGGTTACGAATGTAGTCAACATAAGACATCAATTCGTCATCAAACACCAAAGGTGTGCCATAGACCTCTGCATGCAATCGCGCTAACGTGATACGCAAAGCCGCCACCTTGGCGCTGCTATCAGAAACAGCTGCAGCAGCCCGTTCTTTTTGCAATGTTGCCAACAATTGACCCGCCTTCACCACGTCGCCCTCCTTGACATGCAACTGGGTCAACACCCCACCGTCAGGCGACTGCACCAGTTGAGTCCGCTCGGCAGCAATGATTTGTGCAGGAGCGCGTGTCACCTGATCAATCATGCCTACGGCCGACCAAATCAACAACAGCAACAAACCCACCACCATCACGCGTAAGCTCCATCGTGAACGAAGGGGGGCATGCACATCATGCAGCGCCGGAATCGTTTCAGCTTCCGAAGAGACATTGATGGAACCCAAATGCGTGATGCGATGGACTGCGTCACGCATGGCACTCATCCAGCGTTGTGACCAACTTGGTTTTTCATGAACGTCTAATACGTCCATATCGATCGGTTTTTTATGCTGCATGGTCAGATCACCGGTTGTTTTAGTTTTTGCAAAACATCATCACGTGGACCATCTAACACAATGCTGTGCCCCACCATCACGATCAATCTTGTCACCAAGGGCAACACACTCGGCTTGTGCGTCACAATCACCATGCCCTTGCCCATCTGCGCTTGCTGCGCCAAAACTGCCAAGCAGCGACGCTCTTGCTCTTCATCCATGGTGGCAGTCGGCTCATCAAGCAGCAGCACATTGGGGTTACACAAAATCAAACGGGTGAATGCCACCAACTGCTTTTGCCCCCCACTCAAGCCTTTGCCTCCTTCGCTGATCACACGATCCAGCCCCTTGGGATGCGAGGCCACAAATTTGTCCATACCGGTTTGTTTCATCGCATCCATCAAAGGCTCATCACCCGGGTCCGTCATACCGATCAACAAGTTTTCGCGCAACGTTCCCTGAAACAAACGATGGTCTTGCTGCAAATAACCCACGTTCTGACTCACCACTTGGCGGCTGATGTGCGCAAGGTCTAAGTGGTCTAACAACACTCGCCCAGCCTGTGGGTGATACAAACCACTCAACAGACGAAGCAAGGTGGACTTTCCAGCACCAATAGGCCCCAATACCGCAATGCGTTCGCCTGGCTGAATTTCCAATTTAGGAACAACCACCGCAGGCGGGTTATCCGCATACGCAAACTTCACATCTTCCAAAGCAAAATGCCCCTTCAATGTGGACGGCACCAACGGTGTGTTCACACCATGATGATCGGTTTTGAGAAGATAAAGTTTTTCCAACCCTTCCAGTGCAGCTTGCGCATGGGCATGCTGCACCAGCAAACCAGGAATTGCCATGATGGGCGCCAAAATTCGACCACTCAAAATCGAGCTTGCGATCAACGCACCCATCGTCATGTGGCCTTGCATCACCACCAAAGCCCCCGCAATCACCAAACCCGCGTAGCTGACTTGTTGAATCGTGGCCGACAAGTAGCCAACGCTGTCGGTAGCTGTGCGCATTTTCAAATCGCTTTGAATGGTCAAACCATTCACGCCAATCCAGCGCGACAAAAACCGCCAACCACCAGAACCCGCTTTGATGGTTTCAATGCCCTCGACCGCCTCCACCAACAAACCCGTTTTCATGTTCGACAGAACAGCGCCGGCTTTGGCTTGCACCATGATCTTGCGACGTATAGAGAAACCCACCCACAAGGCCAATGCACCAAACACCAAAGGCACCACCGCCACCCAAGGGCTCGCCACCAGCATGATCACCACAATGAAAAGCAATGCCAAAGGCAGGTCAATCAAGGTAAACAAAGTAGAAGCCGTGTAAAAACCACGTACTTGCTCATACCCTCTCATCTGCCCCGCCAAGCTGCCAACCGATGCAGGCACCTGATCAACACGCAACTGCAACAGACGTTGAAAAATTTCGCGTGACAACTTGCCATCTAGCCCCACCACCACGTAATCCATGATGTGCGATCGTGCGAACTTCATGGCAAGTTCAACAAAGATGCTGATCAACACACCGGCACTCAGTATCATCAAGGTGTATTCGCTTCGCGAAGGAATGACACGGTCATACACTTGCATCGAAAAAAGCGATGTCGCCAACGCCAATAACCCGATGAAGGCGGAAGCAACGCACGCCTCAATCAACTCATGACGATACAGAGTCAAGGTTTGCTGCACATTCGAAAAAAATGTCAATTCGCCCGACGTTTTGCTCAAGATGCCCAAACCAATGCCCATCTCAACGCCCAAATACAGCTGAAACGTTCGATGCAACAGTTCGTCATTCGACGCCAGTTTTTGCCCTGCCTGCGTCAGCACCACCCATTGCCCGAGGGGGTTTTGATCGGCCACCACACCCCACCCCCATTCATCCGCATGACATAGCAAAGGCAAATGAGCGCGATCCAACACCTTCTGGGGCTTAGGCGCTTTAACGCCCAACTGCTTGCACACAGCTCGCAAGGTTTGTAGTGTTGACGTCGTGGTTTTGAGTTGTGACACCACGGCATGCAGTTGCAATGTATCTACCGTTCCCCCTTGCATTTGCGCCAAGCGTTGAATCGCCCATACAAAGGGTTGGTCTAGTGTGGTTGTCATTGCGTTTTAATTTCTCGTCAATATTGGGGGTCTTGCCCCATGCGAACTTGCAAGCGATACATCGCCCCCATCATGGCGGCTTGGGCATCCACCAAGGCATATTGGTTTTGTGCTAATTCGCGCACAGCATTGAGCAGGTCTTGCCAGGTTTTGCGTCCAGCTTGAAATTGCCTTTGGTAAGAGGACAAGACTAAATCGGAGCCCTGTACCGACTTCTCCAAAGCTGCAATGCGCTTACGCGCGTTAGACAACTCCTCTTGATCACTCAACAAGGTTTGTTGAATGTCGCGGTGTGCAGTCAAAACCATCAACTCAGCGCTTGAAATTCTGGTTTCTAAAGCTTGTGCTTCAATGACATTCGATAAGCCGGCACCCGGTGTGTAACGCAGCCCAATGAAAGTGGTCATCGCTGTGTCAGTTGATGTTGGCAAGGTACCCAATGGCTGAAAGGCACGTACATAAATCTGCGGCCACCCTTCTGACTGTTTCACCTTCAACCGACTTTTGGCTTGCTGCGCATCAAACTGAGACCGCAGCACGCTGGGATGCTCTGCAGCAATGCGATGCCAATCTGTTTGTGACATTTTTTGCGCCAGACCTTGGGTTTCTTGCAAGCTCGGCATAGCAGGTAGGTCTGGCAAGTAGGTAGCCAAGTTTTGCTCACCTGAGAGCTGTTCTAAGCGCGTCAATGCCACCTGCATGCTGCTTTGTGCAGTTTCTAACTCCACCTCGGTTTGCAACAAACGCGCATTGGCCAACTCCAAATCAATGCGAGGCGACGCCTCTGCATCTACACGACGCTGCATTTGCGCCTGAAAACCTCGCAGACGCTTTATGGTTTGTGAAGCCACACGAGCGCGTGAAGTGGCAGACAATAGGTTTTGCCATCCTGCTACCACCTGTAAAAAAAGCTCTTGCCGCTGCAAGATGGTTTTCACATGACCTTGTCCCACCGAAGCTTGTGCTTCAGAGATACGCGCTGACACGCGTCCCGCATCCCAGACGGTTTGCTCAACCTGCACGGATCGGCTGGGATAAGAACGAGCATTACCGGTGAAGCTTTCAACAGAAGAGGAAAAGGTCGGCCAGCGCTGCCGTTGCGTAGCCTCTAAGTCTTGCTCATTGGCACGCGCCTCAGTTCTAGCTGCCAGCAGAGAGGGGTAGCTTGCAGCGGTTGCCTCTAACAAGTATTGCAACCTTAAATGAGATGCAGCTTTGGGCGTGGTTTGCGTCAGACTGGTTGCAGTCTGAGCGAAGCTTTGTTGACAAAAACACCCTAAAAGCACGGCGTAGCCAAGTGCCCAGAGCACTCGTGTGATAAAGAATGGCATGTTCTGGGGTGTTACTTTTCAATCATTAAAAAATTCTTTTGAAAAATCTTTTTAGCCTCTTGCGCATGCAAGTAAATGGCTTCGTAAAATTTTTCGGTTGGCATCAAATACTTAGCACGTCCATCGTCTTGACACGCCACCGACTCAATCACCCCGTTTCGCTCCAACTCTCTCATTCGTGTTCGCAGCGCCTTTTCACTCAACTTGGCACCTGAATAGAGATCTTTTAGGGAACGTGAAAGCAGCGCCCTTTCGCCTATAGAACGCTGCGCGATCTTGAAATACAAGTGGCGTCCTGTCATCGTTCCCAAAAAGGGGGAGTTTTCCAGCTCCCACTGATGCAACTCTGCTAAATCGGTCATGATGGATGTCAGCTGTTTGTTATCTATTTCATTACCCAACATAGGAAATTCCTTCCAAAGCAAGGCTTCATAGTGCCATGTGAAGGCCAAATTACCGGAAGAAAAATACTTAAAGACGGCACAAAATGCCGCATCTATTGTCACTAATTGGTTAACACACGGATTAAATCAATACTTTTTATTGGCTTAAGTAGCACTGCATCAAACCCTTGGGCAATCAGGTCCCCTAAATCGGCCTCACTTGCATAGGCGGTGTAAGCAATGACCTTGGCTTTTTGGTTCCGCGTGTCCGCGCGAATGTGCCGGAGCACCTCCAAACCACTCAATCCAGGCATTTGAATGTCCAACAACACACCAAAAACCACCACATGCAGCAACAAATCTATCGCTTCCTGGCCGCTGGCCGATTCAAGCACCGTGAAACCAAATGGACGAAGAATCAGCCCCGGCACCAACCGATTACTCCCGTTGTCATCAACCACAAGTATGGTTTTCTGATGTTGCATGCTATTAGTTCCGTCTGAAGTAAACACCGCCTGACAAGCACAGGTGGTTGGCAGGTCGATACGGTGTTGGATCTTTTCATGCATCACACCACAGAAAGGAACTGTTGCGTTCTTTTTTTTTGATTATTGCCAATTGAAAACGTTATCAAAACCTCCTTCTGATTCGATCACACGGAAGATTACGATTTATGTAACGCACAAATTTCAGATAAGCCTCAAACTCAGAGGATGTCTGATGTGCAACTTAAACGAGTTTCCTTTTTTGGCGCTCGCTTACGTGCCAGTCGCAAAGCACTAGGGCTGTCGCAAGAGAAGGTTGGCGTATCGATTGGGTTAGATGAGTCTTGCAGTCGCACACGCATCAGTCGTTACGAAACTGGTGCGCATGAACCCGCAATCGCAACATCGCAATTACTTGCCACAGCCCTTGGCGTACCGTTGGCATACCTGTATTGCGAAGACGACACATTGGCAGAAATCATTCGCCTGACTGACAAGCTTGAGCTCCACGCCAAGCAGGTTTTTTTGGAGTGCATCCAACGCGCTGCTGAGCCTCACCTCAAATAACGCCATTGCCATTTGCTGCTCACCCGGGCCGCAAAATCACCGAGCTAAGCCCCCTCTAGAATTATTGCCATCAACCCATGAGGATGGATGGCCATGACCCTTCCCGCACCTTCCGTGATTCAAGCTACACAAGCCGCCTCGGCCAAGATGGCCGATCGGCACACGCCTTTTGTTTTTGACGATTGGTATGTGGCCGCTTTTGCCGATGAGGTGGGTGCGCAACTGCTCGCGCGAACCTTGCTTGGACGCGGCATCGTGATGTTCCGAAACACCCAGGGCAAGGTGGTGGCCATGGAAGACCGATGCCCACATCGTTCAATGCCGCTATCAGCGGGTGAGCTCAAAGACGATCACATCACCTGCGCCTACCACGGCATGAAGTTCAACGCCCTTGGCGATTGCGTGCACGTGCCATCACAAGCCAACTGTCCGCGTGCCATGGGCGTTAGAACTTACGTCACGTTAGAGCGTGGCCCTGTGGTTTGGATTTGGATGGGAGACAGCGAAACCGCTGATACCAACCGTCTGCCAGCTCAGCCTTGGTTAACCTTGGGAGAATGGGAAACCTCCAAAGGGTATATGTACCTCAAAGCCAGCTATGTGCGCTTGCATGAAAACCTGTTGGACTTGACCCATTTGAGTTTTTTGCATGCCAAGAGTTTTGGCACGCCCGATTACGCCAGCGCCGCTTACGAAACAGAAATTGGCGATGGTCAATTTGTTGTCATGCGCAATGTTGTGCCCACCACGCTGCCGCCGGTGTGGGCTGAACCCACCGGCATCAAAGGCCAGAATCAAGCAGCACGCATTGTTCGCTCGGAGTTTCGCAGTCCGGGCATGCATGAAGTGTCCGTGTTGTTTTATGACTGCACATTGCCCGAAAACAGCCGCGAGTCCTTCCGCATACGCACCGCGCATTTGCCCACGCCAGAAACAGCCACAACCACCCACTACTTTGTGGTGCACGGGCGGGATTTTGCGCAGCAAGACAAAGCGATGACAAAGTTCATGCATGACCAACTGTTTGTTGCTTTTCACGAAGACGTGACGGGCTTGGCCTTGCAAGAGGAAGTGCTAGCTCGCACCCCTGTGCATGAGTTGTATGAATTCTCAGTAGGCTCCGACGGACCGTCAGTAGCCATGCGACGGTATTTATTGTCTAGGGCTGCAGTTGCTTGTGCAAACAAGGTGAGTGACTAAGCCAAATACACAGCGACTAACTGGCTCGCTGACCTTTGTACCCGCCTCGTGAATAAAGTACAACGCTCCGTCAGGGGCGTTTTGCTTGCTAACCTAGCAGATGCAAAACATGGTCGCCTGACGCTAGACCATGGGCCACGCATTCCCATCAATTAAAAGCATCAAAACCGACTAAATTGACATAATCTTAAAAATATTGCCAAAAGCAATATTGCAAGACAGCAACAATTTTGAAGGTTTTGGTCATGGCGAATCCAACCCTCGCGCCGTTAAGTCGGTTCAGTATCCGCCCAAGCGCATTCTTGAGCCTATGCATAGCAGCCCTGATTCTTGGCCTATCTGGTCTGGTACACGCCGATGTATTGGTGGGTCAAGTTGTGGGGGTCTCAGATGGGGACACCATCACCTTGCTTGACGCAAACAGAACTCAGCACAAGATTCGACTTGCGGGGATCGATGCACCAGAAAAAGCTCAAGCCTTTGGACAGGTTTCAAAGAAAAGCCTGTCCAACCTCGTATTCCAAAAGCAGGTCACAGTGTATTGGGAGAAAACAGACCGCTATCAACGCATCTTGGGCAAGGTCACCTTGAACGAGCAAGACATATGTTTGGAGCAAGTTAAGCGTGGTCTAGCGTGGCATTACAAACAGTACCAACGCGACCAAACTGCTGAAGACCGCCAGGCATATGATTTGGCAGAAAAAGATGCACGAAAAAACAGAATGGGTTTGTGGTCCGATGCCTCTCCAGTTGAGCCCTCGAAGTTTAGGCATTCAAAATGAACTTCAATTTGCAATCAACCAAACAATCGCCGCTTGATTTGCAATGCGTGCGTTATTGACATATCAATCTTAAAAATTCAAGCGCTTGAGGATCATTTTCAATGTCTTCAAAATGTCGGCTTGATTCACGAGAGATCAACACCCCCTTAGCCCACGGCTTGGAATAGGCACGCGAGCCCAAATGTCCTAGCCGATTGATGCGGCAATTGATTGAGTATTGATAAATTGCGCTAGATATCCCGCTTGAAGTGTTATGAGAATAATTTGTCAACACATTAAATGTATACAAGTCAGGCGCAATTCTTCTTTTGGAAGAGTCAATGAGATAGTACCTATTGCCATCAATATCAGGCGTTAACTCAACGCTATAAGCATCAACATGGCCCACAAGCAATAGAGTGATTGAAGCAAGAAAAAAGCGTAGCAGTTTCATTGATGTGCTTGAGCAGAGTTAACTTTCTTGTGCATTCATCTAATCATTTGAAATTTCAAAAGGCGAATTCACTATGGTCCTGCCCTCCAGCGATGGTAGGTGTTTTCGCATTCAATATGCTTGTAAATTTCTAACAAAGCGCATAAGCCGAAAACCAATTAATGCCTGAAAACAAAAAACGCCCCGCGAGGGGCGTCTTTGAATGATAGCTGGCGGAAACGGAGGGATTCGAACCCTCGATGAGGCTCTACACCCCATACTCCCTTAGCAGGGGAGCACCTTCGGCCACTCGGTCACGTTTCCAGCTGGATAGATTATAGCCAGAGCTTAAGCGCTGGGTTGGTCCAAGTCAAAGGCTTTGTGCAGGGCACGAACAGCCAGTTCCATGTATTTTTCGTCGATCACCACCGAGGTTTTGATTTCGGAGGTCGAGATCATCTGGATGTTGATGCCCTCTTCGCTCAAGCTACGGAACATTTTGCTGGCCACGCCCACGTGGCTACGCATGCCGATGCCCACGATGGAGACTTTGCAAATCTTGGTGTCGCCCTGCACTTCGGTGGCACCCAAGGCTTTCAGCACTTTTTCTTTCAACAAATCGTTGGTGCGGGCAAAGTCGTTGCGGTGCACGGTGAAGCTGAAGTCGGTTTTGCCATCCTTGGAGATGTTTTGGATGATCATGTCGACTTCAATGTTGGCGTCGGCCACGGCACCCAGGATTTGGTAGG
>JACCDH010309562.1_pt1 | contig 11887 bp, 10 predicted proteins | sample 7442481 | NCBI WGS metagenome assembly JACCDH01 (sample SAMN15323433, study PRJNA562643) | freshwater metagenome | isolation source: river surface water | place: USA:Blue River Watershed | collected 2017-08-15 | reverse complement strand
TAAATTTATTAAAACAGCAAAAAACCTTAATTTTTAAGGAAACCTTTTTATTGCCTAAAATTAAACATAAAACATAATCCACTGAAAATCAATAAACAAACTAAAAGACATTATAAACAGATGAAAACAATAGCTATAATTCCCGCTCGAGGAGGGTCAAAAAGATTGCCCAACAAAAATATTTTGTCTTTGGGAGGTATTCCCTTAATCGCTCACAGCATTTTGTATGCCCAAAAAAATAGTGCGATTATTGATGAAATTTATGTTTCGACCAATGATGCTGCTATCAAAAAATTAGCGATTGTATATGGTGCTAAAGTAATCGAGCGTCCCGAAAGTTTATCTGGAGATTTAGAACCTACGGCTTCGGCTTTGAAGCATGTTCTAGAATCGATTGAAGGAGCTGTAAACAATGTTGTTTTGTTGCAAGCTACCAATCCGTTACGACCTCAAAATTTATTGAACGAAGCTTTTGAAGTGTATCAAAAAGGAAATTACGATAGTTTGTTTACGGTTTCGAGGAATCATCACAAATTGGGTAAAATAGAGGAGAATAAATTCCAACCTTTCAATTACACCATTGGACAACGCAGTCAGGATTTAGACCCATTGTATTTCGAGAATGGATTGTTGTATATTACTAAAGCTACTTTAATTTTACAAGAAATTATTATTTCAAATAATGCTTATCCTTTCGAAGTAAATTCTATTTTTGCTAATGTAGATATAGATACACAGAACGATTTGGAGTATGCGGAGTATTTATTAAGTAAGTGCAGCTCTTCCCCTCTTGAGAGGGGTTAGGGGTGTGTCTTTTTAATTTTAAAAAAAAAACATGAAAAAACCATACCTAGAAATAGCAGGCAGAAAAATAGGTCCTAATTACCCACCTTTAGTCATTGCTGAAATTGGAATAAATCACGAAGGCTCGCTACAAGTAGCCAAAGAAATGGTCGATGCTGCCCATCGCGCTGGCGTAGAATTGGTCAAACATCAAACCCATATTGTGGAAGACGAGATGAGTGGTGCAGCTAAAAAAGTGATTCCAGGGAATGCCGATGTTTCGATTTATGAAATCATGGAGCGATGCTCGCTCAATGAAGCCGAAGAATTGGAATTGAAAAACTATGTCGAAAGTAAAGGGATGATTTTTATATCCACTCCTTTTTCCCGTGCTGCTGCCAATCGATTGAAAAAATTTGATATTCCCGCCTATAAAATTGGTTCTGGCGAATGTAATAACTATCCTTTGTTGGAACATATAGCTTCTTTTGGGAAACCCGTTATATTGAGCACGGGAATGAATACCATCGAAAGCATTCGTAAAGCGGTAGCTATATTCGATAAACTAAATGTTCCTGTGGCGCTGTTGCATACGACGAATTTATATCCCACGCCGATTCCCTTGGTACGTCTGGGAGCCATGACGGAAATGCACGATGCCTTTCCCGATAAAGTTTTTGGATTGTCAGATCATACCTTGAATAACAATGCTTGTTTGGGTGCAGTAGCTTTGGGAGCCAGTATTTTGGAACGTCATTTTACCGATAGCATGCAGCGAACGGGGCCTGATATTGTATGCAGTATGGACGAACGAGCTACCCAAGAATTAATTCAAAACTCCAATGAAATCTGGCAAATGCGGGGTGGAACAAAACAACCAGCTGAAGAGGAGCAAGTCACTATCGATTTTGCTTTTGCTACCGTTTGCACTATTGCACCAATAAAAAAAGGAGAAGTGTTTACTAAAGAGAATATTTGGGTGAAGCGTCCTGGAACGGGGGAGATTTTAGCAGAAAATTTTGAAAGTGTTTTGGGTAAAGTAGCCACCAAGGATATTTCAAATGATGAACAATTGAGTTGGGAGGATTGTAATTAATTCCTTTAAACCCTTTCAGAGTTTTAAACTCTGAAAGGGTTGGATGGATGATTTAAAAGAAACTATTAAATGAAAAAAATCCTATTCCTAACCGGAACTCGTGCCGATTTTGGTAAAATAAAATCATTGATTCAAATTTTGGAGCAACAACAAGGATTTGAAGTTTTTGTTTTTGTAACTGGAATGCACCTTCAAAAAGAATACGGTTATACTTTGATTGAAATCGAAAGATGTAATTTCAAAAACGTGCATACTTTTGAAAATCATACCCACGAAACTACCATGGATTTGACTTTGGCTAAAACCATCGAAGGATTATCCACTTATGTAAAAACCATCAGCCCAGATATGATATTGGTGCACGGCGATAGAGTTGAAACCTTGGCAGGAGCCATAGTAGGATCGTTGAACAATATTTTAGTGGCTCATATTGAAGGTGGTGAAGTTTCAGGAACTGTCGATGAATTGATTCGGCATAGTGTAAGTAAGTTGAGTCACATTCATTTTGTTTCTAATGAAGCCGCAGCCAAGCGCTTGATACAAATGGGTGAAATAAAATCTTCTATTTATACTATCGGTTCCCCCGATATTGATATTATGTTTTCGGAGGTATTGCCTAGTTTGGAAATCGTTACCTCGTATTACCAAATTCCTTTTGATAGATTTGCAATTGTGATGTTTCATCCCGTAACGACCGAAGCCGCAGCCATGCAGCAGTATGCCGATGATTTTGTACAGGCTTTATTAGCCGATACTCATCATTATGTGGTGATTTATCCCAACAATGATTTAGGCAGTCAATACATTATCGAAAGTTATACCAAGCTGAAAGAAAACCCTAAATTCCGAGTTTTCCCTTCCTTGCGTTTCGAATATTTTTTGACTTTGTTGAAAAACAGTCAGTTTATTATTGGTAACAGCAGTGCTGGGATTCGAGAAGCGCCTTATTATGGCATTCCGATTATCAACATTGGGACACGGCAACAAAATAGAGCGATACATTCAGACATACTTAATGTAGATTATGACATCAATAGTATTGCTACGGCCTTGAAAACTATTGACCATCATCAAGTTCAAAAAGCAAAGACTGATTTCGGGCAAGGAAATAGCGCCCAATTGTTTTTAGAAACCATCAAAAATGAGGATATTTGGAAAATTAATCATCAGAAACAATTTAGAGATCGATAGTAAGTCAAATCCCTTTCAAAGTTCAAAACTCTGAAAGGGTTAAATAAAAAAAAATAAAGAGTTCAAAACTCTATTTAGAGATCGATAGTAAGTCAAATCCCTTTCAAAGTTCAAAAATCTGAAAGGGTTAAATAAAAAAAATAAAGAGTTCAAAACTCTATTTAGATCGATAGTAAATCAAAACCCTTTCAAAGTTCAAAACTCTGAAAGGGTTAAATAAAAAAAAATAAAGAGTTCAACACTCCGAAAGGGTTAAAAATAGAAACGATTTAAAAGAGTTTAAAATTAAAATAGTAATAATGCAAAACGAAAAATACAAGAAAGAACCTTTAGATTTTGGAAATTACTATCACATTTACAATCGCGGAAATAATGGTATTGATGTTTTTTTTGAAAATGGGAATTATGATTATTTTTTAAAGTTATATAATCAATACATACATCCAATAGCTGAAACTTTTGCCTGGTGTTTGATGAAAAATCATTTTCATTTTCTCGTTTACATACGAACTCAAAAGGAGATTTTAATGGATTCACTTGAGTATTCAACTGTAGATAAGCCAAAAAAATTAGATCCTTCAAAACAATTTGGTCATTTATTTAATGCTTACACCCAAGCGGTTAATAAAAAATATTCGAGGACAGGAAGTTTGTTTGAAAAACCCTTTGAACGAAAAAGGGTAACTTCCGAAAAATATTTGCAGAATTTAATTTATTATATCCATAATAATCCTGTACATCATGGCTTTGTAAAAACGATAAATGAATATCCTTGGTCGTCATACGGGGATATAATATCTGAAAAACGTATCAAAATAGAAAGAGAAGCTGTTTTTGAAATGTATGGGTCAAAGGAAAATTTCATCGATTACCATTACGATAAACAAGATTTAAACTCTATTTTTGATTTAATAATAGATTAAAATATTATTCTACAATCCTTTCAGAGTTTTGAACTCTGAAAGGGTTTAAAAAAAATAATAAATGAAAAAACTAGGCATAGTAATCACCGATGGAGTCGGTTTTCGAAATTTCGTGATGAGTAATTTCATTGCCGAAGCTGTTGACCAATTCGATTCGGTCACCATTTACTCTGGTTTACCCAAATCTGCATACAAAGAAGTGTTAGATGCTAAAGTTGACATCAAGGAATTGGACGTTTATATAGAATCTAAACTGGTTTGGTTTTTCAGAAAATGGAAAGAAGTAGCTCATTTGCAAAAGTATCAGTCTTTTTCTGGGATGAAAGACAATTTGGAAATAGGCTATCCTACAACCAATTCAGCAAGGGCATTATTAGTTAAATTAATTTATTTTTTCACCCGTTTGATTCATTCAGATAGCAGTATTTTATTAGCTGAAAAACTGCAATTTCTGTCCTTTTCCCAAAATAAAATTACACAATCGTATTTGCAACTTCTTAAGGAAGACCAACCTACGCATTTGTTTTTTACCCATCAAAGACCGCCTTTTTTAGCGCCTTTTTTATATGCCGCCCAACAATTGAAAATACCCACAAGTACTTTTATTTTTAGTTGGGACAATCTCGCTTCTAAGGGGAGAATGTTAGGCAGTTTTGATTATTTCTTGGTATGGAGTCGTTTGATGAAGCAAGAGTTGTTGTACTTTTATCCTACTGTTTCAACCGAAAAGGTAAAAGTGGTGGGAACGCCACAGTTTGAGCCTTATGTGATGTCAAAGTATCAAACTACAGCTTCGGCATTTTATGCAAAATTCGAATTGGATTCTAGTTTGAAAATAATTTGCTACAGTTGTGCCGATGTCTCTATAGGTGCCAATGACCCAATAGTGATTCGAGCGATTGCCACTGCAATTCGGAATAATTACATTGTGACCAAGGTGCAATTAATAGTCAGAACTTCACCTGCCGAAGACGATTCGAGATTCAGAGCCATCCGTGAGGAGTTTCCAGAGATTAAATGGAATGTACCTAAATGGATATTGACTCGTGAAAATCATGCTGAAACTTGGTCGCAACGCATTCCGAGTGAAGAAGATATTAAAGATTTGCGTTCAGTTTTAGAATATGTCGATTTGAATATCAATATGTGTTCGACTATGAGTCTCGATTTTATGCTGTTTGACAAACCGGTAATCAATACTGTTTTTGGAAATGAAGAAAATGGGATGTACAACGACCAGCGTTTTTTGAAGTATGATCATTATAAAAAAGTAGTTGATAGCCAATCAGTAACGATAGCCAAAAATGAAGTAGAGTTAATAGACCAAATAAATACTGCATTGGTACATCCAGAAGAAAAGAAATTGAAACGAAAAGGGATGATTGATTTGCAAATAAGTAAACCCCTAGAGGGTACGAGCCAAAGAATTGCATCCACCTTATCTCTTTTGCATGACTGAGTCCAAAAAAATAGCAGTACTATGTAATTATGAACTTTTACCCGAAAGAGTAGGAGGTATGGATTATTTCTTTTGGCAATTTGATAAAAAGTGCAAAGAAAATAATATTCAGGTCGATTGGTTTTTTCCTAATACAGCCACTCACGGAAGTTACCCCGATTTGAATATCCATTCCGGTAAAATCGAAAATGTAGAAAAAAGTTTTCTAACTTTTTTAAATCAAAATAAAACTGGGTATTCGCATATCATAACTCATTTTTTGGAGTTGTGTACACCTTTTTTTGCAGCAGCAAAGCAGTTGACTAAAGCTGAAATTATTGCCATAGATCATAATCCAAGACCTATAAATGGATACCCTTTGGCTAAGAAAATAAAGAAAAAAATCAAGGGGCTATTGTATTCCAAATACATTGACACCTTTATTGGCGTTTCGTGTTATACGGCAAAAGAATTGGTTAAGGATTTTGGTTCTCAATTAAAAACTAAAATTCAAGTTATTCACAACGGAATTCTTCTGGAAGCTATTCAAGAAAGAAAAATTAGGAATCAAATACAACCAAGTTTTTTAACCGCTTGCCATCTGAGGGAATCCAAAGGAATTCAAGACCTGATTCAGGCGGTTTTCCTATTGCCGAAAGCGATAAAAGCAGTACTAGTGATTGATGTCTATGGTGATGGTCCTTATAGAAAACCATTGGAAGACCAAGTATGCCGTTTGGGTTTGGAGCACTGTTTTCATTTTATGGGAAGCAGTCCCCATCTAAAATCCATTTATTGCCTGTATGATTATATGCTTCAACCGACGCATATGGAATGTTTTAGTTTGTCAATTCTGGAAAGTTTAGCAGCAAATGTTCCTGTTATTACTACCAATGTGGGAGGAAATGAAGAAGCTATAATTAATAATATTAATGGTTTTATTTTTAAAGCCAAAGATGTTTCTGCTCTTACAACTCTTTTAGGAGAAATTTATTTAGGAAGCAAAAAAATAGATTTGAACACCAGAATTGATGTTGAAAAGCGTTTTTCTTTAGAACAAATGGTAGAGGAACATTTTTTAATTTTAACAGAGAACCCTTTCAGAGTTTTGAACTCTGAAAGGGTTAATAATAGCAACAAAATCAAATGAAAATCGCTTTCCTAACATCTGAATACCCACACGCTAAAACAGGCAGTTCTGGTGGGATTGGCACGAGTATTAAGAATCTTGCGGTCGGACTTTTGGCGGAAGGCTGTTCGGTTAGGGTGTTGGTTTATGGACAAAAGGAGGACGGGGTTTTTGAAGATAACGGAATAACCATTCAACAAATTCAGAATGTAAAATTCAAGGGTCTTTCTTGGTATTTGACCCGAAAAAAACTAGAGCGTATCATCAATCAATTGTACGATAATGGTGAAATCGATTTGGTCGAAGCACCCGATTGGACGGGAATTACATCTTTTATTCAGCCCAAAAAATGTCCAGTGGTTATTCGTCTTAATGGTTCCGATACTTATTTTTGCCATTTGGATAAGCGTCCCGTGAAATGGAGGAATCGATTTCACGAAAAAAGAGCTTTACAAAAAGCTGATGGTTTGCTTTCGGTCAGTCAATTCACTGCCAATTTGACCAATGAAGTTTTTGGATTGCAAAAACATTTTACCATCATTCCCAATTCGATTGATGTAGGTTTATTCAATGGCAATGGCAATAGCAATGGCAATAAAAAAAAGACTATTTTATATTTTGGGAGTTTGATACGAAAAAAAGGGCTGTTGGAATTGCCTTTTATTTTCAATGAAGTAGTTCAAAAAAATCCAGAGGCTCAGCTAATTTTGATTGGAAGAGATGTGCCGGATATTGTTTCTGGCAATCCTTCGACTTGGGCCATGATGCACCAATTATTTACCCTCGAGGCTTTGCGGAATGTGAGTTATTTGGGAAGCGTTCCGTATCAGGAAATAAAAGCACACATTGCAGCAGCTGCCGTTTGTGTTTTTCCTACATTTGCTGAGGCTTTACCTGTTTCTTGGATTGAGGCAATGGCGTTAGAAAAACCTATTGTGGCCTCGAATATCGGTTGGGCAAATGAAGTCATCACAGATGGAGAAGACGGTTTTTTGGTGCATCCTGCATCACATCAACAGTATGCTGAACGAATTTTAAAATTGCTTGTAAATCCAGATTTGAGAGAAAGTTTTGGAATCGCAGCCAGAATAAAAGTAGTCAATCGATTCAGTATGGAAGTGGTAGCGCAACAATCAATTTTGTTTTATAGAAAAATAATTAAATAATATAAGAAACCTTTGAGCGAAATGGTTGGTAAAAAAAAATAACTATGATACTACTCTATCATAATGGCGATACTGTTGTAGCACTGACTAATCCCAAGGCTATTGGTATAGTTGAATTTAGCCCTAAATCTATTGCTTCGGTTCTAGTGGATACGGCAAAAAAATATCCAGCCGAAATACTGGTTTGGTGTCATCAAAGCTTTAAAGAACAACTCAATATCGGAGAGATTGAACAATTAGTACATCATAAAAAACTACTACTTTCCTATAACCCCTCAGATGATTCCTATTTGGATTCGGCTATTGGTTATGTAGATGCTTCTCTCTTTGTCCAAATAAATAAAGCAGTTCAGTATCCCAGTTGGCAAATGAGTAGTGTTGTGGGTTGTGTTCATGCTGAGGTTTTGTTGGCATTGAATGATGCCATTCCTTTAGGTGGTAATTTTGATTATTTTTTATGTTCAGTAGCAAAGTTATTGATGCCCAAAGGATTATTCTGTTATTCAGAACCCCGACTTTTAAAAAATACAACGGCAACTATTTCGTTCAAACCCAGTTCCTACACTCTATTTCGTTTTGTAAAACAGCATTATAAAACGCGTTGGGTTTTATTGTTGCTCATGAATTTGTTTTTGTACGAACGAAAACTGCCTCTTTTGCCCTTTCTTTTTTCTCTTTTTTATACCAATAGAGGCAAGTTGAAAATTGATTTAGAGACTATAAAATTACAATCCTCCAAAAAAGTCATCGATAAGGGCACCGTAGATGTTATTATCCCAACCATTGGACGAAAAAAATATCTGTATGACGTTTTGAAGGATTTATCGAATCAAACCCATTTGCCCAACAAGATCATTATTGTAGAACAAAACCCTGAATCAGGAAGTACATCCGAATTGGATTATTTGACTACGGAAGAATGGGCGTTTGAAATTCAGCATCTTTTTACCCACCAATCTGGTGCTTGTAACGCAAGAAATATTGCACTTGGAAAGATAAACAGCGAGTGGGTTTTCTTTGCCGATGATGATATACGATTTGATGAAACTTTCATCCAGAAAACACTTGAAAAAATTAGTTATTTTGGAGCGAAAGTCGTCACTTTAAACTGTTTGCAAAAAGGACAAAATCAATCTTTTTCTGAAGTTTTTCAATGGGGTACTTTTGGTTCAGGTTGTAGTTTTGTTTTTGGAGAATGTTTGCAGCATTGTAAATTTAATATGGGTTATGAGTTTGGTTATGGTGAAGATGGTGATTTTGGTATGCAGTTGCGGAATTTAGGTCAGGATGTTTTGTATTTGCCTGAACCCGAAATTTTGCATTTGAAAGCTCCAGTAGGAGGTTTTAGAACTAAACCCGTGTTGAGGTGGCATAACGATAGTATCCAACCAAAACCGGCACCCACCATAATGTTATATCAAATAACGCATTGTACCAAAGAACAAATCAATAGTTATAAAACCACTTTGTTTTTGAAATATTATACCCATCAAAAGATCAAAAACCCAGTGCACTATTATAACCATTTTCAAAAGCAATGGGAACGGAGTGTGTTTTGGGCAAACGAATTAAAAAGACAAAATGAAATTTAGTTTAATCATCTGTACCTATATGCGTCCCCAATCGGTCTTGCAACTGTTGCAATCGGTTCAGGGTCAAACTTTGTATCCCGATGAAATTCTCATCATTGATGGTTCTACGAATCTCGAAACAGAACAAATTCTAAAAGACAATCCATTTCAGCATTTGCATTATTTTGCTGTTCCTCCCGAACATCGTGGCTTGACTCGTCAACGAAATTATGGGATTGACAGAGTGGGGAATGCTATGGAAGTGATTTGTTTTCTAGATGATGATATTATTCTTGAAAAAGAGTATTTCGAACAATTACTAAAAACCTATGAAAGTTATCCAGAGGCTTTGGGAGTAGGGGGCTACATAAGTAACGAATCAACTTGTGAATATGTTGGAGATTCCTATTTGCCTAAAATAGACGAGTATTTTTTTGATGGATGGAAACGAAAAGAGAGTAGTCGATTCCTTCTCCGAAAAAGATTGGGGTTAGATAGTGATTGTCCTCCAGGATATTCTTCTTTGTATTCCCACGGACGCAGTGTAGGATTTTTGCCCCCTAGTGGTAAAATTTATGAAGTGGAAATGCTGATGGGAGGGGTTTCTTCTTTTCGGAAGACTGTTTTTCGAAGCTTACAATTCTCTACTTATTTTGAAGGTTATGGCTTGTATGAAGATGCTGATTTTACCCTAAGAGTTTCTAAAATTGGAAAGCTATTTGTAAATACAGCAGCCAAATTAAATCATTATCATCATTCTTCTGGCAGACCCAATCAGTTTCAATATGGCAAAATGGTGGTTCGCAACGGTTGGTATGTTTGGAGGGTGAAAAATCCAAATCCATCACTAAGCGCTAGAATAAAATGGCATTTTATTACTATTCTCTTGACATTCATCCGATTTTTAAATTCCATTACCACTACAAAACGAAAACAGGCCTTAATCGAAGCTATGGGAAGAACAGTAGGATGGTGGAGTTTGTTTTTTAATGCGCCAAAATGAAGAACAAAATTATTTATTATTTTGTATTAGATAGTTAAAAAGAACTCGTAGAAAAACCAAAAAAAGACTTTCTTTGTAAAAAAATCTTTGTCTAGTCCATAGGACATTTTATTTCAATATAAATTTAGAATAATGGCAGCTGAAATTAATATACTTATCCCCTTATTTAATGAAGAAAAAGTATTTTCATTACTTATTTCAAGGATAACCGAATTACTTGATCGAAGTGAGTTAGCTATCACAGTTATTCTTGTGGATGATGGTAGTACCGATGCTACTCCTTTGTTAATGCGTCAATTGTCTTTGAATGACGAACGTTTTTCGAGTGTGTTTTTATCTCGAAATTTTGGACATCAAATGGCTTTAACTGCTGCTTTGACAAGAGTGGATGCTACTGAAGCGGTGATGATTATAGATGGAGATTTGCAGGATCCTCCCGAATTGCTTGAAGAGCTATATCTTTTGTACAAAGAAGGATATGATGTCGTTTATGCCATCAGAGAATCCAGAAAAGAAGGCTTTTTTAAAGTGTTGCTCTATAAACTCTATTACCGTTTACAAAAAAAACTATCCACCACTACAATTCCTATTGACGCTGGCGATTTTTCTCTTATCAGTCGGCGTGTTGTCGATATTATGAATGATATGCCTGAAGAAAGCCGGTATTTGCGAGGGATGCGAAGTTGGGTGGGCTTTAAACAAATAGGGTATAAATACAGTCGTCCAGATCGACAAGCGGGTACTACACAATATTCTTTTAGGCAGTTATTTAAATTGGCTTTGAATGGGATCTTTAATTTTAGTGAATTTCCTATCAAATTTATTTCCTTTTTAGGAATAACTACCATGGTGATTAGTGTTCTCTATTTTATAATTACTTTGGTAAAAAGATTCACCAGCGATTATGTGCCAGACGGATTTACCGCCTTAGTTTTTTTAATTGTTCTGTTTGGTGGGGTGCAATTGATTTCGATTGGCATATTAGGAGAATATATCATACGTGTATTTTTTCAGGTAAAAAATAGACCTTTGTTTATCATTAAAGAAACCATAATTAATAAAAAAGAAATAAAAGACAAGGATTGTAATCGGGGTTAGTTTTTTACTATTTTGTAATTTTATAATGTATGAAATGAGCATAACTGATAATTGATCTCAAAGACCAATGATGATATATGCGGCTCGAACGAAGTGAACAGGCGAAGCAATTACATATGACTGATAAAAAACAATAAAGATCAACATATGAAATGAGCATGACCTAAAATTGGTCGCAAACACCGATGAAGATATATGCTGCTCGAACGAAGTGAACAGGCGAAGCAATTACATATAAACGATAAAAAACAATAAAGATCAACATTTGAAACGCCCACGACAATTATCATTGACACACACCAATATGATTATAGGCGTTCCATCTTCAAATAAAAAACAAATATTATAATCAGATGAAACGTCCACGACAATTATCATTGACACACACCAATATGATTATAGGCGTTCCATCTTCCAATAAAAAAACAAATATTATAAACAGATGAAACGCCCACGACAATTATCATTGACACACACCAATATGATTAT
>JACCDH010099531.1_pt1 | contig 11888 bp, 9 predicted proteins | sample 7442481 | NCBI WGS metagenome assembly JACCDH01 (sample SAMN15323433, study PRJNA562643) | freshwater metagenome | isolation source: river surface water | place: USA:Blue River Watershed | collected 2017-08-15 | reverse complement strand
TCTTGTTGATGTGCTGGCCGCCGGCGCCGGACGCGCGATAGGTATCGACACGCACATCCGCCGGATTGACATCGACCTCGATCGATTCATCGACCTCCGGATAGACAAACAGGCTGGAGAAGGACGTATGCCGGCCATTGGCCGAGTCAAATGGCGATTTGCGCACCAGACGGTGAACACCGGTTTCGGTGCGCAGATGGCCGTACGCATAATCGCCCTCGACCTTCAGGGTCGCGGTCTTGATGCCGGCGACCTCGCCATCGGATTGTTCAAGGATCTCGGTCTTGAAGCCCTTGCGCTCGCAATAGCGCAGATACTGGCGCAGCAGCATTGACGCCCAGTCCTGGGCCTCGGTGCCGCCGGCGCCTGCCTGAATGTCAATGAAGCAGTTGTTGGGGTCGAGCGGGTTGGAGAACATCCGGCGGAATTCCAGCGCCTCGACTTGTGCTTGCAGATCATGTGCGTCAGCCTCGACGGCGAGCAGAGTGTCGGTATCGTTCTCTTCCCGCGCCATGTCCAGCAGATCGCTGGTGTCTTGCAGGCCGCTGTGGATGGACGTCAGCGAATCGACGATCGCTTCGAGGGATTTTTTTTCTTTGCCGAGGTCCTGGGCGCGCTTCGGATCGTCCCAGACGGTGGGGTCTTCGAGTTCGGCGTTAACTTGTTCGAGTTTCTCTGACTTCAGATCGAAGTCAAAGATACCTCCGGAGATCTTGCTCGCGCGCGCTGAGGTCGGCGAGCAGGGCGGTAAGGGCGTTTAAGCGTTCGGCTTCCATGATCTTTCGGTGAGGCTCCAAAAGCCAGTGATTATACCGTAAGCACCTGTCGATGCCGGGCCAAAGGCTCGGTGTGCAAGTCTTCGGCCTGCCGGTGACGACTCAGCTTTTTGTCAGCTTGGAAAAGCCGATGCACCAGAGGGTGTTGTGCATTCCTTCAGAAGGAGTGCACAACACCCTCCAGGCGAAGACGCAACAATGGCGTGGTAAGCCCATCAGGCGAACCCGTCCGGACTCATGAAGGGAATGTTCGTGGTTTTCTTTGGCTCGTAAAAATCCCGGAATGCTGCAGAGACATGCTGGTCACGGAAATCCAGGCTGCCGGCGTGTTTGTTGGGGAGCGTGTAGACCTTGCCGACTTGTCTCGGGGCATAGGGGATGAGCGATGAAGAGAGCGTTTGGATTTTTTTCAGCACTCTTGCGCTGGACATCCAGTCACTCTTGATGCGCAGATGTAACTGCTTTTCCAGCCGGTCGCGCGGAATGTCATCCAGATCTTCCAGGCAGCCTTTTCCCAGTGCGGCAGCATTGAAGCAGGTGGATGGCAGGTCGTGTTTGAGACCGACATAATTGGCAATGCCGCCTCCCAGCGAATGTCCGGTCAGTTCAAGAGTAGCGCCGGGCGGCAGATGGTGCTTGATCTGCGCGATCAGTTGTTCCGCTTGTCGGTAGGCCGGCGGAACGCCGCCTCTGCCTGTAATTTGCCGGATATTGTTGGTCCATTGTGTACCGATCATGCCGGGGATGCCAGTGCCGGGGAAGGCCACCACATAAGCAGGAAGCTCAGCTTTCTTCTGCTTTTTTGTATGGATTTCGAAATACAGGCCAGTGGCGTGGTCCTGGAAGGCGCCTTTTTCTTTGTTGATCTTGCCTTCAAGTGTTTTGTCTTTGCCCAGCAGTTCGTGAATTCTTCTGGCCTCCACCGCAGACAATTGTTTCAGAAAGTCTGTATCGTCGCTGTGGTCGATGACGCTGGCGTTATGTTCGGTTTGCTGAAGAATGCCAAAGGTCTCAAGCGTCTGTTCAAGAATTTTTTCCAGTTCGCCGGCATGTGCAGGAATGACTTCTCTCGAATACGTTTTCTGAGGCTTTGCCGGTGAGGGCCTTTCCGGCGGGTGCAGTCGTCCGGCACCAAGGCGGGGCGATTTTGAGGGGTGATCGTTCAGTGATCTCGGCAGAGGTACGCCCGACGCGGCCTGTGTCGCCGGCAAGCCCCGCGATAACGGCGCCCTGACCCAGGTCGACGGTGTAATCGGATGCTGCCGGTGGGCGTGATCAATTCGTCCCATCGCTGCGTGCGTATCGCTAAGTCAGCGATTCAACGGGGCTCAGGCTGAGCTGGTTCCTGGCTTCCCTGAGCGAGGCAAAAAAATTATCGACCGTATTGCCAAAGGCAATCGCGTCATTCGCGGGGATGTGCAGGTTGTGGCACAAGGTCAGCATCGCGAACTCCGGATCCCACGCCAGCCAGCATCCTCCGAGCGGGCGCCCGAAACGATTCAGCTCGAGTGCCCGGCACAGGTCGGCATCGGGCGCATCGGCAGAGAGCGGGCATACCGGTGCGTAGAAATAACAGACTTCCCCATCCTCCGGGACTTCGATGGCGATCACAGTGGCGTCGTCGGCGGTAAGCAGCGCGATTCCCTCGTCATCAAGCTGAATGCCCGGCGCTCGCGCTCTCAGCCAGTGATTGACGGTATTTGCATGGACACTCATTGGCCGCTCGGTCTGAGTTGCTCTCACGAGAGCCTTTGGCCTGGCGGGGACGCTGAGCCCGCTCTCACTACCAGCACTATGAGGCCGGCCAGCGGGCTGCGCCAGAAATGCAGTGCACTATTCCAAAAACCAACTCAAGCGCATCTGCCGGAACAACGCTGGCTGACCACAGCGAGGGATCAGCAGCCTTCGGCGTGCTCCACCAGCAGCTGCACCGAGGTCCTGCCATTGAATTCATTGGCATCGAGCCGGAAGGCCACACGGGCACGATCCGGCAGGCTGTCTGCGTGATTGAACCAGATGGCGTCAAACTGGCGTCCCTCTTTTTGCAGCATCAGTTTCAGGTGTTTTTCTTTCAGCACGCGCTGATTCAGCACACGAAATTCGTCGCAAAATACCGGGGGCGGGAAGCCCTGTCCCCAGACCTGGGTGTCGAGCAGCTGGATGAACTCCAGACTGAAACACTCCGGTTCCAGAGGTCCGTCCGTCTCCAGCACTTGCTCCAGGGTCGCGGGACTCAGCCATTCCCTGCCCACGGCTTCGAAAGCTTTTGCAAAGGCGGGGAAATCCTGTTCGCGCAGCGACAGGCCGGCGGCCATCGCATGGCCGCCGAATTTATCGATCAGGTCGGGCGCACGCTTGTAGACGAGATCCAGCGCATCGCGCAAATGAAATCCGGGAATCGATCGTCCGGAGCCCTTGATCATGCCGTCGCCGGCTGGCGCGAAAGTGATCGTCGGGCGGTAGAATTTTTCTTTCAGGCGCGAAGCGACAATGCCGATCACACCCTGATGCCAGTCCGGATTTAACAGGGTGAGCGTGGCGCTGTCGCGCGGATCGATGCTGTCCAGCGAGGCCAGCGCGGCTTCCTTCATGCCGGCTTCGATATCGCGGCGTTCGCGATTCATGGTGTCCAGCTCGCGCGCGATCGTCATTGCCCGCCCGAGATCGTCCGTCAGCAGGCACTCAATACCCAGTGACATATCCGACAGCCGGCCTGCGGCGTTCAGACGGGGGCCGGCGGTGAAGCCCAGATCGGTGGCGCTGGCTTTGCGGATGTCGCGCGAGGCCACCAAGAACAGCGCAGTGATGCCGGCATGGGATCTTCCTTCGCGCATCCGTCGCAGCCCCTGTGCGACCAGAATGCGGTTGTTGGCGTCCAGCCTGACCACGTCCGCGACGGTGCCCAGCGCGACCAGATCGAGCAGCGCGTCCAGCCGGGGCTGGCTCGTTGCATCGAAATGCCCGCGCGTGCGTAGTTCCGCCCGCAGCGCCAGCAGCAGATAGAACATCACGCCCACACCGGCAAGATGCTTGCTGGGAAAGCCGCAGCCCGGCTGATTGGGATTGACGATGACGGAGGCATCGGGCAAGGCATCGCCGGGCAGGTGATGATCCGTGATCACCACCTCAATGCCACGGCGTTTTGCCTCGGCCACGCCGGCGATGCTGGCTATGCCATTGTCGACGGTGATGATGATGTCGGGTGCTTTTTGCTGTGCCGTGAGTTCGACGATTTCCGGCGTCAGGCCGTAACCGTATTCGAAGCGGTTCGGGACGATGTAATCGATCGTGGCGCCCATCGCACGCAAGCCCCGTACGGCGACCGCACAGGCAGTGGCGCCGTCGCAGTCATAGTCGGCAACGACAGTGAATTTTTTTTTCTGCGCGATGGCGTCAGCGATGAGCGTCGCGGCCCGGCTCACCTGTGACAGCTGGCCCGGGGCAATCAGCGCATTGAGCTCGGTGGACAGTTCGGCCATCGTGCTCAGGCCGCGCGCTGCCATCACGCGTGCCAGTACAGGATGCAGTCCCTGCTGAGCGAGCATTTCGGCGTGGCGAACCGGGAATTGACGTACAGCGAGGCGGGTCATGAGGCGAGGCGGGACAGCGACGGCGGTAGCCAGAATTTTCTCATGCCTGAGCGGCGGGCGCTCCAGACATCCAGCTGCAGTCCGTCGCTGACAACGATCTTCAGCTCATCAAGCTGGCCGCAGGCGAGTTGCTCAAGCGCCGGGGAAAAGTAGTCCGTTTCGAGCTGATGCATCTGTTGCAGCCAGCCTGCCCAGTCCTCGGCGAGCGCCAGCGGCAGCAGGGTGTCGATCAGGCAAGGGTTCTGGTCAGTGCGGGTCATGGTGCCGGCATTTCCCAGCGCATCAGCGAGCAATCGCGCCCCCGCATCGGTCTGGGTGGTTGACGACATACCCCACAGCCACAGTGCGTTCACCCGCGGCTCGCCGCGCGCTTCGCGTTGATGATTCAGCGGATCCTGATGCCAGAGCATCTGCACTTCGTTGTGCAGGCGCCGCCAGTCGCGCGCCGCGCGGCCGGCCGGCTGCCAGACATCGATATTGTGCCCGCAGGCAGTGTCCGGCGAGCAGGTTCTGAAATCCGACCACGCCTCCGCGCGCACAAACCAGAAGTGCGCATTGCCGTAGCGGAGTTCGAGTTGCTGTTCGGCGAACAGCGGCTGTGCACTGCTGAAGAATGCCTGTGCTTCCTGCGCATCAAGTGCAACGCGCCGGTAGTCGGTAAGCACCAGATGGTCTCTCGCGATATGCAGATGCACGGGCTGCACGATGAACCACGCGCCGGCCGTGACCGGCAGACCGAGCGTATCCATCAGCGCCTGAGCGAGCGGAGGACTGTTGTCGCTCTGATGACCGCACAGCCATCGCTCATGCGGCAGACAGGCATCGAAGTGCTGACCGTGGTGATGCTCCTCCCTGCGCGCACGCGCCAGCAGTCTTGCCAGTGCAGGCAGCTTCAGCTGGGATAGCAGATCTCGGGCAAGGGCTTGCGGCGGGCGGGCGTAGGGGAGAACGAACGTCTTGGAAAGCATCTGAACATTGTAGGCGATTGTGGTTTGACTATGGCAAACTGCCGGCTTCGCGGGTTCTTTCGTGCCCTTTCACCGGAGCTGCTGATTGTCCTGGTTTCAAAACTTTCCTTTCGAATGGACCATCGGTCTGCGCTACACGCGCGCAGGACGGCGCAGTGCGCGCAACAGCTTTATTTCTTTCATCTCACTGATTTCGATGGCAGGTATCGCGCTCGGCGTGGCCGCACTGATCGTGGTGCTGTCGGTGATGAACGGTTTTCAGAAGGAAGTGCGCGACCGGATGCTGTCGGTGCTCGCGCATGTGGAAGTCTTCGATGCGTCAGGCAGCCTGCCGGACTGGCAGGCCACTGCAGCCGAGGTCAGCCGGCATCCGCTGGTGCGCGGCGCGGCGCCCTATGTGGAGGCGCAGGCGATGGTCACGCGCGAGGACACGGTGCGCGGCATCATGGTGCGCGGAATCCTGCCCGAACAAGAGCCCAGAGTGTCGGATGTCGCGACCCAGATCGTCGCTGGCAGGATCGCCGACCTGCGCCCGGGCGAATTCAACATCGTGCTCGGCAGCGCGCTGGCGCGCAGCCTGCGGCTGCAGCCGGGCGACAGGGTCACGCTGATCGCGCCGCAGGGGCAGGTGACGCCGGCGGGCGTGCTGCCGCGTCTGAAGCAGTTCACCGTGGCCGGCGTGTTCGAGGCCGGGCATTACGAATACGATGCCTCGCTGGCTTTCATTCACATGTCGGATGGTCAGACGCTGTTCCGTCTGGCCGGGCCCTCAGGACTGAGATTGCGCGTGGCTGACATGCAGCGAGCGCCGGAGGTGGCGGCCGCTCTGGCGGCAACGCTGCCGGGCAATCTGTACATCCGCGACTGGTCACAGCAGAACCGCAACTGGTTCGCAGCAGTGCAGACCGAAAAACGGATGATGTTCATCATCCTGACGCTCATCATCGCGGTTGCCGCATTCAATCTGGTGTCGACGCTGGTGATGACGGTGACCGACAAGCAGGCGGACATTGCCATCCTGCGCACTCTGGGCGCATCGCCCGGGTCGATCATGAAGATCTTCGTGATTCAGGGCGCGCTGGTCGGGCTTTTGGGCACCGGCATCGGCGTGCTGACGGGCGTGCTGATCGCGCTGAATGTGGATGTGATCGTGCCCTTTATCGAGGCGCTGTTTCATGTGCAGTTTTTGCCGCGCGATATCTACCTGATCAGTGCCTTGCCCTCGGATTTGCGCTGGCCGGATGTCTGGCAGATCGGCGGCATGGCGGTGCTGCTGGCATTTCTGGCGACCTTGTATCCCAGCTGGCGCGCCGCGCGTGTGCGTCCGGCGGACGCATTGCGACACGAATAGGCGCTGACCATGGATGCTGCTCTTCACACCGTGCTGTCCTGCTCGCACCTGTCCAAACGCTTCGCGCAGGGGCGGGACAGCCTGACCGTGCTCTCCGACATCGATTTTTCTGTTGCGCGCGGCGAGCGGGTGGCGATCGTTGGCGTCTCCGGCTCGGGCAAGTCCACGCTGCTGCATCTGCTGGGCGGACTGGATACGCCCAGCAGCGGCGAGGTGATCCTGATGGGGCAGTCGCTCGGCAGTTTGTCGGAATCCGCGCGCGGCGAGTTGCGCAATCGCTCGCTCGGATTCGTCTATCAGTTTCATCATCTGCTGCCCGAATTTTCCGCTCTGGACAATGTCGCAATGCCTTTGCTGATACGCCGTCTGCCTAAAGCCGAGGCGCGAGAACGCGCGGCGGAGCTGTTGTCGCGCGTCGGTCTTGCAGAGCGACTGTCCCATGTGCCGGGCGAGCTGTCGGGCGGCGAGCGTCAGCGGGTCGCGCTGGCGCGCGCGCTGGTCACGCAGCCGGCCTGCGTGCTGGCTGATGAGCCGACCGGCAATCTTGACCGGCACACTGCTCAGCAGGTGTTCGCGCTGATGCTCGAATTGTCGCAGACACTGGGCACGGCCTTCGTGATCGTCACGCATGATGTCGATCTTGCGCAGCATTGCGACCGTGTGCTCAGGCTGTCGCAAGAAGGCTTGTCTGCCGATCACGGCTGAGCGTACCGAACGCCATGCTGATCGACAGTCATTGCCACCTCGACGCGCAGGAGTTCGGCAACGCTGCACTTGCCATCGCCCGGCGCTCGGCTGAACAGGGGGTGCGCTGGATCGTGATGCCGGCAGTCGGGCGCGAAAATTTCGAGGTGGTGCGAACCCTTGCGCATCAGTTCGACGGCGGCGTGTATGCGCTGGGCATTCATCCGATGTATGTGCCCTCGGCCCCGGAGGCTGATCTGGCGGCATTGCGCGAGCAGGTCGACCAGTCGCTGTCCGATCCGCGCTTCATCGGCGTCGGCGAGATCGGACTGGATTTTTTCATTCCTGAGCTGCGCGAGGGCGCGTTGCGCGACAAGCAGGAATTTTTCTACGTCGAACAACTGAAGATCGCCCGCGATGCCGGTCTGCCTGTCATTCTGCATGTGCGGCGCTCTCAGGATACGCTGCTCAAATATCTGCGCCGCGTTCGCGTCAGCGGCGGGCTGGCGCATGCATTCAACGGCAGCGAGCAGCAGGCAAAGGCGTTTATCGATCTCGGCTTCGCGCTGGGCTTTGGCGGCGCGATGACCTTCACGCGCGCGCTGCAGATTCGGCGTCTGGCTGCGACGCTGCCGCCTACCGCACTGGCGCTGGAAACGGATGCGCCTGACATTTCTCCCGCATGGCTGCACCCGGCTGTCAACACGCCGGAGCAGCTTCCCTCCATTGCAGCGGTGCTGGCCGAGTTGCGCGGTCAGCCTGTGGCAGAGATCGCGCGCCAGACGACAGAGAACGTCGCGCGGGTGCTGCCCCGCCTTGGCAGCCTGATGATGGCCTGATTGCGCGCGCTGGCGCCGGGCTTGCTGGCGGGAGTGCTCTGGCTGCAGAGCAGGGCGGCCTTACCAGACGAGCGCCTGCTGCTGGCCTTGCTGTGCCTGTCGGTGTTGCTCCTTGCGGCGGGCGTGACCGCGATGGCCGCTCCGGCAGCCCGCACCTCGCGCCGCCGTTCCCTTATCTGTCTGTCGGTATTGCTGCTCGCCGGCGTTTCATTGGGCATCAGTTCGGCCGGTCTGCGCGCGCAGTTTCGCCTGCAGCATCGGCTCTCGCCGGGGCTGGAGGGCAGGGATATCCGGGTGACCGGTGAAGTGCGCGGCTTGCCGGATGCGGGCGGCATCGGCACAAGCACCACCACAAGCACCGGCACACGCTTCCGGTTCCGTCCGATAAAGGCCAGCCTGCCCGGCGGCGAGGCTGTCGATTTGCCCGGCGATCTGTCGCTCGGCTGGTATGGCGAGGATGACGCCCGCCCGCCGGTGCTTCGGTCGGGTGAGCAATGGCGGCTGGTGGTGAGGCTGAAGCGCCCGCACGGGCTGATTAATCCGGCGGGCTTTGATGCCGAGGCCTGGATGCTGAATGAAAACCTGCGCGCTACCGGCTACATTCGTCCCGCAGGCGGTGAACGCATCGCGGGGCCGCCGCCGTGGTGGCAGTCACCCGGTGCAGCGACCGACAACCTGCGCGCCGCCATTCGCGAAAAAATCCATCGCGCGCTCGGCGACCGGCCCTATGCCGGCGTGATCGTCGCGCTGGTCGTGGGTGATCAGCGCGCGATCGGACAGAAAGACTGGGACATCTTCGCGAAAACAGGCATTGGTCATCTGGTGTCGATCTCCGGGCTGCACATCACGATGATCGCCGCACTGGTGGCCGCAGTGTTCCACTGGGGGTGGCGCACTTCTTTTTTTACCCGCGCCAGTCTGCCGCTGCAGCTGCCCGCGCAGAAAGCCGCGGTGATCGCTGGTTTTCTGGCGGCATGGGGCTATGTCGCGCTGGCCGGCTTTGGCATCCCGGCGCAGCGCACGCTGCTGATGCTGGGCGTCGCGAGCGCCGGCCTGTTGAGCGGCCGCACGCCGGCGGTGTCGCACATCCTGTGCGCGGCACTGACCGTGGTACTGCTGGCCGATCCCTGGAGCGTGCTGTGGCCCGGCTTCTGGCTGTCGTTTGTTGCGATCGCCTGCATTCTCTATGCGACGGCCGGACGACAGGAGATCGGGATCGCCGCAAGCTCTGCAACGCAGGTTGCTGCGCCCGCCAGCCGCTTGTCGTCGATCCGCTCGGCTGCGCACACGCAATGGGTGATTACGCTGGGGCTGCTGCCGCTGAGTGTCGTGTGGTTCGCCCAGGTCTCGCTGGTCAGTCCGCTGGCCAATGCGGTGGCCATCCCTCTGATCAGCTTCGCAATCACGCCGCTGTCGCTGCTGGGCAGTGTGCTGCCGGCGCCGCTGTCAGCGCCTTTGCTCACGCTGGCTCATGCGCTGATGGACGGGCTCGCCAGCGGGCTGCAATGGCTGGCGAACGTCGATTGGGCAATCTGGCAGGCGCCACAACCGGGCTGGGGTCTGTTTGCGCTGGCGATGGCCGGCACCCTGTGGGCGCTGGCGCCGCGCGGATGGCCGCTGCGCCCGGCGGGTTTGCTTTGCTGGCTGCCGCTGCTGCTGGCGCAAGCGGAAGCGCCTTCGCAAGGATTCTGGCTGACGGCATTTGATATCGGACAGGGCACTGCCGTGCTGGTGGAGACCGCCACGCACCGCCTGCTGTATGACAGCGGCCCGGCGTTCTCCGCCGAATCCGACGGCGGCAGTCGCGTGCTATTGCCCTACCTGCGCTCGCGCGGCATCGGATCACTGGATGCGATGGTGATCTCCCACAGCGATCTGGATCATTCCGGCGGCGCGCGATCATTGTGGGGTGGCGTGAAAGTGGGCTGGCTGAGCTCCTCGCTGCCGGTCGATCATCCGCTGCTGGAGGGTTCGCCACCACATCTGGTCTGCCGTACCGGGCAATCGTGGCAATGGGACGGCGTGCGTTTCGAAATGCTGCATCCGAGCAAAGCGCTGCTGGATGATCCGCGTGCGCGGCCGAATGCCCGCAGCTGCACGCTGAAGATCAGCTACCGCGACCGGGCGGTGCTGCTCACCGGTGATATCGAGGCTGCGCAGGAGCGCTCGCTGCTCGCCAGATCGCGACCGGGCTTGTCTGCCGATGTATTGCTGGCGCCGCATCATGGCAGCGGCACCTCATCGACCGACGAATTTCTTGATGCCGTGCAGCCGTCTGTGGCGATTTTTCAGGTCGGTTATCGCAACCGTTACCGGCATCCGAAGACTGAGGTCATGGGTCGCTATCACGCACGCGATATTCTCGCCCTGCGCACCGATCAGACGGGGGCAGTGCGGGTTGAGGTAAATGAAACGCTGCGCATTCAGCGCTATCGCTGCGAGCGTGTGCGGTACTGGTCAGCTGAAGCTTGCAGCAGCACGCCTTAAATTGATTGACGCAGGCTTGCGCCAGTTTGACGGCGACACGCCGCCGGCATGCCAGCATCCGCAGCCTGAACAGAGGCGTGGATGACAAGACAACGAACCTATCTGCTGATCGCCTGTATCGCTTTGCTGCAGCCGTTGCCGGTGCTCGCATGGCCGGGCGAGGCCATGCAGACGTTCATCGAGCGCGGACGGCCGACCACGGTGATCGATATCGACAATGACACCTTGCTACTGACGGGCTCGGACCGCTTCTACACCAGCGGGCTGCGTTTGTCGCGCAGCTACCGGATGCGTGGCGACGATGGCTGGGAATCGCTGGGCTGGCGCATCGGCCAGCAGTTGTACACCGCATCGAGCATACAGCGGCGTCCGGAGCAGCTGGCCGCGCTTGATCATCCTTATGCCGGCTGGATCTATGCCGGACTTTTCCATCGTCGTGAGGCCGGTGACGGCAGCGAGATCGCCTATGGTCTGGACATTGGCTGTCTGGGGCCGTGCGCCGGCGGCGAGTGGACGCAGAATGGCCTGCATCGGCTGCTACATCAGCCCCGTCCCGCTGCCTGGAGCACGCAGATTGGCACCGAGGCAGGATTGGTCGTGCTGGCCGGCGCTCGCGGACCTTACTGGTTGATGGGGGAGGCGCTCGATCTGCGGCCGGGCGTGGCGGCCCGATTGGGTAATATTTTTACCGACCTCAGCGCCGAGGCGACGCTGCGTGCGGGCGAATTGCGCGGCGATGCCCGTCACATCAGCCGCTATGGTTTTCTGCGCGTTGCGGCGCGCGTCGTCGGCCACGATGCAACGCTGCAGGGCGGCTGGCTGCACGGCACGGAGGCGCGCACGGTCAGCCCGAAGCGACTGACCGGCGAAGCCGAGCTGGGCGTGCAATGGCAGGCGGCGCAGTGGGCGCTACGCGTGTCGGTTGTCAGGCGCGATAACGAGATCAGAGGACTGAGCGACACCGACGGACGTCAGGAATTTCTGCGTCTGTCCATTGCATTCACCCGCTGATAAATATTGCTGCGCGCGGCAGTAAAACGCCGGCTTCCTTTCCGCAGGACGCGGGATTCTTTGCGGTATAATTCGAATTTCACGCTAGTGCCTTTCGGCATATCCTGCAATGACCAAGTTTGTATTTGTCACTGGCGGCGTCGTGTCTTCCCTCGGCAAAGGGATTGCTGCAGCGTCTCTGG
>JACCDH010082606.1_pt1 | contig 11888 bp, 9 predicted proteins | sample 7442481 | NCBI WGS metagenome assembly JACCDH01 (sample SAMN15323433, study PRJNA562643) | freshwater metagenome | isolation source: river surface water | place: USA:Blue River Watershed | collected 2017-08-15 | reverse complement strand
TGTGCTGCGCACGGAAACCTTGACGGCGGCGATGGCCTGTCTTGTTCTTGTAACGAAGGATGTCGATCTTTGGACCCTTAACTTCGTCGATAACTTCGCCAGTTACCTTGATGCTTGAGAGAACCTTTGGGTCAGTAGTGACGCTTGCGCCATCGACAACGAGGAGGGCTGGGAATGAAACTGATGCGCCAGCAGCAGCGTCGATGCGATCGACGGTGATGGTCTCGCCAACAGTTACCTTCTCCTGGCGTCCACCAGCTTTAACGATTGCGTACATGCTCATTGCCTCAGTTCTTCGTATTAGTCATCAAGCCCGATCCACGCGTGAGGCGTGCTCGGGCAGACGCTAAGGGTACGGATTTCGTACCCCATGGGTCAAATCAGCTCATTGCTATGCGGTGATAACCCCTGAACTTGCCGCCCTGCGACGGCGCTTGCCCTTTGGGGTTGTGACCTCTGCAGACTCAGTTGGAGTCTCGTCGGCTGGCTCTTCTTCAATATCTGGGTGATGCTCGCTCTGCGCATTTACCTGTGGCATCGGAGCCTTCATCTTTACTGGATCCATATGAATATGAATTCCGCGACCATTACATGAATCACATGTTGTTGAGAAGGCTTCAATGAGTCCTTGTCCCACGCGCTTACGAGTCATCTGCACAAGGCCAAGAGATGTTACTTCTGCAACCTGGTGCTTGGTGCGATCGCGGCCTAGGCATTCAATTAAGCGACGCAGAACTGCATCACGGTTTGATTCCAAAACCATATCGATAAAGTCGATAACAACGATTCCACCTAAGTCGCGAAGACGGAGCTGACGAGCAATCTCTTCTGCAGCTTCTAGGTTGTTCTTTGTAACAGTCTCTTCGAGGTTGCCGCCCTTACCGATGAACTTTCCGGTGTTAACGTCGATAACAACCATTGCTTCGGTTCGATCGATAACGAGGGAACCACCTGAAGGCAGATATACCTTGCGATCGAATGCTTTAGCGAGCTGTTCTTCAACGCGGTAATCTGCAAAGAGATCGCCGGCGCCTGCATATTTTTCAATCTTTGGCATTAACTCAGGTGCGATTGAACCAAGGTATGAGGTGATCTCATCCCATGCTTCGTTACCTTGAATAATGAGCTTACGGAAATCTTCATTGAAGATATCGCGAATAACGCGAACAGCGAGATCTGGCTCTGAGAGCAGAAGCGCTGGTGCATGGAAGTTAGGGTTGACCGACTTTTGGTAGATGTCTTCCCATTGCGCCTTCAGGCGTTCTACATCTGCGGTGAGCTCAACTTCTGAAACTCCTTCTGCAGCTGTACGAACAATGACGCCTGCTTCTTCAGGGATAAGAGTTTTAAGGATTGCCTTAAGTCGTGTGCGCTCTGATTCAGGAAGGCGCTTAGAAATACCGCTCATTCCCCCGCCCGGAACATAGACAACATAGCGACCAGGAAGTGAGATCTGACTTGTCAGACGCGCACCCTTCTGGCCGATTGGATCTTTAGTTACCTGTACCAAAACTGGTTGGCCTGTCTTAAGAACCATCTCAATTTTGCGCGGTTCAGATTCGGAGATACCTGCGGCATCCCAATTCACTTCTCCGGCGTAAAGAACAGCGTTACGGCCCTTACCAATATCGACGAAGGCAGCTTCCATAGATGGAAGAACGTTCTGAACGCGGCCGAGATAGACGTTACCGACATATGAAACGTTGGCATTTCGGTTGACGTAGTGCTCAACCATTACATTATCTTCAATAACTGCGATCTGAATTCTGTCTCCGATTTGGCGAACAACCATCTCGCGATCAACGTTCTCACGGCGCGCTAGGAATTCTCCATCTGTAATTACAGTTCCACGGCGGCGATATGGCTCGCGGTATTCGCGTGAATCGTTACGTCCACGGTCGCGATCGCGATCACGGCGATTACGAGTGCCGCGCTCTGAACGATCACGTGCAGGACGATCTGATTTTTCACGGACTTCACGGACCTTAACAACTGTGACTACGCCATCTTCATCGATGACCTCGCCAGGTGTTACGCCATCTCCACTTGCACGGCGGCGACGGCGACGGCGGTGTGTTCCACCTTCTGCGCCATCCTCTGATGCACCTTCTGATGAATCTTCGCCTTCTTGAGAATCTTCGTTAGTAGTGAGCTCATCGCCTTGTGGCTTACGGCGACCGCGTCCACCGCGACGGCGGCGGCGGTTACGTCCACCACGTGAATCTGAATCATCGCCATCATCATTTGATGTTTCTTCAACAGCGACAGGTTTTTCTGCAACATCCTTCTTGGCGCTTGATTTTTTAGCGCGAGGAGGCGCAACAACATCTGCAGCCTGGAAGATTGGAACTGGAATCGCAGCAGCTTTCTTCGCAGCCGACTTAGCAGCGCGCGCGGGCGCTTCTTCGGTAACTACTGCTTCTGGGGCTGCCTCTGAGGTCGATTCTTCAACCTTGGACTTACCTTTTGATTTCTTAACCGCGCGCTTACGCGGTGATTTTGGCTCAATAGCCATGGCACCAAATCCTTTAGCGCATATCTAGGGGTAGATATGCATTCTCGTGGCCCGCTGCGAACTTTCCATGATGGAACTTTCATGACGAGCAAATCTTTTTGTGTAGTCCGCCGCAGGCGCGATAAGGATCGCTGGCCGCGCTGAACTGTTGGCTGAAGTATGGCAGATAAAAGTGCCCAAGCCCTATTTTGAGCGTGATTTAGCCGCGATGGCTGGCATGAACATTCTGTAGGAGCCCAAATCCAATGAGGTTGGCGAACATGCTCGATCCCCCATAAGAGAGGAATGGCAGTGGCACCCCTGTCATCGGCATCAACCCCAACGTCATTCCGATGTTTTCAAATATTTGGAATGCAAACCAAGCAACAACACCTGTCGACACCAGAGTTCCGTAGGGGTCGGTGGATCTTCGTGCAATGGCAAAACCGCGCATGAGAACGATAAATAAAAGGAAGATGATAAATCCACTACCGATAAAGCCGAGCTGTTCGCCAGCTACTGTAAAAATAAAGTCAGTCTGTTGCTCTGGAACGAATCGACCACTTGTCTGTGGTCCATCAAATAAACCTGTTCCCAATAATCCACCAGAGCCCACAGTGATACGTGCCTGACGTAATTGGTAACCAGCACCTTGCGAATCCGCATTGGGATCAACAAATGATTGCAACCGCTTAAGTTGATATTCGCTGACAACGCCAGCCTTTGTTGCAACGAAGCCACCAATAACGGCAACTAGTAAGAGCCCAACAATCCAACGTGTTGGTGCGCCAGAGACTGCGATGATGGTGACAACAGATGCGCTAATGATGAAAACAGTTCCCATATCTGGCTGCAACAAGATGAGCAGGATAGGAAGGGCGGCAACACCTAAAGCTTTGAGCACATCCTGGTTACTTGGCTCATCACTATTGTGTGTACGTTCTGAAAGCAACATGGAGATACCGATGATGATAGAAATCTTGGCAATCTCGGCCGGTTGAATCTGGAAGCCAAATGGGAGCGAGATCCAGGCTCGCGCACCATTAATCTCTGCACCAATTCCAGGAATTAGAACCAGAATCAAACCAAGCACACCTAGACCCCAGATAAATGGCGTGTAGGCGCGCAGCAATCGATAATCAATAATCGTTGTTCCCCACGCAAGAGCAATACCAATCACAATATTGATGACGTGACGTTTGAGGTAATACTCAGGATCTAAACCGTTTGCTGAATACCAATCGCGCGTTGCGGCATAGACCAACAAGGTTCCGATAACGAGGAGTGCTCCAACAGCCGCAGTCAGAATTGGATCAAAGCCCGCGAAAAAGGATGGTCTATGTGCGCGGCGGTAAGGATTGCGATTGAGGAAGGTACTCATCTCTTCGCTACCGCCTTAGGAGTTGGGCTAGTACTGACTGCTTTGCCTGGGTTGAGAATAGACGGTTTCGGTTTTGTCGCAGGTGAAATACGTGGCAACTTCGTTGGTGGCTTACCTTGCGGGAAGAGTGCAAGCTCTGGTTTTACAACACGGCCTTGAACTCCGAAGAGCGCTTCAAAGATGTTTCTAACACCTAGACCTGAAGTGCTGGCGCCGAATCCACCTTGGCTCACCATCATCACAACGGCATAACGCGGATTCTGAGTTGGAGCGTATGCGGCATACCAAGATGTATCTGACTTCAAAGTTCCATTTGGATTTCTTCCAAATACCTGCGCCGTTCCAGTCTTTCCAGATGTTTGCACTGGGAAGCCGCTAAAGACACCTGCAGAAGTTCCGGTAAGAGTGACTTCGTGGAGAGATTCTTGCAAGAGCTTGAGCGTTACAGGGTCTACTCCGATATCTCCGAGGTTTTCTGAACCGAATTTCTTCACAACAGTGCCATCAGATTTCACAATCGCCTTGGCAACTGTTGGCTTCCAGATAGTTCCACCATTGGCAATCGCTGCATACATCTGTGCCAACTTAATCGGAGTAATGACGGTGTCTCCTTGGCCAATGGAGAAATTGACCGCATCTCCTGCTCGAATCTTGTCGCCATCTAAGCAATTCTCTCGAGCAAGTTCGAGTAAGAAGGGGGTCTGCTGAGATTTCTTGGTGCGCTCTTTGTAGTTGCAGTAGTAATCCTTATTCTGGCTATACCAATCCTTGCGCCACTGACGGTCGGCCAGGCGTCCGGCAGATTCCGAAGGGAGATCTACCCCAGTCTTTACGCCAATCTGAAAGCGCTTAGCAGCGTTAAAGAAATAATCATTTGCATCTGACTTTGGGCGAAGTCCACCATCGCGCACCCATTCGTCATAGGCAATCTGATACCAAATTGTGTCGCAAGAAATAGCCATCGCCTTCTTCATGGAGATGGTGCCCTGCGCTTTACCTTCGAAGTTTCTAAATGCGCGAGTACCTACTTGAACCTCTGATGGGCAGGCATAGTTCTTCGTTAAGTCATAACCTGCATTTGCTGCCGCTACAAGTGAAACTGCTTTTAAGGTTGATGCGGGTGCGTAGAGTCCTTGCAACACTCTGTTAAGCGCTGGAACTCCAGTTTTCTCACTGAACAAGTTGTTGGCTTGCTCAACGCTGAGGCCCCGTTCAAATGCGTTGGGATCAAAGGTGGGGTGGGATGCAAGTGCCAGTACCTGACCATTTCGCACATCCATCACAATCGCTGCTCCACCATCTGCCGGAAAGCCGAGTCCACGTGCACGCTTTACCGCATCGACCAACGCTTTTTCTGAGGCTGCCTGCAAACGCATATCAAGGCTTGTGACGAGATGAGAACCAGGAGTTGGCTGTGTGTTCTTACGCGTTGTTGTAACCGCCTCTTTGCGATCAACAATAAATGTCTTGATACCCGGAACTCCACGCAGATATGAGTCATACATGACTTCAAGTCCCGCTTTACCAATGGATTCAGAGCGGAAATAGGTTCTTCCATTTGCGCCAGATAAATCTTCTTCAGTCAATGGACCTACATAACCAAGTACATGTCCCCCGTTGAGGCCCAAATTTTCTGGATAGCTTCTGATAGCAACTGGCGAGGCAGTTACACCTGGATAGCGATCTGAACGCTCGACGATGCGCAGTGCAAGCTGCGGATCAGCTTCTTTGGTAATCGGAATTGGTTGAAAACGTGAGCCGGTCCAGCATCCCGCTTTCTTTCCTACGGGAAGTTCTCCGCACAAGCGAGTGCGCTGCCAGACGTCGGCGTAATCAAGGCCAAGCAATCCCACCAGGTCCCGAATGACCGCTTCACCTTTATCCGGCAACTTATCGATCTTGGTTCTATCTACAGTAATCGCTAGGCCCACTTTATTGAGCGCTAGTGGAACACCGGAAGAATCAACGATAAAGCCACGGTTGGCAGGAGTTACAACATCACGGCTTTGAATACTGAGAGCGGCGTCGCGATAGACAGGACCTGCAGCAATTTGTAGATAGAAGAGGCGCCCAAAGAGAGCGAACATCAAACTTGCAAAGAAGATTTGTGTAACGAGCAAACTGAGGCGAGCACGTTGGTTCATATTCGTGAACTCAATCCAAAGACATTTGCATGAATGTAAGAAATTACCTTCAGAACCAATGGAGAGACAATCGCCGTCCAGAATGCAGAACCGGCAATGCTCCAGAAAATACTCTGCAGGCTTCCTGCCTCCTCACCTAAAAGAACTCCAAAGACGAGATAGACGATGCGAGCTGCAACAACTCCAACTGTTGTCAGTAAGACAATATTGATGGGATTGGCTCGAATATTGTCATCGCCATATCCAAGAAATGCCACAGTGAGGCAGGCAATAGTCAATACCAAAGTCCATTGCCCCATCGGGCCGAGAGAACTCTGCGAAAGATCCATGGCAATTCCTGCACCAAAACCTGTGAGCGCTCCAATTTCTGGAGTGCTGAGCGCAGCCCAAATAAGAGCCACGATTAAAAGTAAATTGAAGCCTCCAAGTGGAAGACGAAGTTGTGTGACAGCAGCTTCTTGCAAGAGAAAGACAGTCAGAAAGACTGGAGTTGAGTAAAGGAAACTGCGCAGTGACATGGTTAAAGTCGCTTAACTAGTTGGGCTCGGTGACGGCGTGACGAATACAGTTACAGTTGGAATTGGCGTTGGAATTGGTTTTGGTGGAACGAGCGCATCGCGTGGATCAGCGCCTTCACCAGAAACTACGACTGCCACAACTCCAAGAGTTGAGAAATTAGTATAAAACTTCACATCAGCGGTTTGAGTAACAGCACCTGGTGAGTTATCAACATCTACGACAGCTCCGATAGGCACACCTGGTACAAACGGTCTGCCACCTTGGCTGCCGCGAGCCAGAATAACGTCGCCCTTCTTAATCTGAGTGCGGTTATCGAGAAGTTGAAGAACGCCACGGCGAGTGCCCTGTCCGCTCAAGATTCCGATCTGTTGTGACCCGGCAATGCGTGCACCGATTCGAAATGCTGGGTCGGATGCCAACTGCACAAGTGCGCTATTTGGATATACATACTTAACGACGCCGACTATTCCGTAGCTAGAAAGAACAGTCATATTGCTGCGCACGCCAGAGTTGGAGCCCACATCAATAGAAATTGATTGAGTAAATGATGTAGTCGATCCCTGTGAAATAACCTTTGCGCCAACAACTTTAAAGCCAGCGGTTCCAGCTAGATCCAGAACGCCCTTTAACTGCTTCAAGAGAGCATCTGCATTCTTACGGTTCTGCAGGGTAAGGCGCAATTTATCGTTCTCGGCTTGCAACTTTTCAATCTTGTTGCGCGTGCGTCCAAGGCTTGTGACATCTGAGAGAAAATTACGGAATGGGGAAATTGCCCATGAACCCGCTTTTTGAACGGGTGTAATTGCTGTTTGAGTTCCACTGCGCAAACCTTCGATTACTTGCACACCGCGCAAATCAAGAGTGATTAAAAATAGCGAGGTGACAATTAATACGATGATAAGTAAGCGACCACGGTTGTCGCCGCCGTAGCGCACTTGGGACTACCTATCGACGAGGCTCGGAGATCAAAACCTTTTCAAGGGCTTCGAACTCTTCAATGCACTTACCGGAGCCTTCAACAACTGCATCAAGTGGACGATCTGCGATGTGAATTGGCATTCCGGTCTCTTTGCGAAGTCTTTCGTCGAGGCCCTTGAGAAGCGCTCCTCCACCAGTAAGAACGATTCCGCGATCCATGAGATCTGAAGAGAGTTCTGGTGGGCACTTATCAAGAGTTGCCTTGACTGCGTTAACAATCTGATTGACAGGCTCTTCAAGTGCTTTGCGAATTTCAGCAGCCGTAACAACGATTGTCTTTGGAAGACCTGTTGCCAGGTCGCGACCACGAATTTCGGCATCGTTTTCGCCTTGTAGTGGGTAGGCAGAACCAATAGCCATCTTGATTTCTTCAGCGGTACGTTCTCCGAGAAGCAACGAATATTCGCGCTTGGTCCAGTTAATAATTGATTGGTCTAGCTCATCGCCACCAATACGAATTGAGAGGGCCGTAACGATTCCACCGAGTGAAATCACTGCTACTTCAGTAGTACCGCCACCAATATCAACAACCATGTTTCCGGTTGGTTCGTGGATTGGCAGACCTGCACCGATTGCTGCAGCCATTGGCTCTTCAATGATGTAAACCTTGCGTGCGCCTGCAGCGTATCCAGCATCCTTGACTGCACGCTGTTCAACGCCTGTTATACCCGATGGAACGCAGACAACGATACGTGGCTTTGCTAGATAGCTACGGCGATGGACTTTCTGAATAAAGTAACGGAGCATGCGCTCAGTGGTGTCAAAGTCTGCAATCACGCCATCTTTAAGTGGGCGAATAGCCACGATGTTGCCAGGAGTACGGCCAATCATCTTCTTGGCTTCAAGTCCAACAGCGAGAATTCCACCAGTGTCTTGGTTGACTGCAACTACAGATGGCTCATTAAGAACGATGCCACGACCTCGGACATAGACGAGCGTATTTGCCGTACCTAGATCCACGGCCATATCGCGGCCAATGAAGGACATTCTGTTAGACATTTATTTCCCTTCGAAGAAGATTGCTATTTCACGTGCTGCAGATTCTGGTGAATCAGAGCCGTGAACAATATTTTGTACAACTTTGGTTCCTTGATCGCGAGCAAGATCCCCGCGGATGGTGCCAGGGGCAGCAACTGTTGGATCGGTTACTCCTGCAAGTGAACGGAAGCCTTCGATTACTCGATTGCCTTCAGCAACAATCGCAACTATGGGACCGGACATCATGAACTCAACGAGTGGTTCAAAGAATGGCTTGCCCTGATGTTCTGCGTAATGCTTTTCAAGAAGCGCACGATCGGCTTGCATCATACGAAGCGCAGAGATTTTGTAACCCTTCGCCTCGATACGAGCAATGACTTCGCCAACCAAACCACGTGCTACGCCATCTGGCTTGACTAGGACGAGTGTCTTTTCTGTGCTCACCGGTGCAGTCTATTAGGGGTTTGGCGTCTGCGAAGCCATGAGCGCTGCCCGGGCGGCCTCACCCTTGCGACCTACCACTATGGCTGCAATCCAGAGTCCCCCGAAAAGAAGCCCGACGATGGCCATGGAAGGCACGACAACGGCATAACCAATCATCGCGACTTGCAAAAGTGATCCCAGAATCCAACCTGTGCGCTTCTTGAGAAGTCCTGGGGTGAGAAGCATCAAAATTGCAATGACTGCGCCGGCGATAATTGTTGAGGAGCCATGGTTGTCTTTTGCAAGAAGCATTGCAAAGCCCATTATGAAAACTTCCATGATGAGTACGGCCGATGCCAGCATGCGCATTAGTTCGACTCCTTTGCAAACTTCTTTCGAATTATTGTGCGTGATTCTCCCACCGAAACAACTGAGCCGGTAATCAAAATTCCGAGGGTTTCATCACTTAAGGGGCGGATGCAATCTTTGACCGCTTTATCAATTGCCTCTGTAAGGGTCGGCGTCGAGAAGGTGCGATCGCTGCCAAATATCTCGGTGGCCACTTTCTCGAGTTCGGTCACCTTCATGGCTCGCGGTGATGAGTTTGCTGTGACGATGATTGAATCCATCACTTGTTCTAGTTCTAGGAGAATCCCCCGAACATCCTTATCTCCCATCGGAGCAAAGATGCCGATGACCTCATCAAAGGTAAATTCGCCTTGAATTGTCTCGGCGATGGCCGCAGCTCCATGTGGGTTGTGGGCTGCATCGATAATGATTGTTGGGTCACGATGGAGTACTTCACAACGACCCGGTGACTTCACGTTGGCAAAGCCTGCACGCACCGCTTCAATATCTAAATCTTGATCTCCAAAGAATGCTTCAACGGCGACAAGGGCTGCTGCTGCATTAGATGCCTGATGCTTGCCGTGAAGTGGAATGAAAATATCTGTATAGATCTCTTTGATTCCTTGAATCGTGACAAGTTGTCCACCGACAGCGACTGCGCGAGAAATTACTGAGTACTCGATGCCCTCACGTGCGATATCGGCACCCACCGCTGCGGCTTGCTTCAATAATTCGACGGCGCTCTCTGGTTCTTGATGAGCCATCACAACAAAGCCACCTTCTTTGATGATGCCAGCTTTTGTTTGTGCAATCTCAGTCAGGGTCTCACCTAAATATTCGGTGTGATCTAGGCCGATAGGCATAATTATTGATACATCTGCCACAACTACGTTGGTGGCATCCCATTGGCCACCCATGCCAACTTCGATGATTCCCACATCAATCGGGTGCTCGGCAAAAGCTACAAAGGCAAGTGCGGTGATTACTTCAAAGAATGAGATGGGATGTTCAAACTTTGAATCCATTAAATCAAGGTAGGCGGCGATGTCGTTGTAGGCAAAGATCGCAGCGCTAGCCGTAATGGGTTCGCCATTGATGGCGATGCGTTCTAAGAAGCTTTCTAAGTGTGGGCTGGTAAATCTGCCGGTGCGCAACCCCATCTCAAAGAGAAGTGAATCAACCATGCGGGATGTTGATGTCTTGCCGTTGGTGCCACCGATATGAATTGTTGGATAGGTCAGTTGCGGCGAGCCCAAAATATCGACTAGCGCTGCAATTCTCTCCATAGTCGGTTCGATGCGAGTCTCTGGCCAGCGCTTGAGCAGCGCCGCTTCAATAGCGTCAAGACGCGCTTGGTCATCGGCTGAGATATGTGCCATTTACTTGAGCGCTGCAAGTTGAGCGGTGATTCGCTCGATATCGGCAGTTGTTACGGCAAGACGCTCTTTGATTTCTACAACGACGGCAGCTGGCGCCTTTGCCATAAAGCCTTCATTACTCAACTTTACTTCTGCAGTCTTGAGATCCTTCTGAGCTGTTGCTAAATCTTTTTCTAGACGTGCACGTTCTGCGACGACATCCACTGTTCCAGATAAATCAAGCTCCACTTTCATAGCGCCGATTTCAACAGATGCGCTCGGTGTGAACTCAGTCAGCTCTAGCTTGAGCAAGAAAGCCATTGCTGTTGAATATGCAGTCACATCGGCAGGAGCAATGATGCGCCCCGGAATCTTCTGACTTGGCTTAACGCCTTGATCATTACGGAAGCGACGAACTTCGGTGATTATTTTCTGTAGTTCACCAATCAAAGTCTCTGACTTCTTATCAACATGTGCTGCATCAGCAACTGGCCAAGCGGCAGTGACAAGAGTTTCTTGGCCCGTCAGAGTTGTCCAGAGAGTTTCAGTGATAAATGGCATCACTGGATGAAGAAGGCGGAATAGAGTGTCGAGAACGTGGCCAAGTACGCGCTGTGAGTCAGCAGCGTTACCTGAAGCGAAAGTTTCTTTAGATAGCTCTAGGTACCAATCGCAGAGGTCATCCCAAGCAAAGTGATAGATAGTTTCGCAGGCGCGGGCAAATTCGTAGCTTTCAAGGAGCGCTGTGTATTCGGTAGTTGTCTCGCTCAGGCGGGAAAGAATCCAGGCATCAATTGCTGAAAGTGAGCTCTGCGTCGGAAGTGGACCTTCAGTAGTTGCACCATTCATCATGGCAAAACGAGTTGCATTCCAGAGCTTGGTAGCAAAGTTACGAGAACCTGCAATCCAATCTTCTGCGAGTGCTTGATCTTTACCTGGGTTAGAGCCGCGCGCCAAAGTAAAGCGAAGCGCATCAGCGCCGTACTTATCGATAAATTCAAGTGGGTCAACAACGTTGCCGCGAGATTTAGACATCTTTTTACCGAATTGATCGCGCACAAGACCGTGCAAAACGATGGTGTGGAACGGTGGAACGCCATCCATGGCAAAGAGACCAAAGAGCATCATGCGCGCTACCCAGAAGAACAAGATGTCATAGCCTGTAACCAGAACGCTGGTTGGATAGAACTTCTTTACATCTGCGCTCTCATTAGGCCAACCTAAAGTTGAGAACGGCCAAAGGGCAGATGAGAACCAGGTATCGA
>JACCDH010964224.1_pt1 | contig 11895 bp, 12 predicted proteins | sample 7442481 | NCBI WGS metagenome assembly JACCDH01 (sample SAMN15323433, study PRJNA562643) | freshwater metagenome | isolation source: river surface water | place: USA:Blue River Watershed | collected 2017-08-15 | reverse complement strand
TGCAGTACTTTTTACGGTGAACTGGAGGGTATTTTCATCCCCGAGCAACTTCATGTTGTCCAATTTGAGGTGCTGCCCATCAAAGGGGTCTTTAACAGCCTTTGTGAGTTCTGCTGCGAGTTTGTCCGCATCAAAAAGTGGGGACTTGGTTCGTCGAACCGGATCAACAAGCACCCATTTTTTTCCTTGGGAAGTTTCATATTCGTACCAAAAGCGATCTGATTTTTTCATCCAATGCGGATCAACATTGGTCGAAAAAATCATTTTCTTTAATTTATCGGGAGAAAAGCGAGCGGCTAACTCGTAATTTCCTGGGTAAGCCGATTGTTGGGCAACACTTGAAAACGCAAGTAGCAGGAAACTTATTAGGAATGTAATTTTTTTCATGGGTGAGAAAGAATTTGAACTACGAAACTAGTAAAAGAGGAGGAAGAGAAAATGACCGCTTGAATAAAATCGAATCATTTATAAATCAATATAGGTCAAATGAAAAGATGAAGTTTTTCACTGTGAATGGATTCTAAACTAAAGAAAAAAATACCTGTAAATTTGAATTAAAAGTACTGAGTACTAAAAAATTGCGAAATCAATTAAACAACTACTCGTACTAATAACGAGAAGTTCTATTAAAAACTAAATTGTAATTTAAACCTATGCCAACCTGAAAGTAATGTTCATTTTCAAGATTTGATAGCAAGTCAGTGGTCAAAAAGATGTTTAGATAATTCAATTTACCAACTTTTTGGACAATCACATCACTTCTAAATAAATCAAATTTTGCAGAGATAAGTTTTAAATTCTCTATTCCCAAATTAGATTTTACTGGCCCATAATTGAATTCGAAAGGCCCCAAAATAACTCCTGCCTGTATAGCAGTGAAGTTTTTTATTGGATTTAAAATGTCTGGCACATCTTTTAATTTCAGAAATGTATTCGCTGTTGAGCTATATTTTCCAGAAATACCTATACGACGTTCCGGATTTGAAAAAAAATGTTTTACACCAATATGATAGGAAGGTAAAAGTTGTTCAAAATTCAGTTCACTACCAAGTTGACTTAAGTCAATTACCCCATTAGTTGAATTCAATGCTTTATAAGGGCTACTACCCGTCAAACCGAAAAATAAGGAGCTTCTACTTAAGCCCAAGCGTTTTTCAAGAAGCTTGCCAAACCGTTCAATTTTTTTCTGGTTATCCTCATGAAAACTTATTTTTTTAAACTCATCAAGTAAACCGTCTACTTCTCCTGACTCATCTCTTTTTCGAATAAGCTTCTCTATTTTCAACTCTAAATTATCGCTGTAGACTTTTAGGGAATTGGCATAATTTGTATTAAACTCTTTGAACTTTACTTGTTGGGAAGAGGTTAGATTCTCGAATCGAAAGGCCGTTAGAAAAGAATGAATTTCTACATAATTCTGATCACTCAAATTAATTTCTAGTTCAATTAATTTATTGTCAAAGTCCGAAAGTATTTGGGTTTCAAGATTGTCAAAATTTCCAAGCACTTCCGCAATTTGACTTACCAATTGCTGCTTCTCTTCCTTAGTAATTGTATTTGCTCCTGAAATAAAGTTGACACCATTGGCTAGTATGTAGTAATCTTTTTTCAAATCCTTTAATCCAAAAAAAACTCTTCTGGAATTTTTATTCCTTAAGGAGGCGTCCAAATTAAAAATCATTGTCTGAAAAATCTGAGACTTTGTATTTAAAGAGTTGTACAAATCTTTTTCAAATTCTTTTTTATTGACTGCACATTGAACAAAGTACTTCCCTCCAGAATTACAATAATTCCACTTAGGATTATTAACTACAGCAGATGAACTAATGTAAGACTCCGTATTACTGTAGGAACTGTATTCCCCAAGTTCACCCTTGACTAAGTTTTCAGTGTTCATTACAGAGACCACCGAAATGGTAGTTGAGATTTGATCTACCAACTCATTTTTTAGATTCGTTTTTTGTATGGGTTCAAGATCTTTTTTCTTAAAGTCAGACCTACTAATCTCCTTAGACACAAAATAATAGTTTGAAGAATTTTCAAAACAAGATTCCTGGCCTGAGGCAAAGAAGCATGAGCCTAAAAAAAATAATACTAAAAAAAGATGCTTGGCCATTTATTTCTTCTCCATTTCTTGATCAAAAATAGCTCTGAACTCATCTCGATTGATTCGAATCGTCTCCTTTGTTTTTTCGTCAATCATGCTAGTGTAATCCCTTACCACATCATCTACAGAAAGTTCAATGCTCGTATAGTATTTATACATGCCAGTAGCTTTATCTCGCGTGGTTTTGGAACAAACTACTTTTGTTTTTCCAATCGTCAATCTTGCAACCTGACGACCAATTTGTTCAGAGATAGACGTGAATTCACCCTTCATTCCCTCTACCATATTTGAAGAGTAACGTTCGGATACCACCTTAATTGTTCTTTCAATTGTCAAAGCTAATTGTGATGCAGCCATAGCCTCAGCATCTTGCATGGCGCCACTTGGGTTATTAGAAACACTAGTTCCAAATGCTCTAAAGTAATTTTTATCGGTTTGAAATTCCTTATCCTGACAAGGAATGAAAACTTCAACCTCACCCGACGGAGTTTTAACACTACTACAGGAAAGAAGAACAGAGCTAAAGAGGGCAAAAATTAATATCTTTTTCATAGCTTCAGAGATTAGTAATACATTTTAGAAATAAGGAAAAATCACAATGTTTTAAAAGTAAAATAAAATCAAATGATTTGAAATACTAAATTACAAATAAAATCAATACGAGAAACCAGTGTTTGATATTAAATCCTTTAATTTAAGTAGGTCATTATTTTTTTCATCCTAAAGAAATAATCCAGCAAAAATGTAGCGTCAACGTACAGTTTAACTCACCCCTCTCTTACCCATTCCCTGTTAACTTTTAACCTGATTGAAATTAACCCGCAATTAATCTGATTTTTTAGGCTAATCACTAACGTTTTTCTCTAAATCAGATAGAATTAACCACCCAAGACATTAATTGTTAAGAGGAATATTTTGTTGAATAATATGCCGATCCTTTATCGTATTAATTAATGAAAACTTAATTTCATTGAAAACCTTGAGCGAGTATTAAACTGCAATTATTTTTTATTCCTTTCTATCATCTAAAATTAATCTAAAAAAAATAACTTAGAATGATAGTCTAAAATCATGAAAGAAAGATTAAGTCATGAAGAGGTAAACTTAACATGAATATTAGAATAAATGAATCATAATCGGTTAGTTGGGAGGCTAATGATCCAATTTTATTCAGGTTCTTCCTCAGAATTTGACTTAAATGAAGACAACAACCAAAGTGTCCCAACACCCATTGATAGAATTTTTAAATACCAAGGCAATTGCAGAAGCAAAAAAACTATATTGTCTATGGGTCGATTTGGCCTAGGCGGTTCTGGGTCCAAGAAAAATCCAAGTAGGGGTATAACTATCATCAAGATTGGAACGACTCGTAAAAACATAGGACAAAGGTTTCGTTTAATTATTTAAAAAAACCACTATTAATTGATCAAAGAAGGCTGCTTAAAAGGTTTCCTTTACCTACAAGTCGACCCGTGGCATCTCTAGTTTCATTTGTTTTGGAATCATACTTTCCTTTTAATGCTCCAGTAGCACTTCGGATTTCAAATTTACCTCCCACCTCTTTTACTCGTCCTAATAATTTACCTGTTCTATCTCTTAAATCTTGATTAGCCATTATTTTACCTGATTAACTGTAGAAATAATCATTTTAATTTTAAATTAAGCTAATAAATTATTTTTGTATTACAAAAAAGCGAGCCACCAAAACACCTTCTTGAAATGAATTTATTTTGTTTTTACGGTTACCAATTTGTCACTTTCAAATAGTGAAGCGGGTGAGATTACAAGCTCTTCTAAAGGGATTTTTTCTCCATAACGCTCTTTTATTTTCTGTTTCACTACTTTACTTGATAAATCAAAGTCTCTTAGTTTTTCAAGATTTCCTATTTCAATACCTGTAGCACGCTGGTAGATTTTCCAGATTAACTCAGAACAATAAATCTTTTCGTCTGACCATTCAAAGGCTGAATCGTAATTTTTGCCATAGAATCCTTTGCCGATTTCTTTCATTTTTTGAATCACATCAGGAGTCAAAGTTTGTTCAGCGTTTTTAAGTCGTTTCACTACAAACTCTCCTTTTTCTCCTCGAGCAATCCACTCCGCCAGAGGAGTTCGTTTTACCGGTTGAACTGCTTCAAAAACATAAAAAGAATTACCCTCCTTAAACACAATTCCACAATGTGAATATTGTGAATTGGTTGCTAGCTGGATGGCCTTACTTTGACTAGAACGTGAAGTTTGAAAAATTAAATCTCCATCTTTCAATTCATCACTAAAGGAAGAGCTTAGAGCAACATCATTTAAAGAACCCTTTCCAAAAATTAAATGGCTATAGGAATCTTTCGCTAATACAATCAGGGTTACTAGCAACACTAAAAGTATCGGTAGCACTATTTTTTTCATCATCTTTTCATTTAATGGTTTGAATTATAGATTTTCAATTTATTGAACTCACAAAATTAGGAACCCTGACTAGGCATTCTTTCAGTTGAATGGTTGAGAGAGTCTTGGATGCCTTCAATTTTTTTATGCAATTTTTATTTGCCTCCCTTTCCATCCAATGGTTTACTCTACCATTAACTACAAACTCCTTTAGATACTGGTAATGAAAGGAAAACAAGCCCATTTGCCTGAATTGGTTCCAATGCTCCATTTCGTGCTGCAACACGGTGCATGCATTAGGGTTCTTTTCATCTTTATACTTTTCAAGAATAAACATCCCAAATGGCGGTATGGTAGTACCTTTTAGTTCATCAGGGAGATTAAAGGGAAGGTAAATGAATACAGGAGCTTTAAATAGGTTTAACACAAATAGGACTGTAAAAATCAATCCTAGATAAACTAATCGCTTTTTATACCGAATCTTCATCAGGCCGTAAGAATTACTTAAATGCGCAACTATTTGATCATTGATAAAGCGCTAATCAAATCATTATTTACGGTATTCGATCGTAGTTTACTTATCCTAGCGATTAGAAATCTTCCAATGCTAACGGACAGCTTGTTTAAAATGATGCGCTAAACCTTAACTTATATAGAGTATTTAGGGAATTTTAACTTATTAAATGAAGAACCTAATTAATCAACTAAAAAAATGGAAGAGTAAAAATAAAAAAGCGAATGCAACTAATTATCGGAAAAATGAAAAAAACGGGATAACTTCAGCATAAAGCCGACAACAGAAAAAGCAAAAAGCGTTAATGCTAGGTATAACTTAAATTTTTTGTTGTTTGAAAAATTAAATAGGCTCAAGTAACTAATTTAAATAAAAAACATTTTTTTTCGGAAATTTAGTCGGGCTTGTTTTGAAGGTAACCCAATAAAAAGGCTGCCAATAATTCGCCTTGCTTTTGATAACCCTTCCGTAGTAAATGAACATGGTCCGCATTCACCAGCCCCTGCTTTAACCATTCCAAAAGAGACCCTTTTCCACCCATGGCTTCTAGTTGATCATAGGTAGTGAGCTGGCGCTGCTCTGCAATAGTTGACAAGGCATTTCTCACCGAATCTACGGCCACATTGTACACATATTTGCCATTTATTTTCTTGTAGTTCTCATTAGGTAAGACGAGAATTACCTCAGTAGATGGAGAGGCTTCTGCAATTCTATCTAAACATAGATTCACCTCCTTGTTAAAGTAAGAGGCGTTCCAATTTCTATAGCTCTCATTTGTTCCCAAGGAAATCAAAAGGAAATCTGGGCGGATCAGCGTCAACCCCTTTTGGAAATTGGGATTTAAATTATAGCTCGTAAAAGTTGCACTAGCGACGCCTGTGGAACTATAAATGACTCCCGGCAGGTTTGTTTCTTCAACCAAATCCAACAACGTAAAATATCCCCCCTTAAACGTCAAGGTAGAGGTGTCTTTCTCTACTAAAAATGAAAGCGTGTCCAATACCTTAGTTTGATTTGAATAGGTTCTTTTAACCCCATTTACTTCAACAGAACAGTCTTTGCAGCCTTGCATCTCAAACAAAATCTGGCCTTTTTGAAATGGGTAATCAAGAATATCCTTCCCTGTTGACCAGGAAACCTTTCCACTTGTGGTCGCACTTTTTACAGATATTCCCGTGAGTCCAATGGATTGGGTGGAAGATTTAGTGATCCATGCTGAAGTCCAAGACACATTACTTGAAAAGGTGTAATCATTTGGCCCATACGTTTTGGCCAAACTATAGGGAAAGATCAATCCTCTGCCTGCATTCCCAAATTCTTTTTGCAATATTAATCTAGCGCTTCCCGTTAAATTATTGGGCTGCAAATGAGAATCTCCAATATGCAAAATCTTAATAGTTCCCGTTTTATTGGCTCCAGCCTCACTTGCCCCTCCGGAATTAGTTATGTTCACCTCTTGTGCACGGACAGTAGCACACAAAAGAAAGCTTGCTAAAGCTAGTGAGTTAAAATTGAAAATAAATAAATGGCTGAACCTCTGAAGACTGAATCTCATACATTACTTGAATTAACACTACCAATAATACTAACTTAATAAGTATGCTTTCTTTATAATACCAGGTTTTAAATTTTTCTTTTAAACCATCATTCAAAAGCGTCATGGAAAATCCAGCTCCTAAAAGGAAAACGTAAAGGAAATTTTGCTGACAAAATATAGACAATGTCTCCAAATCAATTGCCTGGAATAAGGCCTTAAATAGAACCAAACTATCCGAAAGACTCAGTGCTCTGAAGGGTATCCATAAGATCACAACGGCTAAAAAAGTAAGTAGCCAGGACAAAGAATCCCAAACCTTAGAACCTGAGATGGTAACCCATCTGCTGAGTAGCTTGTGAAAAACCAAAAGCAAGCCATGGCCAATTCCCCACCAAACAAATTTCCAATCGGCACCATGCCAAAAACCACCAATTATCATCGTCACAAGTAGGAACACCAACTGCAATGCGAACCCTTTTTTATTGCCTCCTAAGGGTATATAAATGAAATCCCGAAGCCAGCTTGAAAGCGAAATATGCCATTTTCTCCAAAATTGAGTAATGTTTAAAGATTTGTAAGGCGAATCAAAATTCAAGCACAACCTATATCCCATCAGCAAGGCTATTCCTATAGCCATATCGGTATAGCCTGAAAAATCACAGAAGATTTGAAGCGCATAACCAAGTACTGCGAAAATTGCTTCTACCCCACTTGCTCCAGTTGGAGAAGCATAAATGATGTCCACATACTGCGCAATGAAATCGGCTATAATTGCCTTTTTTATGAATCCTTTTGTGATCAAATAAAATCCTTCATTCACCATTTCCCCCGTTACCTGGATTTTCTTTTTCAACTGAGGTAAAAAGTCTTTTGCCCTGACAATTGGTCCCGCCACTAGATGAGGGAAAAAGCTCATGTAAAGCAGGTAGTCAAGCAAGCTTGGCACCTTAATCACCTTTCGGTGAATATCAACTAGGTAGCTTATGGATTGGAAGGTGTAAAATGAAATTCCAATCGGTAAAACGATGCTGGCAGTTTGTAGTCCCTGCTCACCCAAGCCAAGAGAACGCAAGAAAAAATCCAAATACTTAAAGTACATCAAGAAACTCAAACTAAAAACGATCGCCAAAGCCGTAAAAAAAGTGGCCAGCTTAGGCTTAGCAGTTTTGGAAATGAGGATTGAGAAAAAATAATCTACGCCCACTGTTACCAAAAGCAACAATAGGTAATTACCACTAGACTTGTAGTAGAAGTAGAAGCTGAATAGAATTAATATCCATTTTTGAACCTTTGAATTCGTATAAAAAATTGCATAGAGAATTAAAAAATTCGCAAACAAGAATAAAAAAATCCCATGGTGGAAAAGCATGGGTGCCTCGGCACGGTAGGCAAATTCAGAGAGTAAAGAATTGAAATCAATCATTTTTAGGGACCTTTAAAACAATGGTTTCACTGTTGTCACGATAAATTGTATCCTTTACCGAGCCCAAGTTAAGTATGCCTTTAGTTGTAATTTGCTCAGCGACTTTTTCAAACCAAACAATCGCAGCGTCTTTTGATGGATGCTTTCCATCGTTTGACCGCTCTAGTGTGAGCAAATGAGAAGGAAAAAATAACTCTCCAAAGGTTTCTTGCAAAACAGTGGTTATTCCCTTGTCTTTCATCCAAAAAGCAGGCCCAATATAATAATAGGGCAGTTTACGCTGTTCAAGGTTGCTTTTAATGGTTTGAGCATACTTTGTTCTTTTTTCAAAATCCCTAGCATGCACTTCATTCAAACCAAGGGCTACCAGCACAAAATCAGGTTTGTATTTTGAAATAAAATAGGCCAAAGTATCTGTATTAGCCCATTGCTTAGTGGTTGACCCGTACCAAACAATAGAAGCTACTAATTGATACTCATTATCCATTAACCGCTTCCTAACTGGTTTTCTGAGATTTTCCAACTGGGAATCACCCACAAACAGGATTCTCTTGATTGAATCATTGACTGGATAAGGAAAGTCATAGGTTTGGTTAACAAGTTCCTTTTGCAAAGAATCTCCTACTAAACTATCGGGAATTGTATCGCTACTTTCCAAAACCACCTTCTTCTTTTCTTCGGCTTGCCCCATTTCCAATTCTTTTAGAAAAGTCAATTCAGGAGATTTTAACTCAAGCGAAAGCTGTGGTTGCAAAATTGCCTTTGTTAAGAAAACGAAGAATACTAGATTGAAAAAAACACCAATCCAAATGAGTCTTTTCATAAATTAATTCAACAATTGAATTCTAATTCGCAAAGTAACATACCTACTTAAAAAAATGGTATATATATTTTTAAATTTCTAAAGAATTATATACAACTCCTACATTCTAGATTTTTTTCAGTTCTTAAAAAAGTTTATTACCACCTGAAAAGTTAAGTTTAAAAAAATATTTTTCTCAATCAAATAAGTAGGCTATTCAACAGAATAGCTATCCTGATTTTTAATTTTTACTTAACCTTATTTTAATTTTTAAGGAATAAAATTTCGTTAAAAACACAAAAGCATAATATTTCAAACACATTCAAGTGACGTAGGCAAGTGAAATTGTGAAGCAAAACGACTTGTGTGAAGACTGACTACAAAACCATCATCGTTTCGGATGTTCACTTGGGAACCAAGGGCTCCAAGGCAAAAGAAATCGCTCGATTTCTGAAGCAATTTCACTGCGATAACCTCATCCTAAATGGCGACATCATCGATGGTTGGCAATTGAAAAAATCGGGGAGTTGGAAGCGAAAACACACCCGTTTCTTCAACCGCGTACTGAAGATGATGGAAAGCCAATCCACCAACGTGTATTACCTACGTGGAAATCACGATGATTTTTTGGATCAAATCCTTCCTCTTCAAATCGGCAGACTGCAAATTCTGGCGGACATGACCTATGAAAGTAATGGAAAAACCTATTTCATTACCCATGGAGATGTTTTTGACAGCATTACCACCAACCTTCGCTGGATCGCCTATTTGGGGGATGTGGGCTATACTTTTTTGCTTTGGCTCAACCGAGTAGTCAACTATTACCGCTACAAAAAGGGTCTTCCTTATTTCTCGCTTTCCCAATTTGTCAAAGGGAAAGTCAAACAAGCAGTGTCCTATGTAGACGATTACGAAACCGAACTCGCCAAAATGGCCAAGGCAAAGGGCTGTAACGGCATCATCTGCGGACACATTCATAAGGCTGAGAACCGCATGATTGATGGCATCCACTACCTCAATTCCGGGGATTGGGTCGAGACCATGAGTGCCTTGGCTGAAGACCACAAAGGCAATTGGGAGCTGATTTACTTCAACCAGATAGATTTCAAGAAAATGGATACACATCAAGGGATAGCCATTTCGTCTAGGCAGGAAGAATTGGCCCAAATAGACCTTCCTCGGGTTGCCTTTACCGGCATCCAAGACGAAGAACTACGTAATCCAAGTATTCAAATGTAAGCCATGCGGTTTTTATTTTTGATTCAGGGAGAAGGAAGAGGGCATCTAACTCAGGCACTCTCCTTTGCAGCACTCCTTAAAAAAGAGCAGCATGAATTGGTTGGGGTGGTGGTAGGAAAAAGTCCAAGAAGACAGGTTCCTGATTTCTTTGCCCAAAAAATTGGAGTTGAAATTACGCCGGTTGAAAGCCCCAACTTTGAGACCGACGGGTCGGAAAAGAAGGTACTACTTGGTAAGACCATTCAAAAAAGTCTAGCTAAGCTTCCCACCTATTGGACTAGCCTACAAAAAATCCATGCATTGGTACAAGACCTGCAACCCGAGGTGGTAGTAAATTTCTACGAACCGCTTGCAGGTCTCTATAACTTATTATTTACACCCAAAATAGCATTCTGGGCCATTGGGCACCAATACTTGGAAGGGCATCCTGAATTTACCTTTGCTCCAAACCGAGGCTTGGAAAAGTTTCTTTTTCGCCTACATACTCGACTTACTGCCTGGGGTGCAACGGAGCGGTTGGCACTGTCCTTTTTACCGAAGAAAGATTGTAGAGGGGTTCAGGTATTTCCGCCTTTACTTCGGCAAGAGGTAAAGGAACTGACCGCTTCTCGCGGAGATTTCTACCTAACCTACATGGTCAATCCAGGCTATGCAGAGGAAGTGCTTACTTTTGCGAAAAACAATCCAGAAGTCTACATTAAGGCATTTTGGGACAAAAAGGATGCATCAGAAAATGAATACCTGCTTCCCAATCTGAGTTTTCACCAAGTCAATGATCAGAAATTTTTGGTAGCCATGGCGGCATGTAAAGGGTTGATCTGTACGGCTGGTTTTGAATCGGTTTGCGAAGCGATGTACTTGGGGAAACCCGTCGTCATGGTGCCTATTGCAGGTCAGTACGAGCAAGCCTGCAATGCTTTAGATGGGGAGCAATCAGGGGCTGGGAAAAAGGCGGATTTCTTTGATTTTGGACTACTCACTAGCTTACCCTTACCAGGCGCAAGCCATACAAAAGACTACCAAGAATGGGCTGAAAGTTGGCCTGTGGCATTCCGGAAACTTGTACACAAACTGGAATCAGAACCAAAAAAAGGCAGTCCTGAATTTGTGTATGTTAGCAGTTGAGACTTTTTCTTTCCTCCGGAGTTAAATCCTCCGCTTTCTTGTAAATGGTTTTTCCGCCGACCTCAAGTCTTACAAAAGGAAAGGCCGCTCGCTTAATTTTGGTCCGCTCCTCCAACGTCATTTGGGTGTAGAGTTGATCCAATGCTTCTGCCTCCAAGCGTAGCGCCTCGATTTCTTGATTGGTATAAACTGAAAATTTACGATTGGCATAAACTTTCACTTGGTACTTTCCATACAAGTGGCTGTATTTGGCCACCAATTCTGTGTCGTTTGCTTTGGATTCATCTCCCTGACTCGCAAAATTCACCGGCGCATCTTGAGACATGGATGCGGATCCTGGTTTAGAATGATTTTCCGCTTGCTCCTCAGTCAAAATCTGGCTTCCCCCGAAATAAATTCCTGCAAAAAGAACTAGTGATGAAAAAACCAGGGCAATTCTTGACTTCATGGGAAAAGGAGAGGAAGTTTTCATGGCAGTATCGGCGAAAGGTTAGAATTAAAATCTTTAACCAAAGGTAATTTTTTTTTATTCAGGTGGTTGTTAAAGTTTATGAAACTGAACAAAGAAAAAATCGAATTCAATCGGTTGATTTTTTAAAAAACTAGGAAAATATAAGTTTAAACCCAGTTTGGAGTAAATTCATGCACTTATCTTTTTACCAGGTACGAAAAATTTCCATGCGGCTTTCTGCGGTGAAAATGATAATTTCACCCCTCGCCCAACGAAGCACAAATTCATGTCTGCCGAATACACACGACTACAAGA
>JACCDH010667276.1_pt1 | contig 11895 bp, 9 predicted proteins | sample 7442481 | NCBI WGS metagenome assembly JACCDH01 (sample SAMN15323433, study PRJNA562643) | freshwater metagenome | isolation source: river surface water | place: USA:Blue River Watershed | collected 2017-08-15 | reverse complement strand
TCTTGCTGGAATTAGCGAAGGAAACATGCACCAGCAGTAGGTGAAGCATCAACCAGATAATCCGATGAGATGCCGGTCTGTCTCACTCTCATGCAAAGGTAAGATCAACCATTTAATCCGCTTACCCTTTGTTTGGAACGCAATAAAGCTTAGAGCCATAGCTAGACAAGATGTGGGGCATTGATATTATCAATTGCCCCCGTGCTCAAATACCTCTCAGGATATACTTCTATCAGTTCATTTGAGACAACTTCACATTGATGTCCATGAAACTTTCGATGATCCCGCAGACGACTTGACAAACATCATCAAGGTAATACTCCTCATCGAGCACTAAGCTGGTAAACAATGTCAATTCGTTACCTTCTGACGGTAAAATAATGATGTTGTCATTCTCATGCCCTGCAAATGCAGCATTTTCGAATTTTTGATTGTACCGCATCAGAAATCCTAAAAATCTTGTACCTCGTGATGGTCTTGTCCAACAGCCTGGTAGCATGCTGTAAACAACAAGCTCTCCAAATGGCAGCAAGAGTTCAAGCATAATACCTACATCAGGATCAGGAGTAGTAGGGCGAAAACAAATATTCGAATCTGCTAGCATCAATAATGAAAAAACTTTTGGACTGATCGCAGTGATCGGTTCTTCGAAAGGGTCGTCCCCATCAATCATGCCTGTCCGAGCCCCTTTATGTGCAAGGAACATATGATTACTGAAATTCTCCATCTCTAGTGAGTGGCTGAATTCTGATAAGTCGAATAAATCGTTTTCTTCATTTTTTATCGTTGGGATGTTCATATTAGCCTCCGTCAGTTGAATGAACATACCTATAGAAACACAACGAAAAATCGACGCTACAAATCAGTTTTAGCCCAGAATGAGAATAATCCTGATTGGATTAATCGCTGAAATACTCACAAAATCTTCAAATACGCCGAAGAATGGCTAAGTATCTAAAGCGCATAACAGCGACGACTAAATAGGGGGCATAGCAAAATATGATGGGGCGACTGTCTGATAAATCGAGCAAATGTTTTGGGCTTGTCATCTTCATAAAAGCCTTGAGCAGTTGCATTAAACGCTGGCTGGCACATTAAAAAATTTACGCAATAAATCTAATTTAACTTCAACAGAGCATAATCCGTAGTGACTTTGGTTCTGAGTCGTTGAAATTTCAATAGCAAAGCATTCACAGTGAACGTTTTGAGCATCGGGCATTTGGTATGTGTATGGCTGGAATCTATTGCTCCAAACACATACCAAATTGCGGTTTAACGCAGGAGCCTATACAAAAAAAGTTTATCGTTTGGATTCAGTCGAAAATAACCAAATCTCGATAAAAACGATCGACATCGTGGTAAAAGTGAATGATGCTCCACATCAAATTCGCAACTGTTCGCCCCCACATTAAAGACTGGTAAGTTCGAATCACCACGGTACCATCTTTGTTCAACAAGATCTGAAGGGATGGGTAGTTGTAGTAGCTCGCAAACTTAATCCCACGGGCTTGATTACATCCGGTTTCCCCGACTCAAATTAACTGATAATAAGCCCAGAACTCGGCTCACAATCTCTGCCAATGAGATCTGTGGCAGTGTAATTGAACTTGAATTCATCAGGCTCGGCTCACATTAGGTACCAACAAATAACTTGACAATTCGGTTTCCGCCGCGACTGACTTTTCTGGATACGAAATCAATCGAGAGATTCAGCCACCCTAAACTGGCTTTCCGTGATCATCGTGTTTCCCCGCCTCAGAAGGGTTCTCACCCGGGCCAGCAGTTCGGCAAACGCAAAGGGTTTAACCAGATAATCGTCCGCACCCAGTTCCAGTCCTTTGACCCTGTGTTCGATCGTGCCGAGGGCCGTCAGTAGTAAGACCGGCATACCCTTTCCGGCAGTGCGCAGCATGCGGATGATATCCCAGCCGTTCACATCAGGCAGCATGATGTCCAGAATGACTAAATCATACTCGGCTGTCATGGCGAGATGATATCCGGTAAGACCATTATCAGCGTGATCCACTACGAACCCTGCCTCTCTAAGCCCTTTGCTGAGATATTCACCTGTTTTAATTTCGTCTTCGACGATCAATATTTTCATCTTGCTCCCCGGCTGGCTGCTAAGATCATTCTATTGCGCCCACGATCGTTATCAACGGATTACAGCAAAAATGACAACATTGTCATTATCCTGTCATCCGACAAACAGAGAGCGTTCGGTAAAGTACCCCTATCAATACTCTGGACTTCATTTGAACCATTTACTACCAGGTCTGCCTAGACGAGAAGCGTTATGTTCAAATTAAAATTACTCAGCATTAGCACGATATTCATCCTGACCGGTTGTGTCTCTCAGGCACCTGAATATCAGGGCCCGGCAGCACCGGTACCCCAGCAGTTTTCACTGTCCCGAAACAGCCTGACGCCAGCAGTGAATGGTTATCAGGATACGGGCTGGCGTAACTTTTTTGTCGATCCCCAGGTTACCCGGCTGATCGGGGAAGCCCTTGCTAATAACCGTAATTTGAGAATGGCTGCCCTGAAGGTTGAAGAGGCCCGGGCCCAGTTCAACGTCACGGATGCAGATCGTTATCCCCAGCTGAATGCCTCATCCGGGATCACCTACAGCGGTGGTCTGAAAGGCGACAAGCCGACCACACAGGAGTACGACGCGGGTCTGGAACTCCGCTATGAGCTCGATTTTTTCGGCAAGCTCAAGAACATGAGTGACGCTGATCGCCAGAACTACTTTGCCAGCGAAGAAGCCCGTCGGGCTGTACATATCCTGCTGGTCTCCAGCGTTTCACAAAGCTATTTCAGCCAGCAACTGGCGTATGAACAACTCCGTATCGCGCGGGAAACGCTGAAAAATTACGAACAGTCCTATGCTTTCGTTGAGCAACAGCTCGTGACCGGGAGTACGAATGTGCTGGCGCTTGAACAGGCCAGGGGACAAATCGAAAGTACCCGCGCTGAGATAGCCAAACGAGAAGGCGATCTGGCTCAGGCAAACAATGCCCTGCAACTGGTGCTGGGAACGTACCGTGCACTGCCGCCAGAAAAAGGGATGAAAGGCGGTGAGATCGCGCCAGTTAAACTGCCATCAAACCTGTCGTCACAAATTTTGCTGCAGCGACCGGATATTATGGAGGCGGAATACCAGCTGAAAGCGGCTGATGCGAATATTGGCGCAGCGCGGGCGGCCTTTTTCCCGTCCATTACCCTGACCAGTGGCCTTTCCGCAAGCAGTACGGAGCTGTCCAGTCTCTTCACGCCAGGAAGCGGAATGTGGAATTTTATCCCTAAAATTGACATTCCTGTTTTTAATGCCGGCAGGAACAAAGCCAATCTCAAACTGGCAGAAATTCGCCAGCAACAGTCGGTGGTTAATTACGAACAAAAAATTCAGTCCGCCTTTAAGGATGTTTCCGACACGTTTGCGCTGCGCGACAGCCTTAGCCAGCAACTTGAGTCACAGCAGCGTTATCTTGATTCACTTCAGATAACTCTCCAGCGAGCCAGAGGATTGTATGCAAGTGGTGCTGTCAGTTACATCGAAGTGCTGGATGCAGAACGTTCCCTCTTCGCTACGCAGCAAACCATTCTCGATCTTACCTATTCCCGACAGATTAACGAAATTAATCTGTTTACTGCGCTGGGTGGCGGTTGGGTAGAATAAATTTATTTAATTAATCAGGAAATTAAAAATGCGTAATTCACTTAAAGCTGTTTTATTTGGTGCCTTCTCTGTCATGTTTTCTGCCGGTCTTCATGCTGAAACACATCAGCATGGCGATATGAATGCTGCCAGTGATGCTTCGGTACAGCAGGTTATCAAGGGCACCGGTGTCGTTAAAGACATTGATATGAATAGTAAAAAGATCACCATTTCGCACGAAGCAATCCCTGCGGTGGGCTGGCCTGCAATGACCATGCGCTTCACTTTTGTTAATGCAGACGACGCTATCAATGCCCTGAAAACCGGCAACCATGTCGATTTCTCGTTTATTCAGCAGGGCAATATCTCCTTACTCAAAAGCATTAACGTGACGCAATCCTGATTGACTGTCCGGAGCGAATACATCCAGTGCGCCTGAACATTCATTAAGGGATTACTGTGAATGAATGATCGGGCGCATATGCCAGGTGTTTTGATTTTTCAGCGAGAAATTGTATGGCTTCTTTAAAGATAAAATATGCTGCAATAATTATCAGCAGCCTCCTAGCAGGAGGGCTGATATCGGTTACTGCCTGGCAGTATGTAAACTCATCACAAAAAACAGTACAAACAGAACAAAAGGCACCGGAGAAAAAGGTACTTTTCTGGTATGACCCGATGAAACCGGATACCAAATTTGATAAACCCGGAAAATCTCCCTTTATGGATATGGACCTGGTGCCAAAATATGCTGATGAAAGTGGCGATAAAAGCAATGGCGGGATCCGTATCGATCCAACCCAGGTTCAGAATCTGGGATTAAAAACGCAAAAAGTCACGCGAGGAATGCTGAATTATTCTCAGACAATTCCGGCTAATGTCAGTTACAACGAATATCAGTTTGTCATTGTGCAGGCGCGCTCTGACGGTTTCGTCGAAAAAGTGTATCCCCTGACTACTGGCGATCATGTGAAGAAAGGCACTCCGCTTATCGATATCACCATTCCTGAATGGGTTGAGGCACAAAGTGAGTTCCTGCTGCTATCCGGTACAGGCGGTACGCCAACCCAGATAAAAGGGGTTCTGGAGCGACTTCGTCTGGCTGGTATGCCGGAAGAGGATATTCAAAGACTGCGTTCAACCCGCACAATCCAGACCCGTTTTACCATTAAAGCACCTATTGATGGTGTCATTACTGCATTTGACCTGCGCACCGGCATGAATATTTCGAAAGATAAGGTGGTGGCTCAGATTCAGGGGATGGACCCGGTCTGGATCAGCGCTGCAGTGCCGGAATCTATCGCCTATCTGCTGAAAGATACGTTGCAGTTTGAAATTTCGGTACCGGCTTATCCGGATAAAACATTCCATGTCGAAAAATGGAACATTCTTCCCAGCGTGGATCAGACAACCCGTACGCTTCAGGTCCGTCTCCAGGTTTCTAATAAGGATGAGTTTCTCAAGCCGGGCATGAATGCCTATCTGAAACTCAATACCAAGAGCCAGGAGATGCTGCTGATACCAAGCCAGGCCGTTATCGATACCGGCAAAGAACAGCGCGTGATTACTGTTGATGATGAAGGCAAGTTTGTGCCGAAACAGATCCACGTTCTGCATGAATCACAACAACAGTCCGGCATCGGCTCCGGCCTGAATGAAGGCGATACCGTGGTGGTCAGTGGTCTGTTCCTCATTGACTCCGAAGCCAATATTACGGGCGCGCTGGAACGTATGCGCCATCCTGAAAAAACAGAAAGCAGTATGCCAGCAAAGTCTGAGCAGCCTGTAAATATGCATTCAGGGCACTGAGGAGACGACGATGATTGAATGGATTATCCGGCGCTCTGTCGCCAACCGTTTCCTGGTCATGATGGGCGTACTGTTTCTCAGCATCTGGGGCACATGGACGATAATTAACACGCCGGTCGATGCGCTGCCTGACCTGTCAGATGTGCAGGTCATTATTAAAACCAGCTATCCCGGACAGGCCCCGCAGATTGTAGAAAACCAGGTCACCTATCCACTTACCACCACCATGCTGTCCGTACCTGGCGCAAAAACCGTGCGTGGTTTCTCACAGTTCGGGGATTCGTATGTGTATGTCATTTTTGAAGACGGGACCGATCTGTACTGGGCCCGTTCGCGCGTGCTGGAATACCTGAATCAGGTTCAGGGCAAACTGCCTGCGGGTGTGAGCTCTGAAATCGGTCCGGACGCCACGGGAGTGGGCTGGATATTTGAATATGCCCTGGTCGATCGCAGCGGAAAACACGACCTTTCAGAACTGCGTTCTTTGCAGGACTGGTTCCTGAGATTTGAACTGAAAACCATCCCGAACGTGGCGGAAGTAGCTTCGGTTGGCGGCGTGGTGAAACAGTATCAGATCCAGGTAAATCCGGAGAAATTGTCCCAGTACGGTGTCAGCCTGCCTGAAGTGAAACAGGCTCTTGAATCGTCTAACCAGGAGGCCGGTGGTTCATCCGTTGAAATGGCCGAAGCGGAGTATATGGTCCGGGCCAGCGGATATCTTCAGACCATTGATGATTTCAATACCATTGTCCTGAAAACCGGCGAGAACGGTGTACCGGTTTATCTGCGGGATGTTGCCCGCGTGCAGACCGGGCCTGAAATGCGGCGAGGTATTGCCGAACTGAACGGCCAGGGGGAAGTCGCCGGCGGCGTGGTGATCCTGCGGTCGGGTAAGAATGCGCGCGACGTTATCACGGCAGTGAGGGATAAACTGGACACGCTGAAGGCCAGCCTGCCGGAAGGTGTTGAAATTGTGACCACCTACGATCGCAGCCAGTTAATCGATCGTGCGATTGACAACCTCAGTTACAAGCTTCTTGAAGAGTTTATCGTTGTTGCTGTCGTTTGCGCACTGTTCCTCTGGCATGTCCGTTCTGCCCTGGTGGCGATTATTTCTCTGCCACTTGGCCTGTGTATCGCCTTTATCGTCATGCACTTCCAGGGGCTGAATGCCAACATTATGTCGCTGGGAGGGATTGCGATTGCCGTCGGAGCGATGGTGGATGCCGCCATTGTGATGATTGAAAATGCGCACAAACGGCTTGAGGAATGGGATCATCAGCATCCGGGTGAGCAGATTGACAACGCCACCCGCTGGAAGGTGATTACCGACGCCTCCGTGGAAGTGGGACCCGCACTGTTTATCAGCCTGCTGATCATCACCCTGTCCTTTATTCCTATCTTTACCCTAGAAGGTCAGGAAGGACGTCTGTTTGGACCGCTGGCATTCACGAAAACGTACTCCATGGCGGGCGCGGCCGCGCTGGCCATCATCGTCATTCCGATTCTGATGGGATTCTGGATCCGGGGGAAAATTCCTGCCGAGACCAGTAACCCCCTGAACCGGATGCTGATAAAAGCGTATCATCCATTACTATTGCGGGTCCTCCACTGGCCAAAAACAACCCTGCTGGTTGCGGCCTTGTCTATCTTCACGGTTATCTGGCCACTGAGCCAGGTGGGCGGTGAGTTTCTGCCGAAGATTAACGAGGGCGACCTGCTTTATATGCCGTCAACGTTGCCAGGTGTCTCTCCGGCAGAAGCAGCGGCGCTCCTGCAGACCACGGATAAGTTAATCAAAACCGTTCCTGAAGTGGCCTCTGTATTTGGCAAGACCGGTAAGGCAGAGACCGCAACGGATTCCGCGCCACTCGAAATGGTGGAAACCACCATTCAGCTGAAACCTGAGGATCAGTGGCGTCCAGGCATGACGATTGACAAGATTATTGAAGAACTCGACAGGACCGTCCGTTTACCGGGTCTGGCCAACCTCTGGGTACCGCCTATCCGTAACCGTATTGATATGCTCTCAACCGGCATTAAAAGTCCGATAGGTATTAAGGTATCGGGTACTGTTCTGTCGGATATCGATGTAACAGCACAGAGTATCGAAGCAGTCGCTAAAACCGTACCTGGTGTGGTTTCCGCACTGGCTGAACGACTGGAAGGTGGACGTTATATTGATGTGGACATTAACCGGGAAAAAGCTTCCCGGTACGGGATGACTGTGGGCGACGTCCAGCTGTTCGTCTCTTCAGCAATCGGTGGGGCTATGGTGGGTGAGACGGTTGAAGGCGTGGCCCGGTACCCTATTAACATTCGCTATCCGCAGGATTACCGTAACAGTCCACAGGCGTTGAGAGAGATGCCAATCCTGACCCCAATGAAGCAGCAAATTACGCTGGGCGATGTTGCCGATATTAAGGTCGTTTCCGGACCAACCATGCTGAAAACCGAAAATGCCCGGCCAGCCAGCTGGATTTATGTTGATGCCCGCGGCAGGGACATGGTGTCGGTGGTGAACGATATTAAGACGGCCATCAGTGAGAAAGTGAAACTGAGACCGGGGACCAGTGTGGCATTCTCAGGACAGTTTGAATTACTCGAGCACGCCAATAAGAAATTAAAACTGATGGTACCGATGACGGTGATGATCATCTTCATCCTGTTATATCTGGCATTCCGCAGGGTTGATGAAGCCCTGTTGATCCTGATGAGCCTGCCGTTTGCCCTGGTTGGCGGGATATGGTTCCTGTACTGGCTGGGCTTCCATATGTCAGTGGCGACCGGCACCGGGTTTATCGCCCTGGCCGGGGTGGCAGCAGAGTTTGGCGTGGTCATGCTGATGTATCTGCGTCATGCCATTGAAGCGCACCCGGAATTGTCCCGTAAAGAGACATTCACACCGGAAGGTCTTGATGAAGCCCTCTATCATGGTGCCGTATTGCGTGTCCGGCCGAAAGCCATGACCGTGGCGGTGATCATTGCGGGCCTGCTGCCCATACTCTGGGGAACCGGCGCAGGTTCAGAGGTCATGAGCCGTATTGCGGCCCCCATGATTGGCGGGATGATCACGGCTCCGCTGCTGTCCCTGTTCATTATTCCTGCCGCCTACAAATTAATCTGGCTGCGCAGACATAAAAAAAGCGTGTCCTGAACCTGAAAGGGCCCCCCCTGTGGGTGTCCTTCTTTACTGATTCACCCTGACGTCAGGGTTTATATCGATAATATACAGAGGTGAGTATGAAAAAAGTGGTTCTAATGGCGCTGGCTCTCGGCCTTTCACTACCCGCGATGGCGAGTGAAAAAGTGATTGATATGTACAAATCTGAAAACTGTGGCTGTTGTTCCCTGTGGGGCAAAGCGATGGAAAAAGACGGGTTTGAAGTACGAACTCACGTCATTGCGAATTTCGGGGTCGTCCGGCCACTCATTTCGGTGTGAACCGGCCAGTCATTTCGGCATCATCCGGCCACCCATTTCGGTGTGATCCGGTCAGTCGTTTCGGTGTCATCCGGCCATCTTTTTCTTTCTTCGTTTCAGGTGCTGCGGCATAACTGGGGTTTCCCTGTTGGCCGGAGCTTGTATGACACGCAAAAAGAAAGTGATGAGAACCGATATGAGAACTTATCTGGATGTGTTCCGGCTGTGTTTTGACGATAAGCTGCCCCACCGCCAAATTGCCCTTGCTCTGGGCATTGGTCGCTCGACCGTGACTGATTTAATTGCCCGCTTTAATAACCTCAACATCGCATGGCCGCTGGCACCCGATATCTGTTTAAACACGCTGGACCAAGCCCTGTTACCAGGTCGCGATTACCAGACCAAACGGGTGTTGCCTGACTGGTTACGTATCGATTTGGAGCTAAAAGATCCGAAGCTAACCAAGCAGTTACTGTGGCAAGAGTATCAGGCTGAACATGGCCGCGCTGCACTTGGGTATACCCAATTCTGTGAACATTACCGCCGCTGGAAAGGCTCGCAGCGCCGTTCTATGCGCCAACAGCATTATGCAGGCGAGAAACTCTTTATCGACTTCTGTGGCCCCACAGTGCCTATCGTTGACCCACGCACCGGCGAAATCCGCAAAGCCGCCATCTTCGTTGCCACCTTAGGCGCCTCCAATTACACCTACATCGAAGCCTGTGCCGGACAGGATCAGCAGTCCTGGCTGATGGCCAACAGCCGCTGCCTGAGCTTTTTAGGCGGTGTGCCGACCTTATTGGTGCCGGATAATCTCAAGGCAGCTGTAGTTAAAGCTGACAAGTTTGAGCCCACTATCAACAGTGACTACCAGGCGCTGGCGCGGCATTACCGCTGTAGCGTGATGCCTGCACGACCTTACAAACCGAAGGACAAAAGCAAAGTAGAAGGCGCAGTGCTGATTGTTGAACGCTGGGTGTTAGCGCGGCTGCGCCACCAGATCTTTTACTCGTTGGAGGCACTGAATCAGGCCATCCGATTGCTGAATCACCAGCTAAACGAGCGGCCGATGAAAGCCTATAACGGCCTGAGCCGTAAAGACTTGTTCCAACAAATTGACCAGCCTGCGCTCAAAGCGCTGCCTGCATTCCCGTATGAATACACCGAATACAAAGTGGCCAAGGTGGGACCGGATTACCACTTGCAGTTCGATAAACATTACTACTCAGTGCCGCATGCCTTGTGCGGTGAGCGGCTGGAAATACAGGCCACCGCCAACATGATCCGGGTGCATCACAAAGGCCAGTGTGTGGCGCAGCATGTGCGAAGCAGCAAAGCCTTCGGACAAACCTCGGAGTTATCACACTTGCCACCAGCCCATGCCGCGCATCAGGAATGGGGGCCAGAGCGATTAAGGCAATGGGCAGAGAAAATAGGGCCGGATACGCTAGGCGTGGTACTGGCGATAGAGAAGCGCAAAGCCCATCCGGTGTTAGCTCAGCGTAGCTGTCTGGCGCTACTTGGCCTGCAAAAAACCTATGGCAGCAAACGGCTGGAACAAGCCTGCACTATGGCCTTGCAGCAACAGGCGGCGTTTACCGGCTTTATTAAAAATCTGCTGAAAAACGGCTTAGCTCAAACCCAGCCTGACACCGAAAGCAACGGCCCAGCGCTCCACCACACCAACTTACGTGGCGCTGCCCACTACCAATAAGGAAAGAATCATGGATCTGATCATGACGCAATTACGCCAGCTGAAAATGGCGGCGATGGCCAAGGCGCTGGAGCTGCAACGGCAAAACCCGCATAACTACAACGGCTTGAGCTTCGAAGAACGATTGGGCTTATTGGTGGAACAAGAGCAGTTATCGCGCGACAACACCCGCCTGATGCGGCTGCGCAAAGAAGCAGGCCTGCGGCTTCGTGCCAGTGCGGAGGAGCTGAAATACCCGGCACGGCGTGGCATACGGCCAGAGCAACTGACACCACTGCTGCAAGGGCATCATCTGAATTACGGTCAAAACGTGCTGATCACCGGAGCAACAGGCTGCGGCAAAACCTATCTGGCCTGCGCACTGGGAGAACAAGCGTGCAGGCAGAACAAGAAGGTGAAGTACTACCGGCTGGGCCGACTGATGGAAGCGCTGAAACTGGGGCATGCCGATGGCAGTTATTTAAAGCAATTAAGCCAGCTGCAAAAACTGGATCTGCTGATCCTGGACGACTGGGGGTTAGAAGGGTTTAAAGGAAAACAAATCAGCGATCTGCTGGATGTAATTGAAGACAGATACGAGCAACGCAGCACAGTGATTGTCAGCCAATTACCGGTCAGTGAATGGTATGGATTAATGGAAAATCCGACGGTGGCAGATGCGCTGTTAGACCGATTGATCCACAACGCCCACCGGCTGGAATTAACAGGCGAATCGCAACGGAAAAAAAGTCTGGCTGAACCGACTGAAGTAAGTTAAAAAGTGAGGAGTTACGAAGAAAAGATCAGATGGCCGGACGATACCGAAACAGCTGGCCGGACAAACCGAAATACGCACCAACAATAGTCGAAACGCTGATCTGGGGAAGCTTGCTTGCGGCAACCTTAAAACGGTGGCTTATCAACGCGGCACAACAAAAGTATAACCGGGTGATTTCACTGTTTACCGGTGCAAAATCAGCCCATATCTGGTGGTTACCCTTTTGTTTAGATATTGCCAGAAGCCATGGCGCAGATTTAGTGACGGCCATAAATGAAGCATTGGCATTTTTAGCACAACGTTGCCAGCGTCAGAATTTGAAGAGGGATCAAAAAAACGGGATGTTTAAAATGCTAACTAATCTAAATATATCAGCAACTTAAGCTCTTAAGGACATACGTATGATTTCGCCATAACCTTTCAAATATTGCAGCGGAAGAAGAGGTGCAAACAAAGGGATAAGCAGGCAAGCCGCACCACCAATGACTATGACCCAGAAAGCTATTTTGGTAACAGGAGAGTTATAGATAT
>JACCDH010267965.1_pt1 | contig 11896 bp, 9 predicted proteins | sample 7442481 | NCBI WGS metagenome assembly JACCDH01 (sample SAMN15323433, study PRJNA562643) | freshwater metagenome | isolation source: river surface water | place: USA:Blue River Watershed | collected 2017-08-15 | reverse complement strand
GGTGGTCTGTGCAGCGGCATAAGAGACCCGCACCGAGTGAGCCGGGAGACCGAGGCTCCCGGCGATGCGAGGGCACCCGGGAGGGGTGCGGGTCAGCCGCAGCACAGACCACCCCCCGCCCCGGACCGCTCGATGCCAGGACAAGAAGCACTCAGGCCTCACATGCTGACCCCCTCAGCCCTCCCGCACCAGCAGTTGAAAGCTCAGCAGCGACACCACCGAGGCCGCCAGCATCAGCAGCAGCATCGGGTAGACCGTGCCGTTGAAGATCAGCGCCACGGCCTGCGCCGCCACCGCCGAGAACGCCATCTGCATGAAACCCGTGAGTCCCGAGGCGCTGCCCGCCAGCGACGGCGCCGCATTGAGCGCGCCGGCCTGGGCATTGGGCAGCGTGATGCCATTGCCCAGGATGGCCAGCGCCACCGGCAGGAACAGCGCCGCCGGATGCGTGATCCCGAGCAATTGCAGCAGCAGCGCCAGCGCGAGCCCCGCGATGCACACGCTGGAGCCCACGCGGATCATGCGCTGCAGGCTGTGGCGACGGCCGAAGTAGCGCGTCAGGTAGTTTCCTGCCATGAAGCCCAGCGGCACGATGATGAAGTAGTAGCCATATTCGTTGGCCGGCCGCTGCAGCACACTGACCATGATCTCCGGCGCCGCCGAGATGAAGGCGAAGAACACCACCGAGACGAAGGACACGCACAGGCTGTGGCCGCGAAAGGCGCGGTCCTGCCAGAGCCGGCCGTAGGTGCGCAGCAGGTCGCCCAGGCCCGAGAAGGCCACCGGCGCCCGCAGCGTCTCCGGCAACTGCAGCCACAGCAGCACGACCAGCACGGCGCTGATCGCCGCCACCAGCAGGAACACCGAGTGCCAGTCGAAGCGCACCATCAGCTCGCCGCCCACGGCGGGGGACACCATCGGCATCACCACCATGACCATCACCAGCGTGGCGATGACCGAGGCCGATTCTCGCGCATCGTAGACATCCCGCACGATGGCCCGCGCCACCACCATGCCCACCGCACCGCCTGCCGCCTGCACGAAGCGGCCGGCGATCAGCAGCTCGATGGTGGGCGCCGCCATGCACAGCAGGGAGCCGATCACGGCGATGCTCATGCCGGCGATCAGCACGGGGCGGCGGCCGTAGCGGTCCGAGAGCGGGCCGTAGGCCAGCGTCGCCAGCGCGATGGCGGCCATGGACAGGCTCAGGGTGAGCTGGGCCACGCCGGTGCTGACGGCGAAGCTCTCCTTGATGATGGGCACGCCGGGCAGCAGGATCTGCATGGCCACCGGGCCGAGGGCGGACACCATGGCGAGCAGCAGGATCAGGCTGCGCGACAGGTGGGTGATGGGGGCTGGGGGCATTCAGGGACCTGTGGGTGGGGGGGCTTGCAGGACGGCATCGCGGTTCTGCTGTGCATCCGCATTGCCCTGGGAACTGAGAATCACGCTGGAGCCCATCAGCCGCATGCGCTGGGCCTGGCTGATGTCATAGCCCAGGCCGAAGGTCTGGGCGTGGAATTCCTGCACCAGCTGCTGCTCCGGGGTCAGCGTGAGAGTCTCGTCGATGGCGCCCATCTGCACGCAGGACAGCGGACTGCCGCCCAGCGTGCTCAGGCAGATCGTGAGATCGTTCTGCGGAAACACCTCCAGCGAGAGCCCTTCGGGGTGCGAGTGAAAGCGTGGCGAGGCCTCCAGATAGTCGATGACCTGGCGCACGAAGGGGTCGTCGACGCCCCGGATGCGTACCGGCAGGGACAGGCCGAGACGGCGCAGCAGGCTCGGGTCGTTCTGCAGCGCCAGTTCGTAATTGCTGCGGGCCACCTCGAAGTCGCCCTGCTGCCAGGCGGCCTCGGCGATGCGGGCGGACAGCCGCGCCCGCAGCAGGCTCTCCTGGGCCGGCAGTTGCCCCAGCGCCCGTGCCGCATGGGCCAGCGTCTGCTCGGCCTGGCCGCGCAGGGCCGCGATCTCGGCGTGATAGGCGTGGTAGTAGCCTTCGTTCAGGCTGAAGGCGCCGGCGGCGAGGGCCTGTTCCAGCACCCCGGCAATGACCCCCTCGCCCATGATGCGCACCAGTTCGGGCTCGATCCACTCGGGGATGTGCACGTCCAGCGGCGCATAGGGGCGCAGGCGGTTGAGCAGCACCTGGGTGTCGGCGAACAGGGCCGCCGCATGGCGACTGGAGCGCCAGGCCTTGAAGCGCAGGCTCTGCGCCCGCAGCCGCTCCTGCAGCGCGTCGGCAACGTCCAGCGTGGCGGCGTTCTCCAGCGCCTGCTCGTAGGCGGTCTGGTTGGCGATGGCGTTCATCAGCGCGGCGATGGAATCCTTCTGCGCCTCGTCGGCACTGTAGGAGCCGGTGCGGTCGGGCTGATTCAGGGCGGTGGCGCTGAGGGTGGCGGCATCGGCCGGGTAGCCCGCCAGGGTCAGGAACATGGCGCTGACCAGGAAGTGCTCGGCGCGGTTCATCACGCCCACGATGGGTTCCTGCTGATCGCGCCACACCAGCATGTTGTCCAGCGCGGTGCGGGCCTCGTCGAAGCGGCTCTGGTTCATGTAGAGAAACAGCAGGTAGATCCACGGGTCGCCCACGCTGTCCGGGTCCAGCTCGCGGGAGGCACGGGTCAGGTAGTCCTCGGCGTCCTCCATGCGCAGCATGCTGAGCGAGACTTCCGAGGCATTCATCAGATACACCGTGTCGGAATCGCCGCTGCTTTCTCCCGCCAGGGCTTCGTCCTCGGTGATCGAGCGGTCACAGGCTTCCAGCGATTCGGCCGGGCGCAACGCAGAGAGCTCCACGGCGCAGAGCGTGTTCCAGGCGCGGCTGCGCTCGCGCGGATCATTGCTGCTGGCCAGCACGCTCTCGGCGCTGGCGCGGGCCTCGTCCCACTTCTGCATCTTGATCAGGGGCCAGCCGCGGAAGGATTCCACTTCCTGGCCGTAGACAGCCTCGATCTTGTCCAGATAGTCCAGCGAGGCCTGCTGATTGCCCATGAGCTGGTGCACGTAGGAGAGCTGGGAGAGCGTGAGGTAATGCCATTCCGGCGCGCCGGAGGCGACGGCGCGGCCCAGGGAGCTGTAATTGGTGAGTTCCTCGGCGCGGTTCAGGTGAAACAGGGCGCGTGCCAGATTGCCCTCCACCCGCACCAGCACTTCGGCCAGCGCGAACTGGGCGGCGGCCGAACCGGGCTGTTCGGCAATCCAGCGCTGGGCCAGCTCGCGGGCGCGCACGTTCTCGCGCAGGGCCAGGGCGTCGCAGATCTCCAGCGCGCGGGCCTCGGTGATGCCGAGCATGCCGAAGCACAGGGTGGCAGCGCCGGGCAGGTCGATGCCGGCGAAGTCATCCTGGGCGCGGGTGGGAGGTGTGGCAACAGCGAGTGTCAACGCGAGAAGGGCGCCAGTCAGGGTTCGCTTGCAAGCAAGCTCCCACAGTAGAGTTCGCCTGCAAGCAGGCTCCAACGGGGTTCGCTTGCAAGCAAGCTCCCACGGGGATGGCAGGGCGTTGCGCATCAGGGCTCCGCGCGCAGGGTGGCGCGGGCCAGCGCTTCCATGGGCTCGCGCATGCAGTCGCGCAGCACCTTGCCCAGATCCGCCACGCCGGGAGCCAGCTCCACCCGGTGGCCGAGCACGCGCGGCAGCAGGGTCTCGATGTCGTCGGCACTGACGAAGCTGCGGCCGCGCAGGGCTGCCAGCACCTGCAGCGCCGGCAGCAGCAGCACCATGCTGCGGGTGGAATTGCCCTGCAGCACGCGCTCGTCCTCGCGCAGATTGCGCGAGATATCCACCAGCGCCGTCTTGATCGCGCGGGCGATCACCACGTCCTCGTCAATCGCCGCGCGGGCCGCCAGCACCTCGCTGCGGCTGACCTGCAGCTTCGCGGCACCGCCGTTGTCGCGCCGGCTCTTCCAGGTCTCCAGTACATCCAGCTCGCTGGCGCGGTCGATGTGCTGCATGGTGATCTTGAACAGGAAGCGGTCGAGCTGCGGGGTGGGCAGCGGATAGGTGCCGGCCAGGTCGAGCGGGTTCTGGGTGGCGATCACGAAGAACAGCTTGTCCAGGGCGTAGGTGGTGTTGTCCACCGTGACCTGCTTCTCGCCCATGGCCTCCAGCATGGCGGACTGCACCTTGGGCGAGGTGCGGTTGATCTCGTCGGCCAGCACCACGTGGGCGAAGATCGGGCCGTGGCGGAAGTGGAAGCTGTTGCTGTGGGTGTCGAACACGGCGCCGCCGGTGACATCCGAGGGCAGCAGGTCCGGTGTGAACTGAATGCGGCGGAAGGCCGCGATGGTGGTGTTCACGCCTTCGGCCAGATCCTGTGCCGAGGGCACGATGGCCTCGCCCAGCGCCTTGGCCAGGGTGGTCTTGCCCGAGCCGGGGAAATCCTCCAGCAGCACATGGCCGTCGGCCACCAGGGCGATGATGGCCAGCTCGATCACGTCATCGCGACCTATCACCTGCTGGCGCACGGCCTGGGCGAGGCGCTGCAGCACGGCGACGGCCTGCTGCAGACGCTGGGACTGGGCACCGGCCTCGGTGGCGGCAGTGCTCTGCGGGGCTGTCGGGATGCTGGTCGGTTCTGTGGCAAGTTCCAGGCTCATGCAGGGTCTCCGTGCCGCTGCCGCAAGGTCCGCATGGACGGGCGCGGGCAGTGGGGGTGGGTGAGGGGGTCAGTGGGTTTTCAGCCAGGGCACCGGGTTGAGGAAGGCCAGCACGTGGCGCCACCAAGGCAGGCGCGGGCGCAGCTCCTCGCACACCCGCTGCTGCAGGGCCAGCCAGTCGGGCTGGGCTGCGGTGTCACCGCCGTGCCCGAGGGCGCTGGAGAGGTGGGCACGGGTCATGGTGGCGAAACTGGGTGTCAGGGTGAGCAGGCGGCGTGCGAAGGCCTCACGGCTCTCGCCATGGCGGCGGTGCAGTCCCAGCGCGGCGAGGGTGTCGAGCGTGGCGCGATAGCTCAGGCGGTAACGCTGGGCCGGGTCGGCATGCAGCGGCGCGCGCAGACGCTGGATCTTCACGGCATAGGCGGCCAGCAACAGGGCGAGCAGGGCGAATGTCGTGACGCGCACCACCAGCCCCAGCGGGAACGGTGCCTCTTCCTGCGTGGCGATGAATTCGTCGAAGCTGTCCTCATCGCGCAGCATGTCGCCCAGCAGCTGCTGCAGGCTGTTCTGTGGGTCCACCGACATGTCCACCAGGGTGCGCGAGGGCGCTGGATCGACGATGGTCCAGCCCACGCCGTCCAGATAGATCTCGGGCCAGGCATGGCCGTTGATGGCCTGGATCAGCAGGGACGAGCCGCCCGCCCGGTTGCTGGCCGGCACGGAATAGCCCAGGCCCACGCGGGCCGGAATGCCGATGCTGCGGTAGAGATAGGTGGCGGCGAAGGAGAAATGCATGCAGTAGCCCGTGAGATCGCCGAACAGGAAGGAGGCCGCCGGGTCCTCGGCATAGGCGTGTTCGTTCTTCAGGCTGTAGATGCCGTTGCGGTCCAGATAGTCCTTGATCACCAGCGCCTTGGCATACGGGTCGTCGGCGAACTCCGGGCGCAGCTCCTGCAGCAGGCTCTGCGCCAGCTCGCGGTAACGCGGGTCATCGGGCAGCTCCAGATAGGCCTGGCGCTGCTCGGGCGTCCAGTCCGGGTCGCCCGCCGTGCGGCCGGTGAGATCGGCGAAATCGAACTGCGGCACCAGGGAGATGGCGTCATAGGTCTGCTTGAAGCGCAGGTTGTTCGGGTTGGGCGTGTTGACGTAGGCCACCGGCGTGTCCAGGCCGAAAGGCGTGCGATGGGGCGCGAGCAGGCCCACGGTGATGCGCACGCTCTGGCGCTTGTCCGGCTGGGGCAGCGGCTCGGCGATCTCGGCGCGGGTGGCGGTGAAGTGGTCGATCAGGTCGGCATCCAGGCCCGGCAGCGTCGGGTAGTCCAGCAGTCTGCCATTGAACTGGGAATAGGCCGATTCGCGGAAATAGTAGGAACCGCCGGCCGGCTCGTAATCGTCGCGGAACAGCACCACGGCCACCGGCGCCTGCATGTCGCTGGTGTCGTTCTCGCCGTCGCGGAAGGGGTTGTCGTCCGGGGCGCTGCCCTCGGCGCGGGCGGCACCGGTCAGGCCCAGACTGTCGGTCATCTGCGGCGTGGGCAGGCCGAAGAACTGCACATAGATCAGCAGGGAGAAGCACAGCAGCCCCAGCACGGTGAAGTGATAGGGCAGGCGGCGCTGATTGCCTTCCATCATCAGCAGGCCCGACAGCGCCAGCACCGCGCCGCAGCCCAGGGCCATGAGGATGGAGCCCGGATCGATGCCGCGCACCAGCGCGAAGTCCCCGATGAAGAACGGCCGGTGAATCATGCCCTGACGGTGGGCGGCCAGCGTGATGACGAAGGCACTGGCGACGAACAGGATCTCCAGCACCCGGCCGACGCCGGCGCGCTGGGCGATGGCACGCAGCAGCGCACTGGTGGCGGCGCTGAAGAGGAACCACTGCAGCACTTCGCCCAGCTCGTAGGTGGCCAGCGGGCCAAGCAGCGCGGCAATGGCGATGTTGCCGGTGAGCAGGGCGGCGAGGCCGAGGCCGAGGCTCAGGCACAGCACGCAGAGCAGGGCGAAGATGCCCAGGCGCAGATCGCGCAGGGGCGGGCGCTGGATCCGCTGGTCCACCGCAAGGCAGGCCAGCAGGGCGCCGAGCAGGGCGGCCCAGGAGCCGCTGGGGCTGGTCAGGGAAATGCTCAGCACCCAGTAGCTCGAGGCAATGATCAAGGCGCGCAGACCGGAGGGCAGCAGGGGCGTCAGGGCGGATTCCTTGTTCATGATGCAAGACTCACAGTTTGTTCAGGCGCTTGTCAAAACTCAGTCCTGTTTGCCGGTCGACCACGAGGGTGGATTCTACAAGCTGACCGACTTGCGTCAACAAAGCACTCAGCTCGGCCAGTGCCGTGCTGTCGCTGTCCGGGCGCACGCTCGGCGGCTTGAACAGAAGACGCTGCCAGCGTGGCGGCGGTTCACTCTGGCGCAGGCCGTCGGTGGCCAGCACCACCGAGAAACGCACGCGAAAGCGCGCTGTCGTCTGGCGCAGGCGTTCCAGCCAGGCACCGGCCTCGGCACCGGCGAACACGATGCAGTGCAGGGGCCCTTGATTGCCCCAGTTCTGCAGGAAATTGTCGAGCCCCCAGGGCAGCTCGCCCTCCAGTGCGCGCGAACCGGCAATCTGTTCCAGTGCCTCGGTCACCTGGCTGGTGGGCGTGGGGCTGCCGTCGGCACCGAACAGCCAATCCTCGCCCAGGGCGCCGCTTTCCACCGCCACGCGGGCCACGGCAGCGGCCGCCTCGTCATGGGGACCGGACAGCAGCCATGCCAGGGTGCGGCTGCTGTGATAGACGCTGCGCTCGGCCAGGCGCACGTTCAGATGCCGCGTGCGGGCGTAGACCTTCCACAGGATGTTGCGCACCGAATCGCCCGGCACATAGGGCCGGATCTCCATCCGGTCGCCTTCGGGATTGCCGCCGGGGTCGGGAATGCCATCCTCGGCCGTGAGCGAGCGCAGCAGCGGCAGCGACTTGATGTTGCCGGCACGGGGCAGGGCCAGCAGTTCGCTCTCCTGGGTCACGCGCCAGGTGAAGCGGCTGAAGCCCAGCACATCGCTGACGGTGAAACGGCGGGTGATGTGCCGGCTGCGGCAGCGGCGCTGCGGCACGATCTCCTCTGCCCAGCGCTGTTCGTCCTCGGAAAGCCGGTTGCGGGTGTCGATGGCGTCGGGAAACACGATCTCCCAGCGCACGCCGATCAAGGGCAGCCAGGGCATGGTGGAAAGACTGAAGCCGGATTCGTTGGGGTAGCCGGCCTCGACCTTGATGCGGGCGACATGGCGGCGCAGCAGCACCTGCATCTCCATGTCCTCGCGGATCTGATGACGCAGGATCAGGCCGCCCAGCAGCACGATCACGGTGGAAAAGCAGACGATGGCCAGCGCACAGATGGCGAGGGCGAAGACCACCAGATCCATGCGGCCGTAGCCGAACACGCGCAGGGCCAGCAGGGCGATGCCCAGTGTCGCCAGCCCCTGGGCCGTCAGCGGGAAGCGCTCGCGCAGCACGGTGGCCACGCGGCGCAGGGCGCGCAGTGGAGCAGCAGGGGCGTCAGTAGCGCGTGAGACAGGCATGTGTCAGTCCATCTCCGGGCCGCAACGGCCCGAATCCTGGCATGAGCGTTCCGGGATCACCGACATCCGTTGCGCACCTGCTGCAGTGTCCGCCGCAGGCGGCGATTGTTGAAGGCGTGCACGATCAGCTCGTAATTGAGCAGTTGCGGAATCTCGATGATGCCCATGGCCAGGAGCAGGCCTGCGCCATACCAGGGATCACCCCACTGCAACAGGGCCAGGGCCCCCAGCCCCACCAGCAGGGTGAGGGCGCCGCGGCCCCAGCGGCGCAGGTAGAAATGCTGGGCACCGACGAAGAACAGCAGGTTCAGGGCGAGGTAGACCCTCGGCCTGCGTCGCTCGAGCTGCTCCCGCCGGGCGCACTCGGCGCGTGCGGCGTCGTCGAGCAGGGCCACTTGCTCGCGCAGTTCGGTTTCTTCCAGATTCAATTCCTTGGCGGAAAACATGCCCTCGGGCTCCCGGGAGTGTGTCGATGCGTCTTGCTGCCTGCACGCGTGTCTGCCGCTACGGCGGCGGTGGCGGCGGCGCCTCGGAGGCAGGCCGATGTAAGCACAGAGTCAGGCGAAGAACCAGTAGCAGGCGATGATCGCCGTGCTGATGCCGGCCACGTCGGCCGCCAGACCACAGGCGATGGCGTGGCGGGTCTTGCGGATGCCGACACTGCCGAAGTAGACCGCCAGCACATAGAACGTGGTCTCGGTGCTGCCCTGAATGGACGCGGCCACGCGGGCGGGAAAGGAGTCCACGCCGTAAGTGGCCATGGTCTCCAGCATCATGGCCCGCGCGCCGCTGCCCGAGAGCGGTTTCATGAAGGCGGTGGGCAGCGCCTCGACGAAATCGGCGTTGATGCCCAGCCACAGCACCAGGCTGCGGATGCCCGCCAGCAGCAGGTCCAGACAGCCGCTGGCACGGAACACGCCGATGCCCACCAGCATCGCCAGCAGGAAGGGAATGATGGTGACGGCCACGTTGAAGCCCTCCTTCGCCCCTTCCACGAACAGCGCGTAGCAGTCCAGTCGCCGCTGCACGCCCGAGAGCAGGAACAGCACGATCAGACTGAACAGCAGCAGATTGCCGACGAAGGCCGAGCGTGCCGTCAGCAGGTCGGACGGCAGGCCCACGATCCAGCTCAGCAGCGCCGCCAGGAACACGGCGAAGCCGCCGAACCAGGCCAGCACCACCGGGTCCCACAGCCGCAGCCTCTGCACCCAGGCCACGCTCAGCAGACCGACCAGGGTCGAGGCGGAGGTGGCCATCAGGATCGGCAGGAACACGGCGGCAGGCTCTGTCGAGCCCTGCTGGGCGCGGTACAGGAAGATGGTCACCGGCAGCAGGGTCACGGAAGAGGTGTTGATCACGAGGAACAGGATCTGGGCATTGGTCGCCGTGTCCTTGTCGGGGTTGAGGCTCTGCAGATCCTGCATCGCCTTCAGGCCCATGGGCGTGGCGGCATTGTCGAGGCCAAGGAAATTGGCGGCCAGATTCATGGTCACCGAGCCCAGTGCCGGGTGGCCCGCAGGCACCTCGGGCATGAGGCGATGGAACAGCGGGGCCATGACCCGGGAGACGACGGCGATCAGGCCGCCGTGCTCGGCAATCCGGAACAGGCCCAGCCAGAGGGCCATCACGCCGATCAGCCCGAGAGCGATCTCCACCGCCAGCGAGGCCATCTCGAAACTGCTGCCGATCAGGTCGGCGAACACCTCGGGATTGCTGCCCGACAGCCATTGCCACAGCGCGGCAATGAAGGCGAGGAAGAAAAAGCTGAGCCAGAGGGTATTGAGCATGGTGGCGGCATCATATGCCGCCAAGTCGACGCTGTGCAAAATGCGGGCAGGCTTTTCGCTTCGCCTGCTCTATACTGCCGTTCGCCGCAGTTTTCGAGAGTCCGAGATGTTCGACAAGCTTCGTTACTACCTGCAATACCGCAAGGCCGCTCAGGGCGGCGTCTATCTGCGTGGTCTGGAGAAGATCTCCCCGCGTTCGCAGCTGCTTCTGGAAGAGCGGGTGATGCTGCGTCATGTGCACATCGAACTGCCGGACCCGGCGGTGCCGCTGCGCATCGGCGCCTGCAGCTACATCCGCTCGGACAGCACGGTGCGCTGGCTGGCGGAAGTGGGCCGCTACAGCAGCATCGGCCGGGGCGTCACCTTGGGCGAGGCGCGGCGCAATCATCCACTGGACTGGGTCTCCACCAGTCTGGCCGTCAGCCAGCACTACCAGTCGCAGCACACGCATGCGCGCATCGGTCACGATGTCTGGATCGGCCATGATGCGGTGATCATGGAGGGGGTGACGATCGGACACGGGGCGGTGGTGGCGCGCAATGCGGTGGTGACGAAGGATGTGGCGCCGTATCAGATCGTGGGCGGCAATCCGGCGAAGCCGATCCGCTTCCGTTTCGACGAGGCGCAGCGGGAGGCCTTGCTGGCGAGTCGGTGGTGGGACCTGGACCTGGCGGCGGTACGTGCCTTGCCGTGCGACGATGTGGACGCCTTCCTCGCCGCGGTGGGGCAGGTGACGAAGAAGGCGCAGTTCCGGCAGATCGAGGTGCGCGCGCGCAGGGTGATTCTGCAGCGTTGAGCGTAGGAGCCTGCTTGCAGGCGAACCAACGGTGATGCCTTCGATCCGGCCCCGCGCCGCCGTCAGCGCCTTCTGCGGCTGACCCGCAGCGGTCCCCGCTGCCCTCGCATCGCCGGGAGCCTCGGTCTCCCGGCTCACTCGGTGCGGGTCTCTTATGCCGCTGAATGCGCTGACGGCGTCACGGGGCCTCGTTCAGTGCCAGCGAATGTTCGCGTGCTGGCAAGCTCCCACACTGCCCCGGCACCGAGCCCTCAGGTCAGGCCAGCGCGGTCTCGAAGATCGCCAGCAGGCGTGACCAGGCGCGTTCCGCCTGCTCCTCGTGGTACACCGCCGAATCCGGCACGCACCAGCCGTGCATCGCGCCGCCGTACACCTCGAGTTCCGCTTCCACACCCGCCGCATCGAAGGCCGCGCGCAGCACGTTCTTGGACTCCGGATCGCGCTCGTCGTCATTGGCGGCCACGGCGATCAGCATGTGCGCGTCCATGTTCGGGATGCCCAGGTGCGGACTGTCCGGGTTGGCCGTGTTCAGGCCGCCGCCGTGGAAGGAGCCGCCCGCGCCGATGCGCTCCGGGTAGTTCGAAGCGGTGCGCATGACGATCGGGCCGCCCATGCAGTAGCCGGTGGTGCCGATCTTGCGGCTGGTATCCACCGAAGGCTGCTGGTCCACCCAGGCAATGAAGGCTCCTGCGTCAGACACATGGGTGGCGGCATTGAGCTGGCCGGCCATGGGACGCACGATGGCGGCGACAGCCGGGTCGGAGAACTGGGCGCCTTCGCCTACCACTGGTGCCTTCGCGCTGCGATAGAACGGGTTCACCACCAGCACGGAATAGCCGGACTGGGCCAGACGCTTGCCCATGGCGCGGAAGGCCGGGCGCAGGCCGAGGATGTCCGGACAGATGATCACGGCGGCGTGGCGGCCGCTGGTGGGGTGCACGAAATAGCAGTCGGCGGTGCCGTCGGGCGTCTGGATGTTGACGTCCATTTCCATCACATCCTGGGCATTGGCCACGGCGGGCAGCATCATCGCCATGGCGGCGCCGGCGCCCAGTTTCGCGAACTGACGACGGTTCATCTTCGCTGCCATGGCCAGCCAGGCTTCGTTCTCTTCTACGGTATGGTTGTCACACATTGTTCTTGTTCTCCATCAAGGGTGAGTGGG
>JACCDH011100868.1_pt1 | contig 11897 bp, 8 predicted proteins | sample 7442481 | NCBI WGS metagenome assembly JACCDH01 (sample SAMN15323433, study PRJNA562643) | freshwater metagenome | isolation source: river surface water | place: USA:Blue River Watershed | collected 2017-08-15 | reverse complement strand
TCCAAGACGGCTACGCCCACTTCTATATCGCGGCAGCGGCCATCAACGTCTTGTTTGGACTCGGGGTCGCAGCGACTACCCGTCGCTACAAACGCGAACTGAAATCTCGCGATGGATTTTTGCTCGTCACCTTGGCATGGGTGCTCATGTCGCTCTCGGGGGCAGTGCCGTTTTTTCTGGCACTGCCAGAACTCGGCGCCACCGACATCATCTTCGAAGCGGTCTCGGGACTCACGACGACCGGGGCGACGGTCATCACGAATCTCGATGGACTCGCGCCGTCTCTCAACTTCTGGCGTCATACGCTGCATTGGTTAGGCGGCATCGGCATCATCGTGCTCGCGGTCGCCGTACTCCCCCTGCTCGGCGTCGGCGGTATGGCCTTGTATCGCGCTGAAGCACCAGGCTCGGTCAAAGAAGAAAAACTCACCCCCCGCATCACCGAAACAGCCAAAGCGCTTTGGCTCACCTATGCGGGCTTGACGGTCATCGCCATCCTTGCACTCAAGCTCGTCGGCATGAGTTGGTTCGATGCCGTCTGTCACGCCTTCTCGGTCGTCGCGCTCGGCGGGTTTTCCACCCACGATGCCAGCGTCGGGCACTTCGATTCGCCGGCCATCGAATTCGTGCTGATGATCTTCATGCTGATTTCGATGGTGAACTTCGCGCGTCATTTCACGGCTGTGCGTACGCGCAGCTTTGCGCCCTATCGGCGTGACTCGGAAGCCAAAGCGATGCTGCTGATCTTGTCCTTCAGCATCGTCACCATCACCGCACTGTTGGTCGTCGAGGGCGTCTATCCGAATGTGCTGGATGCATTGCGGCACAGTGCCTTCAATGTCATCTCGGTCGCCACGACGACCGGCTTCTCGTCACAGAATTACGATGTGTGGCCCATCTTCGCGCCCGTTTGGATGCTGTTTCTCTCGTGCATCATCTGCGCGACCGGTTCCACTGGTGGTGGTATCAAAATGTTTCGCACCTTGCTGCTTGCACGACAGGCACTGCGCGAAATGAAGCAGCTCGTGCATCCGTCGGCTGTCATCCCAGTACGTATTGCCGGCCAAGTGATACCGGAGCGCATCGCCGCCTCCGTGCTCGCTTTCATCTTCCTCTACTTCCAGACGATCGCCGTGCTGACTTTCTTGATGTTGTTGACCGGACTCGATCTCGTCACCGCATTCAGTTCAGTCGTCGCCAGCGTCAACAACCTCGGTCCTGCACTCGGACCTACCGGAGCGGTTGGAACCTATGCGGTTCTCACCGACGTCCAGACCTGGATCTGCATCGTCGCGATGATTTTGGGGCGACTTGAGATCTTCGGTGTGCTCGTGCTCTTCACGAGCGCGTTCTGGCGAAAATAACGGATCAATAGCGCCAGCTTTGAGTATCGGCGCCGGGCGGCGCCGTTGCGAGAATGCGCTCGACGACCCATGGCAACACCATCTGCGGATAGCGTAGCCGCGAGTACGCGTTCGCTCGGCTGTGATCGCCGTTCCAACAATGTTCGGCTCGGTTGCCGTATTCGATCACGGCATCGGCGGCAGGCTGCGCCGATCGAAGAAATTCCTCGACGGCATAGACCGCGTTGTCGAGGTAGTAGTTGTCTCTTTCGCCAGCGTAGATTCGCAACTTGCCGCGCAACTTGGGCGCCAGTTTTGCCCAATCGCGGCGCAAGATGTGTCCGAGATCATAGTTGTCGCGCCAATGCGCTGCCGTCACCGGATCGATCTCACCCGTGTCGCGATTCCAAAGGCGCCGCGGATAACCACCGTCACCGATAGGTGAATAGACTGCTTCCCACGCGTCCCATTGCTCGGTGCTGCGACCGCGGCTAGCGAGTGCCGACTCCCACCGCGCCTGATCTTCGACGGTGCTATCGAGGTGGCCCCAAGAATTACGATAGGCGGCTCGAGGTGTGCGCTTATAACGGCTCGTTGCGTAGTAAGCATTGCGGTCCCGATACAGGTCGATCGTGCCGACATGACGAAAGTCGATCGGGTCCGGACAGGCGATCCACGCACCGTTGTAATCATCGGGATAGAAGATCTGCGTCGCCATGGCGGTCCAGCCACCAGCGCTGCCGCCGAACAAAAAGCGCGCCCAACCTTGACCGAGCCCGCGGAAGCGGCGCTCGATCTCGGGGATCAGCTCGTACTGGATTGCATCGCCATAAGGGCCGTTGTTCGCCGAGTTGACGCCATACGAGTGGTCGAAGAACGGCGTCGGATGTTGGATCTCAACGAGCAACATTCGCGGAAAATCAGCGCCGCTCCACGCTTGGAAGAATGCGTGAGCGTGCTGTTGCACGATGCGGTTGTAACCGTGCAGACCGAAGCGAGCGCTGTAATCCGGCGCGAGATCCGGATCGGGCGGCGTTTCGCGCCAATGAGTGGGACCCGCCGGAAAGTGCCCATGCTGGATGACCAGCGGGTAGCGAGCTTGGGGGCGCGAATGAAAACCCGCCGGTAGCGTGACGAAGGCACCGAGAAAGACGTCGCGCCCCCAGAAAGCCGACAGTCGTTCACTGCGGATGCGCAGATACTTCACCCAAGGCGTATCGCTCGGTGCAGCCACATCCACCACGCGCTCCGTCAGCGTCAGCGGAGGCAGTCGAGTTCGGCCGTCCCAGCGAATACGTTGGGGTCTCGAATACAAATTGCCGGGCTTGTCGCGCCATTGCTGACCCTCGCCTCGATCGAGCGGTAAGGACAAAACGCGGCCATCGGCACGTCGCACGGTGTCGTAACGCTGCCAAAGAGCCTGCACCCGATAGTCACCGGCCGGCAGATCCCGCCAACGGCGCAGGGGAAAGCCGACCGCCACATCGGTGAGTCGAACTCGGGTCCCAGGTTGCCAGGACTCGATATCCATACCGAAGAGCGGAATAGCCTCGGCGTTCCAATGCGCAAGTTCGCGTGGCTCGCGATCGGGTGTCTGATCGACCGGCGCGAACATCACCAGGAGCCGGCCATCCGCTGGCGTGTTCGCCATCGCGCGAGGCAACTCCACCTCAAGCGGCGGGGTCTCGGGCGCCTTGGCAGCCACGGCAAGCGGGGTCGAGCGGATACAAAACAAACCGACCAACGCCAGGGCGATGGCGATCGGATACCGGGCGCGCAGAAGTTGATCCGTCATGGCCCGGTATTACGCCCAGGTGGCAGCATCTCTGCCGAGACCGAGAAAGTCGCTGAATGGGTCTAAAATGCGCACCCATGCGACACCCCCACTCTTTCGATGTGATCGTGATCGGCGGCGGCCACGCCGGTACCGAGGCGGCGCTCGCCGCGGCTCGGATCGGTTGTCGCACCCTGCTTCTGACCCAGAGCATCGAGACCCTAGGACAGATGAGTTGCAACCCCGCCTTTGGGGGCATCGGCAAGGGTCACCTCGTGCGCGAGATCGATGCCTTGGGTGGCGGCATGGCGAGGGGCGTCGACCGAGCCGGCATCCAATTCCGAACACTCAACGCGAGCAAGGGACCGGCCGTCCGAGCGACCCGCGCGCAGGCGGACCGGCAGCTCTACAAAGCCGCCATCCGGCACCAACTCGAGAACCAGCCGAACCTCACGCTCTTCCAACAAGAGGCCGCCGACCTGCGAGTCGAGGGCGGTCGAGTCACCGGCGTCGTCACCATCACGGGTATCGCCTTCGATGCGCCGACGGTCGTGCTGACGGTCGGCACCTTCCTCGGTGGACGCATCCATGTGGGTCTCGATCAGTACGCGGGTGGGCGCGCCGGCGACCCGCCGTCGAACCGATTGGCCGCCCGTCTGCGCGAGTTACCGCTGCGGGTCGGACGCCTGAAAACCGGTACGCCACCGCGAATCGATGGCCGCACTATCGACTTCAGCGTCATGCAGCCTCAGTACTCGGATGATCCTATGCCGGTGTTTTCGTTTCTCGGGCGAATCGAAGATCATCCTAAACAGATTCCTTGTTTCATTACGAAGACAAACGAGCGTACCCACGACATCATTCGGCGCGGCTGCGATCGCTCGCCGATGTTCACGGGGCAGATCGAAGGGGTGGGCCCGCGCTACTGTCCGTCGGTCGAAGACAAGATCCACCGCTTCGCCGACAAAGGCTCTCACCAGATCTTCGTGGAGCCCGAAGGGCTAACCACGCACGAGGTCTACCCCAACGGCATCTCGACCAGCCTGCCCTACGACGTACAGCTCGAGTTCGTCCGAAGCATCCACGGCTTCGAGCAAGCTCACATCACACGGCCCGGATATGCGATCGAGTACGACTACTTCGACCCGCGCGATCTGCACGGTTCGCTCGAGACCAAGGTCATCGAGGGTCTCTACTTCGCGGGTCAGATCAACGGTACGACCGGGTACGAAGAAGCCGGCGCCCAGGGCATCGTTGCCGGCATCAATGCCGCCCGTCGGGTACGGGGTGAAGGGCCCTGGGTTCCGAGTCGTAGCGAAGCCTACCTCGGCGTGCTCATCGACGATCTGATCACGCGGGGCGCGACCGAACCCTACCGGATGTTCACGAGCCGCGCCGAGCACCGATTGCTCTTGCGCGAGGACAACGCCGACCTTCGACTGACCCCGGTCGGTCGGGATATGGGTCTCGTCGACGATGAGCGCTGGCGCTGGTTCGAGGCCAAGCGCGACGCGACCGAGCGAGAGATCGCCCGACTCTCGAGCGCCCGCTTCCGCGGGGTCACCGCCTTCGATTGGTTGCGGCGTCCGGAGGTGTCTTACGGCGACCTGAATCGTCTGGCCGTCGAGTCGGCCGGCGATGCCGCTGACGAGTTTCTTCAGGGGGATCCGATGCCCGCCCTCGCCGCTCAAGATGATCGCCTCCCCGAGGCGGTGCGACTACAGATCGAGGTGCGTGCGAAATACTCGGGCTACATCGAGCGCCAACAGGACGAGATCGACCGTCAGCGTAAGCACGAGGAACTCCCCCTGCCCGCGGATCTCGACTATGCCAACGTTGCTGGCCTCTCCAACGAAGTTCGCCAGAAACTCGCCGCGGCCAAACCGGACACCCTAGGTCAGGCCTCGCGCTTGCCGGGCATCACCCCGGCCGCCGTCTCGGTTCTGCTGATCCACCTGAAGCGGCGCAGCGCTTGAGCCCGCAAGCCCGATCGCTCGGCGTCGCACTCGCCCTCGGCGGTGCGTTCGCCGTCGCGCTGCAATTGGGCTTGTCCATCCGCCACCAACTCGAAGCTGGGCGCACCGTCGGTTTTGCCGTTCTCCAGTACACGGGCTACTACACCATCATCACCAACAGCTTTTGTGCGCTGGTGGCGGCGGCCTGTGTATGGCCGAGCCGTTTGGGACGTTTTGCCGCAGCCCTGCGTAGCCCCATAGCCATCACGGCAGCCAGCGTTTCCATCGTCATGGTGGGACTGCTCTACGTGACGTTGCTCACGCAGGTACACCATCCGCAAGGTCTAGAACATCTCACCAACCTGCTGCTGCACTATCTGATCCCGCCTCTGTTCGCGTACTTTTGGTGGCGGATCGTGCCCAAAGGGTCAGTGCAATGGCGTGATGCGTGGCGTTGCATGGCTCTGCCCGCCGCGTATCTGATTTATCTGGGCGTGCGGGGCGAGGCGACCGGTCTCTACCCCTACTACTTCATCGACGTCGGTCAGCTCGGCTATGCGCGTGCGGCCGTGAATGCCGTCGCGATCGCCGCCGTGTTCCTGCTAGCGACGATGGGCTTCATTCGACTCAAGCGCTAACTCTGCAGCACCCCGAGTGCGGCACGCTCGCCCGATTCCATCGCGGCTTCCATGCCGACTTCGAACCGTCGCGTGTGTTCGCCGGCGAAATGCAGTCGCGCGTGCGGTTTCGACATCTGCAAGTTCCAATCGAACGCCACGTGCGGTTGCAAGCCGTAGCTGCAACCGCCAATGGTCGGTGACTGTGCCCAAGAATGTGCTCCGATGAACTCGAGCTTGCCACGAGTGCTCGGTCGACGCTGCTCGATGTATCGAATCGCAAGCTCACCGCGATCACGCGGCGCGAGACGATCCAACTCGTGTGATTTCGCCCCGAAGGCCAGGGCGCTGATCAGCTCCCGCTTGCCGTCGTGTTCAATCTGTTGACGGATCAAGGTGAAAAGACCATCGGTCCACATCGACGCTTCGATGCCGTCGGCTTCCCAATAGGGCGCTTTGACGCGCAACCACACCTGGCTTTGGTTGCCATAAGGCATCCTTTCGACAGCCTGCGCTTGCGCACCCTGTAATGCGGGGGTGATCGCGATGCGTCTGAGCATCGTGAAGGGCAGAGCGGAAATCACTCGCGCCGATTGCCACTGTGAGCCATCCTCGCAGCGCACGGTGCAGCCGGTTCGGGTCATGTCGATGGCAACGACCTTTTTGCCGGTGATGACACGATCGCCGAGGCTGGCGGCCATCGCATCGGTAAGCTTCGATGAGCCACCCACGACATGGAACGAGTTGAGCGCGGCGCGTTCGTAAGCATCTTTGCCCGATGATTCGGGTGCGGCCGCTCGTGCACGATTCTCGACCCGCATGCGCGTGGCTTCCTGAAACATGCGCAGTACGCTTTGGTTCTCGAGACCGGGGGCGCCCAACGTCTCGTTGATCAATTCGCGCGCTGCTGCCGATGCGCCTTGCCGCTCGAGCCATTGCGCCACACTCAGATCGAACTCTTGGGCTTTTGCTGAGAGCAGTTCATCGAAGCTTTGGAACGGATTTCTTTGTTCGATGTAATACGCCCCGAGCGCGTGCGGCGGAACACTGCGCTCAGGCCCCTGTAACGGGTTTCGCTTCGAAGCCGCCCAATTCGCGGCAGCGATCAGTTCGTCGCCGCGCACGAAGGAATAGGGTGCATTGATGTGCGCACCCGGCGCCATTTCGATGCCAAGCGCACGAGCTGTATCGAGAATACGCGCATACATCCGCCCGATTTGCGAAGCGCCAAGCTCGATACGCGAATCGAATTCGTACGCCGTGTGAGACCGTCCACCGACCCGTCGATCACTTTCGAGAACGAGCACTTTCAGTCCGTCGGCAGCTAGCAGACGTGCCGCATGCAGACCCGCGAGACCAGCGCCGATGACGATGACATCGTGTTGCGATCGTGTCGCAGCGCGCAGCCCGTCCGTCGTTGCGCTAACGGCGGCAGCCACTCCAAGTGCAATCGATCGACGTCGCGTGATGAGCATTGCTATTTTCCGATGCAGAAACTTCCGAATATCCGACCCAGCAGGTCGTCCGCCTGAAACTCACCGGTGATTTCGCCGAGCGCCATTTGCGCAAGACGCAGCTCTTCGGCGACCAGCTCACCGGCACGCTCATGCTTCAATCGCACTACGGCGTTTTCCGCATGGTGTTCTGCTCGTTGCAGGGCATCGAGATGGCGAGCGCGCGCGGAGATGGTGCCAGTATCGGCCGCCTCATAACCCATGCACGCCTTCAAATGCTCACGCAAACGATCTAGCCCGAGACCCTGCTTGGCAGATAGCGTGAGTATCTGATGTACGCCACTCAATGGTTTGGCGTTCAGCGCGTCAGTTTGTCCTGTGGACAGCGCATCGATCTTGTTGAACACCAGCGTGACCGGCAGGCCTTCCGGCCAGTGCGCCTGCTCGCTACGCCTAGCTTCGGCATCGGGATCAGTTATGGCATCGACGATGAACAGAACGCGATCGGCTTTGGCGATCTCGGCACGCGCACGGCGTATCCCTTCGGCTTCGACGACATCCGCCGTGGTTCGAAGACCTGCGGTGTCGAGCACATGCAATGGCATGCCGTCGATCGCGATGTGTTCGCGCAGCACGTCGCGAGTCGTTCCCGCAACGGGCGTCACGATCGCCGCTTCATAGCCCGCGAGTGCATTCAACACGCTCGATTTGCCCGCGTTAGGTCTGCCGGCGATGACGACCGTCATGCCATCACGCAGCAGGCGGCCTTGCTTGGCTGAGCGCATCACTTCGGAAAAACGTTGCTGCAGCGCATCCAGTCTTTTCACGAGCGCCGTGTCAGCAAGGAAATCGATTTCTTCTTCTGGAAAATCGATCGCGGCTTCGACCCAAGTACGTAACTCGATCAAGGCTTCGACGAGACCGTGCACTTGCTGCGAGAACTCGCCTTGCAAAGATCGCAACGCAGCACGAGCCGCGGCCACCGAACCCGCATCGATTAAATCGGCAACGGCTTCGGCTTGGGTAAGATCGATTTTGTCGTTGAGAAAAGCACGCTCGGTGAATTCGCCGGCGCGCGCGCGGCGCGCACCAAGCTCGATGATCCGCGAGAGCAGCATCTCGAGCACCACGGGACCACCATGGCCTTGAAGCTCGAGCACATCCTCACCGGTATAGCTATGCGGCCCCGGAAAATAGAGCGCGATACCTTCGTCGATGGTGAGACCGGCCGCATCGCGAAACGGCGCGAACGTTGCGTGCCGCGGTCGCAATTGGCCGCTGCCGATCACACCGCTAGCGATCGCGTTCGCCGCAGGACCCGATACCCGCACGATACCGACGCCACCGCGGCCTGAAGCCGTGGCGATGGCGCAAATGGTATCGCGGCGAGAGATGCTCACCCCGCGCGCGTTTTCTTGGCCTCCGCCTCGATGCGGCGGTTGATGTTCCACTGCTGCGCGATCGACAACAAGGTGTTGGTGACCCAATACAGCACGAGGCCTGCCGGGAAGAAGGCGAAGGTCGCGCTCATGATGAACGGCAAAATCATGAACACCTTCGCTTGGATCGGATCGGGCGGCGTGGGGTTCAGCTTGTACTGCACAAACATCGCGCCTGCCATGATGACGGGCAACACGAAGAACGGATCGCGCGACGACAAATCCTGAATCCAAAACGCGAAGGGCGCTTGTCGCATTTCGACGCTCTCGAGCAGCACCCAATAGAAAGCGAAGAACACCGGCATCTGGATGAGGATCGGCAAACAACCCGCGAGAGGATTGATCTTCTCGCGCTTGTACAAATCCATCATGGCGCGACCGAGTTTCTCGCGATCATCCTTGTAGGTTTCCTGCAGGTTCTTCATGCGCGGGCCGAGCACGCGCATCTTTGCCATGGATTTACCCGAAGATTCCGACAACGGATAAAACACGAGCTTCAGCAGGAAGGTGACGATGATGATCGCCCAGCCCCAATTGGTGGTGAGCTTGTGCGCCTGTTCGAGCAACCAAAAGAGTGGCTTGGCGAGCAAAGTCAGCATGCCGTAATCGGCGACGAGATCGAGACGCGGGCCCGTCTGCTCGAGTTGTGCCTGCAACTTTGGACCGACGAAAAGCGTTTCTTCGAACGTGGCACCACTGCCCGGCGCCACGGTAACCGAGGGTCCGGTCGTCGAAAGCAAATATTGATTGCCGTCGGTTTTGATCGTGTAGCGATAAGAGGAGCTGCCGGCTGGCACGATCGCCGTCACGAAGTGGTGTTGCATCCCGGCAATCCAGCCGCCTTGGATATCCCGCGACAACGCGCTGTCTTCGGCATCCTTACGATCGAGCTTCTGGTATTTGACGCCATCGTAGAAAGCCGGCCCCTGGAAGGCGTAGCTCTCGACCGAGAACATGGAGCGTTCGACCGGTGGATCGTTACGCAAAATTTGTGCATAGGACGCGGCGCGCCATGCGTTCGCGCCCGCATTTTCAACGTCGTAACGCAGATCGATGCGATATTGGCCTCGCTTGAACACATATGTCTTGGTAACGGTGACGCCACTCTCGGCATCGCGCCAAACGAGTGGTACGCGCAACTCGTCAGCACCGTCAGACAATCGATATTCCGTCTGTGTCGCTTCGAAATCGGCAAGGTGGGTCGGTCGCGCTTCGCCCGCAGCTCCCGTCAATCCTGTCTGCAACAGATAAAACTGCGAAGGATTGGTATTGAGCAAACGGACTCGCGTATCTTCACCTTTGACGAGTGGGTACTGCGTGAGATCGGCGAGAACTAGATCGCCGCCGCGCAACGACACTTCGACATTCAAAACATCGGTGACCACCCTGATCGTGCTCGCAGCGCTGGTGGGCGTTGCAACAGCTGCGGGTGCTGTGACTGTCGGGGTGGCAGCGTCGGGAGCCGCGCTGACTTCGCCAGTGGTCGTGACGGCAGCTTGCGGCACGCTGGCCGCGAGGCCTTCAACTTGCTTGGCACTCGGTGCAGCCGCAACGGTCGTCGCCGCGGGCGGCACCGGAACAGCGTAGTCGCGCTGCCAAGTTTCGTAGTTGAGCCACAGCGCGAGCACGAGGCCGAGCCACAGGAACATGCGAGCATTAGTCGAAGTCACGTCGATCTCTTCTCTAAACGCGGCGGAACGGGATCGTATCCGCCTTCACAAAAAGGATGACAGCGTCCAACTCGTTTGAGAGTCAGCCAACTGCCGCGCAGCGCACCATGCGTCTCGAGAGCTTCGAGCGCGTAATGCGAACAAGTCGGATAAAAACGGCACCGTGGTCCCAACAACGGGCTCACGATGAGTTGATACACACGTACTAGGGCACGGAGGATACGGCGCATGATCTTGCTGCCTGAGTCCAAAGTCCCTCGAGACTCTCGCGTATCGATTGTGCCGACGCACCTCGCACTGCCGCTCGCGCGCCGATGATGTAATCGGCTGCGGGGAGTCGATGCTGAGCATGTCGGAACGATTCGCGGATTATGCGACGAAGTTTGTTACGGGCGACGGCATTTCCGACGGTTTTTGCCGCAACGGCCATACCAAGCCGCGGGCTATCGGTAGCGGCCTTCCGGATAACCAAACTGAGTAACGGGTTTCCGTAGCGACGCCCCTGCCGGTAGGCAGATTCGAAGTCGACTTTACGGAGAACACGGTTGGCGGCAGGAAACCGCAACCGAACAGGTGCCGGCGAGGCGTCCCGGATCAGGGGATCAGCTTCTTGCGACCCTTGGCGCGACGACGCGACAGAATTTTACGACCGTTGGCCGTGGCCATACGGGCACGGAAACCGTGGGTTCGGGCGCGGCGGACTTTGCTGGGTTGATAGGTGCGTTTCATGCTGGCGTCACCGAAAAAAGGCCGCAGAGGGTAAGCAGCCGCATCACGAGTGTCAAGCCAAATCCGAGATATCCACAGGCCCGGCTGCCGGTATATTCTCTCCATCCCCTTACCGATTCGTATCGACAGGCAGGTTGGCCCTTGGACCACTCGCTGTGGGCTCGCTGCGCGCAAGCGCTGGAAAGCGAGCTCCCTGAAGCTCAATTCAACACCTGGGTTCGTCCTTTGCAGGCGATCGAGGGTGATGGCTCGTTGAAGTTGCTGGCCCCGAACCGGTTCGTCGTCGATTGGGTCAATGCGAATCTGTTGCCGAGAATCGGGGTTTGGCTGCAAAACGCCATGCCTGGACAGGCGCCGATCGTCACCGTTCAGGTCGGCGCGAAACCCGAAGCGGAACCAGTGAGTTCACCGTCTTCGCCACTGGCGTCGCTACCGACGTCGCGGCCTGCGGGTCTGATCGTCGGTGCGCGGTTGAATCCCGATTCCACTTTCGACACCTTCGTCGTCGGCAAGAGCAACCAGCTCGCCAAAGCGGCGGCTCAACAAGTGGGTGAGAACCCAGGTAAAGCCTACAACCCGCGCTTTATCTATGGCGGAGTCGGCCTCGGCAAAACCCATTTGATGCACGCTGTCGGTCACGCCATCCTCGCGCGTAAGCCCGATGCGCGCATCGCCTACGTTCACTCGGAGCGCTTCGTCAGCGATATGGTCAAAGCGCTGCAGCACAACCAAATGAACGCGTTCAAAGCGGCGTATCGTTCACTCGATGCGCTACTAATCGACGACATTCAGTTTTTTGCCGGAAAAGAGCGTTCGCAGGAAGAATTTTTCCATACCTTCAATGCGCTGCTCGAAGGTCAACAGCAAGTCATCCTGACCTGTGATCGTTACCCAAAAGAAGTCGACGGACTCGAAG
>JACCDH010680235.1_pt1 | contig 11897 bp, 10 predicted proteins | sample 7442481 | NCBI WGS metagenome assembly JACCDH01 (sample SAMN15323433, study PRJNA562643) | freshwater metagenome | isolation source: river surface water | place: USA:Blue River Watershed | collected 2017-08-15 | reverse complement strand
GGTATTGCCGTTACCGATCCTATGCAAATTATTGCTACTGCACTTACCACCATTCCTTCTAAAGAGCTGATTCCTTTCTTGAAAAATTATATGGTGCAAGAACCCGTAGAATTAATCTTGATAGGAGAGCCCCTCAATTTAGACGATAGCCCTACCCATGGCACGCCCTTGGTTAAAAAAGCCATTCAAGATTTAACAAAAGCTTTTCCCGCTATTCCTATTCAAACGGTGGATGAACGTTACAGTTCTAAACTCGCTGTAAGGGCCATGGTAGATATGGGCATGAAGAAAAAAGATCGTCGCGAAAAAGGCAATATTGACCAGATTGCGGCTACCATGTTATTGCAAGAGTTCTTGCAAAACCGCTAACTGGCTTTGCGGGTTCGCTGTTTCGGGGTACTTTTGCCCCCATTATAATTAAAATAGCATGATTCTTCCTATTGTAGCGTATGGTGCACCTGTGTTAAGAAAGATAGCACAACCCATTACCAATGAATATCCTGGTTTGTCTAAACTCATTGAAGATATGTGGGAAACCATGTATTCAAGCAATGGGGTTGGTTTGGCTGCTCCGCAGATTAACCGTGATATTCGGTTATTCGTAGTTGATTCTGAGCAGATTTTCGAAAACTTAGAAGAAGACGAGCAGGGCAAATACAATGATGCGCCTGGCATTAAGAAAGTATTCATCAACGCGCAAATAGAAGCCATTCATGGTGAAGAGTGGGCTTACAACGAAGGTTGCTTAAGCATTCCTAAAATTCGCGAAGACATCATGCGTGGGGAAGCGGTTACCATGACCTATTACGACGAGAATTTCAAACAGTTTCGTTCTACTTTTTCTGGTATTACTGCTCGCGTTATTTTGCACGAATACGATCATATTGAAGGAAAATTATTCATCGATTACCTAAAGCCTTTGCGCAAGAAAATGTTGCAAGGAAAACTCAATGATATCAGCAAGGGTAAAATTAAAGTGGATTATAAAATGAGTTTTGCCAAATGATCAATCGCTTGATGCTCGGCTTTTGCGTATTGCTTTGCTCCCTGCTTAGCGTAATAAAACTAATTGCACAAGACAGCACCTTAATCATTGATGAAAAGCGGTTTACTTTATCGGAAGTGGTTGTTAGAAATAACTTAGACTATAAAATGCTCTTAGAGCAAATTAAAGAAGACACTACTTTTTATAAAGCGTTTAAAAACCTACGGATACTGGGTTTCAGCTCTTATAATAATATTCAAATGACCGATAAGCAAGGTAAAACCATTGCTTCTTTGGCCAGTAAAACCCGTCAGAATAGAGTAAATGGTTGCAGAACCATGGATGTGTTAGAAGAAAAAGTAACGGGTGATTTTTATGATCGCTCTGGTGATTATAATTATACTACGCCTGAATTGTATGCCAGTTTGTTTTTTACCAAAGGAACCATTTGCGGGGAAACCAATATTGTAGCGGGTCGTAAAAGAAGTATTGGAGGTAAGAAAGGTATTGAAAAACACAAAGAGCAATTGAAAATGTTGTTCTTTAATCCGGGTAAGAAAATAGCTGGAATTCCTTTTATTGGGGATAAACTAGACCTCTACGACGAAACCGCGCATAAATACTACGATTATCGTTTAGATATTGAAGAATACAAGGGCGAACTCTGTTATGTATTTTCTATTATGCCCAAAGCCAATCTAGGTTTTATTAAAAACGATCGCATTGTGGTTGACCAAATGGTTACTTGGTTTAATATGAAGACTATGTCGGTATTGGCCAGGAATTATTCTTTGAGTTATAAAGCAGGTGTGTACGATTTCGATGTGAGCATGGAAGTAGAAATGACCAACCTGGGGAATAATCTCATTGTACCGAAAACGCTTCGCTACAAAGGCAATTGGGATGTGATTTTCAAGAAGCGCGAACGCGCCATCTTTACTGCTACTTTGTTTGACTTCAAACAATAAGTTTTGATTTTTCTTTGGGGTTCCCCCAACGTAGATGTATTCTTTGTTTGGGGTTCCCCAAAACAAAGAAGCACCCGAATGGGTGCTTCTCGTAAGGCAAGGATTAAATTTGTTGAAAGTCTTATAAACCCAACTTTCTGCCTTGTAGGGTACGGGTTTTCTTGTCACTCTTGGTGACATCGGTTAATTTAACCACCAACTTTACATCTGCTACGCTGCCATTGGTTACGCCGGCTGCTGCTCTGTAAATATTTTTATCATAAGGAATTTCTACAGTTCCATTATCCCAATTGTTTCCTGCTACTACAAACTTGTCTTCGCCTTCAGCAGGAACGAAGTAGAAAGAATTGCCGTTTTCAAAGCTCACTCTTAAGCCATTTAAATCAGCTGATTCTACAATACCTGGTGTGTAAGCAGGAATAATGATTTCATTGATCAATTTGCCATTGATAAAGCGAACGCTACCCGAAGCAACTTCTGCTTTGGCGCTATCTAATGCTCTGGTCAAAATCAATTTTTGGTCAATGTAAAATTGTACTCTTTTCACGTCTACATTGTAAGCCATCAGCTTCATTTGTAATTCGCGTGAAAACGCTACATATTGACTTTTGTCGATTGATGCGGCATTGCTTGGCGGAGCATATGAATTGTTAGCAGCAGGATTGTTTTGTGGGGTACTGCTTTTCAAATAGCCCTTAGAGCTACTGCTGCTTTTGCCGCCAGAACAGCTGGTAAGTAAACTTACCCCGATTAAAACAATGCCTGTTAGTAAACGAGACATATCTTTTTTTTTAAGTTCAAATAATAAAATGGCAACAGTATACGTTTAATAAGCAATCAACTTGGGGGATGGGTACGAATGCTACAATACTGTACACACCACAAGTTCCATCTTTTTTTGAATTAAAAAGCAGGCTATTTATTGCCGCTACAATTACTTTATTCATTTTTACATTCTAGTTTAACTTCAATTAAAATATTATAATTTATTGTAAATCATTCGATTACATTAAGTTGTCTTTAATTTAAGTTTAAGGCTTTTTGGATGGTTCTCTTTTAACGTCTTATTTCAAAAATCACCACCAGTTGGTATACTGCTTTGCGCATTTTTATCAACATTCCGTCAAAAAACATCATATTTCAGTAATAGCCGAATTGCTGAAATATAGGCCGCTTTTTATTTTCGGTGGATTCAATCCTCCTAAAAAAAATAGTATGCGAATTATTGATCGATTGTACCAATACTTGCATTTTCATGCAATGAGTGCGTATTCCTTTGAAAAAAATTGTGATTTAAGCAACGGTTATTTAGGAAAACAATACCGAGGCAAGGGCACCATGGGTTCTGAAGTATTACTCAAGATTCAAGCCTGCTTTCCTGATCTAAATATTCATTGGTTGTTAACCGGAAAAGGTAGAATGATTCGGCATGCTTTGCCCGATGCATTAGAAAGTCAAGAAGATGCAGACTTGCTGCAAGTTTTACAACAAAAAATTGCCCTATTAGAAAAATCATTAGCAGACAAAAATGAGTTGATTGGCTTACTCAAAAAAAAGCGCCCCTTAAAAAGGAGCGCTCTCGCAATGTAGTTTTGGTTGTACTTATTTCTCTTAGCTTCTTTATGCGTTCTCTTCTGCATAAGATGAAACAGGTTCGCAAGTGCAAATCAAGTTTCTATCTCCATGTGTATTATTCACTCTTGCTACACTTGGCCAGAATTTATTTAAGGTTACATAGTACAATGGGAACGCAGCTTCTTGTCTGCTGTAAGGACGTGTCCATTCATCTGCACAAACTACAGCTTGTGTATGCGGTGCATTCTTTAATGGGTTGTTTAATTTATCGGCCTTGCCTGTTTCAATGTCTTTGATTTCACCATGAATAGCAATCATTGCATCGCAGAAGCGATCTAATTCTGCTTTGTCTTCGCTTTCTGTTGGTTCAATCATAATGGTTCCTGCAACTGGGAAACTCATGGTAGGAGCGTGGAAGCCATAATCAATCAAACGCTTGGCAATATCTTCTGCTTCTACACCTGCTGTTTGCTTGAATGGTCTTAGGTCTACAATGAATTCATGCGCACAGGTTCCATTTTTTCCAGTATATAAAATAGGATAGTATTTTTCTAATCTTGCTTTCATATAGTTGGCATTTAAGATGGCATATTCGGTGCTCATTCTAATGCCATCTGCTCCCAACATTTTGATGTAAGCGTAGCTGATCAATAAAATACTTGCAGATCCAAATGGTGCTGCACTTACTTCTAATCCTGTTTTTTCGTAGCCAGTTAAATGTCCTGGTAAGAAGGGTGCCAACTTATCGTTCACACAAATGGGTCCCATTCCTGGGCCACCACCACCATGTGGTATCGCAAATGTTTTGTGTAAGTTCAAGTGACATACATCGGCTCCAATCATGCCTGGGCTGGTTAATCCAACTTGTGCATTCATATTGGCTCCATCCATGTATACCAATCCACCATTCTCGTGAATCAATGCACAAATTTCTTTAATGGTTTCTTCGAACACGCCATGGGTAGAGGGGTAAGTAACCATTAAGCCTCCCAATGTGTCTTTGTATTGTTCTGCTTTTGCTTTTAAATCGGCTACATCAATGTTTCCTGCTTCATCACATTTTACTACTACCACTTTAAAGCCCGCCATTACTGCACTTGCTGGGTTGGTTCCGTGTGCACTAATAGGGATCAATACAATATTTCTGAATGCTTCGTTTCTGCTCTTATGGTACTCTCTGATGGTTAACAATCCTGCATACTCCCCTTGTGCGCCACTATTGGGTTGTAAGCTACATGCGGTAAAGCCAGTTACTGCACATAAGTATTGATTGAGTTCTTTGAGTATTTGTTGGTATCCTTCTGTTTGATTGATGGGTACAAATGGATGTAAGCCACCAAACTCTGGCCAGCTCACTGGAATCATTTCGGTTGCTGCATTCAATTTCATGGTACAGCTTCCTAAACTAATCATGCTGGTATTCAAAGAAAGGTCTTTGTTCTCCAAAGATTTGATATAACGCATCATTTGGCTTTCGCTATGGTGCGTATTGAATACTGGATGCGTTAAATAAGTACTGGTTCTAACTAATGAAGCTGGTAATACAGGTGCATTGTTTAATTCCAATGCAGCAGATTGCTTTCCAGTAACTTGTTCAAATACATTTACCAACGCTTGTACATCAGCAACAGTAGTGGTTTCATCAATTGTAATACCCACTGTTCCATCATTGAAGTAGCGGAAATTGATGCCCGCGTTTTCAGCAACTAATTTTAATTGATTGGCGTCTACACCGCTAATATGTAGGGTGTCAAAAAATGCTTCATTGTGTTGTTGTACGCCTAAGCTGCTCAAGGCTTTTGCAGTTGCATTGGCTAATGCGTGTACCCTTGATGCAATATTTTTTAATCCTACTGGACCATGGTATACTGCATACATGGCAGCCATATTGGCCAACAATGCTTGTGCAGTACAAATATTTGATGTTGCTTTTTCGCGCTTGATATGTTGCTCTCTGGTTTGTAATGCCATTCTAAGTGCACGGTTGCCTTGCGCATCAATACTTACGCCTATCAATCTACCTGGCATTCCTCTTTTAAAGTCGTCGCTGGTTGCAAAGAATGCAGCATGTGGTCCACCATATCCCATTGGTACACCAAAACGTTGTGCAGATCCTACTGCTACGTCTGCGCCTAATTCTCCTGGAGAAGTTAAAACAGTTAATGCCAATAAATCGGTTGCCATGATTACATAAGCGTTGGCTGCATGTACTGCATCAATGAATGTTTTGTAATCATTCACCGATCCGTTGTTGGCAGGATATTGAATGATGGCTCCAAAATAGGTTTCATCAATATTCGCCGTTTTATAATCACCAAATACCAATTCAATTTGGATGGGTTCTGCTCGGGTAATTAATACCTGCTTGGTTTGTGGGAAGATATTGTTGTCTACAAACAATTTAGGCTTAGTAATATTGTCTGTTTTGTTGGCTATATGAAACAACATCGCCATGGCTTCTGCTGCTGCAGTAGCTTCATCTAATAAAGATGCATTCGCCATTGGTAAACCAGTTAAATCGGTCACCATGGTTTGAAAGTTCAATAAACTCTCTAAACGCCCTTGAGAAATCTCCGCTTGATAGGGGGTATATTGGGTATACCATCCTGGGTTTTCAAAAATAGTTCTAAGGATTACACTTGGGGTAATCGTGCCATAATATCCCTGGCCTATATAGTTTTTGTATAATTTGTTTTTAGCCGCCACTTTTTTTAACTCCGCTAAATATTCAAATTCACTAATAGCTGCTGGTACTGCAAGGTCTTGCTTGATTCTAATGCTATCTGGTACGGTTTTGCTGATTAATGATTCAATATTGGGCTCTTGAATGGTTTTCAACATTGCATTCAAATCTGATGCATTGGGGCCAATATGTCTTCTTTGAAATTCGGTGGATTGTTGCTCAAATAAATTCATACTCAAAGGGCGTTTTTTGTGGCGCAAAGGTAATAAGTAAGAACATCAATTTAACTGCTTTGTTGAGTGAATAGCATAATTTTACCCGGTTGTGATTAATTTCTTAATATGTTTAACTGATACTCGTGGAAGACTTGATGATTAATTGGGAAAAAAAGTCGGCTGAACACCAAAAAAAGTACGGCCAATTCTTAAAAAAAGCCGACAAGAATAAAGTGTTGAAAGTATTGCCCGATCTGCATGAGAAGGCTTTTGAGCAAATCAACTGCCTCGATTGTGCCAATTGTTGCAAAAATTACTCTCCTCGCTTTAAACAACCCGATATTAAAAGAATCAGCAAGTACCTGGGCATGAAAGAGACTGCTTTTATTCAGCAGTATTTAAACCTAGATGCTGATGGAGATTATGTAGTGAAATCTACCCCTTGTCCTTTTTTGGGTCAAGATAATCTCTGTAGTATTTACGATGAGCGTCCTTCCGATTGTGCGCGTTTCCCTTATACCGATGAAGATGTTTTGTTGAAACGCCCTTTGATTACATTAAAAAATTCCAGCTTTTGCCCAGCCGTGTATCATGTAATGGAAAACTTAATGGCCATTGTGAAATAAGCTTTTGCTAATACTTCATTTTCCTGAGTGCGGGTGCTTTAAACCAGGTAGCGATTACCACTAGTATGGTCATTGATCCCCCAAAAACGACAGAAGGAATAACGCCCATTATTTTAGCTGCCAATCCACTTTCAAATTGGCCCAATTCGTTGCTGCTGTTAATGAACATGGAGTTAACGCTCATGACTCTTCCGCGCATATGATCGGGTGTTTTCATTTGTACAATTGTACCCCTGATGATTACACTAATGCCGTCTAAAATGCCACTTAACAATAAAGCAAAAAAGGAGAGCCAAAATAATTTGGATAAAGCAAAAACAATAATGCATGCTCCAAATCCTGCTACAGACCAAAGCAATATTTTTCCTTGATTGGTTTTTAGTGGGAAGATGGTTGCTAATACAATAATGCAGATGGCACCAATATCCGTAGCTGCATTTAACCAACCGAATCCAATGGGTCCTACTGCTAAAATATCTCTTGCAAAAACGGGTACCATGGCTACTGCTCCACCAAAAAATACTGCGAATAAATCTAAGGACAATGCACCTAATACTTCTTTTGTTTTAAATACAAATTGTAATCCTTCTTTTACGCTTTCTAATCCTGTTTTTTCTCCTTTCTTATTCAGTGCTGGCTTGGCTTTGAGTTGGTATAAAAAAACAAAACCTGTTGCAATAAAACTGACTATGATGAGTAGGGCGCCTGTATTGCCAATGCCTGCAATTAAAAATCCTGCTGCCGCATGTCCGGTCACAGATGCCGATAACCAAATTCCCTGATTCCAAGTGGTAGCACTTTGCAATTGTTCTCTAGGTACAATAGCTGCCAACATGGTGCCAAATAAAGGTCCGGTGAATGCTCGTATAATTCCTGTGCAAAAAATGACAATGTAAATCGCAAATGCTACCCAGTTTTTTCCCAATTGCTCCAATGTATAATGGGTGCTCAACAACAACAATGCGATAGCACAGCTTAAATAAAATAATATTCCTCTTAAGAGCAGTTTTCTTTTTTCACTGATGTCTATAATATAGCCGGCATACAATGCCAATGATACGGCTGGTATTACTTCTGCCAATCCAATCAAGCCAATAGCAAATGGATCATTGGTTAATTCATAGATCCACCAACCAGTTAAAGTGCCCAACATTCTCAGGCCCATGATAAACAAAAATCTACCCGTTAATAAATGCCTGAATTCTGGTATGCCCAATACCTTGAATGTTTCAGTGGTTTGTTTGGTTGGTTGAGACATTGGTTGGGTCTAGGGTAGCGTAAAATAATGTTGTCCGTAGTCTAGGTCTTTTTCTAAAGCATCTAATATGATATCAACATGCGCTTCATTGCCAATGAAATCAGCATTGCTGGCATCTACAAAGATGGTTTTGATATTATGCTGTTTGATATAATGGGTATAGGTTTCCTGAATATTGAATAAATATTCATCTGGTATAGCTTGTTCAAATGGTCGGTTTCTTTTTTTGATATTTTGTTGCAACTTATTCACTGGTGCATGCAAATAAATCAACACATCAGGGAACACCAATTGCTGATGTATGATATCAAATAGTTTTTGGTATAACCTGAATTCTTCTTCCGGTAAATTCACTTTTGCAAACAACAAACATTTGGTAAACAAATAATCGGATACCGTGATGCTTTGAAACAAATCTTTGGTATGCACCATTTCTTTTAATTGTTTATAGCGTTCTGCCATAAAAAACAATTCTAATGGAAATGCATATTGCCCTGGATTATCATAAAACTTAGATAAGAATGGATTCTCTGCAAATTCTTCTAAAATAATTCTCGCATTCAATTTTCTGGCTAAAATAGTAGCCAATGTGGTCTTGCCTGCTCCAATATTCCCCTCTATTGTAATAAACTGATGCTTCATGTAATAATCCTATGCGGTCAAAATTAATTGCTAAGCCCTTGCTTACATGATTTTTTTTTGCACATCGGTTGGGTCTGTACAGGCTTCCAATAGCTGTGCCATTGTTTGGTTGAATTGGGGATGCACCAAATTGGGTGCTATTTCTTCCATTGGTATGAGAGCAAACCGCCTCAAATGCATGGCAGGGTGGGGAATTTGTAACAATGGGGTATCAATTATTTCTTGATCAATCTGTAAAATATCTAAGTCAATAATGCGCGGCCCCATTTTAATGGTTCTGGTTCTGCCCATTTCTGTTTCAATTTGCAATAATGTTTGCATGAGTTTCGCTGGTGCTAATTCCGTATTCACGCAAAGGGCTTGATTTAAAAAACTGGGTTGATCGGTAAATCCCCATGGCTCGGTTTCATAAAAACTAGATTGTTTAACTATTTGGCCACATTGTTGTTGTATATATGAACTGGCATTTTTTAGATAAGTTGCTTTATCTCCTAAGTTGCTTCCGATCAATAAATAGGCTAGAGGCATAATTGGTAGTATACTAAGCATCAAATATCTTTAATAAATAATCGGTTAATTCAATATTATGAGAGGATTTTTAAAAATAGTTTTCGCAACCTTTATTGCTTTGGTGCTTTTTACGGTAATTGGTGTATTTGTGTTGATTGGAATTGCTACCAGTGCCGCTTCTTCCGATAAACCAATCATTGGGTCTAAAGCAGTGTTGGTGTTAGACTTAGCCGTTCCGTTTAAAGAACAATACCAAGAAGATCCATTCGCAGAAATTTTAAATAATGGTGAAGAGGCTTCTCCTTCCTTGTTTCAGGTTACTCAATTGTTAAAACATGCAAAGCAAGATTCTGCTGTAAAAGGTTTGTATATTCTTTGTGCCAATAATGCCAATGGTTTTGCTGCCAGTGAAGAATTGCGCAAAGCAGTGGTCGATTTTAAGAACAGCGGAAAATTTGTGATTGCACATGGTGAAGTGATTTCTCAAAAAGGATATTATATTGGTAGTGCTGCAGATGAATTGTATTGCAATCCTCAAGGTGGTGTTGATTGGAGCGGGTTCTCTACCAATTTGTTTTTCTTGAAGGGGATGTTAGATAAATTAGAAATTCAACCACAGATTTTTTATGCGGGTAAATTTAAAAGTGCTACAGAGCCTTTAAGAGAAACAAAAATGACCGATGCCAATAAATTGCAAACAGGTGTTTGGTTGGGAGAATTGTACACCCATTTTCTACAGGCAGCTGCTATGTCTCGGAATAATGACACGGCTGTTTTAAGATCATTGGCTGTAAAGGGTTTGGTTCAAACCGCATACGATGCTAAGAAATATGGCTTGGTAGACGACTTAAAATATGATGATCAAATTAAAGCCAGTATCAGTAAGAAATTAAAGCAAGAGCTTAAATCAAAAATCAATTTTGTAACACTCTCTGATTATGCACAAGCGGCCGATTTTGAACCAACTGGTTCAGAAAAAATTGCCTTGGTTTTTGCAAATGGTGATATAATCTCTGGTCAAGGTGATGATGAAATGATTGGAAGCGATAGCTATAAAAATATGCTACGTAAAATAAGATTTGATAAGTCCATTAAAGCAGTAGTGTTTAGAATCAATTCTGGCGGGGGTAGTTCTTTAGCCAGTGAAGTGATTTGGAGAGAAATTACTTTGATTAGAAAAGAAAAACCTGTTGTGGTAAGCATGGGTGATGTGGCCGCTTCAGGTGGTTATTATATTGCTTGCAATGCTGATTCGGTTTTTGCCAATGCCAATACCATTACGGGTTCAATTGGGGTATTTAGTGTTGTACCCAATATGCAATCTTTCTTTAAGAATAAAATAGGGGTCACTTTCGATGGGGTTAAAACGGCTCCATATGCAGATATGGGAGATATTAGTAAGCCTTTAAGTGATAATGAAAAAAGGTATTTTCAATCTGCTGTAGACAGTATTTATGCTACGTTCTTGTCTAGGGTAGCGAATGGAAGAAAACTAGGTATTGCTAATGTAGACAGCATTGCCCAAGGGCGTGTTTGGACGGGTACCAGTGCAAAGAAAATTGGACTAACCGATCGAGTGGGTGGTTTACAAGATGCCATTGATTGTGCGGCTAGAATGGCTGATATCAAAAAGTCGGATGTCAAATTGAAAGAATACCCTGAAAAGAAAAATTTTATTGAGCAAATTATGGGTGGGTATAAAAAATCGGTGTCTACTCAATTATTGAATGAGCAATTTGATCCCGCTGCTATTGAAATCATGCGCGAATTAAAGCAAGTGAAGCATTGGATAGGCGTTCCGCAAGCAAGGATTCCCTTTCTTGTTAATATACAATAGATTTGCCCATAAATTAGCCCGATGAACAAAGCGTATAGCCAGTTTCAGGCCATGATGGCCATTACCAAAGCGAGTTTGAGGTCTATATTCAGAAGTCCTTCTGCCGTTATTTTTAGCATTGCTTTTCCCATGATTTTTATCTTGGTGTTTGGCTTTATTGGTGGGGGAGGTAAGGTAAGTGTAAACATTGCTTTTGCCAATGGTTCTGATACAGCGAATCCGATTTATCAAAGTCTTAAAAATATTCCTGGCATCAGGGTCTCCGATAAAACAGGTGATCGCTTAAAAGAAGATTTAGAAAAAGGAAGAATTACCGCCATCATCAATATTGTAGCACAACCAACTAATGCCACTGCTCCATATAGTATTCAGTTAACCAGTTCTGAAGCAGCGAATCCACAAAATATTCAAGTGCTTCAATCGATATTGAATGCGGTGATTAGTGGAATCAATCAGCGGCAGTTCCCATCAACCCCTACTATTGCTGTGATTAATAAGGAAGTGAAAAAAGTGCCGGGTAGAGTGTATAGAACCATTGATTTTATTTTACCTGGGCAATTGGGTTTTTCATTGTTAAGTGCTGGGGTATTTGGGGTGG
>JACCDH010374583.1_pt1 | contig 11897 bp, 12 predicted proteins | sample 7442481 | NCBI WGS metagenome assembly JACCDH01 (sample SAMN15323433, study PRJNA562643) | freshwater metagenome | isolation source: river surface water | place: USA:Blue River Watershed | collected 2017-08-15 | reverse complement strand
GCTATTGATTGGTTTAATAGAAATATTGCTCAAGGCATTAGTTTCTTTTTAATTCAAATTGAAGTTTATAAAATTGGGGAGTCTGCGCCTGCTCCTAAATTTAACTTGATTTGCGAACCTAATGATTGGGGGAAAACAATGAAGAAATCGGAGGATGGTGATGTTTACAGTGGCTTAAAACTGCAACAAAAAGAATTTTGGGATGGTTTAAAAGAATATGCTTCAAAAGCAAATACAGCTCTTAATTATGGTAGATCACCTAAGCCCCAACATTGGTATAACATTTCATTTGGCACAAGTAAATGTCACATCGCCTTAACTCAAAATTCACAAAAACAATATGTGGGGTGTGAGATCTATATTAGAAATGATAATGAACTATATGATCAATTATATAAGAATAAAGATACAATTGAAAAAGAACTGGGTTTTGAAGTTGAGTGGATGGAGTTGCCAGATGCAACTGCTTCAAGAATAATTATAACTCACAAAGGAGATCCAAGAAATAGAGATAAATGGAATGAATATAATGAATGGCTTGTTAAAACTGCCGATTTGTTTGCACGAGTATTTATAAGATATATAAAATAATATAGAAAATTATCAATTTAATTAGCATTAATAAATTCTATTAACTTCTCTGTCTCCAAATCAATATTTTTAAACCAATTCGTTGACCAAATACGGTGAAATATAAATCCTTGTTTTTCAAGCTGATTTTGTCTATAAATGTCATGATGCCAATTTAGTTCAGAACTATGATATGCAGCACCATCACATTCAATAGCAATATTCTTTCCTGTTGTTGGTGATTTTACAACAATATCGATTCTAAATCCGCCACATTTCATTTGTGGAATAATTTTATCTACTCCAAATTGTGAAACCAAAATTTGATATACTTCTTCCTCAAAGGGCGACTCAGTCAAATCAATATCTGAATTGGAGGTTGTTAAAGTTTGATTGATCTTCTGTCTTATATAAGATAAAAGATCTTCTTTCTCTTTGTCATTTTGATTAGAAACAGCTTTTGCATAAGCTAAGTATGCAAGCAAACCTGACTTTCCAGATACCTTGAATTCGGCATCAATAAATGTTCTAAAATCATTTTGACGTTCTTCAGGTATTGATGTTAAAACAAATACTTTCTCCTTAGCCCTTGTTATAATAACATTTAATAATCTATGGCCGTTTTTTTGTGTTATTGGACCAAAATTCATGATAAATTTTCCATCACTTTTTTTACCAAATGTTGTAGATAGAATCATAATATCCCTTTCGTCACCTTGTATATTTTCAAGATTTTTAACAAAAAATCCATTATTTTCTAACACATCCATTCTTGCACGGAATTCTTGATTCTCTGTTCTTTCTTTATTTATCAAATCAAGAATTAAGTTTCTTTGGGTTAAGTTAAATGTTGCAACACCAACAGATTTATTCAACGGAACATTAGTTTTTAAAATATTCAATACCTCTTGAGCTTCAGTTGGGTTAATCCTATTGTCATATAAGCCATTAACTTGTTTAAATATGATTGGGATTTCTTTGATCTCAGCAGGCATTGGAACTAATCTTGAATTATAAAAGCAAGTATTCGAAAATTCAATCAGATCTGGATGTTTAGATCTATAGTGCATGTCAAGATATGTTTCATGATATCCTTCGTCAATTGCCCAATCCAATAATGACTCTTTAGTAGCCATGTCCACCGATGATTCATCATTTAATCTTTCACTACTATCAATTTCATCATCATTTAAATCTGACTCATCTATTAAATTCTTAGCTGATTCGAAATAACTAGAAGGCGGCATTTGCTGACTATCCCCTGAAATAATAACAGTTTTGCCCCTGTACACAGAACTATATGTCTCCTCAATTCTTAACTGACTGGCTTCATCAAAAATAACAATATCAAAGAAGCCTTGCTTCAATGGGAATAAAGTACTTGTAGAACTAGGATTCGAAAGAATTAGGGGATGTAAGTCCGTGAAAGCATCAGGATCATAAGTTACTATCTTTCTAAGTGAATTTCTTGTTGTTCCTGCAGCACCTTTAAGATTATACAGTTTTTTTAATGTAAGCGTTTTATCTTCTATTTTTTTGACTCCTCTGTAGTACCAGTTTTTAATATTGTTCTTAATAATTTCTTCTTGTTTAGTTGCAATAGATCCCATTAAACCCTCGATAATAGTTAAATCATTACTGTTATTTGGGTATGTATTCATTTGAAAATTCTCATATAAGATTTTATACAAAAGGGATATTTGGTAATCTTTTAACCAATCATTTGATCCAAGCTGTATTAAAAGTTTATAAAAGTTAAAGTTTTCATTTGATACACTTTTATATAGCAACTTCCATTTTAGATATGAAATGAGGTTAATTTCATTATCAGAGAATCTGGATAAATTCTCTAGTGTTTTATTAATACTAATGAGAGCAGAAGAAGGAGACAGTGTATTCTTTGTTTCTTCAACTTGACGTTTAGTAACAAGATTCAAACTGTTATTAGCACTAGAAATTTTCTCTAAAATATCCTTTAATTCTAATTGATCCGATTTATTTAAATATTTACTGTTATCTGAGATATTTGAATGCACCTCATTATTCATCAAACTAATTAATGAATCTCGATTATTAATTAGTTCAGTTTTAAAATGCGCAAAATCATCTTCATTAGACTCTAAATTTTGAATTGAATTTATATTAAAGATTTCTTCTTTGAGCTTCTTATACCTTTTTATTTGACCATGTATAACTTTACTATTCTTATTAAAGAATATTTTTACACTTTCAAAGAAAGTAAGTTGATCAGGAGCATTTACTATAACCGACAAATCATTTTTCAAAGATAAAATTTCATCAACTTTAATTTGAGTAGACTTGAAAATTTCTTCATTCTCGATTTGTATAGCACTTTCAAATTTTTCGGTAATCAATTCAAGCTCTTTCGTGCAGAATTTCAATTCAAACTCAGCATTTTTGATTATTTCAATATATTTTTCTGGTGTTAATGTTGTGTTATCCGTATTAATAAATTGATCTAATCTACTTAGAAGATCTACCGCGCTTTTATATGTATTGTGTGCATCTAATATTTGAGCTTCGACTTTAGTATTAGAGATCTTGTCAAAGTCAAAAACAATAGATTTAGAAATCTTATCATAATAGGGGATTTGCGATTTTTCAACTCTATATGAAATCCATTTTGCAACACAATCAATCCATCTATTATTATCAAGTATATGATCCCTTAACTTTTTATAATTTTTATCGATATCAGAAGTTATGTTTTCAAAATATTCCAAATCTGAATAGATGCTACTAGCTGTTGAGTCATTATCCGAAAACTCAAATGTCTGTAAATCATCCCTATCTCTTACATTCTTCACCAATTTGACTCTATCACTTGTAACATCTTCAATTAAAGCAATTGAGTATTTTAAATTTGGATATTTTTTAACTAGATTTTCATATAAAACTTTGAGTGCTGTAACCTTTTCACAAACAACAAGTACTTTCATTTTATTAGCCAAAGCTGAGGTAATAATTGCAGTTAATGTTTGGCTTTTACCAGTTCCTGGAGGACCTTGAATTACAATTTTATTATTTTTTGCAATTGATCTTAAAACTAAATTTTGGCTTGGATCAACTTCAATTGGACTGTTTTTTTGTTCCCAATTAATTAGTTTTGATTCAACTTCATCCTCTTCTTTAATTAAGGCTTCAATATCATTGATTAAACTTTGTTTTTGACTTTTAAAATTTCCAAAAACGCCGCTTAATAAAATTCTACTTTCACCGACAATCTCTTCATTTACATCTATTTTTTCTGGTATTTCATCAAGTTGTGTCCAATTAAACATACTAACTTGATCAATATTCAATTTGCCACTTAATGATTTAATGAAATCTTCTATTTCTTTCTTTTCCAATAAACCATCCTCTAACATTTCTTCTGGTATCAATGGAAGATCAATATGATTTTCACTTTTAAGATAAGACCTTAATGCTTCGTTTATTTTAATTCCAGACTCCTGATTTCTATTAATGATCCATTCTTTGGATTTATCATAAGATTGCTTAACACTTAGAGGGAATATAAAAATAGGAGACGCTATAACTTTTGTTATATCATTAGGGTTTCTTCTTATTATAATTGGAAATCCAAAACCAAATGTTTCTACTCCATGTTCTTTTAAATGATCGTCATTGTCATATTTGATAGAAGTAATCCTTTTTTCAATTTTTACTTTTTTTGCATTATTGATTTCAGTTAAACTTTTTGTCTCATCAACTAGTTTGTTTTTGTCGGCATCATACTTAATAGAAAACTTAAAATCAAAATCATTTAGTGTAGTTAATTGATTGATGAAATCTTCCGCCATCCCCTCTTTGATAATATTTAAATCGTTTATAGCAAGTCTTGATGCTAATTTTCCAGGGATACAATTAATTAATATAGACCTAGTACTTCCATAACTCAATTTCTTTTTGAGTATTTCTAAAAATTTCTGGCTAGGTCTTGGCATAAACTTATTCTTTCCTTTTTGGAATAAAAATCATATAAAGTTAAAGTTTAATTTGATATGATTATCTTTTCCCTGAAAACATACTTAGCATAAAGGTAATAATTGAGCGGCCAACTTTCTTTTCAAATCCTGATTGAGTTGTTGGGATACCAGTTTGGCGAGCAAAGCGTTGTTTAGCAGCAGATATACCTAATGCTCTTTTCCATGAGAAGGAAAAACCGTATTTAGACATGATTTATACTCTTCTAATTGGTTATTGGTGGTGCAGTTTTAACTACATCTGTGATTTCAAAATTAAATGTAAACTCCTTTTTAACACCATTCACTTCCATTGGCATTACCAAACGGTACTTTAATCCTTTTAGTTTCATCACCACAGCCTCAGTTTCTGGCTTATTGAAATCTGCACTAATCCACAAATCAGTAGTTTCCCAACCTCCAGGATTACTAACATATTGACTGTAATAACCTTGTTTATAATAAACATTATCTGTAGGAACAACCATATCACTCCAAGTTGTTTTTGATGGAATTGCAGTGGGAACTTGAGCAGCATTTCTATCAACGTATTTAACCCCTTTATGCATAACCTTCTTTCCTTCTCCATAAGGGATAAAGGAGGTTTCATCCCAAATAATCTTAACTGATTTATCAGTTTTATTATAGATTTCAAAATCTATCTCTTTAGTACCTACTGAAAAGGTAATTTTCAAATCATTATCCTCATATACATTACCAGTAATGTTATCTCCAACTAATTTATGAGAATAAGAATATATATTTCCTCTTAACTGAGCTATTGAAATACAGCCAGTTAATGTAATAGCTGCTAATGCAAATACACCTACTATTTTTTTCATAAGAATTAATTTAATCTAGGGCAAATAATTGAAATTCCGAAGGTAGACACTTAATTCGTTTTTTAAAATGGCGTGAACTAAACCACTAAAAATGATATTGAAACTACCCATTTAAAGACAGTTTCAATATCATTTATTTTTATTTACTAAAGTCGTTTAGTAAATTTTAACCATGCGAGATTTTACATCTGCACTAACTGTATTTACATCTAGAATTTGCAATGTAGGTTCTATTGAAGCTGTTGGTTTGTTCAAAGTAACACTAATTGGAGGTGTATCTAATTTCCACATAGCACCTGTTGCAGGGTCAACTATCAACATTCCCAAGAATCCACCAATTAATAAATTACCAAAATACCAACCGTTTAATTTGTAAGTGACTGGAATTATCTGCTCAGAATAACCATTTGCAGAAATTTTCACTTGATACTCTGCCTTAGAAAAGAAACCTGCCCCAGACTTTAATGTAACTGTTGCTGGGCTTTGTCCCTTATAAACTTCTTTTCCCTTTTTATCAGTGATACTCAAATTGGCACCATTTGGATTAGTGTTAATGGATACTGGATAAGAGCTCTTCCCAAAAATTGATGCACAACTCGTAAGAAATACAGGTGCAAACATTAAAAATGCACCTAATTTCAACATGTTTTTTTTCATTGCTTTAGTTTGATTAATTATTCTTACTCTTAAGGATTTTCGGAATACTCCCCCGTTTGAATGGTATCTGGACTCCATTATATTAGTCTGTCAATCTTATTTTATATTCTTTCTTTTTTCTATTTCTTCATGAATACCTGCAAAAAATTCAGTCATTTCTATATCCAAGGCTTTAGATAATTTATACACCTGATATACTGTTGTATTTATTTTACCTAACTCAATTCTACTGATCTGTATATATTCCATTTCTGATTCAAAAGCAGTCTTTTCCATAGTCCATCCTTTCCTAATTCTAAGATTCCTTATTGTAGTTCCTAAATAAGACTGAACATCTTTCTTGTCAATACACATGTATCAAAGTTGTTATATTAATACTGTACCGACTATGTCATAAATGATACACTATGAAAATTGTAAGACATGAAATTCAACTAATGCAGTATTTCAAGATTCCCCCAAATCATCAAAACCATAACTAGTTTGATTTCATGCCTTAGTACGAATAAAGTTGATAAAATTGTCAACTTGGGTCGAATTATAAAATTTAATAATAATATGTCCTTACTTGTCATAAATTTATGATCATATGCATAACCAGAATAAACTACTGAGATTACTACAATTAATTTCAGTTTTACAGGCAAGTCCTGCGAAGACAATGAAGACTATAGCCAAGTTGATTGGTAGTACCGAACGTACTGTTTATAGGTACCTTGATCTTTTAAAAGCAGTTGGGTTTAAAGTTGAAAAGGATTCAAATAATAAAATATACATTGACAATGGTGTGTTGGATATTAAACAGATGTTTACTGCTGAGGAGATTAAATTGATTCAAGAGTCAATTTCACTTATTGGAAAGAAGAGTCCTTTAAAGGATAGTATCATTCAAAAACTATCCCTCAATAATGAAGCAGCATTGGCAGGGAACAACCTTTTAAAAGTTCATTTAAGTAATTTGGTTGAGAAGGTAACAAAGGGGATACAAGAAAGAAAAGTAATTGTACTCAAGAAATATTACTCAGCAAATAGTCAACAAATACGTGACAGGCAGGTGGAGCCAATCAAGTTCACAGACAATTATACATCACTTGTTGCATATGAAATAGCCTCTGGCACAATTAAGTATTTCAACTTAGAAAGAATAACAGATGTGCTTGTTAAAAGTCATAAAATGACTAACGAATCCAAGCACGAGGATGTAAAACCAGATGTATTTGGATTTGGAGAAAAAGAAAAGTCATATGAATTAATTATAAAGATGAGTCTTAGAGCTTGGTTGTTCCTTAAAGATGAATATCCAATGACTATCCCATATACCAAAAAGGATAAGAAGTCTGGAAAGTATATTCTTAAAGCTATTGTATATAGCTTAGTACCTATAAAGCGATTTGCTAAAGGGTTACCTGGAGAGATTGAATTTTTGTAAATGCAAAAAAGGCTATTATTTATATTGTATGCTTATTAAAATATAAGTAGATCTCTTACATATTGTTTTTTATGCAACTACCTAATATTCCATTTGTCTTTTAATGCCTTTTCTATTTTCTTAATTTGTAAATTGTAAGTACTAATAGGATTTAATGTCTCCATTATATCATCTACCCCTTTCTTAATCTTTTCTGTATCTAATATAATACCTAATAATGCCCTTGTAGCACTATTATACTTTAAGGAGCATTGTATTAGTAAATCCCTTTGTTGCTTATTAAACTTCCTTATAGCCTTCCCTATATAAGTTAATGTTTTATCCCTATTATTCTCGGGAATACTATTGATCATTTTAAGACAATCTAATACTTGCAGTATTTCTATATTGTCACTAGTAATCTCATTACGTTGAAGGATAAACTCTATTGTATACATTATCCTATATAATGTAGCCTTAAATGTATTACGACTTATTTGTATTCTATTACTTATAGTAGTTTCTATAACGGCCTTATTAAATACATTAAAACCTGTTATATAGCCTATTGGTTTATCATTCTTTACTAATAAGTCCTTTAGATTTCAATTACGTGGTCAAGTCCTTAAATTTTCTATTATTGGAATACTCATTTTATTGATTTTAAATCTCGTTATTATAAATATTTAGAATTAAGTCTACGGTTATTAGTTTAAAAATAGAAGGAGTACCCTTTGCTAAAATTCCATTTTTCTCAAAATTTAATCTTTGATTTTGGTTTCTAAATGAAAAGTCTGAATAATCTCTATTTTCTCTTATGTCATTTTCTCTTAGTATTTCCCAAATCTTGTTTTGGATAATGTTTGGTTCACGCTTTTTAATTTCTGAAACTAAGTCAGTTGCCGAAAGTGGGTACTCTTTTAATTTATCTTCTTTGACTTTTTTAATTACTTCAACTTGGTTTATTGGTAATATATTACCTACTAATTTGAGTGTTTTTGCTCCTTTAGTTTCTGAAAATTCTCCTTCCCTTATTAGTTGAAAGTCACTTAAAAGTTCTTTGTCAATTACCAATATTTGTGAGTCGCCTTTTTCTATTATACCCTTTTCAGAGTCTAGGATAGCCGCATTTTGCGGTCCTGATTTTCCAATTTTTTGAACAAGATCAATCCATTCAATATTGTTTTGTTTAATACGTTTATTAATTATAGATTCCAATTCTGCGGATTGAATTTTTTGAGTCCTACCACCATATCGATAATAAATTTCACCGTTTTTTAAAACTTGGTCTTTCCCTACATCTTTTTTTGCAATAATTGGTTTTAAGTTGGATTCATGAATATAGAAAACACCAAAATTCATTTTATCTAATGGATATATCTCGTGTTCCCAATTTATGTTTGATGAGAAATTTTCAAGTAAATGTCCTGTTACTAATTCAGGGTCTAGTTTTTCAAATTGTTCAGTGGCTTTTACAGAAAGTCCAACTAATTCTCTTTTAGGTTTGTCTTTTACGCCAAAAATTATATATCCCCCTTTATTGTTTGCAAAAGCTGAAAAGTCACGATAATAATCTGCAAGTCCTGCTAAATTGAATGACTCTTTAAATTCTAAAATTTGACTTTCCCTATGGTATAGATTTCCGTCATTTTTCACTTTTAAAAGTGTAGTTATTATATTTTCATTCAATTTTTTAGTCATTTGATTTGTTTAAGGTCTGATTTACAATTAGGCATAACCTTTTCGAGCTTGGCGTAGGTGGCGATTTTAACTACTAATGTTAATGCGGAGCACTTTACCGCCACTTTTGCCAAAATTGTGTTTATGCTAAGTTTAATTCATCAATTTGAGTATTTTTAGGTCAATAAATTCTGTCGATGCATTAGTAATTATTAAGGTGTCAATTTTTCCGCCTATTGTAGGGAAACGAGGTTCAAATCTCATCTGGTCAATAGTTGTTCTTATTAAATGTCTTGAATAATCTATTGCGTCTTGTAAATTCATAAATTCAAAAATTGGCATTGAGTTCTGTGTACTAAGTAATCTGCCAACAATGTCGCTGTCTCCACCCCAAGCCACGCCAAATATTTGTTGGGTTGTAAAGTTGTGCCTTGTGCAGGTATTATTAGCAACGTCAATACCATATATGAACTGGACATTATTGTCATAGCCTGCAACTAAAAAGCTAGTTGCTGGGATTGGATTAAAAGTTCTAAAATATGCTAACAGATTTATTGCAAGGTCATTCGTTGTCGCTTGAGTTGGATTTGATGTTTCAAATTGTTCTATAAAATGTGCAATAGGCAAATTATTTATATGCGAATTACCAAAGGTCGAAATGCCAAAACGATCATACATTTTAAAGATTTTATTTGTAAAATCAGAAACGACAATGTTAGTGTGCACTGTAAGATTCTGTCCCGGGCTTTCAGGATTCGGGATTTGGCTTGGTATAGTTCCAGTCGTCCTACTGTCGCCCGATAATATTATACCAGTTGGAATATAAACTCCTATTATTAATGACATATCTTAAGTTTTAATTATAAACTCCTTTTATAACATATACATCGTTTTGAAGTTCTACTTCTAAATATTTTCCAATGTACTGTGTCAAGTTTACACCGCCAATTGAAACACCACCACCTATGAAAAATTCTGGACTCATTGTCACACCGTTAATGTGAACTGTTACTTTTGGATTTACCATACCATTTTGGTTGGTGAATAATTCGTCAAAATGCTTTCTCATTGTTTTTATTATTTATTGTTTGAATAGTCGCCTCTTTTTTGCCATTTGGGTAATACAATTTAAGTGTGCCATTTTTTTTGGTAAATGTGAAAAGCGGCTTAGAAAAATAGCTATTCACTTCATTTAACTCTTTAATATTAAATCCTATATTCGGATCTCTGTAACCATCTTTATTTTTATAAAGCATTGGATCACTGCAAAATCCAATTTCTATATCATCGCCTTTTTTGTGTCCATAAATTATCCATTCCTCTCCTTTTTCTATACCTAGGTCACAACTTGTCCATTTTGTAGAATCTAGTGCTCTATTACCTCCAGCTACTAAAATTTCAGTAACTGACTTCCCCTTATATAAGATCTGTTCAGTAACTTTTATTTTATGATGTTTAGGTGAATTTGCGGATACAATATCTATTACTTTAACCAAAGCCACATAATTCGCACTTTCAATTTTTTCTTTGGTATTCCAATAGGTACTACAAGAACATGCATGTGCTTGTTTGGTAAATACTAAGCATAATAGAACTATGAGTGGGAAAGTTATTTTCATTATAATTTTTGTAAATTTTTTATAAGCAACCATAAAAAAATAAATGGCAATGCAAAATCATAAAGTTTAGGTTTTTGCTTAGTTTCCATATACTTAAATATGATTTGAAAAATATTAATTAGAAATACAGTAGAAAATAGTAGGATTTTCAACTTTATCATATTACTAGTTTCACTAAAGTTATTGACAATTTTCAAGAACGTCTTTTACTATATCATCTATTTCATTAAACTACTTTAATATTTTTATTCTTAGAAATATCTCTATGCATTTCAAAAATAGTTTTTTAATTAAAATTTGATTCTGCTATAATCCTTTATCTACAATAGTTTCAGCTTTAGATAAATTTCTAAGTAGTAGATTTCTTAAATTATTTTAACAAGATAGATTTCTGTTGTATGTTAACTTTATTAAAAATAATTAGCATGAAATTAAAATCATCCTTTCTTATTATCTTGATAAGTGGTCTACTAACTATTGTTATAGTTTTACTTATTAAAGAAAAAAATGAGAAATTCACAGAATATATCCACGTTCACAAACAGAATGAAAACCTTTTTAGAAGCGTTACCGAAAAAGAATACCAAGCGGCATCTCCCTTTATTAAAAAATTAATTGATAAAATAGATGCAACTATTAACGCGTTAAATATTGTAAAAGCAGATAGTTTAGTTGAATATGAAGCTTATTTATGGATTAGTATGGATGAAAAAAAAGAGCCTATACAGTTATTTAAAGACGCATTATTAATTAGCCCTATTGAAAGTAGCCAAGCTGACACTATGGACAAAGCAACATCCTTTGAAAAAGCAACTGTAAAATTTAAGATCTGCGAACCTAGGGCTTCATACACTTTAATCAAGGCAATTGAAACATATAGGGTTAAAAATAAGGAAGATGGACTGTCTCTATCTATCAATACTTTGGGAGACGGTGTTGAAATCAGTTATGAATAAGTTTAAATCCACTAAAACCTAGCCTGCTTCCGAGCTTGTTGGAATAATTTAAAATAGATTGGTTAAGCAGCATATCCTATTTCAATAATTTGTATTTTATTGCTTACCGTAATCAAATACTAAATTGCAAAATGCTTTCACACCATTAATGAAACCAGATTCATCTAAATAAAAATCTG
>JACCDH011505211.1_pt1 | contig 11898 bp, 12 predicted proteins | sample 7442481 | NCBI WGS metagenome assembly JACCDH01 (sample SAMN15323433, study PRJNA562643) | freshwater metagenome | isolation source: river surface water | place: USA:Blue River Watershed | collected 2017-08-15 | reverse complement strand
TCATATGTGCCCTTGGAAGCGATCACCTGCTCGGCGCCTTCCTTGAAGTAGGCCGATGCGCCCAGCACGCGCACCGCGTGATAGTGGGTCAGGGTCACGTACTTGATCGGCAGGTCGGTGATCTCGCGGATGTGCCTGATCAGCGCCTGCGCCATGGCCGGGGTCGCGGTGGTGTCGATGACCATCACCGAATCGTCGCCAATGATGACGCCCGAATTCGGGTCGCCTTCGGCGGTGTACGCATAAGCGTTGGCTGACAGCTTGATGACGCTGGTCTTCTTTTCCTGCAGGTCGCCCTGCGATGCGAATTTCTTCTCGCTCATGTGGTTCTCCAAGGCCCGCGCATGGCGCGGCGGTCAGTTGTGGAAAGGGGGATCGCCAGCGGATTGCCGGCCGATATCAACGCTGGCGACAGCTTAGTCCCGACTTCGTTTCTGGTCAACGAATTAGATAATAACGAATTGTTTACTTTGAGCTAAAGCGTCCGTAAACTCGCGCCATGGCTGCAGACACCCCCATGGACAAGAGCCGGCGCGGCATACAGTCGATCGAAATCGGCGGCCGGCTGCTGACGGCGCTGGTCGACGAGGGCGGGCCGATGAGCCTCGGCGACCTCGCCCGCAAGGCCGGCATGCCGTCGGCCAAGGCCCATCCCTATTTGGTGAGTTTCGGCAGTTTCGGGCTGATCGAGCAGGACCCGCTGACCGGCCGTTACGAGCTGGGCCCATTTGCGCTGCAGCTGGGCCTGATCAGCCTGCACCTGCTGGACCCGGTGCGCATCGCCATTCCGGCCGTGACCCAATTGTCCTCCGAGATCGACCAGACGGTCGGCCTGTCGGTACTGGGCAATATGGGCCCGACCATCATCTATATCAGCGAGTCCAGCTATCCGATCCATGTGAACATGCGCACCGGTACCGTGATGGCCATCCAGTCCACCGCAACCGGCCTGGCCTTCGCAGCCTTCCTGCCGCCCAAGCAAGTCGAGCGCATGCTGGAGCAGGAGAATCGCAACGGCATCGCGGCCGGCTTCGGCGTGCCGGGCAAGAGCCTGCATCAACTGGAAACGATACTGGCCGATGTACGCAAGCGCGGCATGGCGCGCGTGCAGGGTGAGCCCATCCCTGGCATCAATGCCATCTGTGCGCCCGTGTTCGAGCACAGCGGGAACATTCGGCTGGGGATTACCGCAATCGGCCCGGCTGGCAGTTTTGACGCCGGCTGGAACGGCAGCATCGCGAAAAAGATCCGCGCCTGCGCCGACGAGGTGTCGGCCCGGCTGGGCTATCGGCCAGTGGAGTGAGCGGTCAGTAGTGCCGTCATGGCTTCGAGGCCGATCAGGCCTCGGGACGGTCCCCGTTCGATCGGGGCGCTTTCAGCGTCGGAAATGAGGCCGCGCGCCGCAGCACGAGCAAGGCTGCCTCGCGGCGATCCAGCAACGAATACAGGCGTATGTCCGCCTGCCTTGCCTGTGCGTACGCAGCTTCGGACACGCTGACGCCATAGGCGCGCAGCATGTCCAGTTCATCGATCAAATCCTCGGTGGAGTTCACGCGCATCATCTGCGGTCATTTGCCTTTCCATGCAATCAGCTGTCCTGCCCGGGCCTTGCGGCCTCAGGCTTCCACATCGACCAGCGCGCCTGTGCGCGAGGCCCTGGACTTGGGCATGGACAGATCCGTGTCCATGCGCCTGTCGTACACCATCTTCTGCAGCACTTCGCCCGAGTTCTTGTCGACCACGCTGACCGTGACCGCGTGCTTGCGCGCATCGACATCGAAGGACATCGCGGTACGCTGCCCCGAACTGGCGGGGGCAGTGCTCATGGTGGGTGATCGGGATACCTGCATGGCCTCCTCCTTCAGAAATGCATGAACAGCCAGTAGCCGTTCGCTGTCAGCAGCAAGCCGATGAGGCCGGCTGCCGACGAGGCATGCAGCATCCGCATCGAGCGGAACAGCACACCCCAGAACGCCATGCCCAGCCCCAGCAGCACGATAGACTTCGCATACACGAACCATTGCTTGCGCTCGGCCGCCACGGCGCTCGCACCCTGGTGGCGCTTGAACATGGCCTGCAATTCTTCCTTGCGACGCTCGAGGAAGCTGTCGGCCTGCGCGCGGTCCGAGGGAATCGCGGATTCGCCGTCACCGATGGATGCCGGGCCGCCGCTCACATGGGAGGCTGCGGTGATGGCCGTGGCGCTGCCTGTGACGGCTGTGGCTGCTGCTGTGCCTGCACCCGTGGCTGCTGACGTCGCTGCAGTGGTCGTTGCCGCCGCGCCGGCAGCCGTGCCTGCGCTGCCTGCTGCACCAGCGGCACCAGCGGCACCAGCGGTGCCGGCTGCACCTGATGCCGCACCAGATGCCGCACCTGCTGCCATCGATGGCAGCACCGAGGACGGCGCCAGCGACACGGCATCGGGCGCGATGCGATATACCGTCTGCTGCACGCTGGCCATCTGGTGCACGACACGCGCATCGGTAGCCATGTTTTCGCTGGTGATGAACGTGCGCTCAGCCGAGGTCTCGCCGACCATGGTCGACCCATAGGTCACGAACAGCGCCGGCAGCAGCACGGCACTCCACTGGCGCAGCTTGCGGCTCTGCTGCGCCTGCTCAGGGCTGGCGGTCTTTGGGTTGTCGCTCAAGATGGGGCCTCCTTCATCCGACGCCAGCAGCATTCCGCTGCCGTCATCGCTATCCATGTCGTCGAGACTGGCGTTGTCGCCGGCCGTATTCAGTTGCACACTGCCAAGGCTGGCCGCGCTGTCGGCCATGACCACAGCATCCGGCAGCCTGCGCCGCACGGCCGGACCTTCCGGCAGGCGTGGCAGGCGGTTGGCCGCCGCGATTGAGCGCGCCGACCCCAGCGCTTCGAGATGCGCCTGTATGGTTTTCGTTCGATCGCTGACGCTGTCCATGCGTCCGACGATCGGGTCAGTCGACACCGGCCCGTCACTATCCTCATCAGCCTCGGCATCAAAGCTGCGGCGGTCATCGACAATCGGCACCCCCGATGGCGGCGCATCCGCATCGCGCATTGCATCGCCATCGCCGGGTGCCGCAGCGTCGCGCCAGTTGCGGCCTGGTGTACTGACGCCGCTGTCATCCATGCTCGCCTGCGACATGTCTGCGGCCGCATCCTTCAGCGCCGGCTTGCCGAACACGCCGCCGCGATCGCGTTGGCCGGCATCGCCGTTGCGCCCTTTGCCATCGCGCATCGCACGCCCGTCGCCCGCACCATCGGTATCGCGCATCGTGCGGCCATCGCTGTCGCCATCGGCGTCTCGCAGCGCACGTCCATTGCCGTCGATGTCGCCATCGGCATCGCGTAGCGCGCGCGGGTCGCGCAGGCTGCCGGCATCCTGCAGCGCGCGTCCATCTGCGCCGCCGTGAGCATCCTTCCAATGGTGGCCGGGCACGTTGGCGCCGCTGCGCTGGCGGGCATCGCTGTCCGCTGCGCCGTCACTGTCGCCGTCGTGCATCGCGCGGCGGTCGGCGTCGCCGTCGCCATCTTTCCAGGGCCGACCTTCGCCGGCATGCCCGGATTCGTACACATGGCCCTTGTTGTTGCTGAAACCTGCTTCGCGGAAGGCGCGCAGGTCGGTCGGCCCGTCATCTTCGCCATCGTCACCGGCCTGCGCGCCGCTACGCGAATTCCTGGCAACGGCATCGAAGCCGTCGCTGCCCTGGAATTCATTCGACATACGGTCGAGGTTTTCCTGCATCGCGCGCGAGATGCGCGCATCCAGCTCCGATTGCGGCGCACCGTCCCGGCTCGCGGCGCGTGCCTTGCGACGTGCCTCGGGAACCGCGTCACCCGCCTCGCCGCCCTCTTCTTCCCACTGCCGCTTGCGCTCAAAGACGACGCCCTCGCCCTGGTGACGACCACGCGCGCGCGACTGAACGACCGGCTGAGCCGACTCAGTCGAGTTGGTACGTGACACCGGCTGTCGCTCATCCTGCGGCAAGTCGTTCTTCAGGTAGACGACGTTCAGGTAGCGATCGAACTGGCCGGGTGCAATCCCGAAAGCGGCCAGCATCCGGCGGAACAGGTCACGCTCGGCACCCACCACCTGGTGATCCGACATCATCGTGTCGCAGGCATTGAGCAAGATGCAAATGCGTTGCTGCTCGTCGAGCACGCTGGCTGCAGCGGCCAGGAACTGCGGCGCGCGCACCTGGCTCACATAGCGCAGGCTTGACTTGAGCAAGGCTTGCGAGCCGCCGACCACGGCGTTGAGCCGGCCAATCTCTTCCTCGCCCATCGAGCCGTCGGCCGACATCATGTACAGCAGCGATACCACCAGCGCCTTGGGCGGCGTCATGTCGCTCGACGCGGCCGCCGCGTCGAAATCGCCCAGAATCGACATCCTGTCCTTCAGGGCGATCGTATCGAAATAAGGCTGGAAGCTTTCCTTCGTATGCCCGAGGGTGGCCACCAGCCGGTCGAACAATTGCAGCTCGGTAGCCGACAGCTCGCCGTCGGCCATCAGCGAATCGCAGACATTCATCAGCAGGCACAGCCTGGCCTTGGCATCCAGCACCGGCGGCGCGTCCTGCAGGAACTGGTCGACGCTGCGCGTCTCCGCATAGGCCACCGCACGGTGCAGGGTATCGGCATCGGCGCCGATCACGGACTGCAGCTGGCTGCTCTCGCGGTCGGAAATGTCGCCGTCGGCCGCCATCATGTACAGGATGGCGACCACCACCGACAGGTAAGGCGTCAGGCGGATGTCGTCAGGCGTGACCTTGCGCCCGCGCCCCCCTTTGAGGGAGCGCGTCAGTGCCTTGAACAGGTCCGGCGATCCCATCGCTTACTCCGCGATCCTCGTTGCCGGCCGGGAGCCGGCGGCGTTGGTGAAACGGCGCTGCCTGTCCATGCGATTCGGTCGTGCACATGGCTTTTCCATGGTGGGAAACGTAACGCCGCCACCTGCGCGAGGGGATGACAATCGCGTAATGACGCGCACGCATTACGCGATTGTCATAATGGCCGCCAGCAGCAAGCAGGCACTCCTGCCGCAAGCCGCAGGCCTGCGCACTCATCGCGCCAAAAATAACGATGATGTAATCGAGGGCGGGAGCAATCCGTCTAAGATGGCGGCTGCCCCGGCGCTGACCCCTATTATCAAAACAAGAAGCCATGTCCGTTCCCGCATCCCGATTGCTGCTGGTGGAAGACGAGGTCCGAATCGCGGAGTTCGTGATACCCGACCTGCTCGCGGCCGGCTTTGAAGTCACCCATGTGAAGGACGGCGCCAGCGGCCTGGCCGCGATCCTGAGCGGCGAGCACGACATGGTGATCCTCGACGTGATGCTGCCGGTGCTCGACGGCTTCGAGATCCTGGCCAAGGTCAGGGAAGAGGGCAACCCGATTCCCGTCATCTTCCTCAGCGCGCGCAACGAGCTGCCGGACCGGCTGGCCGGCTTCGAGATCGGCGCCGACGATTACCTGCCCAAGCCCTTCTTCGTCGAGGAACTGATCGCGCGCATACGCGCGGTGATGGCGCGCAAGAGCGGCCAGGTATCCGACGAGATCCAGGCCGGCGAACTGACGCTCAACAAGATCACCCGTCAGGCCAACTGGCGCGGCACGGTCGCCCCGCTGAGCCAGCGCGAGTTCAGCCTCGTCGAGTGCCTGATGCGCTCGCCGAACCGCATCTTCTCGCGCCAGCAGATCCTCAAGAACGTCTGGGGCATCAGCTTCAATCCCGAGACCAATGTGGTCGACGTCTGCATACAGCGCATCCGCAAGAAGCTCAACCGCCAGGCACGTGACGGCAAGCCCTTCCCGATCGAGACCATACGGGGTGTCGGCTATCGTTTCCAGCTTGAGGATGAGGCATGAAGAAGTCCTTCCTGTGGCACGTCTTCATACGCGTCATGATCGTCACCGCCGCCATCATCTATTTCAACCGTCTGGTGGCGCAATATGTGACCACCCGCCATGTGATCGACCGCATCGAGCACAATGTCGCCACCACGCTCGCCGCCTGCCAAAATAAGGCGACCAATACCAATGCCTTCTTCCTGTGCGTTGCACAGAGCAGCCGCGGCGACGCGCTTTCGAGCGTCAGCGAATACTATGTGCTGTGCAAGCCGCAAGACCAGCCGTCGGAGCAGGAGCACAACGCGCTGTGCGAGCGCACGCAGCGGCTGCTCCATTCCTGGCGCGGCGACACCGAGAAAGTCACCGACAGCGTCGAGCTGGTGCGACTGGACATGGACGATGAAAGCTGGTTGGCCTTCAGCATGCAGGGTCAGCCGGACGGCGCGCGCATGCTGGTGCGCAAGCAAGACCTCAAGCGCTATGTCGACAGCATCTGGAGCCTGCGCGACCGCATCCTGATGTACCTCGCGCCGCTGCTGATCCTGATGCTCACCGGGCTGACCGTGTACCTGACCTGGACCGTGATGCGGCCGCTGCGCCAGCTGGAAGCTTCGCTGAATGGCCTGAGCTCGCGCAACCTCGACCAGCCGCTCGACCTGCTGCCGCCGTATCGGGAATTCAACAGCTTCGTGTCCGTGTTCGAGCAACTGCGCGAGCGCCTGAGCCAGAGCTTCCTGCAGACGCGCCGTTTCGCCGCCGATGCATCGCATGAACTGCGCACGCCGCTGACCATCTTGCGCGGCAATTCCGAGCGCCTGATCGCTGAGCTGCCGACCGGCTCCGAAGCGCAGGTGCGCATGCGCCTGATCGGTGATGAGATCGAGCGCCTGATCGACATCACCGAAAAGCTGTTGCTGCTGTCGCGCGCCGATGCCAACAGCATCCGCTACGACATGGAGCGCGTGTCGCTGTCGGCGATGCTGACCGAGCTGGCGCTGGATGCGATGGCCTTCCAGCCCGATCTCGAGATCCGCAACGAGATCGAAGCCGACATCGACTGGACCTGCGACCGCAGCCTGATACAACAGCTGCTGTTCAACCTGTACACCAACGCTGCCAAGTACAACGCGCCGGATGGCTGGATACGTTTTGCACTGACGCGCCGGCAAGACCGCTTCGTGCTCAGCATCGAGAACCCTTGCGACAATATCCCGGCCGACCTCCCTGAGCGCGCCTTCCAGCGCTTCTATCGGGGCGATGCCTCGCGCGGCCGTCGCGTCGATGGCGTTGGCCTCGGCCTCAGCCTGTGCAGTGAAATCGCGCGCCTGCACAAGGCCACGCTGAGCGTACAAGTCACCGACCGCAAGACCGTGATCGCGACACTTGAGGGCCAGGCCACCTTGCCCGCAGCCTGACGCGGGGCGATAATCCGGCCATACCCCTCAAGCCGGAGGCGCCCATGGCCATCAATCCCGAACTCGATCTCGAGATACAGCGCGACGTCGCCGTATCGCCCGAAGCCCTGTGGAAGGGCTGGACCGATCCGGCCACGCTGATGAAATGGTTCTGCCCGCGCCCGTGGAAAGTGGTCGAGTGCGACATCGACCTCAAGCCCGGCGGCCTGTTCCGCACCGTGATGCAATCTCCCGAAGGGCAAAACCAGCCCGAAGGCATCGGCACCTACCTGCTGGTAGAACCCCACCGCCGGCTGGTCTGGACCAATGCGCTTGAGCCCGGCTTCCGGCTCAAGCCTGTGCAGCCTGATGACCATCTGGGGTTCTTCTTCGTGGTCGACCTGACGCTGGAGCCGCTGCCGGGCGGCGGCACCCGCTATCGTGCGGTGTGTACGCACCAGACGCCGGAGGCGCGCGAAGCGCACGAGAAGATGGGCTTTCACCAGGGTTGGGGAATGGCGCTCGACCAGCTGGTCGAACTGATGGCGATGCCGGCCTGAACAGGCCGCACGCTGTCTTCAGCGCGTGGTCACCACGCGCTGTACCACCGGGAACACCGGATCGAAGAAGCTGCGCCTTGCCTGCAGGTCGGGCACGCCGTCAGCATCCACCGGGCGCGACACGTAATAGCCCTGCACTTCATCGCAGCGCATCAGCTGCAGTTCGCGCAGCTGCTGCTGGGTCTCGACGCCTTCGGCCACCACGCGGAAGCCCATCGACTTGCCCATCTGTACTACCACTTCGCACAGCTTGCGCGCTTCTTCGCGCACGCCCAGTCCTTGCACGAAGGAGCGATCGATCTTGATCGCATCCACATCCAGGCTGTGCAGTCGCGACAGCGAAGAATAGCCAACGCCAAAGTCGTCGATGTGCAGTTCCAGCCCCATGTTGCGCAGTTCGCGCAGCTCGGCCTTGACGGTGGCGTCGCCGCCCATCATCGCCGACTCGGTCAGCTCGATGGCCAGCAGATGGGCCGAGATATTGAAGCGTGACAGCTCGCCGACCACATGGTGGCGGAAACGGTCATTGCGCAACTGTCGCGCCGACACGTTGATCGCCACCGGCATCAGGCCCTGCCCCAGCTGGCGCCATGCGACCAGCTGCCGGCAGGCTTCCGTCACCACCCATTCGCCGATGCCGCCGATCAGGTCAGCCTGCTCGGCGAGGCTGATGAATTCCGTTGGCGAGATCAGACCGCGCTGCGGATGCTGCCAGCGTAGCAGCGCTTCGACGCATACCAGCGCGCCCGTGCGTGCACTGACGCGTGGCTGGAACACGAGGAAGAATTCATTATTGCCCAGCGCATTGCGCAAGCCCTGCTCCAGCTGCAGCCGCGACTGAATCTTGCGCGTCAGTTCGGCCGAATACATGCATAGCCGGCCCTTGCCGGCGGCCTTGGCCGCATACATCGCAATGTCGGCTGCCTGCATCATCGCCGCGTCGGTGTCGCCGTCTTCCGGATAGATCGCCGCACCGATCGATGCGCGCGCATTGAAGCCGCGCCGTACCGCTTCGCAATCGATCTGCGCCATGCGCTCGATCACCTTGGTCGCGATCGCCTGCACCGCGCTGGCATCGCTGATGTTCTCGACCAGGATCGTGAACTCGTCGCCGGCCAGTCGTATCACGGTATCTTCGACGCGCACAGCCTGCCGCAGCGCGGTGGCGACGGCCATCAGGTATTCGTCGCCGGCCTGGTGGCCCCAGGTGTCGTTGATCCTCTTGAAGTCGTCGAGGTCGATGAACATCAGCGCCAATCGTCGCCGCGCCGCAGTTGCCTGCTGTACCGCATCCGGCAGGTGCTGCTTGAGCCAGTGACGATTGGGCAGCAGGGTCAGCGCATCGGTGACGGCCATCGCCTTGAGCTGCTGCTCCTTCCATTTCATCTCGGTGATGTCGCGCATGGTGACCGCGAGGCCACCTTGCGAGCGCGTTGCGCTGGCCTGCCACCAGCTGCCCTCGGACTCGGCAGGCGCCGGGCCAAGTTCGGCATCGGCATGGCCTTGGCGATGTGCTTCGAGCAGCAGCTTGTTGAGCGCTGCGGCGTCGATGGCCGGGAACAGCTCATGGAATTGCAGGCCGATGATTCCTGACGCCGACATGCTGACCTGTTTGCAGGCTGGCTCATTACAGTCTTCGACCCGGAAACGCAGCGCGCGCGAACCTTCGACCGGCACCGCCTTCAGCAGGTAGAGCGCATCATGCGTGCTGTCGAGCACGGGCTTGAACAAAGGCGATGGCGCGGCAGGCTCCGCCGGCGCAGGTCGCCTGCGCGACTGCCACCAGATACCGGCTGCACCGCCTGCGACGCCACCCGTCACCAGTCCAATGCCCAGCGACACCACTTGGAAATAATTCGACAGTCCCATGGGAGGAATTGATTACTTGCAAGCAGTATAGCCAAGCGAGCATGCCCGCGCGCACTATCGTATTAATTTTTATTATTAAATTCCCTTGAAGGAATTTATTTCTGGCGAGAAAAACTACGATGCATCACCCTGTGAAAGTTAGTGCGTGCCGGAGACATGGCTCCCTTGCAACGAGGCTTCAGCGCGACGCGACCATCTCGACGGACACCGGCATCCGGTACCGAACCCTGCACCTGAGCTGAACCGTATCAGCTGAACAAGCGTCGTGAATCGCCCATCATGCGGCGCAGCTCGGGAATCGCAATCTCCGTCATCTCATGGATCATCAGCAGCAAGTTCGCGCTGACTGGCGCCTTCTTGTTCCGGATGCGGCTCACTACGGCGGGTGTTACGTCCAGCGTGCGCGCCAGCGCTGCATCATTTTTCAATCCCATTTTCCCTATCAGGCGATTGAGGAAATTGTCGGGACTGTAGGACGTGAGCTTGAGCAAGGCTTTTTTGCGCATGGTGTTCTCCGGAATGATTGTTATGGCATGACAGACTGACTACGGTGCCAAGTTATCTGTTGCCTTGAATCAAGCATCCGCTGAACAAGCTGTAAAAATTCCGTTAAATCCGCCCTTCATTTTTCTCAAAAAAAACCGTTAAAGCGAGGTAACGGAAGACTGTCGTCTTCGATCGATTTGTCAAAAACATTTGCATTGCCAATGGCGTGCTGGCTTCACCGAAAGCAGTATGGCCGCGCTTCATTGTCTGACAGCGCGGCATCCAGCATGCTTACAACGCCCAGCGCATCAGTTCCATCTCGATCTCGTGCAAGTCACGCGCACTGCGGTCGGCACGCAGCACCAGACCTGCCACACGCTGCTCGGCGCGGCGCGCGGCATTCGAGATCTTGTGGTGGCCATAGGCTCGGGCAGCATTGCGCAGGTCTTCGATCGTTTCCCACAGTTGCACGCAATCGGCGCGTGTCACCGGGTCGTGCCGGCAATGGGCCAACGCATCACGGATACGGGATAGACGTAGCGGCAGCTCGCGCGCAAACACGCGGTGCAGTACCTCCAGCTCTTGCGACAGGGGCGATGGGTTGGCCGGCGGGCCCTCGTATATCTGCAGGATCTCGGCAATTCGGTCGCCGAGCGTGAGCGGATCAAAGGGCTTGGCGATCACGCCCGCCACGCCCAGCGATTCGTAATAACGCAGATCTTCAGCATCGACCAGCGAGGTCAGGAAGATCGCCGGTGTATCGCGGTGTAGCTCATTCTGGCGCAGCCCGGCCAGCACTGTCGGGCCATCGATCTCAGGCATCGTCACGTCCAGCAACAGCAGATCGGCGCAAAACTCGGCCGCAGCCTGCAAGCCCTCATGAGCCGTGCTGCAGGTACGCAAATGCACCTGATGCAACTCCTGCAATGCGAAACGTATCGCGGCCTGGGCATCGGGATCATCCTCGATGACCAGCACCCTGCGTAGTTCGACTGTCTTCATGGTCTTCAAACACCGGATGGGCGCGGCTTCTTCATTACAACACCATGAAGATATCGGGCTTTCCGAATTACCAGACCATGAACAAGCAGACATTTCTCCCACATTTCCCGACGGGGTCGACTCCACGGCTTTGGCGACGGCCACGCTTGCCCAGGCGGCCAGCGGCTTTGACAAGCAAGGGGCATCCTTTCCAATTGCGCAATCCGGGTCGCCCGTCGCGATTCTTTGATCTGGTTAAATTTACTTAAAGTAACTTTCCGTATACTGGCCAGACACATCACATCGAGCCCGCGCCACACTTCCCTACCCGGCATCACCAAGACCCATCCGGACTAGCCATGAAAAAATTTGCCCTGCTGTTGTCCCTGTTGTTCTCCCTGCTCGCGGTCGCCAGCGCCGCCCATGCCGAACTGAAGAAGGTGTTCGAGAACATCCGCGGTACCGTCGTCTACGTGGACACGGCAAGCCTGACGCCCAGCGGCGACAAGCGGCGCGTGACCGAGGTGCAGACCTATCGCAGCGCCGGGCCGCGCGGGATGATGTCGATGAAGCTGCTCAAGGAATATGACTGCAAGCAAGAGACGGCGCAGATCATCAACTACGTGATGTACAAGGAGCCAATGGCCCAGGGCGAGGTGATCGGCAGGGTCAATACGCCCGGCGATGTGCAGAAGCTCACGCAAAACCCGGGCGGCACCGGCGGCTGGCGCTTTGCCTGCGGCCTCTGAGTTGGCAGCTGGTCTGGCGGACAC
>JACCDH010707722.1_pt1 | contig 11898 bp, 9 predicted proteins | sample 7442481 | NCBI WGS metagenome assembly JACCDH01 (sample SAMN15323433, study PRJNA562643) | freshwater metagenome | isolation source: river surface water | place: USA:Blue River Watershed | collected 2017-08-15 | reverse complement strand
ATGAGCCACGAAAGGCGATACAGATTGCATCGTTGGGATCTCACGATTTACTTCGCAATGAAGGAAGTTTATTGGAAGTGTATGGTGAAAATGTAGCTGTCATTCAACAAGAGTTGATTCAACATTCAGAAGCTTTTTTATTTCCAATGGGAAGTGAAAAAGGATTCGATTTCAAATACGATTTTTTTCTTTAGTTCGAAGATGTTCGAATGCGCGGGTCTAGCCATCCGTATACCCATTCAACCAACACATTCACAACAATGAAAACAGTTGAAACTAGGATTACTCCCCCCATTACAATGGGCTGATCTTGTTTTTCAATAGCCATGAAAAGCTCTTGACCAATCCCCTTCCACCCGAAAACAAACTCTACAAATACAGCACCTGCTAGCAAAGATGCGAACCATCCGGAAACCGCCGTCACAACCGGATTCAAGGCATTGGGTAACGCGTGTCTGTATAAAACGCGACGTTCTGAAAGTCCTTTTGCTCTTGCTGTTCGAATGAAATCTTGAGACATAACATCCAGCATACTGCTTCTCGTCAATTGAACAATAATGGCCAAAGGACGAATCATGAGTGTAATCATCGGAAGAATTAAGTTCTTCAGATCAATGTACTTCCCTTCCCAAACATCAACACTGTACCAACTTCCTGTCATACTTAGACCTGTATAATCGCGCAGCAGCACCGCTCCTATCCACGCAACAATGAGTGCGACAAAGAAGGAGGGTCCCGCCATTCCTATGGCTGAAACGAACAAAACCGTCTTGTCTATCCACGAGTCTTTCTTCTGAAACGCCCATATTCCAAGTGGAATTCCTATAATTAGACTTAACAGTATACTTCCTAAAGCAAGGACGAATGTTCCCGGAAAGGACTCTGCGAAAATGGACGAAACTGATTTTTCGGAAATGAAAGACTTACCCAAACTCGGAAATTTAATCCACACTGTGCGCTTATCAGACAAGGGAAACGACCAACCTTGATAGATCTCCTCATTCGCATAAAAAGCCTCTGTGAAACTATCCGATCTATTGATACTAATGGGCGAAAGGTTGTTCAAGTATTCCAAATATCGAATACCTAGAGAATGATTTAAGCGCAACTTATTACGCATGTTCGTCACAACTTCTTGATTGGCATTTTCGCCAACAAGGTTTTGAACGGGATCGGAACCGGTGAGGTTAAAAAGAAAAAACACTACAGTCACAACGCCCCATAGAACGAGTAATTGATAACCTATTTTTTTAGCAACCTTCACCAAACGAAAATAACCGATTTGAATCTCGAACTTTTATTCAGGAACAAATGTTATACACGGCACACTTATTGAAAAGTTGGGCGCAGTATTTTCTCAATAACCTTCTTACTTTTGACTTATGGAAAAACGAAATCTTTACATTTCATGGACACTGCGAGTGTTCCTCTTCGGATTATTTGTGTTTTCAGCCATCACCAAGATGCTTCCTTTAACTCCATTCGAGAAACAACTCGTTGATTTAGGTTTCGCAGATTGGCATACAGCCCCTTATTTCGCTCGATTAATTATCGGGGTTGAATTAGGTCTGGGAATAGCCCTGATTCAAAATCATTATTTCAAACGTATAGTTATTCCCGCTACTGCGTTATTGCTTATTGCTTTCTGTATTCACCTTTCTTACCAGATTGCTATTGGGCAAGGTGGAAACTGCGGATGTTTCGGACAATTCATTGAAATGACTCCAACCGAAGCACTGATTAAAAACATTGTTACTTTAGGTTTATTGGGATGGTTATTCGCGATTAGTCATGAAAAGAAAAGCGCGAATCGTTTTTCTTTCCTCTTATTAATCTGGTCATTCTCTACCCTCTTCATGTTCATGGCTTTCCCTTTTGCTCCGTTTAAGGAAATGTCGAACATTGTTGTTGACACAGAAAACATCCCTTGGGAAACAGAGACTCCAACTGCGCCAACAGGAACAGTCGACAATACTCAAACTACTGCAGCTGTTACCCCAACAGAAACAGTTAATCCTGGTCCGGCTGCTGTTGTTTCGAAATTTTCTAAGTTGAATGTTTTCAGTGGAATGAAGGTGAAAATTGATGAAGGAAAACGAATCGTATGTTTCTTCATCCCTGGTTGTGACCACTGTCGTGAAGCGGCGAAAGCTATTACTGAATTATCGAAAGACCCCAATTTCCCAAAGGTTTACATTTATTTCGGAGATGAAGAAGTGGAGAAAATTGACGAATTCTTCCAAGTAGCAGGAAAGAAATATCCTTATCAAGTGCTTGGTATGGGTGAGTTCTTTACCCTTATGGGACCGAAAGGTGAAACTCCAGGAGTACTTTATTTGTGGAATGGTAATATTCAAAAAGAATATTTCGGAGAGCAATTCAACAAAGAAGATTTAAAACAAACCTGTAACCAATAGACGATTCGTTCGTCACAGAACCGTGAATAGTTCAATTCTAAAAAGCATTTCAAAGACAGCGCTTCTTGGTGTTGTCTTTTTGTTTTGTTGGAATTTGAGTTTTGCCACAACCATTAGGGGTGTTGTTAAAGATGAACAAGGCCTCGCCCTTTTTCATGTCGCGGTATTTATTCCTGGTACAAATTTGGGGACTCATACCAATGAAAATGGAGAGTTTCAGTTAAATCTTAAACCGGGTAAGTATGATTTGAATTTCAATTTTATTGGATATGAGACGGTTATTAAGCCGCTTCAAATTGGACAAGAAAAAGTGCTTTTGTTGGATGTTGTTTTAAAAGTAAACACCAATGAAATGCCTATGCTCGTTGTGAATGCAGATCGACGAGATTTTGTAAAGCGCTTGATACGCGGAGCTTCTGACCAACGCGATTATTACACGAAACAACTGGAAAACTATTCTGTCGGATTTTATGGAAGAACATCCATGGAGAAGATAGATTTCAAGCGTGACTCGGCCTACAAACTTATTCAGCCTCCCGTAATTGAAAATGAAATTTATCACGTTACAGAAGGTGCTGGAACGCTTTACTCTAAAGAAAATCAAATCAAATTAAAGGTCGATGCCTTTCGCGATTTCACTCCAAAGCGGAATGAAAACTACATGTCGGCCACTGTAAACTTCGAGTATGGTGAAGAGACAATCGTGAACGATAGAGATCGTTATGAAGATCCTTATGAACTTACGAGTCAGTCGTGTTATTCGGAATTCAACCTTCGAGAAAATTCACTTACCCTTCCGCAATTATCTGATAAGAAAATAATTTCTCCTATCGCTTCTACTGCCCTTCTCTCTTACACCTTTGATTTGGTAGGAATAGATACATTGAACGGAGAGAAGTTCTTTAAGCTTTCAGTTATGCCTATTTTCAAGCAGGAAGCTCTTTTCAATGGATATATCTGGATTCAAGACACAACATTTGTAGTTGGAAAGTTGGAATTGAATTTAGCCGATGAAGTCATGCCTTTCTTCTCGGATTTTTCATGGAAAGAAGAATTTGTAGAAATTGAAAAAGACAAGTGGTTAAGCTTTGGAAAGTCTATTCAAGCAAAAGTTAAAGAAGGAAAAACACAACGCATTTGTCATGTAGAATACAAATTCAAAGAATATGAATTCAATATTTCAACTCCTTTAAATATACAGTCGAGCGAGGTGTTGAAATACGACGATTACGCCTTCGACAGAGACAGTGCTTATTGGGAAAGTAAACAATTGATACCCCTTTCGAATCTGGAAATTTCCTATAAACACGAATGTGATAGTCTTCAAAGGATATACGATGACCCAAAGATTCAGGCAAAGAATGATTCAACATACAATAAGATAACTTTTTGGGATGTTACCCTTTCAGGTGTGGCCTGGAGGAACAGAGCTAAAGGAACTTCTTATTACATCAATCCACTCATTGCCCAAGCCAACATCTTTGGAATTGGAGGGTACCGACATAAATTCGGAGGCAATTTTAGTCAGTACATCAAGAAGAATGATTTTCTTTTAGAAACTGACGGATACATAGACTATGGCTTCGCTAACAAAGATGTAAGAGGAAGAGGTGGAATTGGCTTAACCTATAATCCGAAGAAATTCGTTCGGACATACATTCGATTCGGAGACTATTACGATATGATTAACACGTTTTCTTCGTTTAGTTCCGTGTTCAGTCGAAGCAATTATGTTCGAGCAAAAATGTATAGCATTGAGCAACGAATGGAAGTTGTGAATGGACTTTATGCTTCTCTTACCTATGAATTTTGTGATCAGATACCCATCAACAACCTGGTACAAGACGGTTGGTCTGATCAACTCTTTGGTGACTTAAACAAGCCTATTGAGTTTCAACGCTACACCAAGTCAGAATTCAATTTGAATCTTCAATGGAGACCGGGGCAGACTTATTATTTCAAAAAGAATAGAAAAGTTGTAACAGGTTTCAAATACCCCGAGGTTCGATTTAATTACCGCAAAGGCGTTCCAAAAATGTTCGGCAGCGAAGTGAATTTCGATTATGTTGAATTGAAAATTCACGACGATTATCAGCTTCCGAGATTGGGAACTGGCTCTTGGACTGTTCAAGGTGGAGCATTCGTTAATAAAACCAATTTGCGTTTATTGGAATACAAATACTTCAGAGGATCTGACTTCTTTTTCTTTTCAGACCCCAACGCCACTTTCCAATTACTTGATCGCGTATTCCTTACGCCGAATGCATATTACAGAGGGAATTACGTTCATAGTTTCAACGGCATGTTCTTCAATAAAATTCCTTTATTAAATAGATTGAAATTAAACGAGCTTGCCGGTAGTGCATTCATTGCTATTCCAAGTGAGAATTTCATTCATCAGGAAATATTCGTTGGAATTCAAAAACAGATTCGAATCAAAGAGCAATTGTTCCGATTGGGCGTTTTCGCTGTGACCTCTGATAGCAATATCGATAAGGCGAATTACACGCTGAAATTTGGAATTAGCTTTTGGAATACCTACACAAAAAAATGGAGTTTTTAATTGCCGACAGAATTGTGGCATTATCTTTATAAACGAAACAAAAACAATTGTCATGAAAAAGCTATCACTCTTTTTAGGATTCGCGCTATTACTTTTAGCTGGATGTAAAACCAATGCGAACCTTGGTGAAAAAGTTAATGAACCATTCACTGGAAATAAATACGAATCGAACGATCGTTATTTCAGAGGAACTGGAAAAGGTCAATCGATGGATGAAAATATCTCTCGCAACAAGGCAGACCTTCAAGCGAAAAAAGTTCTTGCTCAACAAGTTGAAACCAATGTTAAGGTTGTTACCGACCAATACTTGGGTGAAACAGAATTGAACAACCGTTCTGAGATCACAGATAAGTTTCAGTCTTTAGCGCGCGAAGCAACGAACACGCAAATTGCCGATCTTAGAAAAATTGGTGAAGAGAAATACAAAATGCCTGATGGTACTTTCACAACATATATCGCTTATGAAATTCACAAGCGTGACATGTATCGTTTCATGAAAAAACAAATTAAGTTGAATTCTAAATTGAATGAAGCAGAGCGTAAGACCATTGAAGACATGATTGATCAAGAGTTACAAAAGGCTGAGGCTTTGGGAGACTAATTTCAAATTGACTGAATAAAAAAAAGGTGCTTATGCACCTTTTTTATTTTCTCCACCTCTGTTTTTGGAATGATACTTCGGTTTGAAATTCCGCTTCCCTCCTCCTCCATTATTACTGCCATTTCTGGGTTTGCCACTGCTCTTTCCTTTCATTACTGGATTGTATTCAGGAACTGCGCCGTAATTTTCAGCAACAGCTAACTTCTGTACGTCTTGCTGAATAAGCATTTCAATCTTTTTGAACTTTACTTGATCTTCAGGTGCAACAAACGTAACAGCCTCGCCGAACGCATCCGCTCTTCCCGTTCTGCCAATGCGATGAACATAATCCTCCGCATCACCGGGCACATCGAAATTCACTACACAATCTATTCCTTTGATGTCAATTCCTCTACTCACAACATCCGTTGCAACGAGGACAGCACATTTTCTATTTCGAAATTCGTTCAATGAATGCTCGCGTTCGTTTTGCTCCAAATCACTGCTCATCATTAATGCGTGAATTCCCTTTTTGCGCAGCGCACTGTGAATGTTAATTACACCCGACTTTGTGCTACTGAAAACAATCGTAGACTTCTCCTTTCGTTCATATAAATAGTCGACAAGAATTGGAATTTTTTGATTCGGAAAAACAACGAAAGCGCCTTGTGTCACATTCGCTGGTGGCTTTGATAAAGCAATGTTTATCGTGATGGGATTGTTCAAGAAGCCACGTGACAAATTGAAAATCGTATCTGGCATGGTTGCCGAAAATAAAAGACCTTGTCTATTATCTGGCGTCTGTGCTATAATTCGTTGAATGTCGGGTTGAAAGCCCATGTCGAGCATGCGATCGGCTTCGTCAAGAATAAGAAATTTCAATTTAGAAAAATCGACATAACCCAAATTAATGTGCATGTTCAATCTTCCAGGCGTCGCAACAATGATGTCGGTTCCTGTGGTTAAAGCGTGTTTCTCTTGCGTGAATACTTTTCCATCACTTCCACCATAGATAGGCATGGAAGAGATATCTGTGAAATAACCGTATGCTGAAATGGCTTGATCTATCTGTGTTGCTAGTTCTCTTGTTGGAACAACGATTAGCGCTGAAACTGAAGTTCGATTACTTTCTTTAATTATGGTATGAATAACCGGAAGCAAAAAAGCTGCTGTTTTTCCTGTACCTGTTTGCGCAATTCCTAGTACATCCTTTCCCTCTAATATATGCGGTATCGATTCACGTTGAATGGGGGTTGGCTTTTGAATTCCCATGGAATCAATGCCTTGTATCAAATCTTCATTTAATCCTAAACTTGAAAAATTTTCTTCACTACTCATAACACAAAGGTCTAACATTCTTCGGGTGTTTTAACAATATGCCTATTTTTGTTGCGTGAAGAATGTATTATTGATCGCGCTAATTCTGTTTTCAAATCTTTTGTCTGTATTCGGACAAAAAGAAGAGCGCAATAAAAAATCTGACTATCCCTTTATCAAACCCGAATTCATTTTAGACGGTAGATTAACCCTTGTTAGCAATGAAGGTGCTCGTCTCGGTGGATTGCGTCTTGGTGTTGAAATGAATCGAGTGAATCGTTTTGGAATTGGATTTTACTCCTTTTCAAACGGAGTTCAAACCGAGTCATTGAATGAAATTTCTCCCAATATCATTTCCGCCAATCTTGAATTGAATTACGCTTCGCTTTATTACGAACGCGTTATTCTCTTTACGAAAAAATATGAATGGAGTTCAACATTGCACTTAGGTGCAGGCAATGTTTCTGGCTCCTATACCTATCTGAATGGTTCAGTAGGAAACTACAACGAGCCCCTGCAGCTCACCGAAATCAGTACTACCCTCTTCAGACATTTAACGTACTTTATGTCAGTTGGTGGTGGTATTGGATACCGCCAAACGCGGAATGCTCCAGAAGAGCTTTTGCCCATTTATAATGCTCCAGTTTTCATTGTGAAGTTGCGCATTCAACCCATTAAGATGGTTCGCGGTATTTGGAACAAAGACATTCGAAATAGATACTAAGCATGAACACCTTCGAAGCACAAATTAGAATTTCTGAGTTAACAGAGCAGCTCAATGCACACAATTACAATTATTATGTGTTGAATACGCCTGTCATTTCAGATCAAGAATTCGATTTTCTATTGAAGGAATTGGAACAATTAGAACTTCAGTTTCCTGATTTAAAGTCTATCAATAGTCCTACTCAGCGCGTTGGAGGGGACATTACCGATAAATTCGAAAAAGTGACTCACAAGAGTCCCATGCTATCCCTTTCAAATTCATACAACCAAGAAGAGATTCAAGATTGGGCGAAGCGCGCCATTGAATTGGCCGGTAAGCCCATTGAATTTGTAATGGAGTTGAAATACGACGGAGTTGCCATTGCTTTGTTGTACAAGAACGGACAACTTGAAAGAGCAGTGACAAGAGGTGATGGTTCTGTAGGTGAAGATGTGACCACAAACGTTCGAACAATCTCAAGTATTCCGCTTCAACTGAAAGGCGACTTCCCTGCAGAATTTGAAATTCGTGGGGAAATATTTATGCCGAAGACCGTATTTCAAAAATTGAATGAAGAACGCGCTGAAGCTGGTGAAGAACTTTATGCCAACCCACGTAACACAGCAGCAGGAACCCTGAAGCAGCAAGATTCAAAGGCTGTTGCAAAGCGAAAACTCGATTGTTTTTTATACTTCGTATTGAACAACAATTCATCCATTGACACACACAGCGAACGAGTTAATCATGCGGGCCAATGGGGATTCAAAACACCAGATGCTTCGAAGCGAATGATAGAAACTACCTCAGATGTTGAAGGAATTATGTCATTCATTTCTTATTGGGATGAACATCGAACGAGCCTTCCTTTTGAGATCGATGGAATTGTCATTAAAGTAAATGAAGTTCAATTGTGGGATGAATTAGGCATGACAGCCAAAAGTCCGCGTTGGGCTATTGCATACAAATTCAAAGCAGAAAGCATCAGCACCAAATTGTTAAGTATCACTTATCAAGTTGGAAGAACAGGAGCCATAACACCTGTGGCGAATCTCTCTCCTATTCAATTGGCAGGAACAACAGTTAAGCGTGCTTCGCTTCACAATGCCGATCAAATTGAACGCTTGGATATTCGAGTTGGTGATTTTGTATGGGTGGAAAAAGGAGGTGAAATAATTCCGAAAGTAACTTCGGTAGATACCTCGCAACCGCGAGGAACTGAGAGCATGCACGAGTACATTTCTAACTGTCCTGAATGCAATACGCCTTTGGTGCGCTTGGAAGGTGAAGCCTTACATTATTGTCCGAACGACTCTGGGTGTCGTCCGCAAATCATCGGAAAACTCGAGCATTTCATTGCTCGTAAAGCCATGAACATTGAAGGTCTGGGAACAGAAACAGTTTCAGGATTGCTCTCATCAGGATTGATTCAAGACGCAGGCGATTTGTATTCCTTAACTTATGATCAATTAATCGGGCTTGAATTTCAAGTGGGAGAAGAAGGAGAAGAAATCAAGAAGCGATCGCTTCAAGCGAAAAGCGTTGAGAATTTATTGAAAGGATTGGAAGCGAGTAAGCAAGTTCCTTTTGAACGTGTATTGTTCGCCTTAGGTATTCGTCATGTTGGAGAAACAGTTGCCAAGAAATTAGCTCGGGCTGTGAAGTCTTTCGAAAATTTGAGAACGTTGTCTTTTGAAGAATTGTGCGGAATAGATGAAGTTGGTGAAATTATTGCGCGCTCCATTCAATCGTGGTTATCCAAGGAGGAGCATTTAATTGTTTTGAACAAACTCATCGCAGCTGGACTTCAATTCAACATGAACGAACAAGACGAAGTCTTGCTTTCGAATACATTAGCCGGAAAGAGTATTGTTGTAAGTGGAACGTTCGAGACTTTTTCACGGGATGGAATTAAGGAATTTATTGAGCAGCACGGAGGAAAGGTTGTTGGAAGCATTTCATCGAAAACAACTTTCGTTGTCGCTGGAGCAGATATGGGACCTGCGAAATTGAAGAAAGCCGAAGACCTTAAGATTCCAATTATTTCAGAGCAAGACCTTCGTGCCCTTACGGTTTAAATAACCAGTAATCCTAGAACCATGAAGAAGATCATCTGAGCTATGCCGTATAGCACGGCTGTTCTGTTCTGATTTCTAAAATGAGAGTAGCTGTACAATCCGAAAACGAATGACACTCCAAACCAAGCAATGAAATTTTCGATAGGTGCGTAATTCATGTGAGTGAATGACCAAAAGTCAAATTGCGGAGCTAATACTTCCAACAATAAATCGAAGGTGGTCATGATAGTGGCAACAGATATGGCTGAAAAGAATCGGCTATTAATCCCAATATAGTGTGTCGTCAACTGCTGTGCGACCATGATGAGCACAGCCCAATTCACCCCAATGATTAAAGGCACGTCGAAGATTTTCCAACCAAGATTGTTTCCGTAGGTGTATGTCCCAAAAAGATTTCCTGATTTCACACCGTATAATTCAATCAAGAAAGAAAGAACGGCTATAACAACGAATGCTGTTACTCTAGAAGGTCTGTATTTTTCATAACGCAGAAAAACAACGATGGCGCTAACTAAAATGGTTATCGGGGTAGCGGGCAAAAACCAATCGGGTAGAAAATAAACCCCTATGATTCCAAAGAAATGTACCAACACAATCCAAAGAATCGCGAATGCCTTCAATTTTTTATTCTTATGAAGTTCAGTTGACATAGTTGAATTAATGAATCAAGTCCGACATTGTTTTTGCAGATAAAATCGCAAGAGGAACCCCACCGCCAGGGTGAACACTTCCACCAACAAAGTAGAGTCCTTTTATTTTTGAAGAATCATTCGCATGACGGAAAAAAGCTGAACTCGAAGAGTTCGATGCGTTACCATACAGAGCACCTAAATGCGAGGAGGTATCACTTTCTATTCCCATCGGATTCCAACTGGTTTCGCAAACAATGTGTTCGCGAATACTCACTCCAAGTTCAGATTCAATTTTGGACAGAATGTTTTCTCTTGCTTCTTTTTGAAGTTCGTCCCAATCTTGCCCCACATGATTTGGCGCATTCACCATAACGAACCAATTCTCTCCATGAATAGGAGCATCGGCTGCAATATGCTTTGAGGTGATGTGAATGTACACAGTTGGATCTTTGATTAAGGTCTTCGATTCAAATAAACATCGGAATTCATTTTCATAATCGTTCGAGAACAAGATATTATGCACATCGAGTTGCTCAAATTTCCGATTCATTCCCCAATAAAAGATGAGAGCAGAGGAAGATTTCTCTTGCTTCAATATAACATTGGGTTCTTCTTGTCCCGGTAACAACTTTTTGTATGTCGGGAAAACGTCCATGTTGCTCACCACTAAATCGGCTTTCTCGGCATGTGAGCTGTTCATGCGAATTCCTTTTGCTCTTCCTTCTTCAACGATAATCTCTTCAACTTTCGAATTGAAAATAAATTCAACACCTTGACGCTTGGCCAATTCATACAATTGAAAAGTGATATCGTACATTCCTTTGTTTGGAATAAAAGCACCTAAACCCTGCTCTACGTGAGGAAGCAACTGCATAAGTGCTGGTGTTTTGTAGGGGCTGCTTCCGTTGTAAGTGGCATAACGCTGGAAGTACTGAATGGTCTTTGGATTCTTGAAGTATTTCTTCAATTGCACCGTATAGGTTCCCATTAGTGGTAATCGCGGAATACGACTAATGCCCTTCCAAAACGCTTTTGTATGGTATAATGAAAGAAGCTTCAGCGGTCGCTCCAAGAACAAAGGAGCGGTTGTATTATATATGAACTCTGCTTTCCTAAAAAATGAACGAACCTTTTTCTCATCTTCATTGAAAGACTTTGAAAGGGCTTTGATATTTTCCTCGCAATTTCCTTTTGCTTCAAATGTGAATCCGTCGGGATAGAAATATTTGCAGAGAATAGGTAATTCGGAATAAGAAAAATAATCCGACATTTCTTCTTCACACAGAGCGAATAACTCTTCTACATAATGCGGCAAGGTGAACAAACTAGGGCCGCGATCGAAACGGTACTCCCCCATTTTGAATTCTGAGAGCTTTCCACCTGGAGAAGCCGATGCCTCGAATACTTTGACTGAGTAGCCCTTTCGAGCCAAACGAATCGAAGCAGCGATACCTCCAATACCAGCACCAATTACAATTGCATTTTTCATTGTGAGTCAACAAAGAAAAAAGAAAAGAGGCAAAAAGTTCAAATCAATTTTCATTTTTAAAATAGATGTGTATATTTGCACCCCCTTAGATGGCGAGGTAGCTCAGCTGGTTAGAGCGT
>JACCDH011321599.1_pt1 | contig 11901 bp, 13 predicted proteins | sample 7442481 | NCBI WGS metagenome assembly JACCDH01 (sample SAMN15323433, study PRJNA562643) | freshwater metagenome | isolation source: river surface water | place: USA:Blue River Watershed | collected 2017-08-15 | reverse complement strand
TACAACTCGATTGGTACACAGGTAACTATAGTGGAATATTTGCCAAACATAGTTCCTAACGAGGATGTTGATGTTTCTGTAGCTTTGGAAAAAAACTTTAAAAAAGCTGGTATTAATATTTTAACCAATGCATCTGTGGAATCTGTAGATACTTCGGGTAAGGCTTGTGTGGTAAAGGTTAAAACTGCTAAAGGTTTGGAGGAAATTGAAACGGATGTGGTTTTATCGGCGGTTGGTATCCAAGCAAATATCGAAAATATTGGTTTAGAAGAAGTGGGTATTGTGGTGGATAAAGGACGTATTTTAGTGGATGAATTTTATCAAACCAATATTCCTGGTTATTTCGCAATTGGCGATGTTGTGCCGGGCCCTGCTTTAGCACACGTTGCATCGGCAGAAGGTATTACTTGTGTAGAAAAAATTGCTGGTTTACATGTTGAACCTATCGATTATGGCAATATTCCTGGTTGTACGTACTGTTCGCCAGAAATTGCATCGGTTGGATTAACGGAGGCTAAAGCAATTGCGGCTGGTTACGAAGTGAAAGTGGGTAAATTTCCTTTCTCGGCATCGGGTAAAGCAAGTGCAGCCGGACATAAAGATGGTTTTGTGAAGGTAATTTATGATGCTAAATATGGCGAATGGTTAGGTGCACACATGATTGGTGCTAACGTTACCGAAATGATTGCTGAAGTGGTTGCGGCTCGTAAATTAGAAACTACGGGTCATGAAATATTAAAAACCATACACCCTCACCCAACTATGAGCGAGGCGGTTATGGAGGCAACTGCTGCTGCTTACGATGAGGTTATACATTTATAATTATATATAATCCAATTTTTAAAACAGGATTTAGCCCATGGTTAAATCCTGTTTTTTTTAGTTAATATTTGTTGATTGTAATTTGTAATTTTAATCTAATAAGTATCTTTAATACTTTACAAAAGTTATGCGAATAGGTGTAGTATTGTTGTTTAGTTTTTTTTCCTTTTGGAGTTTTGCTCAAATAGGAGACTCTACTGTTGCGCATTTTTCTTACAGATGGAATACCGAAAATGTATTTACAATTCATTATGCGGATACTGTTCAAAATTCTACCCCCAATTATTTAGGCGAAATTTTAAATGTAAACTTGGATGTTTTAAAGCAAGCACAACAAGTTGTAAGTATACATAATGGGGATATTTATCGATTTTGGATAAAAGTTGAAAATGCACAGCAAATCAATTTATTTTTTAACAATATTCAATGGAATAATAAAGATTATTTACACATTATTTTACCCGAACTAAACCAGATTTTAGGGGCTTTTAGCTCAAAATTCCCTTTAAAATCTACAACATTGTTGCCCACAAATATTGTGATTATCGAGTACTTTAAACATTCTTCTTCTTCAAGTGCTGCTGTGTTGCTTAAAAATATTGGTGTTACAAACAAAAGTTCGGGTTCGTGTATGGTAAATGTGAGATGTGCTGAGGGTGAAAATTGGGCCAAACAAAAAAATGGTGTTGCTAGGATGTTAATTCCTGTGGGTAATTCCTTATTTACTTGTTCGGGAACTTTAGTGAACAATACTTTACAAAATAAAAAACCATATTTTTTAACAGCAAATCATTGTATTGAGTCGTTGAATTCTAACGATTTTGAAGATATAATTTTTGATTTTAATTACGAAAAAATATCATGTAATTCTGTTATTAACGCTCCATATCAAACACTTGTGGGTTCAAATTTGATCGCCACTTCGCCATCTTTAAATGGAAGTGATTTTGCTTTGTTATTGCTACAAGATACCGTGCCTAGTTTTTTTAATCCTTATTTTAATGGTTGGAATAATATGGAGTTGGAAAATAATAGTGGTGTTTCAATTCATCACCCTCAAGGAGATGTTAAAAAAATTTCAACTTATACATCTAAACTTTCATCGATTACCATAAACAATGGCATAACTAATGCTTTTTGGAAAGTAAACTGGACCAGAACAAGCAATGGATTTGGTGTTACTGAGCCCGGTAGTTCTGGTTCTCCAATTTTTAACTCGGATGGATTAGTTATTGGCTCGTTATCGGCTGGAGATGCTGGATGTGAAAATTTAAATGGGTTTGATGCTTTTGGAAAATTTGCCTATTTCTGGGATAAATCTGGTGTAAGCAACGATAAAAGGTTAGATAAATGGTTGGATCCAACCAATACTGGTGTTAAATTTTTAAATGGCTTATCTTATGATTTTATTACTGTGCCAGATACTATTTATACTGGTGCAAGTTTTACGGTTCGAACTATTTTGCCAATAAATTCTTTTGGTTCAATTTTAAACGAACAACAATTTGAAATTGAGATTGAAAACAATGCAAAAGATTTGTATAAAGTTGATTTGGTAGAGGTGGCATCTGGTAAAGTAATTTATCAAAATTCGATTGATGTTTTTTTATTTAATACTTTGAATATCGAGTTGGAAACAAGAGTGTCGCAGGGGGTTTATTTATTGCGTGTGTACAACAGCAAAGAATTGTTTCGAAAAAAAATTATCATTCAAATTAACTAAAATGGATAATTGTATTGTTTTTAGTTTACCAAAATCTAATGCATTTTTTCGCTTTATAATTGGGGAAGGGGATAGTTTTTTCGATTTTATTGCTTTTGAAAATCAAGCTTCTCCAGTTTCATTTAAGGGAACTGTTCAACAAGTTGATTTGCATAAATTACAAACAAGTTGGCAATCAAATAAAACAGATGTAAAATCCACAGATTTTAATGATTACGAACAGGCATTTTTTCAAATTCAAAACCAAATCCAATTGGGTGTAGTTTCTAAAGTAATTTTATCGAAATTAACTGTTAAAGATATTAAATTAGATTTTGCTCAAATAAAGAATATTTTAACAAGATTAAGAGTTAAAAATCCTAATGCTTTTATTTATTTTTTTTCAACCGAAAATTCTGGAACATGGATTGGGGCTAGTCCGGAGTTACTAATCAAAAAACAAAATCAAAGGGCACAAACTATAGCCTTGGCTGGAACTAAGTTTTTGTTAAACGACAATTGGACAAATAAAGAATTTGAGGAACAAAAAATTGTAGCGGATTATATTACAGGAATTTTAAAAAAGTATCAACTGGATTTTATGCAATCTAAATTAGAAACTTTACAATCTGGCGCAATTTATCATTTAGCGAATACTTTTACTATTAATAATTTTGATGATGCGTTGTTGCAAAGTTTTTTAAAAGATTTTCATCCTACTCCTGCAATTTCGGGATTTCCAAAACAAAATAGTATTGACGTAATTAAATCTGTTGAAAAACATTTAAGACGTTATTATTGTGGGTACATAGGTGTTAAAATTAATAAGGATATATATTATTTTATTAATCTTAGATGCGCAGAAATTTTTGAAAATAAAGTTGTGGCTTATTCGGGCGGAGGAATAACATCCGATTCGGTTTGTGAAAAGGAATGGTTGGAATGTAATAAAAAAAGTGAGGCAATTTTATCTGTTTTGTGATATTTGTGCACAAAAATTTTTTTTAAAAAACATAATATTTAACTTAGTACACTTTACTGAAAAAATTAAACATAATGACTGCAATTGATTTAAATAATTTACAAGAGCCTTTAAATTTAAAGGATGTTATTGATATTTTAATTTTACACCCCGATTTAACTTCTAAATCTTGGGTAATGAATAAGTTAAATCCAAACTTCGGAAATAATCCAACTAGTGATGCAGGTATTTCTCCAATAACTGGAACCGAAAAAGGAATTGCGATTGCTACGGCTGGAAATATTAAATTTTTAGAGTCGGACCCCGAAAAAGGTGCAATGATTGCTGTTGCGGAGGCTTTGCGTAAAATTGTTTGCTCGGGTGCTCGCCCTTTGGCTATAAGTGCTGATTTAAATTTTGGGAATATACAAGATGAAGGTGTTAAAAAAACATTTTTAGCAGCTATTGAAGGGATTCAAAAAGCTGCTAGTACGTTAAAAGTTTCGGTAAATAGCAACGATTTGGTTTTTGATCAACGTAAAGAAATTTCTGGAAATGCGGTTACTATTGCTGCAATGGGTATTTTAGATAATTTACGTACACAAATTGATATTCCTTTTAAAACAAAAGGGGATTTGATTTTTATGGTTGGTAAAGGACAAAATGATATCAGTTGTTCCAATTATTTACAGGCTTACCATGGTGTTCAAAACGCCCCAGCTCCTTTTTTAGATTTGGATAACGAATTAAAAACGCATCAGGCATTACGCGATTTAATTGCTTCGGGTGTTGTAAAAAGTTGTCATAGCGTTGCCAATGGCGGTTTGTTTATGTCCTTATTCGAAATGTGTTTACATAATCAGTTAGGTTTTGATATTACTTTACCAATTGAGTTTAGAAGAGATGCCTTTTTGTTTGGCGAATCGCAATCGAGGGCAGTAATAACTATAAACGAAGATGATTTAGATTTATTTTTAGATTTGCTAGCTAAGGAAAATGCACCTGCTTTAATGTTAGGACATGTAACCAAAGGTGAAATGCGTATTGATAACGAAAGTTATGGTTTTATCGACGAAATTATTCAGGAATATAATTTAGCTTTACCCGATATTTTAAACTCGTAATGGAATACAAAAAAGTTTCGGATTCGGAGGTAGTTTTAACGGAGTTAATGATTCCTTCTTATGCAAATTTTGGAGGAAAGGTGCATGGCGGAATAATTTTATCTTTAATGGATAAAGTGGCTTATGTTTGTGCTTCTAAACACACAGGAAAGTATTGTGTTACGGTAAATGTAAGTGGTGTTTCGTTTATGGCTCCTGTTGAAGTGGGCGATTTGGTTTCTTTATTCGCTTCGGTAAATTATGTGGGAAAAACTTCTTTGACCATAGGAATTAAGGTGGTTACAGAAAATTTTACAAAAAAAACAATTAAACACACAAATACTTCTTATTTTACTTTTGTAGCAATGGGTGAGGATGGTAAACCTACAGAAATTCCTGGTTTACAAATAGAAAATGAGGTGGAATTAAGAAGGTTTGTTGAGGGAAAATTGCGTAAGGATTTTAGTGTCAAAAACAATCAGGAGTTTGATAGAATAAAATTAGCTTATGATAATAAAGAAAGAATGGAGATTTTAAAAAACGATAATTGCTTAATCAACTTAGTTTAAATTATGTTTAAATATTTATCTATTTTTTTTAGTATTATTTTTATTGTTTCTTGTGAAAAAACAGAGGATGATTTAGGCGATTCAAGAGATCGATTTTTAGGTGAATGGGTGGTTACGGAAGTTGCTGGAGATAATAAAGTGAGTTTTGATGTTGAGGTGGAAAAAGATTTGAAAGACGATGCATTCATTTTGATTTATAATTTTCATGATATTGGTGAGGATTTGTTTGTTAAAGTAAAAGTAAGTACTGTTGCTGCTAAATCATTAATTTTAGATGCTCAACAAGTAGAAACTTATTATTTTGATAATTGTTCTGGAAGTTTACAATCGGATAATACAATTGATTTTAATTATAGAGTAGATGATGGTAACGGCTACGAAAATATCGTGGCGAAATTTAATAGGTAATTATGTTTAAAGGTTTAGTTTTTAGTGTTTTAATTTTTTATTCATCTTTTCTGTTTTCTCAATCTAAAATAATTGGTGAGGAATTAAAGTTAGTTTTTTCTGAGTATTTTGTTGATCCAAGTGATAATTTTCCTCGAACTGGTAAAGCTGATGCTAAATTTTGGGCAACATATGGTGATGGATACTATTATATGGAGCATAAAATTAATGGTTATACAGCAATTATGGCAAAACAGCCCAAAACTAAGCCAGATTTCGCTATTAAATGTAAACTAATGTTGGGTCCATCGGATAATATTTCTCAAAGTGTTGGTGTTTTGTTTGCGATGAATAATGGAGGAAAAAATGCTTTAATATTCGAATTTAATCGAAAAAAAGAATTTAGAGTTAGGGATTTACAAGGTAACGTAATATCGGATTCTTGGGTAAAATCTAAGTTGTTGAAACCTGCTGAAATTTATCAAAAAATTGAAATTAAATGTTATAATTATTTTTACGAAATTTATGTTCAAGATAAATTAATTTTTTCGTTCTCGGATGATAGATTTGAAGGAGGTAGATATGGTGTTATAATTGGACCATTATCTCTGGCTAAAATGGATTATTATAATGTGTATGATTTAACAATTCCAGGAAAGCCGTCTACTATTCCTGTAAAAAAGTTAGTTGAACGTATTGATTCGTTAGAAAAACAAAACGAAAATTTAAGAAAGGAATTGATTGAAAAAAAGTTTAATACCAAGGATCAAAATATGGTGGAGATAATGCATACAATGGAAAAAAGAATTGAGGTTTTAATGCAGGAGAATAAAGAATTAAAAACAATTGTTACGGATTATGAAAATAATTCTGTTACTTCTGCAACCAACGATACTAAATCTGAAACCGACTTAAATACTCAAAAACTAAATGCTGTAACTACAGAAAGAGATGAATTAAAAAGGAAGTTAGAACAATTGGAATTGAAGCTAAATAACACTAAAAATGAACAGGATAAAGTAAATATTTCACCCAATTCCAAGGACGGAATAATTAAGGAGGAAAAAGTTGAAAAAAAAATGGCTAAAAATGCTAAGGAAATAAAAGTAGAAGAATCTAATTTATCCGAAAAAATTGAAAAAGTTGACGAATTGAGGTCAACTAAAAATAAAACAGAAAGTAAAGAAGAGCTTGTAAAACAAAACAATGATATAAAAATACAGGAGCCTATTTTTAAACCATCAGAAAATAATCAGGAAAAATATTTTCCTGAAATTGATGAACTTAGAGTTCCTGTTAAAAAATCGTCTATTAAACAGTAAAATATATGTCTGTACATTTTAAACAAATTTCAAGAGTTACTACAAATACTCTTCAGGAAATGAAAAAAGTGAAACATAAAATAGCTATGTTAACAGCTTATGATTTTACTATGGCAAAAATTTTAGACGCAGGCGGGGTGGATGTTTTGTTGGTGGGTGATTCGGCTTCGAATGTTATGGCTGGTCACGAAACTACTTTGCCAATCACTTTGGAGCAAATGATTTATCATGCTTCAAGTGTTGTTAGAGGTGCCCAAAGGGCTTTGGTGGTTGTGGATTTACCTTTTGGTTCTTATCAAGGTAATTCAAAAGAGGCCCTAAATTCTGCTATTCGAATTATGAAAGAATCTGGTGCACATGCTGTAAAGTTGGAGGGAGGTATTGAGATATTAGAATCGGTAACTAGGATTTTAACCGCTGGTATCCCTGTGATGGGGCACTTGGGCTTAACGCCACAATCTATTTATAAATTTGGAACTTACACAGTTCGAGCTAAAGAAGAAAGAGAAGCAGCAAAATTAATTGAAGATGCTTTGGCCTTAGAAAATGCAGGTGTTTTTGCTATTGTATTGGAAAAGGTGCCAGCCGCTTTAGCTAAAAAAGTGGCGGATTCGGTAAGTGTTCCTGTTATTGGTATTGGTGCTGGTGGAGGTGTGGATGGTCAAGTTTTGGTTTCGCATGATATGTTTGGAATGAATCAATCTTTTTCGCCAAGATTTTTAAGACGTTATGCGGATTTATATTCTGTGATGAAAGAATCAGTTGAGAATTATTGTAAAGATGTTAAATCATCAGATTTTCCTAATGATAAAGAGCAATATTAATAATGATTGAGGTTTTATTTGAGGATAATCATATTATTGCTGTAAATAAACAATCTGGCGATATTGTTCAGGGGGATAAAACAGGTGATAAAACTTTGGGTGAAAAAGTTGCCGTTTTTTTAAAAGAAAAATACAATAAACCAGGGAATGTTTTTGTTGGTGTAACTCACAGAATTGATCGTCCTGTAACAGGGGTGGTTTTGTTTGCTAAAACCAGTAAGGCTTTGGCTAGATTAAACGAAATGTTTCAATCTAAAAATGTTCAAAAAACTTATTGGGCTTTAGTTACTGGTGAACCAGAACAAAAATCTGCTGTATTAACACATTATCTAATTAAAGATGCTAAAATAAATAAGTCGGTTGCTTTAAATCATGAACGCACAGGTGCTAAAAAATCTGTGTTAAGTTACGTAATGTTGGAGGGTAAATATAAATTTCCATTACTGGAAGTAAAGCCAGTTACAGGAAGGTCTCATCAAATTAGGGCTCAGTTGAGTAAAATTAGATGCGCAATAGTTGGAGATTTAAAATATGGAGCTAGGTATCCTAATAGCAATCAGTCAATTTGTTTACATGCTAAAAAAATTGAATTCATTCATCCAATAACAAAGGAAAACATTATCATAGAAGCGCCTTTGCCTATAATTTGGAATGATTTTCTAATTAAATAAGTTAATTATATGAACAAAGAGAGTTTATCTCAGTTATTAAAATCAGAAATTAGAAATATTCCTGATTTTCCAAAAAAAGGAATTCAATTTAAAGATATAACTACTATTTTACATAATCCACAATTAAATAAAATGGTTTTGGATTGTTTAATTCAGGATTGTTCATCTTTGAAAATTGATGTTGTGGTGGGTTTAGAAAGTAGAGGCTTTTTGTACGGAAATGCTTTAGCAATTGCTTTAGGTGTTCCATTTGTGCCGATTAGAAAAAAAGGAAAATTGCCTTTTAATACTATTTCTGAAAAATACGAATTGGAATATAAAAAATCTGAAATTGAGATTCATATAGACGCAATTAAAAATGGTCAAAATGTTCTGATTCATGATGATTTATTAGCTACAGGAGGTACTGCTGAAGCAACTGCGAAATTGATTAAAAAATTAAATGGTAATGTTGTGGGTTTTTCATTTGTTGTGGCCTTAGGATTTTTAAATGGTGAGCAAAAGCTTAAAGAATACTCTGATTATGTTGATTCTATAGTTGTTTTTGATTAATTATAACTTTTGTTTTTTACTTCCGTATTCCTATTTGTTAATCCTTAATCCTTGTCAATTATGAATCTAGATCAAAATGAAAATCAACTAATGATAGCGGAAATGTTGAAATCGTTTGCGCTACAACATATAAAACCTTATTTAAATGAATGGGATGAAAAACAAGTTTTTCCTGTAGAGGTTTTTAGGAAATTAGGTGAGCTAGGAGTAATGGGTGTTTTGGTTCCACAAAAATATGGTGGGGCAGGTTTTAGTTATTACGAATATGTTACATCTATAGTAGAAATTGCTAAGGTGTGTGGTGGAGTTGGTTTATCTGTTGCTGCACATAATTCATTGGGTTTAAATCATATTTTGCAATTTGGAAATGAGGAACAAAAAAATAAATATATTCCCAAATTAGCTAAAGGTGAACATATAGCTGCATGGGGGTTAACAGAACCAAACACAGGTAGTGATGCAGGTAATATGCAAACTACAGCAAAAAAGGTTGGGGATAACTGGGTGTTAAATGGTACTAAAAATTTTATTACTCATGGTTTGTCGGGTGATGTTGCTGTTGTAATAGCTAGAACTGGTGAGCCTAGATCAAAAAATAATTCTACTGCTTTTATTGTTGAGCGAGGATTTAAAGGATTTAGAGGAGGTAAAAAAGAAGATAAATTAGGAATGCGTTGTAGTGAAACTGCAGAAATGATTTTTGAGGATTGTGTGATTTCTGATGCGCAACGATTAGGTGAGGTTGGGGAAGGTTTTAAACAAGCTTTAGCTATTTTGGATGGTGGTAGAATTTCAATTGCTGCATTGTCATTGGGTATTGCTAAAGGAGCTTTTGAATTTGCTTTAAAGTATAGTAAGGAAAGAGAACAGTTTGGTAAGCCAATTTCTTCTTTTCAGGGTATTTCTTTTAAATTGGCGGAAATGGCAACAAAAATTGAAGCTGCTGAATTGCTAATAAATAATGCGGTTTTTCGTAAAACTCATGGATTTAAACTTACAAAGGAATCTGCTATGGCGAAATATTATGCTTCTGAAGTAGCTGTTGAGGTTTCCACCGATGCTGTTCAAATTTTAGGAGGCTATGGTTATTTAAAGGATTTTCCTGTAGAAAAGTTCTATAGAGATTCTAAATTATGTACAATTGGTGAAGGAACTACAGAAATTCAAAAGTTAGTAATTTCTCGAGAAATTTTAGGTTAAAAATTTGTTTTAAATAAAAATGCATTTTATATTTGCAGTCCATTTTAAAAATACGATATGTTAGTTATACAAGTTAAAGAAGGCGATAATATTGAAAGAGCTTTAAAAAAGTACAAAAGAAAGTTTGAAAAAACTAAAACTTTAAGAGAATTAAGAGATAGACAATATCATATTAAGCCTACTGTAATTAATCGTGAGATTTCTAAAAAAGCGGTTTACGTAGAAAAATTAAAAAAATCGTTAGAAGGTAACGATTAATTATAATAATATTTTTATCTTAGGGTTAAAGTGTAATACTTTAACCCTTTTTTTGTTTATGTATATCGATGATTTTGTTAAGTATCTAAGCTTAGAAAAAAGGTTTTCTTTACACACGGTTCAGGCTTATAAAAATGATTTGCTTGAATTCGAAAATTTTATTTCTCAAAATTTTCAGGTGCAAGTAGTTGATAGTAATCATACTTTTATTAGGTCGTGGATTGTTTCTTTGATGGAAAATGGAATTTCGCCTAGATCGGTTAGGAGAAAAATATCTGTTCTCTCAGGATTTTATAAATACTTAATTCTTCGTAATATTTTAAGTGTTTCTCCTGTTGATAAAGTGCCATTGCCTAAAGTGCCAAAAAAATTACCTGTTTTTGTTGAAGAAAGTAATATGGATTTTCTTTTCGATTCAAGCTTTTTTACAGAAGATGAAATTGGTATAAGAGATAAAGCGGTTGTTTTGTTGATTTATCATACTGGAATCCGACTTTCAGAATTGATTTCTATTCGTTTATCTGGTTTGGATTTGGTTAAAAATACAGTAAAAGTTTTGGGTAAAAGAAATAAAGAAAGAATTTTACCGTTTTCTGAGGAATTAAATGAAACATTAAAATTGTATCTATCGTATCGAAAGATATCAGAGAGTGAATATTTGTTTGTTACGCCAAAAGGTGAAAAGATGTATCCAAAGTTAGTGTATCGTATAGTTAATAATTATTTATCGCAAGTTTCTTCGTTAAATAAAACTAGTCCACACGTACTAAGACATACTTTTGCAACCCATTTGTTAAATAATGGAGCGGATTTAAACTCGATAAAAGAGTTGTTAGGGCACGCAAATTTATCGGCTACACAAATTTATACACACAATTCTCTAGAGAAAATTAAATCAATTTATAAACAAGCTCATCCAAGGGCGTAAATTTTATGGTTATGAAAGTGAAAATTAGTTCCGTGCATTTTGATGCTGATCAAAAGTTGTTGAATTTTATTGAAGAAAAGGTTGGGAAATTAGAAACTTTTTATGATAAAATTATAGATAGTTCAGTAGTTCTAAAAATTGATAAGTCTTCTGATAAGGAAAATAAACTTGCAGAGATTAAGTTAGCTGTTCCAGGAAAAGATTTATTTGCTAAAAAACAATGTAAAACTTTTGAAGAAGCTGTTGATGAGGCTGTTGAGGCTCTTAGAAGACAAGTGAGAAAGCAAAAAACTAAAGAAAATGCAATTGAATAAAAAAAAATTCATTTTTTATTTGTTTTATTCAAAAAAAACTCCTTACATTTGCAGACCCTTTGAATAAGGGTCTTTTTTATGCTTAAAATTGCCGGTGTAGCTCAGTTGGCCAGAGCAGCTGATTTGTAATCAGCTGGTCGGGGGTTCGAATCCCTCTACCGGCTCAATAAAGTATAACTTTGTTATTCTTTATTTTTGGTTTTGGGGGAATACTCAAGCGGTCAACGAGGACTGACTGTAAATCAGTTGGCAGCGCCTTCGTAGGTTCGAATCCTGCTTCCCCCACAC
>JACCDH010016909.1_pt1 | contig 11904 bp, 14 predicted proteins | sample 7442481 | NCBI WGS metagenome assembly JACCDH01 (sample SAMN15323433, study PRJNA562643) | freshwater metagenome | isolation source: river surface water | place: USA:Blue River Watershed | collected 2017-08-15 | reverse complement strand
GCTGGTCAAAAACCACACATTGATTACAACTGCATTCCTTGGGTAATCTACACATCTCCTGAGATTGCTTAGGTTGGTAAAACTGAACAGCAATTAAAAGCTGAAGGTCGTGCTTACAAGCCAGGTCAGTTCCCATTTGCAGCCAACGGTCGTGCCTTGGGTATGGGCTCTGCTGATGGTTTCGTGAAAGTGTTGGCTGATGCTCAGACTGATGAGATCCTTGGCGTTCACATCGTTGGTTCAGCAGCCTCAGACTTGATCGCTGAAGCCGCTGTGGCGATGGAATTAAAAGCCACAGCTAAAAATATTGCTGGATCATGCCATCCACATCCAAGCTTATCCGAAGCAATTAGAGAAGCCGCTTTGGCAACCGATAAACGCGCATTGAATATGTAAAGAAAGGAAATATTAAATTAATACTTACACTAAATTTGCAGTTACATTGACCTTATTATTAACTTTTGGAAAAACGACTCTAGCTGCTGATATAAACTTTTCAGCCAAAAAGCCTATCCCGAAGGTTTTGCTTATTTAAGTAAAGATGATGCTTTCTTGGTAAGCTAAATCGTAAAGGCACAATAGGAAAAGTGACTAAAAGCGGAAAATATCAACCCTTTATCAATGATGAAAAATTAATTTCAAGCTATGGGCAGTCCTTCAAGAAAGAATATTACAAGACAACTTAATCTTATGGTTAGCACTCTTGGACAACAAGTTAAGTAAGAGAACTTGACAGATGATATACCTCACACCCTGATTAATTATTTATTTGACACTTTATATTTGAATTCTATAAATTAATGACAAACTTTCTGCAAAAGGAGATTAATAGAAGGATTGGGAACAACATCCATCCATACAGATTCAGAATTTGAAAATTGCAAAATCTTTCCTATGCCCATATTCATTGCAAATGTTTTGATACTTAAAAATCTATATTTTTTACCTTTGCAATCAATTTCTAGATAATTTTTCGCAGATAACGCACCTTTTGATGCAGAAGCGTAGTCGTCTAGAGTCCAAATTCTCACAAAACCATTTGCCGCTTTTATTGAAGATTTATCTACATAAAATTTGTTATTAGCATCACCAGCGAAATGCTGCCAATCCGCATAAACTTGGCTTGAAGCAATAAAAAATATCAGTGGTAAAAATAGCTTTTTCATTTCTTTACTATACTTCCGTTTGTATTTAAGCAGTTATTGATTTGAATTGAGATTATAGCGCGCCCTCACTCTCATAAAATTGGCCCCACCTTCCTGCCTAAATAAGGCTCATCGGTCTTGCACTCTTTAAGCCCCTGAGAAATAGCGATATTAGCTCGTGAGAAATTGTCCAGCAATCCCCCCACCCTAACAAGCAACAAGACCTTGTTAGATATGCAGCCCTATAGAACCACTAAAGTAAAAAATATTTAGTGGTTTTAACGCTTCGTTAAAGAAGATGGTGGTGGTGAATTTGTATATATCGCAAAAAAATTTGGCCTGCCCAGCACGATTCGAACGTGCGACCTACGCCTTAGAAGACGCTAAAACCTTGTAAATCCATAAGCTAAACAATGCGTTACAGTACCGCTTTTTTGGTGTTACATACGCAGTGAATTTAATGGAGTTTTATGGGGTTATATGGAGATCTACTCTGAATGATATGGCATTGACACTGGTTTAATGGAGAAATTCAGTGAGCTTTAGATAACTCAATGGGTAAATCAGGTGTTATCTGGATGAACTAATCAATAAATGTCGGGAAAACCGACAAATACTTCTCTTTCTGAATCATAGCTACCTACGTAATTGCATCTCTAACAATCAAATAATTTACCGATTACTTAGTCAATACCAACTTATTAAATTTTGTCAGCTTTAATTGATACACCACCCCATCATGGTATATCAATAGAGATCGATTAGCTCCCAAAAGTTTCTGACTACTTATTTCTTTAGCGTGAGTTAAAGAGTCATCTTTTTGGGCCAAAGATTCAGAACCTTTCAAGCTTGTTGATAAGGGACTTTCGCTCATTTCAATTACCCGGATTGGTCACAAATCCGACCTTTTGAAGACCTGCTGAATTAGCCAAAGACATGGCTGTGGCTACGAACTCATAAGCCACCTTTTTATCTCCATAAATATGAAGAACAGGTTGTGGATTAGACTTTGCCATGGTCTTCAACTGCAAGGCCAGCTGATCTTTGCTTAATTTTTCTTTATCTAACAAATAATTGCCATTCGCATCGACTTGTAATCGGATTGTTTCAGGTTTAACGTTTTCAGGTTGACTGCTTGCCTGAGGAATATTGACCTCTACCGCATGTTTCATCACAGGCACAGTCACAATAAAGATAATTAACAAAACCAACATGACATCCACCAATGGCGTCATGTTAATTTCGTTCATGATTTCTTGATCATCAGTATCAATTGTTCCAAATGACATTCTGATACTCCTTAAGGAACCTGTTTAAATTGAGCATCACGACTGACACGATTACCAGTCACATAATAGGCATGCAGGTCATAAGCAAAACGATTCAACTTTGCCACGATAAATTTATTACCGCGCACCAAAGCGTTGTAGCCCAATACAGCTGGAATAGCTACCGCCAAACCAAAAGCGGTCATGATCAAGGCCTCACCCACGGGACCTGCCACCTTATCAATACTTGCTTGACCAACAGTGCTGATCGTAATCAAAGCATGATAAATACCCCATACAGTTCCAAATAATCCTACAAATGGGGCGGTCGAGCCAATGGATGCTAATAATGCAAGACCTGCAGTTAATTTTTGCTGAGATTCGTCAATGGTGTTTTTCAAACTACCTGTCAACCAATCACTGACATCTAACTTGTCATGCAAATGCTGATCTGTATGTCTGTGATGATGAATTGCTTGCTGCCCTTCAATCGCCAAATCTTTAAATGCATTAAAACCTTTATAGTCAGCAACTTCTAATTTTTTAAGACCCTCATTCAGATCAGCACTGTGCCAAAACTCATGAATAACAGAAGCTTGTTTTCTGGAATTGTGAACCATCAATCCCTTTACTACGATAACTGACCAAGAAATGATTGACATCACCAACAGCACTAGGGCAGTGAGTTGAGCCACAAAACCTCCCGTAGACAGGGCATGCCAAAGACCAAATTGATTTTCCATACGACTTATTTCTCCAAAGTAAATTGAATTGGTAGCAAGTAACACATTGCAACAGCCTCATTCCCCTTTTTTGCTGGAATGAACTGCCACTTTTTAACTGTTTCAAGTGCAACTGAATCTAAACGATCAAAGTTAGATCTTTTTTCAAGTTTGAGCTTTTCCACTTGACCATCCCGAGTCACACAGACATTGAGTAAAACCGTCCCCTGCTCATTCAATCGACGACTCACAGGTGGATATGGGGGCTTAGGATTATTCAATCCTTTAGCATGAGCATTGGGCATGCTCACCGGCGCCGCACCCTCAGACCCCGCCTTATTCTCTGTTACACGAGGATCCGAGGATGGAGTATTTGATATTGTTTTAGGTAGGTCTGTTGGTTTTTTTTGCTCAGTTGAATTCTTTTTCAAGGTGGGCATTGAAATATTGGTTGAGACTCTTTCGATTACCTCAGCCATCATGACAACTTGGTTTTTTTGAGTAGATAACCAACCAAAACCAATGATTCCAATCAAAATTAGAACGAAATGAATCAGGCTCACGCCCAATGCCACGCGTTGATATTGAATATTTAACAAATTTGCCATGACTGAACTATACCACACAAATGATAATCGTTATCATTTGTGTTATTATTCTCATAAATGTTAATTAGGCAAATCATGAAATCTTCTACTTTCACAAAAACCTGTGTCTCACTAGTCCTCACCATTGCGGTAGCCAGCGTCGCATTAGCACAAGAAATTAATTTGTATTCAGCACGCCACTATTCAACTGATGAGCGTCTCTACAGTAACTTCACCAAGCAAACTGGTATCAAGATCAATAGGATTGAGGCTGATGACAACAGCCTCATGTCTAGACTGGCTTCTGAAGGCAAAAACTCCCCTGCCGATGTGATTCTTTTAGTCGATGCAGCAAGACTCTACAAAGGGGAAGTCGATCAATTGTTTTTACCCATTCGGTCAAAAGTTCTTGAAAGCTCAATTCCCGCCAACTTAAGATCTGCTCCGAATCAACAAGGTGAAATTACCTGGTTTGGTCTTTCTACCCGCGCCCGAATTGTGGTGTACGACAAAATAAAGATCAGCCACAGCGATGTAGATACCTATGAAAAACTGGCTGATCCAAAATTAAAAGGTAAATTGTGTACCCGCTCAGGAGCACACCCCTACAACGTGAGCTTATTTGGTTCAGTGTATGAGCATTTAGGAGCAGAAAAAACTGAAGCTTGGCTTAAAGGCTTAGTAGCCAACATGGCCAGAGATCCCAAAGGTGGAGACACTGATCAAATTAAATCAGTCGCATCTGGAGAATGCGCCATTGCCATTACAAACTCTTATTACATGGCTCGCCTGATTCGATCCAGCAACCCCGCTGACCGAGCAATTTATGAAAAGGTTGGCATAGTTTTCCCCAATCAACAGTCGTGGGGAACTCATGTGAATGTGGCAGGCGGAGCAATTGCAAGAAATACCAAAAACAAAGCTAATGCCATTCAATTTCTAGAGTATTTGGCCAGCCCTGAAGCACAAAAATACTTTGCTGAAGGAAACAATGAATTACCAGTGGTAGCAGGCGTTGAAATCAACAATCCTGCTCTAAAGGCAATGGCTAGAAATGGATTCAAGAGCGAAACCATTCCCATCAGCGCAGTTGGTAAAAACCAATCAAAAATCATTCAGATGCTTGATAGGGTTGGATTTAAGTAATCATTTTTCAAAATACATAGCAAGCGAGACTGTCTTCAAAAGACTGAGTGTTAGCCAGCGATCTTCATCATTTAATCATTAGAGGTTTTTATGGCTAACAAAAAAGTAAAAGATAAGTTCCCAGGCAAGCTCTTGCCCATCAGCGCATTGATGCTCGCAGGATCTTTAAGCAGTGGTTATGTAACTGCTCAAACCACAACACAAAGTTTAGACACTGTCAAAGTGACTGAAAAGGCTGAAGCCCCAGAGGGTAAAGATTCTTATCGAGCAACTCAAACCAATATTGGCAAAGGCACTCAACAGCTAAGAGACATTCCGCAATCAGTGACAGTGGTAACTGAAAAACTGATTGATGATAGGAATTTAGATACTTTTAAAGAGGCTTTGAAGAATACAGCTGGTATTTCATTTCAAGCTGCAGAGGGTGCAGAGGAAGATATTCGTCTAAGAGGATTTTCTCTTGCACAGTCAGGTGATATTTTTGTGGATGGTATGCGCGACCCAGCTTTCTATGACCGCGACACCTTTAATTTAGATCGATTAGAGTTACTAAGGGGTTCAGCTTCTATGTTATTTGGGCGGGGCTCTACAGGTGGCGCAGTAAATCAAGTCAACAAGACACCAAGATTAATTGATGAACATCAAGTCGATTTCAGCTTAGGATCTCACCAATATCAGAGGACCGTTGGAGACTTTAATCTACAAACGTCGGATGATGCAGCACTTCGCATGAATGTGATGTACACAAAAGCTGATAATAACGGTGCGGGTAGCAGTATTGATAAAACAGGTGCAGCACTTGCTTACCGCTTGGGAATTGGTGAAAAGAATGAGTTTCAAGCAAGCATTTATTACTTAGAAAATCGCAATGGTATTAACTATGGATTACCATGGATAAAACCAACAGCAAGCTCTGCCGCCAATACCTCAACGATACTACCAGTTGATCCAACTTCATATTATGGGGCTAGCAGCGATTACAATTATGGCTCAGCCAATCATCAAACACTGACGCATATTCATCGTTTTGATCAAGATAGTGAATTAAAAACTCAAATCCGTAATGGCCAATATGAACGAGATCAAAGAGCTTCAGCCATTCGATCTAGTAATTTAAACTTTACAACTCTTAACCCCAATACGGTTTTTACGAGAGGGACAAATAATAAAATTCAAGATTTAAATACTCAATATGTTCAATCTGATTATAGTAAAAAGTTTAATGCGCTAGGTTACAAACATGAACTTTTAGCTGGAATTGATTTTGCAAACGAAGAAAAAACTGTTTGGGGAGCACCATCAGGCACAGGTATACCACCAATACCTAGCAAAGCCAGCACAACCTATGGAACCCCTAATGATGGTGGTGGTTGGGTAGATGAGTCTAGAAGAGTTCTAAAAAAATCAAATGACTATACCGCTAAAGGGTATGGAATTTATGCACAAGATTTGATTGAATTTATTCCAAAATGGAAACTATTAGTTGGTTTACGTTACGACGAATTGGAAGGTAACTATAAGTCATATACCAGATCACAAACCAGCGAATCGAACACAGCCAGTTGCTCAGGTAGAGGTTGCTTTACTTATTACAGTTCTACGCCACTTACAAATTACAGGATGAAAGTGTCTGAAATTAGTAAACGAGGGGGGATAATTTTTCAACCTAACTCGTCTGAGTCATATCACTTCTCTGCTGCAACCTCGTTTAATACATCCGGAGATGCATATTCTTTAAGCTCTGCTAATGTGAATATTCCTCCTGAGGAAAGTTTAAACTTAGAGTTAGGAGCAAAAATTGACTCACCTGACAAAAGATTTACAACAAGATATGCAATCTTTAAATCCACCAAACTTCATGAACGTAACACAGACCCTTTGACTGATGCAGTAATACTATCGGGCAAAAGACATTCTGCTGGATTTGAATTTGATATAACAGGACAATTAACTTCAAAATGGGAAATATTTGGTTCATATGCATGGACGCCAATTGCTAAAATTGATGTGGCCAGCACAGAGAGCGCAGAAAAACAAGGGGATCGTCCTGCCCTCACCCCTAGACATAGTGGCGCTTTCTGGACAACATATAAATTAGATAGTCAATGGCGAATTGGTTCTGGCATTAACTTTAGAAGTAGTCAGAGACCGTATCAAGCTCCGGATATTAAGGTGCCGGGATTTGGCATAGTAGACGCCATGGCTGAATATCGACATGATAAAAATGTAACTATTAAGGCTAATGTGAGCAACTTAACAAACAAACTTTATGCAGATCAATTGTATAGACATCACTATGTGCCAGGCCCTGGAAGAATTTACACATTAACTACTTCTATGAAATTCTAATATGTATATCATCCTGCCAGAAATCCTCTCTACCGAATCAGTTCAACTAGCACAAAGCTTGCTAGTTGATGCTTCATGGGAGGATGGCAGGAAAACGGCAGGGCCTGAGGCTCGCGTTGTTAAGAACAATCTTCAATTACCTCATAAGTCTGAAGCGGCTGAGAAAATTAGATCGATGATTCTTGAAGGTTTGAATCATTCAAATTTGTTTTTTTCGGCTGCCCTTCCTAAGAAAATATTTACTCCCAGAATCAATTGTTATAACACTGAGCACCCAACCTATGGCTCTCACTATGACAATAGCATCATGATTCGCCATGAGACACAAGAAAGAGTTCGAACAGACCTATCCTGTACCGTATTTCTGAATAACCCTGATGAGTATGATGGTGGCGAGCTGGTCATTCGTGACCGTGATGCCCAGCATAAAGTGAAATTAACCGCCGGTGATGGGATTCTTTATCTTGGAAACACTTTGCACGAAGTGTGTCCAGTGATATCAGGTAAGCGTTTGGCATCTTTCTTTTGGATTGAAAGCATGGTGAGAGACTCCACACAACGTCAGTTATTACATGATTTAGACATGACGATTCTAAAACTGCGATCAGACTTGGGGGAATCCCCTGAAACCATGAGATTGACTGGTACTTATCATAATTTATTGCGCTTATGGGCTGACAGCTGATGAGCCCCATCAATCTTAAAGACTACGCTCTACTGGCGCAGAAAACCATGCGCCCTGATGTATGGGCTTATTTCTCAGGGGGTGCGGGTGATGAGCTCACGTTACAGAAGAATGTCCAAGCTTGGCGGGACATTGAATTACTACCCAGACCGATTGCCGATATGTCTGGGGGAAATTTTCAATGTGATCTTTTGAATCAAAAGTATCACTGCCCTATTCTTATTGCGCCGATGGCTCACCAAAAATTGGCTCACCCTGATGGTGAAATTGCGATGGCTGTAGCAGCCTCAGCACAAGAATGTGGGATGGTTCTGAGTACCCAGACGAACAGCTCAATGCAAGATGTATCAAAGGCCTTTGATACCAAGACGAATGCGCCTTTATGGTTTCAAGTGTATTTGCAACATGATGAGACTTTAAATCAAGACTTATTGGAGCAAGCCTACGAAGCTGGCTACCAAGCCATTGTTTTAACCATTGACGCTCCCGTCAGCGGTGCTCGAGACAGAGAAAGAAGATCCCCTCTGACTCAACATATAAGCTTTTTTCATCTCCAATCCTTAGACAAACCTGATTATTCAAACATAGATTTATTTTCAGCTGCCAGTAAAAATAGTTTGACCTGGACCAGAATTGAAAGTTTGATCAAAAATAGCAAACTACCAGTTATCTTAAAAGGCATCACACACCCTGAAGATGCACAAAAGGCAGAGTCAGTCGGAATCAAAACTGTGATCATTAGTAACCACGGTGGAAGAGTTTTGGACACAATGCCATCTACGGCATGCAGCCTAATGAAAATCAAAGATATTTGTCCATCTCTGGAACTATTGGTGGATGGTGGCATATGCCGTGGCACTGATATCTTTAAAGCAATTGCCTTAGGGGCTAGTGCTGTGATGGTGGGCCGCCCCATGATTTACGCATTAGCTGCCCAAGGAGCTCAAGGTGTTGCTCATGCTTTACGCCTACTGAAAGATGAGCTAGCGATGACCATGATTTTATGTGGGACGCCAGATTTAAAATCAATTAAGAGAAGTCATCTCAATTTCCCAACAACTCATAACATCTAACCAATATAAATTTCACAATTAAATCTACTTTAGATAAGTATTTTTTAAGAATTTATAAAAATAAATAAAAGACAATTTCTCTCCAGCAAATATTAGACCTCGCATTAAATCACCCCAAAGAAGATAATTGGTTTTGAGCTTTTCTTATCTGTTGCCTAGCTCTTTCGGCTTTTATAGCTTCCCTGGCTCGTTTCGCTTGTGCTTGTAAGGCTTTGATTCTTGCCTGTTCTGGAGTCGGCGGCTTAATGGTTACTTCAATGACTTTCATATCTACCCCACTTTAACTGGAATAGATATAACGTTATTAGCCCCAAACTGCTGCTGGAGCAGTAATCGGGCATGAGTTGAGCTATCTGCATACACAACAGTTTTAAGGGCGAAGCCACTAACTTTTACTTGAGCTTGATATCTATTCATACAAGTATTTATCTAACTTTTAAATGCAGCACTTAAATGCTTGCTGGCCTTTTCAATCTGAACGTCTAGAACACCCTCTTCCACTGCCTTCTTTAGTTGCTCTATAGCTTTCACTAAATCAGCAGCGCTATCTACTTGAACACTCATTTTCCCCTTTGCTAACTCAAGAATGTGGCTTCCGTATCTGACTGAAAAGCATACTTTTCCATCATTGCTGACAAACCACCATGGCTTTAGGCGTTTTGGGACTTCCATCTGTTTTCGCAAGCCAGTTTCTCTATCTGTAAAGCTACGAAATTTAGTAACCACAAACGGCGTGCCATCAATCTGACTTTTAGCCAACATCATCTGCTCCCACAACCTACTGGACAACTTATTTCTTTTGATTTGAATCATAGGCATATGGCGTTGCTTGATATCTGCCACAAGGTTTAGGTTTTCTAATGCACTCATCACACTCTCCTTTGGTTTAAACAAGCTACAAGTTATGGTCTTTTGTTCAAAAGGACGACCTCTTTTTATTTGATGACTTTTTGACTAATTTTTCATCGAAAAAATATGGTTTTTCTTAATGAGAGATAAATATTTACGAGTCGCGTAGTGAGTCGCATAGAAGTTGCATAAAGAAATAGTTGCTGTTGCAAGTTGCGATTTGAAGACAAATGAGTAACTCAGATCGCAACACGCAACTAGGCGACAGCAACGAACCTCTTGGATCTGCTACTCCTCTGCAACACACGCGACTTCTTTCACAAATTAAAGGAGATAAACATGAAAGAAATCACCGTCCGTTTATGGGAAAACAAGAAGTTTGGAACTACTTATGGCAAAGGTCTATATCGTAGAGCGATCTACAACGGCACTGCAGAAGTCCTATCACCCTACGCCAAGTATTTAGTGGATTTTGAGCAAATAGAGTCTTGGTTTCATCTGGCCAAAACCCCTGTTCACATTGACATGCTCAAGCAGTTAGTAGACACACCAGAAAACATTGATAACCAGTTACTGAGCTGGATTTTCCGCTATGACAACGGCATCAAAACACCTGTCAAAGGCTTCGCTCAATTAGATTTAGTGCATTCCCTGATCACACTACAAATTGACGATGCTGAGGTTGGTATACAAGAAACTTGGACTCTGCCCTTACGCTCCTGTATTGCTAGAGTCCCGGGCAAACCTACCCCCGCACTCATAGCAACCAACCTTTCGGAGCTAAATTCACCTAAAAAACCGTCTACAAACAGTGTTTTTGGTGGATCAAATACTCGCAGTACTGGAACTGATGGTTTTGCTGTGTAAGGCTGATTTGATGCACTAGCGTTAATTCGTGGCTTTTTCGCCATGGATTATGGCTAAAAGGCATAAATACATGTGACTAAAACAGGTTAAGAAAATTGTACTTTTCTTAACCTGCCTTGTAAGTCATTGATTCTTGGAAGATCTTTTTTGTCGGGAAAACCGACAGATTTCGGTCGACCTTTTGACAATAAGAAAACATACTTAAAGCGTACTTTTTATTTATACAAGGATACGAAAATGGCACAAGCAAAAACATTAACTCAAGAAGAGCTCGAACAAGTATTGAACTATGTGAGCACACGCAAATACGCAGAAAGAAACCGGGCTCTGATCGCCATGAGTTTTTTCGCAGGGCTTCGCGTCGCCGAAATAGCCAGTTTAAAAATGGCGGATGTAGTGAATATCGATGGCACGATCAAAGCAGAAATACGTCTTACTGCGGCACAGACCAAAGGCAAACACCCCAGAACTGTGTTTGTCAGCACCAAATTACGTGAAATATTGGCTGAATACTTAGCGACAAGACATGTACGCAACAATGATGTGGCGTTTTTTCATACAGACAACCGCTTGTCATTTACCCCTAACGGTTTATGCGTTTGGTTCCACACGCTTTATAGAAACATTGGAATTGCTGGTGGTAGTAGCCATTCGGGAAGAAAGTTTTTCATAACAAGTTTGGCTAATAAAGGCATTGGGGTGAGAATCCTAGCCAGCTTGGCGGGACACAGATCGATTACAGTTACACAGCGATATATTGATGTTAACGACGAGCAGAAGAGGAACGCCGTTGAGCTAATTTAAATTGAGCCTCTCTCTCCTCTTCAACTGCTTTAGCAACAGCAGTTGAAACAGCTTTCTCAACTATTTTCTCAACCCGACGTTTCTTCCTAAAATGCCTCTTGATACCAAGGAGGTATTTTTCTCTGATTAGTTTTTCAGGTTCATCTTTGTATCTTTCAAGCATCTCCTCTTCGTACTTTTTATATTGAAAGAGAATTGATGCAATTAACTCGTAATTTAGTGGCATTGCTGTATTAAGTTTTTTAGTGGATGGAAACTCTAACCTAGCCGCATTCTCAGAAATATAAGTGGCTTCTCTAATAAATTTAGCGCCCAATTCCCCCAAAAAAGTTCTAGCTTTTAGGTTTGTAGCATTGGGCACTGACTCAAAAGTCAATCCTTCAATCCATTTACTCAAAACTCGTGCTTT
>JACCDH010747767.1_pt1 | contig 11906 bp, 14 predicted proteins | sample 7442481 | NCBI WGS metagenome assembly JACCDH01 (sample SAMN15323433, study PRJNA562643) | freshwater metagenome | isolation source: river surface water | place: USA:Blue River Watershed | collected 2017-08-15 | reverse complement strand
TTCAGTATAAATACTGAATGATTAGATTAGATAATATTCTAATTTCAATTATTAAAATATTATTATATGAAAAAAATGTCTTCTTTTATATTACTTGCAACTTTTTCAACTCTTATTCTATCAACTATAACATTCGCAACACAAAAGTCAAAGCATAGTGCAACTTGTACCGGTTCAAAAAATTGTAATGCTTGCAAGAACTGTAAATACTGTAAGCATTGTTCTAAGGATGGTGGGAAATGCGGAGTTTGTAGGTAGTATTTTTAAAATTTAATCTATTTCTAATTTTAAAATGATTATGCTTTAAATAAAACTGTTTGATTTTTAGGGACACTTACACAAGTCTTCTATCATTTATTCTCTCTGATTTAAAATCCTCATTCTATCTGTTTTATATATTTCTTTAATTATAATTATATTTTATTTAAACAATGCATCTAATTTAATGTCATTTTGTACTAACCCTATATGATTATCTAAGTTCTTTACACCATTTGTAGTTACCATAGTGAGGAAAATCGTTTTCTTTGTCTTACTTCTTTCTCTAAATACATCAATTTTTGTTTGAAGATTTTTTGCATATGATTTTGTCATTTCAAATTCATTTATTGAAAATTTCATTTCACATAAATTGATGCACATGTCTTGCCTATCTATTAGCAAATCAATTTGCACCCCATCTTCTTGTTGTTTTGCGGTATAACGCCACATATAGTGTTCAGTGTGTACACTTTCAATTCCTAATGCACTTTTTAGTTGTTTAATGTGTTTTATACAAATATTTTCAAATGCAAATCCACTCCAGCTAATCCATGAAGCCGTTGTTGAATATTTTGCCCAACTTCCAGATCCCTTTAGTTTACCATTCTCAATGAATTTTATATAAAACAAGGAATATTCATCAACTAATTTATAGATACTATCTTTGGCTGTTTTTCCATATGGCGTATAAACTTCTATAAATCCTGACTCACTAAGTTCCTCTAGTAGTTGCGTTGTTCCACCTCCAGACTTCAACTTACATGCTTCGATAATTTCGTTTCTTGTAAGGCCCTTCCCTTTTTTTGCTAAGGCTTTAATAACAATCATATGACTAGCGGCATCATCAAACAGAGAATTAAACAAGTTTTTAAACTCATCATGTAAAAACCCATCTTTTGTAAAGCAAATTCTGTCTATAGCTAACATTGCACTTTCACCTTTATCTATCATTTTTAAATATTGGGGTACTCCACCCATGACCATATATAGTTGAGTCATTTGATATCTATTTAGCAAGATTTTTCTATCTTTTAAAAAGGCTTCTGCCTCACCAAGCGTAAATGGCATAAGTCGCATTTTTCTTGTAACCCTATTGTGGAGCCCACCTCTATTATTAATTATGTTTTTTATCATCCATGCTGCAGCAGAACCACAAATAACAACGACCAGATTTTTTTCTTTAGACGCCCACATATTCCAAAAATTTTCAAATGCTTGCATAAATCCTGATCGAGGTGTATGTAGCCATGGAAACTCATCTATAAATATTACTTTTTTTTCTTTTTTAATAAGCGGCTTTAAATATTCAGTTAGCAATGTGAATGCTTGTGTCCAACTCTTAGGTGTAGTAATTGAGAATCCCGTTGCTTTAGACATTGCAATACCGAAAATATCCAACTGCTGGTTGAGTGTAGCATTGTGAACGCCTGAAAATTCAAATACGAGTTGTTTTTCAAAAACATTCCTAACTAAATAGGTTTTGCCAATTCTGCGGCGTCCATATACTGCAAGTAGCTCTACTTCTTGCGATTCAATTATATTTTTAAGCTGTATCTGCTCTAATTTTCTACCTATTATCTTTTCCATTTGTTAATTTTTAATCACTCAGTATAATTATATTCTGCCAAAACTACTTAAAAAAAGTAGATTTGGCAAAATATAGTGTTTTTATATTCTGCCAAAACAGTCTAATTAAGTATAAATACTGAGTCAAACTTCACTATTTAGTCTTTAACTTTAAGTAACATATCTAAAAGATTCTATGGATCATTATACGTATTTACTAGGGGCAGGAGCGTCTGCACCAACCTTGCCAGTTAATAAAGGCTTGTTAAAGCGCTTACAAGATATAATTACATTGGGCCCTAATCACTTGAAGGAGCTAAAAATAAAAATTATTTAAGATATTTTGAAAATACTTTTACACCTATAATAAATGAAGCGATAAGAGAAATATCAATTGATACATTAGCTCATAATTATATTGATCAAAAAGATAAACTACATCACATTAAATGTCTAATATGGATGTATTTTTCTTCTATAGCGGGATTTGGCAATATTAATTCTAGATATAAGAATTTATTACTTAAGTTAGGAGAGAAAACCTCTAATAGATATTTCATGAATAATAATGTCAGTTTTTTATCATGGAATTATGATCTGCAACTTGAAGAAGCTTTTTCGGAATTAGATCATTGTTCATTTGATCAAGTACAAACAAATTTATATTCATTTCCAGGTTTATACTATACCAATGCAAATTTATTAGATAGAAATTCTAATTTAGAACGATTTGGTCTAGTTCATTTAAATGGTTGTGCAGGTTATTATTATGACAATAAGTCAAGCAGTTATCAAAGTTAGTTTAAATGTGATTACTGTAATGCAAGTGAATATGATAGATTGATGAAAATTGTAGTCGATAAATTTTATACCAATACAACATATAATTCATTTTCAAATTGTTTGAATTTTTCAAATCCTGAAAATTATATCTTCAAAAAATATCAAAATTCTCAAAGAACTTGGTGAACAAATTCAACTTGCACGCTTGCGTAGAAAATTTAGTGCAGAACAAGTTGCTGAGCGCGCAGGCATGGGTAGAAAAACGGTTTATAACATTGAGCAAGGTAGCCCAAGTGTTTCCATTGGTAGCTATTTGCAAGTGCTATTTGTTTTGGGATTAGAGAAGGATTTGACAATGGTCGCAGCTAGCGATCCATTGGGTAGAAAATTACAAGATGCAGGAATTGTTACTAGAAAACGTGCTCCTAAGAAAACTAAAATCTTATGAATAAAAACGAAACTAAAATAGGGGTATACGCATATTGGCAATCCTTAGGGGTATTCAACATATGGGCATTTTGACGCCACAGCAAGTACGAGGTAAAGAAATATTTTCCTTTGAATATAATGATACATGGTTGACATTTAGTGGTCAGGCTTTATTCTTAGACCCAAACCTTCGTATGTATAAGGGTAAACAATATCTACCCGAAGAGAAAAGTAATTTTGGATTGTTTTAGGATTCATCTCCTGAGCTTTGGGGTAGACTATTGATGCGAAGAAGAGAAGCATGATCTGCAAAAAAAGAAGATAGACCAGAAAGAACACTTTTTGAAAGCGATTTTTTATTGGGTGTTTTTGATGGTAATCGCATGGGAGGTTTACGTTTTAAATTAGATGAAGATGGAGATTTTTTGAACAATCATAAACAAATGGCTGCACCACCATGGACTTCAATTAGAAAGAGATGATGTTGTAAATGATCCGGAATATTCAAAGTGGTTGAATTTATTAATTAATCCAGGCGCTTCATTGGGAGGTGCTAGACCCAAGGCAAGCGTGACTGACGAAATAGGTAATCTTTGGATTGCTAAATTTCCAAGTGCAAAAGACGAAAAGGATGCTGGGGCATGGGAGATGGTGTTACATTAGTTAGTTTCCAATACAGATGATCATTTACGAAATCATGGATGTATATTAATGAGTCAAGGTTGGAGATTATCTCCAGCTTATGACATGAACCCTAATGAGATGGGCAACGGATTAACGCTAAATATTTCAGAAAACAGCAACGAACAAGATATTTCAGTCGTTATGTCTACTGCTATGTATTATCAATTAAAAGTCAATACAGCGAATAAAATTCTAGAAGAGATGTTACAAGAGATTGCAGGTTGGCGTGCAATTGCAAAGAAATTTGGAATTAGCAATAGTGAAATTGAACTCACAAAGCGGGCGTTTATATTGGTATAATTTAGCACTCTCTTTTACTCTATCACACTAATCCGTCACAATAATTGCCATCAATAATTCTTCTATTTTTTGATGCGTGGTTTCCGTCTTTATCATCCCTCTTCTAGGTCTATCTAGATCCAAAATGGCATATATCGTAGAGACAGTCATAATTAGGTACATGCTAAATAAAATCCAATTGTCTTTGGACTGTTTTTTTGTAAATCCTAAAATAAACCCACCAATTATGGTTAATGCAAAGAGCAAATGAACAATAATAGGGGGAACAATCGCTAACCTTAATGCATCTCTACTCAGCACATCATCCATCACGTGATTGAGTGCTGGTATCATTTGATTGTCTCTATAAAATTCAGGAGCTTCTTTTGCAATAGCTGTTACTTTAACCCACATTTGAGTAGTAATAGAGTCTGCTTTAAACCTTAGTCTTTGTAATTGCGCTTCATCAATCGTTTGATAGTAATTTATTCTTAATAACACATAGGCTTTTAAGGATTTTTTTAAGTCCTTGCTTATTGCTGTTGTATACATATCGCTTCTTTTAATGAGTGTACCAATATCATTTGCTTCTTTTACAATCAACTCCCTTCTTTTATCGTATCTGGCCGCTGAAATACTAAATGTAAAAGACAGCAATAAACTTAATAAGCCCAATAAGGCAGATTCTAATGGTCCAATACCTCCCGATACATATTTGGGATCACGCTGCCTTCTGAATACGGCTAAAAAATGTCCAACAATATAAAATGCGAGGATGCTAATACTTAAAACGGATACAACAGTTAATAAGGACGAAGTATAAGTGCTTGTAATTAAATTTTGTAACATCGTTTAATAATTTCTTAGTACTGGAACGTGTCTGATAAATGTATAATACCCATCTTCGTGGTTGCAATAAGTGCCATAAGCGTCTATGCTATAACCTATTTGTCCGTCGTTAGATTTTATTAAATATAAAATACTCATGTCTGAAGGGTTACTATTTCCTTCGAACCTAAATGTTTTGATGATCACTAGTTCAAAGGGCTGGTAAGTTTTTTCACTGCCTTGTATCTGAAAACCAGTTGGCGTCCATCTGTATTCTAAGTATATGTTTTTTGCAATCAACGCATTTAATACTTCTGATAAAGTATTCATTTCATTTGTATGTGTCATAATAATCTATTTATGGATTAACCATGGTAAGTGTAAATATTAGTTGTGTTTCATAGATGCCTTCTCCAATTAAAAATGCATTCCCCCCATTACAGCTATAATTAATGGTGATTGGGTATGTTTCCATGGCTGAGACGGAAGTTCCTGTAACCAGGTCTTGATTTTCTTGTGTCAAGGTAATGGGTGGAAATGCATTAGGCATGTTGATGACTTTGAGTGTAAACAAATTAGCAGATATGGAGCTACTACTGGTATTTTCAAAGTCACTTATTGCCCTTACTTTTAGTGTCCAATTCATAGCTGCATTCATATTAATAGTGAGGGTTTGGTCATTGATTGACACCCCGTTTTCATAATCGGATGCAGCTAGAAAATTGATTTGAGGACTACTATTTACTGTTAAACTACCTATCATATTCTGAGCATGTGTATTGTTTTGCAACAACAATGCGATCGCACATACCCCTATATATTTAGGATTTATAAGGAATCTCAATAACTTGTAATGGAAACTCGTAACCATTGTCAATGTAAAGAATAATTTTATAAGCATGATTTTGCATATTCATTTTTGTAAACGGAATTTGTACAGTATACTTGTCGTTGGGCATGGTGGAGATAGGTAATTTTTTACTTATTTCTATTGTCTTGCCGTTTTCGTCTTGTAATTCTGATTTGATATCTGTATCAATTACACCTTTAGTTTTATTATGAACTATAAACTTTAACGTATTCCCTTTTTCTGTTTTTTGAACCTTCGGATCCGAAACCATGAGTTGTTTGTCTAGATATTTATTGTTTGTGATGTATAGATGGATGCCTAACTGTGCTAAAATTTTGATACCTTTTTTGGCACTATCAGTATCCATTTGCGTAATAAACAACATTGAGTTCTTAAAAGGGATATTCTTATTAGACAATTTTAAATCTATCATGATATCTTTTTCTTCATTTGGGCCTAATTGAATGGTTTTAATATTTGTGCTTAACATTTCTTTTACAGTTGAGCTTAAAAAGCCAAGTACATAGTACTTTTTCATACCAATTGAATCCCTGTTCCAATCCATCAAATCTATTGAGCAGGTGATTGTTTTATCAGATTTGTTAATTAAGTGAACCGATTTTTGCTGCATCATTCCATCTTGTGTGTAAAAAAAGACCCTTGCCGGGTACAATCTAATATCTGCCTGAGCATAGGATTGTAAAGTGAAGACTGAAAATAATAAAACAAGGAGGACAGAATGTTTCTTAAACATAGTATTGAATTTTTGTGTGGTTAAATGGTAACGACCGAATAAATGAGTGCAACTGTATAATCCCCTTCGGGGTTACCAATAAATGCACTATTATTTGGGTTGGTGGTGTATTTGATGTCTATTTCTTTTTGAATGACCGCATTTCCTGTGGCAAATGTTTGGTCAGTAGTTGACAAAGTGACTATATTATTACTGGTAAGCGAAGTGGTGGTTTCAACTTTTAAATTGCCAATATCAATTGTGCTGCCACTTGTATGCGTTAGACTGGCATCTCTGCTTCTTACTTTTAATTCATAGCCTCTGGAGGATGTAATCCTTAATGCGCTTAGTTCAGTAATTGTTACGCCATTTTGATAATCAGATGCAGATAAAAATTCAAGTAATGAACTTGTGACTAATACTTCTATACCAATGGCTTCATTTAACCTTACAGTCATAACTACATCTTGGTCGGTCGCTGTCATGCCCCCTTGCGCTTTACTATTGGAGCTGGTAAAAATAGCTGCTAGCATAAACGCTAGTAATAATACTTTTTGTTGTTGGAATAAATATTTCATATTAATTATTTGAAACACAAAACTCAATGATTCAATAATGATTCCTATACCTTATTTAAGTAATTTTTTATTTTATTTTGAATGACTTAAATAAGGCATGTTTATTTTCAATAGTTTGAAAATATTTGCAAACATGAAATTGAAATTCAAAATTGTTTTAATAAATATTTGTTGTTTATTATTATTTACCACTAAACAAATACAAAGTCAAGCATTAGGTCCAGTTATAAAAGCATTTTGGCAAGATCAAAATGTGGAAATAAAGAACCGGACATTTTTCTCCAATAACTTAGTGTTATTAAATATGACCAATGAACAACAAGAAGTTCAAATAGCCTTAAATACTAGTTCGGTAGTATATATTTCGAATTCCATCAATGGTACTTATACTTTAATGCCTGGTGCTACAGTCACATTGCCAATAAGTGGTATTATGACTCGACAGAATACCGACATCAATTCAATCATTGCATTGATTATGCCCACAAAGTATGTTAACACAATAATTCAGTCTGAATTTTTTATTGTAACGAACTTAAAACAAGTTCCTTTAAAGATTAAATTAGATCCAGACCAATATTATTTTTCCGCTACAGTTGATACTTTACATATTCCAATTAAGATCCAAAATTTTTCCCAAAAAAAAGTGTCATTTAATTTTAATAATATTGTTTTTGGTAAAGGGATCAATTATACATTATTAAAAAATAAGCAAAATATTGATAGAGATAGCCTAATGCCTTTTGAGCATCAATTATATACACTAACGGTTTATAGAAATAGTGAATTTAAAAAAAATACCAACTATAGTATCCAAATACAAACCATCGATCAGCTGAAGCATATAAGTATATCATCATTGATTTCGATTCGCGAACTCGGTTCTAAAATAGTACTCAATACACTTAAACTGTCCTATCCAACAGAACTGAATGTTGAATATAGAACTCAAAAATACAACTATCAAGAATTGGAGCTTGGATTAAAGCATAAAGCTAAACTTGGAAAGGGAGATCTTTACTTTCAATCTCAATACCAATATTTATACAATATTAATGCTAGTCAAATATTTAATACCTTTTTGAAATGGCAGGATAGCTTAAAATTAGTTCAATTGGGAGAATTTGTTATAAATGGACCAATTCCTGTTTTTGGCAATGGGGTCTACATCAAAGCATCCGAAAAATCCAATATGTTCGAACTTTGGGCTTTATTAGACAAGGGTCTTTTGTATAGTTCTTTAAATAAGGGTTGGTCAAATGACAAAATATATGGTATTAGATTCACGAATAAGCAAAAGCTAATTAGTTCTCAATACCAATTAAGTTATATCCAAGATAGAACAGTTCATCAATCTGGATTAGTTGGGTATCTCAATAAACATTATCTAATAACAAATGGATTTTTGAATTTGGGTGCAGGAATAACTATTTCTAAATTAACCGCTCTTGCTTATTCAGTTGTATACCATCAAAGATTTGGTGCTTTTACTTTGGATTCAAGATGGTCGGATGCTAGTACTTATTTTTTGGGTCAAAATAAAGGTGTTTCTATTAACAGTAATAAATTGATTTATAGAATCAGTGCACAAAAACAATGGTCTTTTGGAATGTTTGCGGAAAAGGTAAAACCTACTATTCTTGCTCCTTTATTTTATAGAACCTATAATAACCGCTTTGCATTTCTAGGTATAGAAAATAGAAAACAAAATCAATTGCAAGTATTCAAATTAGTGGCGAAAGAAGAAGCACAACAAATAGGTACGCCAATGATTTATAGTCAATTGCGAACCATTCAATTTAATTATATACAACATTGGAGTCGGAAAACACATAAGTTCAATACTGACATTAAATCTGCATGGTCTAGTTTAAATAATAACACCGCTATGTCTAGTTTTCCTGCATTTAAAGTTGAACTGTACTGGCTTTTCAAAAATTGGTATAGTAGAATACATTGGCAAGAAGGCGTATTGAATCTAAATAGTTATGCAGTTCAAAATCCTAATGTATTTAACCGAAAAGAATGGTTAATAAAATATCAACCTAAACTGCCAAAATATAATTTGAGCATGCAGTTTGAATTGGCATTGTTTAGTGAAAGTTTTACCAATAAATTACGCAACCGTTTCACGACCGATATAAAGTACGTTTCTAGTAAACAACTTTCAATGCATTTAGGTTATACCAAGTTGGCTTATGGCCTTACATTCGAACCTGAATTGAAATTTGGTTTAACCTACAAACCTAAGCAGTATATATCCAAACAATACACTGATATACAACTACAATTATTTAAAGATGTCAATAACAATGGACTAAAAGATGCCAATGAAGTTTGGTTAAGTAATATGGTGGTAAAAATTAACAATCTTATGCTTATCACCAATTCAAAAGGTTCATTGTTGATACAGGAAATTCGATATGGATTAAATCATTTACAAATAGAAGCGCTGAACTACAAGAATACTTTCTTGGTTGCTAAAAACAAACACATGTTAGTATCTATTGCAGATACGATTATAACTAGGCCACCATCTAGAAATAATACACCCAAAACAAGAATAATCCATAAACAGGTATTGGTATTTCAATAACATACCTTATTTAAGGTATATTCAATGTTATGATTACTAATAGTTTTACTTTAAATTATTTACATGCAAGGCATACCCCTTTTAAATAGCCATATAGCTATTGGTATTATAGAAGACGACAGTCTACTACTCAGCAACTACACTCAATACTTTAGTATTCAAGAAAATTATTTACTGTCATTTGGGTATAAAAGCTTCGAAGAATTTACTAGTTCATTTACAGATGAATTAGTTTCTCCGGATATTATTTTATTAGATATAAAACTTCCTGGAATCTCGGGTATTGATTGTATTGATGAGTTAAAAACTAAATTCCCTAATTGTAAAGTAATCATGTTGTCGGCTTTTGAAGATGAAAAGACGATTTTACAAGCGCTACAAAATGGTGCTTCAGGTTATTTGATGAAATCTATGTCTTTGTTTCAGATAAATGATATTATTTCTAACACTCAGAACGGAATTGTGCCCATTTCTAATCAAGCTACTCAGACTTTACTTAATTATATTTATGTAAATAAAATAAATGTTAATACCCAAGTTTTATGTGACTTAACAATTAGAGAAAAAGAAATTGCATTGTGTTTGAGTGATGGACTCACTTACAAACAAGCTGCGCAACAATTACATATATCATCTAATACAATTAATCAGCATTTGAAGAAAATATATTTAAAATTACACATCAATTCTAAATCGGAATTAATTTCAAAAATATTAAAATAAATGAGTGTATCTGAAATCACAATCCGTGTTTTTAACCACCAACCGTTTCCAGTTTTGGTGGAAGGGGTAGATGGAAAAATTAAGCTTGCAAATACAGCCTTTTGCAATTTATTTACAAATCACTTTAATTGTGAGTCTATTATACATAAAGACAAAAATATTTTTACACGCCTAGTTCGTCGTTATTTTTTAGAACCAGAAGGAAGTATTAATGCTATACAAAAATTACGTACAGATTTAATTGAACATGCAAGAGTAGAGCTTGAACTAGTGAACGGACAATTTATTGAAGTTATTTATGCGCCTTGTTTTTCGGATGATCAACTGAAAGGGCATATTTGGTTTATAAATAACATAAGTACATTTAAGCATAAAGAAAAAGAGCTGGCAATGAGTGAATATAAGCATCGTAAGATGGTACACCAGCTCAATGAGGTTGTTTTTTATTTAACTTATGACTATACAATTGAATTTTTAAATCCTGCATGGAAAAGTATTCTTGAATATGAAACCGAAGAAAGTGTAAACAACACTATTGAGTCGTATATGCTTGATGAAGATAAAATTGTTTTTAAAAAAATGATTTTTGAAATTGAATCTGGTCTTTGTAAAGAAAAAAATGAAGTCATTAGATTCGTTTCCAAGTCGGGAAATATAAAATGGTTAAATACCTATTTATCTAAGACAGAAATGTATATTCAATGGTCTGTCTGGGGGACCTTATATGATGTTACGGATGAATACTTGGCTTCCCAAGAATGTATGGCTGCCTATGAAAAAGAAAAGGAATTAAATGACCTTAAAAGTAATTTTATAAATATCGTTTCTCATGAATTTAGAACGCCATTGGCAGGTATTTATTCTAGTGTAGAATTACTAGAACTTATACATGAAAATAGTTCAATTGAAATGAATAAAGCAGCTCCTTCATTTGGCATGATTAAAAGTCAAATTAATAAAATGTATAATTTGATAAACAATGTTTTGTTATTAGGTAAAATTGAATCTGGTGAAAATAATTTTAAACCCACTATCTTTTTATTGTCTGAAATTGCGAAATATATTATTAAAACCTATTTTGATAATTTGTCAAATAATAGAAAAATAATTTTAAGAATCATTGGTGCAGAAACACCCGTATTTTTAGATGATACATTGGTTAAACATATTTTAATTAATTTATTAAGCAATGCCCTCAAATATTCTAGCACACAAGACAATCCTTTACTTATACTCAATTTTAATCCAAATGAATCTTTAATTACAGTCGTAGATAAAGGCATTGGAATTCCTTCACTTGAAATTAATAAACTCTTCAATTCCTTTTATAGAGCCAGCAATACTGGTAATATAGAAGGAACGGGTTTAGGATTAGTTGTAGTTAAAAAGTTTGTTGATTTACATCAAGGTAAAATTATAGTTAAAAGTATTGAATCACAAGGCTCAACCTTTGCCATTTATTTACCTAATTTTAAAACCTCTCCAGGCCCCATCAGCCTGGCATGATCCAATAACTCCACCAAGGCCATTACTTTTCGGGTTTTCATATCACTCAATCCTTTCACGATACTATAAGAATCCTTTAATAAGTAAAAC